>Ga0209609_10000037_pt1 | contig 68062 bp, 53 predicted proteins | sample LakKivw325mmetaG_FD_184136 | JGI IMG/M metagenome (GOLD analysis project Ga0209609, IMG submission 184136) | Anoxic lake water microbial communities from Lake Kivu, Rwanda to study Microbial Dark Matter (Phase II) - Lake Kivu water 325m metaG... | ecosystem: Environmental > Aquatic > Freshwater... | reverse complement strand
GGAGCACGTCCAGGGCATCCCCATCACGGCCTACTGCGACCAGAACCGGCTGACGACAGCGGACCGGCTCGCCCTGTTCCGGCACGTCTGCGAAGGCGTGCAGCACGCCCATCAGAAAGCGATCATCCACCGCGACCTCAAGCCCTCGAACATCCTGGTCGCGATCCAGGACGGCGCCGCCGTGCCGAAGATCATCGATTTCGGCGTGGCCAAGGCGACCGCCCAGGCCCTGACCGAGCGGACGATGTACACGGAGATGGGGATGCTCATCGGCACGCCCGAATACATGAGCCCCGAGCAGGCGGAGATGTCGGGACAGAACGTCGACACGCGGACGGATGTCTATTCGCTCGGCGCCATCCTCTATGAGCTTCTCGTCGGCGCCCTGCCGTTCGATCCGAAGGAGCTGCGGCGGGCCGGGTTCGACGAGATCCGCCGCAAGATTCGCGAGGAGGACCCGCCCAAGCCGAGCACCCGCCTGAGCACGATGGGGGAGGCCTCGACGCTCCAGGCCGTGAACCGGCGGACCGAGCGGCCGGCCCTGATCCGCCAGATCCGCGGCGACCTCGACTGGATCACGATGAAGGCCCTGGAGAAGGACCGGACGCGGCGCTACGGCTCGCCCTCGGACCTGGCCGCCGACATCGAGCGCTACCTGCACCACCAGCCGGTCGTCGCCCGCCCTCCGAGCACGCTCTATAAGGCCCGGAAGTTCGTGCGGCGCCACACCTTCGGCGTCGCCGTGGCCGGCACGATCGCCGCCCTCCTGGTCGCCTTTTCCGTGACGACGGCCCTTCAGGCCCGGCGGATCGCGCGCGAGCGGGACCGGGCCAACCAGGAGGCCGAAGCCTCGCGCCAGGTCTCCGACTTCCTGACCGGGCTGTTCAAGGTCTCCAATCCGAGCGAGGCCCGGGGCAACAGCATCACCGCCCGGGAGATCCTCGACAAGGGCGCCGACAAGATCGCCAAGGACCTCGAAGGCCAGCCCGTCGTCCAGGGCAAGCTGATGAGCACCATGGGGACCGTCTACGAGAGCCTGGGGCTCTTTAGCGCGGCCCAGGCGCTCCTCGAAAAGTCCTTGGACATCCGGACCAAGGCCTTGGGCGCCGACCATCCGGATGTCCTGAGCACGCTCTCCGAGATGGGAACGGTCATGTGGCGCAAAGGCGATTTCGAGAAGGCGAAGGCTTTCATGGAACAGGCCTTGGCCGGCCGGGAGCGCCGCTTCGGCCCGGAGAGCGTCGAGGCCGCGGCCAGCCTCCACAATCTGGGCAATCTCAATTGGAGCTGGGGCAAGTATGACGAGGCCCGACGCCTCCTCGAACGCTCTCTGGCGATCCGCGAAAAGGCCCTCGGCGCGGAGAATGCGGACGTCGCGACCACGCTCAACTCGCTCGGGGCCATCGCCTACAAGGAAGGGGATTTCAAGAAGGCGGGCGAGATCTGGGAGCGGACGCTGGCCATCCGGGAAAAGGCCCTCGGCCCGGACCATCCCAACCTGGCCCAGACCCTCAACAACCTGGCCATCATCTATACCTATGCGGGCGAGCCCAAGAAGGCGGTCCCTCTTCTCCAACGCGTCGTCCGGATCCAGGAAAAGGTCCTCGGCCCCGAACATCCGGACCTCGCCTCCGGCCTGATGAACCTCGGTGACGCCGTTTCCCGGACCGGAACGCTGGCCGAGGCCAAGCCCTATTATGCCCGGGCCGTGTCCATCATGGAGGCGGCCAGCCCGGAGAACCCGGAGCTCGGCCGGTTCCTCGACCGGTTAGGCTCCGTCCTTGTTCAGGAGAACGACGTGAAGGCGGCCCGGGCGATCTATGAGAGGTCGCTGACGCTCCGGACGAAGGTCCTCGGCCCCAAGAATCCGGACGTCGGCGAAAGCCTGGCCGGTCTTGCGGCCTGCTCTCTTCGGGAGCGGGATTTCGGGCGGGCCGAAGAGCTTTATGGGCGGGCGCTCGCTCTCGTCACCAAGCCTGACGGCGGCTATTTCCCGGCCGGCTTCGACGTTCTGACGGGCATGGCCGAGCTCATGCGGGCAACCGGCAGGGAATCGCGGGCCGTCGAGATCGAGGCCACGCTGAAGGCCTTTAACCGGTAGCGAAGCCCTCCCTCGTTTCGACGCGGCCCGGGATTTCAACGTTGACCTCGTCCTTCCGCGGTGGTATCGTCCGACTAAACTGAAGATACGGCTCCAGAAGGAGGCTCCGATGTCCAAACGACCCGTTATTTTCGCCGCCTTGACCATTCTCTTGACGGCGGCCGTTCTGTCGGCGGCCGAGGTCCGGCTGACGGCCCTGACCCTCCAGGCGGGCAAGACCTTCAGCCTGAATTTTTCGAAATCCGCCCGGACCCCGTCGGGAGCCTCTCTTCAGGCCACGGTCGGCTACGACAACGGCCAGGCCTCCGTCCTGGCCGAGTTCAGGAAGCTCGAGCCGGCCGTCCTTTTTGCCGGCGACATCACCGCCTATGTCCTGTGGGCCGTCCAGCCCGACGGTACGGTCGAGAACCTCGGCGAGCTCGCGGCTGACAAGAAGAGCGCCTCCGGGTCGCTCCAGGCCTACACCGGCAAGAGGACCTTCGCCCTGATCGTGACGGCCGAGCCCTTCGCCACCGTCACCCGCCCGACGGAGCTGGTCATGTTCGTCTCCGGCGAGGTCCAGGGGATGAACATCACCAACACGCCGTTCACGTTCAAGGATTTCACCACCGAGTACAAGCCCGCCCTGAGCTCGATCGCCGGCATCCAGTACAACGACCCGACCCCGGCGGCCGTCAAGCAGGCCGCCAAGGCCCTCGAGATCGCTGAGCGGCTCGACGCCGCCGCGGTGAACCCGAAGGCCATGGACGGCGCCCGGGTCGCGCTCGGCAAGGCCATGGCGGCCAAGGGCGACAAGAAGCTGATGGCCGACCAGGCCCGCATCGCCGCCCAGCTGGCTTCGCAGGCCATCAAGGACACCGTCAAGGCCAACGAGGCCAAGGCCGCGGCCGAGGCCGAGGCCAAGCGTCAGGCCGAGAAGGCGGCCCTCGAGGCCCGGGCGACGAACGCCGAGGGCGAATCGGCCCGCATCGCCCGGGAGCTCCGCGAGGTCCAGATCCAGCGCGAGGCCCTGGCCAGCGAATCGGCCAACCTGGCCAAGCAGACCGAGACGTTGACGGCCGAGCGGGACAAGATCGCCGCCGAGCGCGACGCCGTCGCCGCCGACCGGGATGCCGTCAAGGCCGAGAGGGACAAGATCGCGGCCGAGCGTGAAGCCGTCAAGAAGGAGCGCGACGACCTGGCCAACATGCTCAAAGGCGCGCTCTCGTCCGTCGCGGAGACGACCGAGTCGGCCCGCGGCGTCGTCGTCAGCCTCTCCGGCATCCTCTTCGACGTCGGCAAGGCCACGCTCAAGCCCGCTTCCCAGCTCTCGGTGGCCAAGCTCGCCGGCATCCTCATGGTCTTCCCGAATATGAACCTCAGCGTCGAGGGCTACACCGACTCGACGGGATCGCCCGAGCTCAACATGCGCCTGTCGATGGACCGGGCCCGTTCGGTCTATGAGTTTCTGATGATGCAGGGCATCTCGAACGCCCGCATGAAATACCAGGGCTTCGGCCCCGAGAACCCGGTCGCGCCCAACGACAGCGAGGCCAACCGGGCCCGGAACCGCCGGGTCGAGGTTGTCCTGACCCAGGCCCCGCGCTGAGTTCCGGAGTTTCTCCCTCCGGCCCAGAACTTTTTGGCCTGGCTATCCGTCTATCCTTTTGACGTCGAAGTCCGAGGTGCCCTATGAAAAAATGGATCTTTCGCGGCCTGGCCGCGGTCCTGCTCCTGACCTTCTTTTATTTCCTTTTCGCCTGCGGCCACAAGAAAGTCGAGACCAAGCTCGTCGCCGCGACCCGCGGCGACATCGCCGAAAAGGCCCTGGCCGTGGGCACGATCGAGCCCGAGAAAGAGATCAAGGTCAAGTCGACCATCTCGGGCATCGTCTCCGAGGTCCTGTTCAAGGTCGGCGACGCGGTCAAGGCCGGGGCCCCGCTCTTCAAGATCTCGCCCAACCCGACGCCGCTCGAATACGTCGAGGCCCGCCGGGCCATGGAGCTGGCCGAGATCACCATGCAGAAGCTGAAGGGCGACTGGACGCGGCAGCTCGAGCTCTATCGGGGGAACCTCATCTCCAAGTCCGAGATGGACGCCACCGAAGGCGCCTACCGGGAGGCCGAGCTGCGCTCTAAGACCGCGGCGGAACGCTTCGAGCTGCTGGAGAAGGGGCGCATCCGCCTGGCCAACCGGGACATCAACTCGATCGTCAACTCGCCGATCAGCGGCGTCGTCCTGTCGCAGAGCGTCTTCCAGGGCGACCCCGTCGTTCCCTTGACGAACTTCCAGCCCGGCACCGAGCTCTGCTCGCTGGCCGACATGTCCGGCCTCCTCTTCAAAGGGACGGTCGACGAGATCGACGTCGGCAAGATCACCGAAGGAATGACGGCCGAGATCCAGATCGGCGCCCTGCCCGACGCCAGGATCCCCTCTCGGGTCGACCGCATCTTCCCCAAGGCCAAGAAGGAGGGCAACGCGACCCTCTTCGACATCTGGATCGTCATCACCGATGCTCCGGGCGTGACGCTCCGGGCCGGCTTCTCGGCCACGGCCAACATCCTAATCCGGGAGCGCAAGCAGGTCGTGCTCCTGCCCGAGCGCCTGATCCTGTTCGAGGACGGCAAGCGCTTCGTCGAGGCCCCCGACGGCGAGAAGACGAAGAAGGTCGAGGTCAAGACCGGCCTCTCCGACGGACTGAACATCGAGGTCCTGGATGGGCTCAAGGCAGGGGACCAGGTCGTCGAGCGGCCGCCCCGCGAGATCAAATGATCGGCATCTTCCTCCGCAACCTCTTCCGGGACCTGGTCCGCCAGCCGCTGCGGACCGCCCTGACTCTGTCCGGCGTCGTCTGGGGCACCTTCTCCGTCATCCTGCTCCTGGCCTTCGGCGATTCCGTCTCCAAGGCCCAGATCAAGCGCTTCCACGGCATGGGCCAGGGCATCGTCCTCGTCTTCCCGTCGCGGACGACCCTGCCCTGGCAGGGCTTCCTCAAGGGCAAGGCCGTGCGGGTCACGCCGGAGGAGGTCGAGGCCATCCCGGAGAAGGTCCCCGGCCTCGAGCTCGTCAGTCCCGAGTTCATCGGCGGCCGCGTCATCCGCTTCGGCCGCAACGAGTTCCGCAACACCGTCCGCGGCGTCAATCCCCAGTTCGAGCTGATGAGGAACACCATCGCCGAGAAGGGCCGCTTCATCGATCTCGAGGATATGGCCGACCGCAAGCGGGTCTGCTTCATCGGCGACGTCCTGGCCTCCGACCTCTTCGGCAAGGCCGAGCCGGTCGGTCAGACCGTCCTCATCGACAGCGTCCCCTTTACGGTCATCGGGGTCATGCGGGTGAAGCTCCAGTCCTCCAACTACAACGGCCAGCGCGACGAGCGCTGTGCCTTCATCCCCTGGACGACCTACTCGTCCCTCTACGGCGACAAGTACGTCTCGAACTTCATCTTCCGGCCGCTCGACCTGGCCCGGAGCAAGGCGGTCACGGAGGAGGTCAAGGGCCATCTGGCGAAGCTCCTCGGCTTCTCGCCGGCCGACCCCGACGCCCTCGGCATCTGGGACACCCTCGAGTTCGAAAAGCAGTTCACGACCTTCTTCCTGGCCTTCACCATCTTCCTCGGCGTCATCGGCACCTTCACGCTTCTCGTCGGTGGCGTGGGCGTGGCCTCGATCATGAGGGTCGTGGTCGACGAGCGGACCCGGGAGATCGGGGTCAAGCTGGCCGTCGGGGCCCGCCGCCGCACGATCCTCTGGCAGTTCTTCAGCGAGTCGCTGTCGATCATGCTCATCGGCGGCCTTGTCGGGTTCGGCCTCGCGGCCGGCGTCCTCCAGGCGGTCAAGGCCTTTACGAGCCGCGCCTCCGGCGACATGAGCTTCACCGGCTTCGTTGGCGTCCCCGTCCTCAACCCGCTCGTCGTCCTGGCCACGGTCCTCATCCTGCTTGCGATCGGCGTCGTCTCCGGCATCATCCCGGCCCGGACGGCCGCTTCGACCGACCCCATCGAGGCCTTGAGGAAGTAGGGAGCGCGCCGTGAACCTGACCCTGCCCCGCTTTTTCTGGAGCGAATACCGCAAGCGGCGCAAACGGGCCGCGCTCATCACCTTCGCCCTCTTCTGGGGAACGCTCTCCATCCTCCTGCTCATGGCCTTCGGCCAGGGCATGAGCACTCAGGCCCGCGTCGCCTTCCAAGGGCTCGGGGAGACGCTGATCATGGTCAATGGCGGCCAGACCTCGCTCCCGTTCGAAGGCCTGCCCAAAGGCCGCACGATCCGGCTCTATCCGGAGGACGTCGACTACCTCAGGGAGCGCATCCCCGAGATCCTGCGCATCGTTCCCGAATCGGACAACTTCTGGCAGGTGTCGGCCAACGGCAAGGAGATCAATCGGACCGTCCACGGCACGACGGCCGGCTTCGCCGTCATGCGGACCCAGGTGCCGCAGCTCGGCGGCCGGTTCCTCAACGCCGAGGACGACCGCAAGGGCCGCAAAGTGGCCTTCATCGGCTGGAAGGTCGCGGCCGACCTCTTCGGGACGAACGGCGCCGTCGGGCGGACGATCGTCATCAACCGCGTCCCGTTCACGGTGGTCGGGGTCCTGCAGAAGAAGATCCAGGACTCCATGTACAACGGGCCGGACGCCGAGCACATCTATCTGCCGTTCCTGGCCTTCCGGCAGATCGACAACCAGCGCTATCTCGACCGGATCCATATCCAGCCGCGCGAGGCCTCACAGTCGCCGCTCATCGAAGACCGCGTCAAGACCCTCCTCGGCCGCAAGCGCCGCTTCGATCCCGCGGACCGGTATGCCACGAGCTTCTGGAACACGATCGAGGACTTCAAGCAGGGCCAGGCCATCTTCAAGGGCATCGAGGTCTTCCTCGGCATCATGGGCGCCCTGACGCTCCTCATCGGGGCCGTCGGGGTGACCAACCTGATGTACGCGGCGGCCAAGGAGCGGACGAAGGAGATCGGCATCAAGCTGGCCCTCGGGGCCAGGCGGCGGACGATCGTCGGGCAGTTCCTGCTCGAGACCCTGTTCGTCTTCGCCAAGGGGACGTTCTGGGGCCTCCTCCTCGCCTTCGACATCGTCCATCTCGTGCGGCTGGCGCCGATCAACTACGACTCCTTCGGCATCGAGGCCTACCTGCTGCGGCCCGATTTCTCTCTAAGGACGTTTCTCGTCTACATGGCCGTGCTGGGTACCCTGTGCTTCCTGTCGGGCATCTTCCCGGCGCTCCGGGCCTCACGGGCCAACCCCATCGAATCCCTGCGCCATGAATAGAGGATGGCATGATCGAGCTTAAAGACGTCAGCAAGATCTACCGCACGGGCAGCCAGTCGCTGGAAGCCCTTCGCCGCATTTCGCTCCTGATCGGCCGGGGGGAGTTCGTCTCCGTCATGGGTCCTTCGGGATCCGGCAAGTCGACGCTCATGAACATCGTCGGCTGCCTCGATACGCCGACCGCCGGCGACTACGTCCTCGACGGCGAGATGGTGGCCGGGCTGACCTTCGACGAGTTGGCCGCGGTGCGCAACCGCAAGATCGGCTTCGTCTTCCAGAACTTCAACCTGCTGCCGTACGCCTCGGCCTGGGAGAACGTCGAGCTGCCGATGCTCTTCGACGGCAAGAACGCCCGCCGGCGCCGGGAGCGGGTCGCGGAGCTCCTCAACGCCGTCGGTCTCTACGATTGGCGGGAGCACCGCCCGACCGAGCTCTCCGGCGGCCAGCAGCAGCGCGTCGCCCTGGCCCGGGCCCTGGCCAACGACCCGCCCATCCTGCTCGCCGATGAGCCGACCGGGAACCTCGATTCGAAGAGCGGCGAGGAGATCATGGCCATCCTCGGGGAGCTCTGGAAGGGAGGGCGGACGATCGTCATGGTCACCCACGACGACCGCATCGCCTTGCACTCGGAGCGCGTCATCCGCCTCTTCGACGGCCAAGTCGTCGCCTGATCCGGGCCGTTTGACACCCCCCCGGAGCGGGGGATTATCATGGCTCCATCGCCGGGCCCGTCCCGGCGCCCGTCCCGATCGCGAGGAGGTCAGCGATGAAAAGAGCCCCGCTTTTTGTCGTCCTGTCCGCGGCCGGTCTCTTGGCCGCGTCCTTGCCGGTTGCCGCTCAGGACCTGAACTGGCTCTCCTACCAGGGCTATGACGTTCCCTTCGTGCCGACGCCGAACGAGGTCGTCGAGGGCATGCTCAACCTGGCCGGCGTCAAGGCCGGCGACATCCTCTACGATCTCGGCTGCGGCGACGGCCGGATCGTCATCGCCGCCGCCAAGCGCGGCGCCAAGGCGACGGGGATCGACATCGATCCGCTCCGCATCGACGAAAGCAACAAGAACGCGGCCGCGGCCGGGCTCACCGGGAAAGTCCGCTTCATCCAGGGCAACCTTTTCGAAGCCGATTTCAAGGACGCCACGGTCATCACCATGTACCTGCTGACGTCGGTCAACCTGCGCCTCCGGCCCAAGCTCCTCGCCGAGCTCAAGCCGGGCACGCGCCTGGTCTCTCACAGCTTCGAGATGGGGGAGTGGCTGCCCGACAAGACCGTCGTCGTGACGACCGGCTTCGGCGACGAGCGCGACATCCATTTCTGGACCGTCCCGGCCAACGTCACCGGGCGCTGGGAGTGGGATGTCGCCGACGGCTCGGGCGGCAAGCAGTACACGCTCGAGGCCGACCAGCAGTTCCAGGTCGTGACGGCCACGGCCAAGGAAGGGAGCTGGCCGCTCAACGTCAGCGAGATCAAGCTGGCCGGCGACGCCCTGAGCTTCAAGGTCGACGCCGAGACGAACGGCAAGATGACGTCCCGGCTCTATGAGGGCAAGGTCACCGGCGACACGATCACCGGCACGATCCGGCCGGCGGGCAATCCCAAGGCCGCGCCGGCCCCGTGGAAGGCCGTCCGGGACCCGAAGACCTCTATCTCCATCGCCAAGTAGGCGCTTCAGTCGAGCGAGAAGGCCCGCGTGGACAGGGCCATGAGCGCCGCCAGCCCCGGGTCGAGGTCGGCCAGCTTCTCGCACTTGTCCGGCAGGCGGTCCTTAAGCCGCCGCCGCAGCTTGCGGAGATAGGAAAAGCGGACCGGGAAACCATGCCGGGCCCGTCGCACCATGCCGCGGCGGAAATACCGCTTCTCTTTGCCGACCGATTCCCGGAACATCAGCGTGAGGCCGCCGCCGATCGCGTCGCAGAGAGCGTCCCGCGCCGGCGTCGCCCCCCCGCGGGCCCGGTCCAGGACGGTCGCGAGGTAGGCCTCGAGCCGGAGGGCGGTCGCGTCGAGCCGCCCCCCCGCCGGGCCGGCCGAGAAAAGCGTCCGATGGCCGCAACGCGCGTCCTCGGCGATGTCCTGCAGATCGTCGGCCAGCTGGAGGAAGGTCCCGAAGCCGAAGCAGAACTCCTCGTCCCGGGGGCCGAGGGCGCCGGCGACGAGATAGCCGTCCGCGAGGACGGACGTGCCGCCCTTTTCCAGGCTGATCGCGAGGATCTCGTCCGCGGACGAGGCTGATCCCTGTCTTTGTTGCAGGAGGCTCTTGACCTGGGCGTTGTAGATCGCGAGGAGGGACTGATAGACGCCGGGAAAGGAGGGTCGGGGGAAGCGGCCCTCGATGAGCCGAACGAGCGAGCGGAGCTTCTCTTCGCGGGGCGCGGCCGCGGCCGCGTCCGTTCCCTCGAGCCAGCGGCGCAGCCGGGCCAGGACCTCGAGCTTTCCGGATTCGCCGGCGCCCGCGTCGTCGAGCAGGTTGTCGAGATACGGGTAGACCATGCTGTAGGCGAAGGTCGCTTCCGTCGGCTCGACCGGGAGACCGAGGTCGAACTGGAGGGAATTCATGATCCAGACGTTGCGCAGGGCTTGGTAGGCCGAGGCCAGGCCCAGGTCGGGGTCGAAATCGCGGGCGGTCCGGATGAACCGGCGCGTCGCGTCGATGAAGCGGGCGTCATAGACGGCTTCGAGGGGAAGCCCGGTGAGCTCGAGAAGGCGCTTGAAGGATGGCTTGAGGCCGGCGCCGAGCGCCTCGAGCTGCGGCGCGTTCAGGGTCCGGTCGAGGAAGGCGGTCCTGACGGACTCCGAGGAGAGGCCGGACACGAGCCGGGAGAGCTCCTCCTCGGCCAACCTCTTGTCCCGGCGCGTGTAGCGGCGGCCGGCCGGGGCCGCGTCCGAAACCGACAGCTCCCAGATGCGCAAGTGGCCGCGGACGAGCCCCTCGACGCGGGCGCCAAGGGGCCCGGCTTGGTCCGACAGGAACGGCGTGAGATCGCTCATGGCGTCAGAGGCCCGATTATAGGCCAATTCGGCCCTCCGGAGAATGAATTCGATTGACACGCGGTCTTGGGGCCACTATCATCGCCGCGGCCCAGGGGCGCGAGAGACAATATGACGGACCAGGATATCGCGCTCATTCTCGCCCGGCTCGAGCTCGAGTTCGACAGGGTCCGGCCCGATCTGCCCCTGGCCGGAAGCCCGGACAGAAGCCTCGAGCGCCGGGTCGTCGAATCCGCCGACGGGCGGGCGTGGGTCGTCGAGAAGCACCAGCCGCTCTTCTATGCCTGGAAAGGGGATTGTTCCCCAGGCTCGACACGATCCCGGCCCGGTTCAGCCACGGCGATTTTCACCCGTTGAACATGATCTGGTCCGAGCGGGGCATCGAGGCCTTGATCGACTTCGAGTTCTGCGGCCTCCGGCCGGAAACCTATGACGCGGCCCTGCTCGTCGGCTGCCTCGGCATGGAGGACCCCCAGGCCCTCGCCGGCGGCCTGGTGAAGACCCTGATCGCGCAGTTGAAGGCCGGCGCGGGCTATGCTGAGGCGGCGTGGGAGTGGTTCCCGGACCTCGCGCTCGCCCTGCGCTTCGCCTGGCTTTCGGACTGGCTGCGGCGCGACGATCGCGAGATGGTCGAACTCGAGGCGGTCTTCATCGGCCTGCTGCTCGAGAACCGGGACGCCCTGGCGCGGGCCTGGGCCTGATCAGTGGGAGACGCTGGTCGGGATGCCGCCGTTCCGCTCGGCGTAAAGGTGCTTGATCAGCGAAAGCAGCGTCTGCGAGATGCTGTGCAGGAACTCGATGCCGCTCTCGAAGAGGTCGTCGTCCTCCTCGCTCTTCTTGGTCCACTTGACCTCGCCGTCGACTTTGATGGACTGATGCGTGCGCTCGAGGTCGATGACGATGCGGACGACGCTGCCGATCGGGAAGTAGTGGGGCGTGCAGATCCGGGCCCCCGAGAGGGAGATGTCATGGGTATGGGCGTTGATGCCGTGGCCGTAGAAGGCCTCGGCCGTCTCCGAGGTCGATTTGATGAATACGGTGTTCCGCTCCTGGAACCGCTTGTCCTTCCGGTTGTCCATTCTGCACATCCTTCCGAGCAGGGGCTTTCGGATCAATATCCGTCCGCCATCATCCGTCCGGCCCCCCTGACCGTCAATCACCCCTAAGGGTGATTCCCCAGGTGATATCTCACCCCCCGATATCGAGAACGCTAACTCGTTCGGTTCAAGATGTAGTCGAGCAGGCCCTGCAGGGCCTCCCGGTGCCCTTCCCCGACGGGCAGGGCCTCGATCTCCCGGCGGGCGCGACGGGCCAGGCCGGACATGATCCGGCCGGCCTCGGCCGTGACTCCGAGGCGGACGGCCAGGTCCCGGACAAAGGCGATGTCCTCGCCGGACGCGTCCGGATGGCCCAGGACCGCGGCCAGACGCTCGGCGTCGGTCCCTTCCGACCGCCGGAGAAGGCCGGCCGCGTAGAGCGTCTTTTTGCCCTCGCGGATGTCCGAGCCGACCGGCTTGCCGGTCTCGTCGGGGCTTCCGAAGAGGCCCAGCTCGTCGTCCTTGATCTGGAAGACGAGCCCGAGATCCTCGCCCAGGCGCTCCAAGGCGGGACGGACGCGCCCGGCGCCGCCGCCGATCGCCCACCCGGCGGCGAACGGCAGATAGAAGGAATAGCGGGCCGTCTTGTAGCGGTAGATATCGAGGATCCGCCGCTCCGGGAGGGCTCGCGCGGCCGAGCCCGCCTCGACGTCGAGCATCTGGCCGAGGCCGACGAGCCCGAACTCCGAGGCGAAGAGCCTCTGGACGGCGGCCGCGCGCTCGGGCGGCCCGGTGAGCGAGGCCACCGCCTCGAAGGCCAGGAAGATGGCGATCTCGCCGGCGCAGATGGCCAGGCTCGTTCCGTAGTGGGCGGCCCCGGGACCGCACGGCTCCGGCGCGAGGAGGCGGTATTGCTCATGGACCGAGGGACCGCCGCGACGGAGGGGGTCCCGGTCCATGATGTCGTCGTGGATGAGGAGGCCCGATTGGATGAGCTCGAGAGCCGTGCCGGCCCGGACAGAGGCGGCGCCGGACCGGGCCCCGGCCATCTCGCAGCCGAGCGACACGAGGACGCCCCGGATCATCTTCCCGGCGCGGGTGAAGGCCGCCAGGCGGTCGAGCACCTCGCGGCCCCAGGGCCTGAGACGGGCCACTCCCCCGCGCTTGGCCGCGAGGAAGGCCTCGAGGTCGCGCTCGAGGCGCGGCCGGGCCGCCGCGAAATAGCGCTCGAAGGTCATGGCGCCCCGTCCCGGCCGCCCGCCGAGGCGCCGCGCGATTCGAGCCGCCGGACGACCTCGTCGATGAGCTCCATCGGCGTCGACGCGCCCGAGGCGATGAAGACCGTGGCCTCGGCCGGCAGATCGATCTCCTCGACGTTCTCCGGCCGGTCGATGAAGTGGGTCCGCGGGTTGATGGCCCGGGCGATGGTGAACAAATGCCGCGTGTTGGCGCTGTGCCGGGAGCCGATGATGATGACGTCGTCGGCCGTCCGGGTGTGCGTCTCGACCTCGCGCTGCCGGATCTTGGTCGGCTGGCAGATCGTGTCGTAGAAGACAACGTCCGGGACGACCGCCCGGACGCGCTCGACGATGCGGCGGGCCTCCTCCTCGATGAACGTCGATTGGGCCACGACGCCGGCCCGCTCGACGCCGGCGAAGAGCTCGGGGGTCACTTCGTCGGGCGACTTGACGACCAGGGCCCGGGAAACCTGGCCGACGATGCCGCGGACCTCCTCGTGCCCGGCCTGGCCGATGACGACCGGCACCCGGCCCTGGGCCTCGACGGCCCGGATGCGGTCGTGGATGATCCGGACCATGGGACAGGTCGCATCGACGAACTCGAGGCCGCGGGCCGCGAGCTCGTCGTAGCGTTTACGGGCCGAGCCGTGGCTCTGGAGGATGACGACCCCGCCGGCCGGGACCTCGTCGAGGCTCTGGACAACGCGCAGGCCCTTGGCCCTGAGGGCCTCGATGACGTGCTCGTTGTGGACGATCTCCCCGAGCATGTAGTAGGTCCGGTCGGGGCGGGAGGCGAGCAGGTGCTTGGTCAGCTCGAGCGTCTTGCGGACGCCGAAGCAATAACTCAGGGTCTCGGAAAGGACGATCTTCATAGCGGGGTTCCCGCGGCTCTCCTCATTCTAGGCGCAACGCCGCGGGCCTGTCAACGCGCCGGGCCCTCCTCTCATTGACTCGCCCCGGCGCCGGGGATTATCATCCTCCTTACATAAGGAGGAGCCGTGAAGCCGATCCCGCTCGCCGCCAAGCTCGCCCCGTTCGTGCTGCTCGCCGCCGCCGCGGCCGCCGCCGCCCCGGGCCTGGGTCCGCAGGGCGCCGCCCCGGCCCCCGAATTCACGACTGTCGAGGCCATGGTCCCGATGCGGGACGGGGTCAGGCTCCACACGGTCGTTTTCAGCCCGAAGTCCGCCGCGGGGCCGCTGCCGTTCCTGTTCATGAGGACGCCCTACGGCGTTCCCGGATCGCCGAAGGCGCTTGCCGACGGGACCTACGACGAGCTCGTCGCCGAGGGCTACATTTTCGTCTTCCAGGACATCCGCGGCCGGTACGGGTCAGAGGGGACGTTCGTCATGCAGCGGCCGCCGCGGGACCGCCGCGATCCCCGGGCCATCGACGAGTCGACCGACGCGTACGACACGATCGATTGGCTGCTCAAGGACGTGCCCGGCCATAACGGCCGGGTCGGCCTGAGGGGCATTTCCTACGGCGGCTGGCTCACGGCCATGGCCATGCTCGACCCTCACCCCGCGATCCGGGCCGTCTCGCCCCAGGCCTCGCCCGCGGACATGTATCTCGGCGACGACTTCCATCACAACGGGGCCTTCCGGCTGAGCTACGGTTTCGAGTACGCGGCCATGATGGAGACGTCCAAGGAGAACTTCTCGTTCCAGTTCGACCGCTATGACACCTACGAATGGTATCTCCGCCTCGGCCCGCTCGCGACGGCCAACGAGCGCTATCTCCATGGCCTGATCCCCAGCTGGAACGATTTCGTGGCGCATCCGAACGATGACGCGTTCTGGCAGAAGCAGGCCATGGCCCCCTACCTGACGCGGGTCACAGTCCCGACGCTCAACGTCGCCGGCTGGTGGGACCAGGAGGATTTCTACGGCCCGCAGAAGATCTACGAGACCCTCGAGCCCCGGGACGGCCGCCGGATCAGCTTCTTTGCCGCCGGGCCCTGGAATCACGGCGGCTGGATGCGGACCAACGGGAGCGCCCTCGGCCGGATCAAGTTCGGCCAGGACACGGCGAAGTATTTCCGGGCGAGGATCCAGGCCCCGTTCTTCGCCCATTATCTCAAGGACAAGCCCGGCTGGGACGTCCCCGAAGCGGTGACCTTCGAGACCGGGACCAACGCTTGGCAGGTTTACGACGAGTGGCCGCCGCGGCGCCTGACCGAGGATCGCAAGATCTTCTTCCGCGAGGACGGCGGGCTCTCCTTTGATGCCCCCGCGGAAGGCGCGGGAGAGGCCTTCGACAGCTACGTCTCCGACCCGGCCCATCCCGTCCCGTACCGGCCCCGGCCGGTCGAGCCGACCTACGACCCCCGCGGCTCGGGGTGGGGCACGTGGCTCGTCGGCGACCAGCGCTTCGCCGACCTGCGGCCGGACGTCCTGAGCTGGGAGACGCCCCCGCTTGAGGCGGACGTCACCGTGACGGGAAAGCTCGCGGCCCACCTGTTCGCGTCGACGACCGGGACCGACAGCGACTGGATCGTCAAGCTGATCGATGTCTATCCGGAGGACAATCCGGCCGAGCCGACGATGGGCGGCTATCAGCTGATGATCGCCAACGACGTCTTCCGCGGCCGCTTCCGCAGGAGCTTCGAGCGCCCTGAGCCTCTCGTTCCCGGCGCGGTCGAGGAATTCGTCATCGACCTCCACGCGGCCGACCACCGCTTCCTGAAAGGCCACCGGATCATGGTCCAGGTCCAGAGCACCTGGTTCCCGCTCATCGACCGGAACCCCCAGACCTTTGTTGAGAATATCTTTTATGCCCAGGCCTCGGACTATCAGCCGGCGACCCAGCGGATCTTCCGCTCCGCCGGGCACCCCTCGCACATCGTCCTGCCCGTCCGCGTGCGTTAAAGAAGGGGTCAGACCTGCACCTTTTTAGTTTTTCCCCGAAAGAGGCACGAGAGAAACTAAAAAGGTGTAGGTCTGACCCCGTCTTATCTTATTTTGTCGCGGAAGTAGGCCCAGCCGTCGCGGATCGTCGTGTCGGGGTCAATATAGGTGTGGTCGAATTCGCGCCGGCTCTTGGAGTTATCGTAGTAGGCCGTCCAGCCGCTCAGGCGCCCGTAGGCGGCGGTCACGAGCGGCCGCTTTCCGGTCAGCCGCGCCGTCCCCTCGAGGATATGGCCGGCCAACGTCAGCACGGGCGCCGGCACGCGGAACGGATACGATCGGCGGCCGCAGGCCCGGCTGATCCGGCGGACGACCTCCGGATAGGTCAGGTTCGCCCCGACGACCAGATAGCTCTCGCCGTTCCGCCCTCGTCCCTCGAGGCCCTTGAGGATGATGGCGACGAGGTCGCGGACGTCGACGATCGCCAGCCCGCCGGCGAACGATCCGATCTGCGTCCGGCGGCAGATCCTCCTGTAGAGCTCGTTGTGAGGCGTCGCGGGATTGTGGTCGCCGGGCCCCATGATCGAGGCGGGATTGAGGATGACGGCTTGGAGCCCCCGTTCCCGGACCGCCCGCTCGACGATGTCCTGGCCGCGGCGCTTTGAACCCATGTAGAGGATTTCGGGCGGCCAGTTGAAGGGCGCGTCTTCGCCGGCGGGGGTCCCGTCCGGGCGATAGCCGACGGCGCCGACCGATGAGACATGGATCAGACGCTCGACCCGCGCCGCGAGCGCGGCCTCGACGACGGCGCGGACGCCGGCCTCGTTCACCGCCTCGAGCCGGGCCTCGTCGCCTTTCCAATAGGAGATGAACCCGGCCAGGTGGACGACGCGGCTGTGGCCGGCGACGGCGGCCTGCACGGCGTCCCGGTCGGCGATGTCGCCCTCGATCCTGCCGACCGCGGTCGCGCGCCACGTCTCGGGCACGGTGTCGCCTGGCAGCACGAACGCATCGACGGCCTCTTCGCCGTAGAGCTCGATGAGCCGCGGCATGAGCACGGCCCCGACGAATCCCGTCGCGCCCGTGACGAGGATCCTCACAGACGTCCTTTCCGGCGGCGCGCGCAAAGGAACGTGTCGGTGGCGATCCCCGTCGTGGCGTGGAGCACCAGCGGGTAAAAGAACGAGCCGGTGACGGATGCCAAGAGCCCGAAGGCCAGGCCGGCGCCGGCCGCGGCTAAGACCTCTGAGCCGGGGTGTCCGATATGCAGGAGGGTCGAGATCGAGGTCTGAATCGCGAGGGCCGGGACGAGGCCGATCGCCGGAATGAGCGGCAGGAACAGGGCCCCGCGGAACGCCGACTCCCAGGGCAGGTAATAGAGTCCGAAGTAGGCCAGTTCGTAGCCGGCCAAGCGTCCCGGGCCGTCGCAGGCGGCCTTTGCGAACGGATACATCTTCTGCATCGCCGGGTCGCGCGAGCCGATCCAACCGGCCAGGATCGCGAACGGCAGCCCGCCGAGCGCCAGCCAGAAGCCGAGCCCGGCTCGGCCGAAGGTCCAGCCGAAGCTCGCGAGGATCAAGGCCGGCCGCGCCGCCGTCACGACGACGATCAAGACCGGCGCCGCCAGGACCAGGGCGAAGAAGAACCCGAAATAGGTCCTCACGGCCTTGAGCTCGCCGCGGGTCTCGCGCCGGCCGCGGAAATGAAGCACGGTCGGGAGCAGCGTGAAGGCCAGCGCCAGCTCGAGATAGACCAGGCCCGTCGTCCGACCGGCGGCCCCGAACGCCGACTCAAGCCAGGCGGCCATGCGCTTTCTCCTCCTTGTACCAGGCCACGATCTCGGCGAACTGCCGGGCATAATCGTCGTCGGGCTCGTAGCCGAGGTCGGCGATCGTCGCCGAGATGTCGTAGGCCGTTTCCGTGGTCACGCGGTAAACGCGGTAGCGATTGAACCGGTCTCTGAGGCCCGGCAGGACGCCTCCGAGCGCGACCGAGGCCCGGGCGAGCAGCCGGGCCGCGACGGCGGGGACGTAGATCCGCTGCCTCTTCCCGACGCCGGCCTGCATGGCCGACAGGAACTCCCGCCATGTCGGCAGGACGCGGTTCGTGACCGTATAGGCCCGGCCTTCGACGCCGGGCGCGACCAGGGCCAGCTCGGCCGCCCGGCAGAGGTTGCCGACGTGGCAATAGCCGAACCGGCAATCCCCGCGGCCGACGATGAGCGGGATGCCCTCTTCGCAGCTTTCCAGGACCCGGGCGCACGTGACGCGGTCGTTCGGTCCGAAGACGTCGCCGGGCCTGAGGATGACGACCGGGAAGCCGCGCGTCGCGTGAAGGTCGCGGAGCTCGTTCTCGGTCCGGACCTTGTGCCGCACGTAGGGAACGAAGAGCGCGGTCCGGCCGCGCCGCGCCTCCGAGATGCCGCGGCCGTCGACGCCCAGCACCAGGGCCGTCGAGATGTACACGAAGCGCTGCAGCGGCAGCCCCGACGATCGGATCCGCCCGACAAAGCTCCGCGTCATGTCGAAGATGTTGCGGCTGCAGTCGTCGTCCCCGGCGACGTCCGAGACCAGGGCGGCGGCGTGGATGACATGCGAGGTCCCCGCCGGGAGCTCGATGCCGCCGGACTCGCGCAGGTCGCCCTTGATGAGCCGGATGTCGAGGCCTTCGAGGAAGCGGAGATCGGAGGTCTCACGGACCAGGGCGTCGACCTCCCAGCCGCGGCCGCGGAACCACCGGCAGAGGTTGGAGCCGATGAAGCCGTTGGCGCCGGTGATGAGGACCCGGCTCACCGCGGCCTCCCGTCGAGCGGCTCCGGCCGTCCGTTCCAGGCCCGCGCGAGCAGCGGGCCGATCAGAAAAATGACCAGGAGGCCGGCCGCGACGCCGGCGATCGCGTCGGTCACGTAATGGAAGCGGCCGTAAACCGTCGAGGCGTAGAGCGAGAGGATGACCGGCGAGAGCCACAGGAAACCGCGCCGGGTATATTTGAGGCTCATGAACCACATGACCGTGGCCACCGCGCAATGGGGGCTGGGGATCGCGCCCCCCGGCCGGTGGATATGGTGCCGGATGAACTCGGCGATGACACCGAAGACGCCGGCGTTCAGGGGCTCGGTCAGGACGGCCCGGACGCTCGGCCAGTTCATGGGGCTCGCCACCGGGAACATGACGAAGCCGAGGGCGCAGATCAGGTTGACGAGGCCCAGGGAATAGAGGTAGTCCTCGTTGGCCGCTTCGCCGCGCTTGAAGTAGATGATGGCCCCGAGCACGGGATAGATGATGAGGTAGAAGACGTAGACGAAGAACATCCACTCGTTGAGAGGCACAGAGTAGAGCTTCTGGACGGCGACGAGGGGCTGGATGCCGAAGACGGCCTTTTCCAGGGCCAGGACGCGGTCGTCCTGCCAGGGGAAGAAGGCGGTCTCGAGCTCGTTGGCTAGCTGATAAACCTGGAGGAAGGCCAGCTGCACGGAGGCCGTCCGGACGACGAAGCGGACCCAGGGCCTCAGGGGCCGGCGGAGGACAGAGACCGCAAGAATATAGAAGCCGATGAAGGCCGAGGCCACAAGCGTCGTCGGCCCGGGGTTCCTCAGGCGATCGCTGAAGAGGCTGACGATGAGGACGGTCAGGGTAAAGGCGATCAAGCCGCCCAAGGTGACGACATCGGTCAGGTCCCACTCGAGGCCCGCGAACCGGAAGCGCCGGCCGGCCATCACGCCCTCCCCGGGCCGGCGGCGGCGCGCACGGTCCGCCGGATGGAGTCGCGCATGCTGAAGTGGGCCCGGAAGCCCAGCTCCCGCTCGATCTTGGAGCCGTCGTAGATCCAGAAGCGGTCCCGTCCGGCCCGGACGATGTCGCGGGTCAGGGCCGGGGGCTTCCCGGTCAGCCGGGCGGCCGCCTCGGCCAGCACCGCGGCCGCCATCTGCGCGCCCTGCCGGACGGGGACCCTCATCCGCCCGACGCCGGACTCCGCCGCGAGCGCGGCTGTGATGTCGGGCCAGGCATAGCTGTGGCCGTCCGTGACGAAGTAGGTCTGGCCGACGCTCCGGACGTCCTCCGCGACGAGGATCAAGGCCTCGACGAGGTCGTCGACGTCGATGAGGCTGGTCCGCGGACGGCTGTCGCCGACGGCGGGCACGATCCGTTTTCTGAGGAGAGCGAGGGCCCTCTCCAACTCCCTGGATCCCGGACCGGTGACGTTCGGCGGCCGGACGATCGTTACCGGCATCCGGTCCGCGACATCCAGGACGAGCCGCTCGGCGCGGAGCTTGCTGCGCCCGTAGTCGGTGACCGGACGCGGCTCGTCGCTTTCCGCCCTGGGGCGATCCGGTCCGCTGGGACCGGCGGCGGCGATGCTCGAAACGAACACGAAGCGCTCGAGGGACGGCGCGAACAGGAGGCATGCTTCGAGAAGATGCCGCGTGCCCTCGACGTTGCATCGTTCGAACGACGCGCTCCGGGCCGCTTGGACGACCGCGGCCAGATGGAAAACGCGGTCGCGGCCGGCCACCGCGGCTTCGAGGGAGCCCGGGTCCTGAAGGTCGCCGACGACCAGCCGGACGCCTTTGCCGTCCAATCCGGCCGTACGGCTGGTCCGCCGCACGAGGCCGACGACATCGTGGCCGCGGGCGGCCAGCTCCGCCGCCAGGCGCCGTCCAATGAAGCCGCTGGCCCCGGTCACCAGCGCGTTCATGATGTCCTGTCCATGCTTTTGTCTGCGCGAGATAGTCCTTTTTGGATTTTAGCAGAAGTGCGGGACCGAAGGAAGGACGCCGGCCCCGGTTGACGCTGAGCGGAGAGCGTGGGATAATGAGGCGACCATGAAAAAGGGCTTGGTCCTTCTCTTCGCGGCCTCCTTCCTTCTCTGTCTCTTCCATTTCTATTACGCCGAGGACCACTGCCCCGTCCATTGTCCCTCCCGGCACGGCGGATTCGGCCACGTGCATCCCCATCATGGGGGAGCGGTCTGCCTGTGTTTCCTGTCCACGCTCATTGGGCCCGAGGCCTGCGATCTGCCCGTTCTGAGCGGCTCGCTGGTCCTTCTCGATCGTCCGGCCGCCGAACATGTGCTCGTCCGGCCGACGACCGACATCACCCCGCCTCCGCGATCCCTCCTCGTCTAAGGCTCCCGGCCCGGAACCCCTGACGTCCCGACAAGGAGGACCCCTATGCCGGTCAAAAGACCGCTTGCGCGATATGTCTTGCCTTTTGTGCTCGCCGCGGCCGCGGCGCTTGCTCGAGTCCCGGCTCTGGCCGCCCAGGAGGACAACCTGACGCTCGATCAGGCGATCGGCCTTGCCCTGGCCCGCAATCCCGAGGTCCTGGCCGCCCAGACCCGGATGGAGGCGGCACGGGGGCGGACGCTCCAGCTCAAGTCCCGCCCCGAGCCTCAGGCCTCGGCCAGCGTCGAGGGCCTGCCCCTTCCCGGCCTGAGAAAAGAGGGCGACGAGGTCGAGGTCCATCTCGGCCTCGAGCAGGTCTTTGAATATCCGGGCAAGCGCTCCCTCCGGACCGAGATCGGGCGGGAAGGGGAAGACATCGCCTCGGCCGAGCTCGACCGGGTCCGGCTCCTCCTCACGGCCCGGGTCAAGCGGGCCTATTGGAGGTCCGTCTTCGCCGCCGCGGCGGCCGAGGCGCTGGAACGTTCGGCCGGACGGCTGGACGCCCTGCTCGACGATCTCCAGGCGAAATACCGGACCGGAGCCGGGGGCTATGACGACGTCCTCAGGGCCAGGGCCGAGAAGGCCCGGTTGAGGAACCAGATCCTCGACCAGGCCAAGGAGAAGCGGACGGCTGAACTCGAGCTCGACGAGCTCCTCGGCAACACGCAGGGGCAGCCTCTCTCCCTGTCGACGGCCATGCCCTTCGCGCCGCTCGAGATCGACGCCGCCGCGCTGGTCGAGCGGGCCAGGACCAGGCTGCCGTCCTACAGGCTGGCGGCCCTCCGGACGGAGATGGCCGACACGACCGTGAAGCTGGCGGGCCTCAGCCGCCGGCCCGATTTTCTGGCCGGCTTTCTCCTCCCCAGCATCCGGCCGAACGCCTGGGGCGTCTCGTTCGGCCTGACAATGCCGTTTCTCCGGCCCGGCCGGGCCAAGGGCGCGGCGATGGAAACGGCGGCCGAAGCCGCGGCGAGCCGGATCGCCGCCGGGGCGCTCGAGCGCCGCGTCCGGACCGCCGTCGAAAGCGCCTACGCCGAGGCAAAGTCCGCCGAGGAGCAGGTCCGGGTCTACGAGCAGAGCCTGCTCAAGGAGCTCGAGGACGAGCTTGGCATCCAGCTCGAGTACTTCCGATACGGCAAGACCGGAACGCTCAACATCCTCGACCTCTACCGGACGTTCGTCTCGGCCCAGGTCGAGCACCTCCGCGCCCTTCTTCTTTATAACCTCGCCCTGGCCGACCTCGAGGTCGCCGGCGAATCCACGGATTGACGGAGCGACATATGAAGACCATCCCGAGAGCCATCCTGGCGGCCGCCTTGGCCATCGTCACTCTGTCCGCGGCCTGCCGCTCCAAGAGCGTCGAAAACGCCGGCGGAGAGGCGCCCCGGCCCGCCGCTGCCTTCGGGCCTGCGTACGTGACGCTGACGCCCGAGGCAATCGCGGCCGCGGACCTCAAGACCGCGCCCGCCGCGATGCGGATGGTGGCCCGGCGGATCTCCGCAGCCGGCGAGATCGAATGGAACGCCAGGCGCGTCGTCCACCTGACCTCCCGGACGCCGGGACGGCTCGAGCGCGTGCTCGTCGCCCAGAGCGACCGGGTCCGCGAAGGCCAGCTCCTGGCCGAGATCTATAGCCCCGATTTCCTGACCCTGCAGGCCGAATACCTTCAGGCCGCCGCCCGCGCCAAGCGCCAGGCCGGCAACGCCGCCGAGGAAGGGCCGGCCCGGGCCGTGCTGGCCGGGGCCCGCGACCGGCTGTCCCTGCTGGGCGTCGACGGCCAGGAGTTCCAGGCCATCGACGCGTCGGGCCTGCCCATGCCGCTGCTCCACGTCCACGCTCCGCTCGGCGGGACCGTCCTCCAGTGCGATGTGGTCGCGGGCGATGCGGTCGACCTCGGGACGAGCCTCTTCCGGCTCGCCGACCCGTCAACGCTCTGGGCCGGGCTGCACATCCAGGAAAAGGACCTCGGGACCATCAGGCCGGGGGACGAGGTCGTCCTGATGACCCAGGCCTATCCAGGAGAGGAGTTCCGCGGCCGCCTGGCCCTCATCGGCGACGTCGTGGACGAGGCGACGCGGACCGTCGAAGGCCGCGTCGAGATGGCCAATCCCGGCGGCCGGCTGAAGTCGGGCATGTACGTCGAGGCCTCGATCCGGCCGGGCGGAGAGCGCCGCGCTCTGACCGTTCCCGAGGAGTCGGTCCAAGACGATGACGGCCAGCCGATCGTCTTCGTCAAGACGGGGGAGAGGACCTTCACCCGCCGCCCGGTCCGGCTCGGCGAGCATTTCGACGGCGTCGTCGAGATCCTCACGGGCGTCGCCGACGGCGAGATCGTGGTCGCTTCGGGGAGCTTTCTGCTGAAGTCCGAGATGCGCAAAGGCACCCTGGTGGGGGACTAGCATGGGCTTCGTCGACCGGATCGTCTCATCCTCCCTCAAGAAGAGGGCCCTGGTCCTCTTCGGGGTACTTGTCCTCGTCGGCCTCGGCGTCTGGTCCGTTTTGCGCCTTCCCATCGACGCCTTTCCGGACGTGACCAATATCCAGGTCGAGGTCCTGTCCACGTCGCCGGGCATGTCGCCGCCCGAGGTCGAGCGGTTCGTCACCTTCCCGGTCGAGACGGCCATGCGCGGCCTGCCGCGCCTCAGCCAGGTCCGTTCCGTCTCCAAGGCCGGTCTTTCGGTCGTGACGGTCATCTTCGAGGACGGCGTGGACATCTATTTTGCGCGCCAGCTCGTCCTCGAGCGCCTCATCGAAGCGCGGGAGCGCGTCCCGGCCGGGACCGAGATCGCCATGGGGCCCGTCTCGACGGCCATGGGCGAGATCTATCAGTACACGCTGGCCGGGCCGCGCCCGGCCGGGATGGACGAGCCCGAGTATTTGACGCGGGTCCGGACCGTCCAGGACTGGGTCCTGTCCCCCCTCCTCAAATCCATCCCGGGGGTCAACGAGGTCAATTCCTTCGGCGGCTATGTCCGGCAGTTCCAGGTCACCGTGGATCCCAACAAGCTCCTGGCCTACGATCTGACGTTGGGCGACCTCGGCGAGGCGCTGCGCCGCAACAACCTCAATGTGGGCGGCAACGTCCTCGAGCGGGGCGAGCAGCAGTACCTCGTCCGCGGCATCGGGATGTTCCAGACCGTCGACGACATCGCCAGGGTGGCCCTGAAGACCGACCGGGGCACCCCCATCCTCGTCCGCGACGTGGCCGAGGCCCGGGCCGCCCAGGCCGTCCGGCAGGGCGGCGCGGTCAAGGACGGCCGCGGGGAGGTCGTCGGCGGCGTGGCCATGATGCTCCGCGGCGCCAACGGCCGCGAGGTCGTCCGGGCCATCGAGCGGCGGGTGGCCGAGATCAACGCCTCGGGCGTCCTGCCGCTCGGCCTGCAGATCGACCCTTACTACAAGCGGTCGGATATCATCCGCCGCGCCATCGGGACGGTCACCGAAGCCCTGCTCATCGGCTCGATCCTCGTCGTCATCATCCTCGTGCTCTTCCTGCGCAGCTTCCGGGGGGCCTTCATCGTCGTCCTCGCCCTGCCCCTCTCGATCCTCTTCACCTTCGTCATGATGAGCGTCTTCCGGCTCTCGGCCAACCTGATGTCGCTCGGCGGGCTGGCCATCTCGCTGGGCATGATCATCGACGCGACCATCATCCAGGTCGAGAACGTCCAGAGGCACCTCTCGGAGAAGGGCGCGGGGGCGCACCGGCTCCCGACCGTGCTCAAGGCCATCCTCGAGGTCCGCAAGCCCTCGATCTACGGCGAGCTGATCATCGCCCTGACGTTCATCCCGATCCTCGCCCTCCAGGGCATGGAAGGCAAGATGTTCATGCCCCTGGCCTTCACCCACATCATCGCCCTTTTCGCCTCGCTGATGCTCTCGCTCGTGGCCATCCCGGCCTTTTGCAGCATGGTCCTCCGTCCCCAGGGCGACAAGGAGAGCTTCCTCGTCGAAGGGGCCAAGAAGGCCTACCTGCCGGTCCTGCGGTGGGGGCTGCGCCGCAAGGCGCTGGTCGTCGCGGCCGCGGCCGTGCTCCTGGCGGCCGCGGTCCTGCTCATCCCACGGCTTGGAACGGAGTTCATGCCGATCATGGACGAGGGAGCTCTGGACACCGACCTGCAGTTCCTCCCCGGCATCTCCCTGGCCGAGTCGCTCGAGATGAGCCGCAAGGTCGAGGCCCGCCTAAAGGAGTTCCCCGAGGTCGTGACCATCATCGGCAAGACCGGCCAGACCGGCGTGGCCCTCGAGGCCCGCGGCGTCGAGAAAACGGGATACGTGGGCGTGCTCAAGCCTCGGAGCGAATGGACCTCGGCCCGGACGCGCGAAGAGCTGACCGACAAGATGCGGGCGGCCATGGAGGGCTTCCCGGGCATGGCCATCTCCTTCAGCCAGCCGATCGCCTGCCGCATCGACGAGCTCGTGGCCGGGACGCGGGCCCAGCTCATCGTCAAGCTCTTCGGCGAGGACCTCGATGTTCTCAAGGCCAAAGCCGACGAGATCGGCGCGACGCTGGGGCGGATCCGGGGAGCGACCGACATCAACGTCGAGCGCATCGCCGGGCAGCCTTATATCACCGTGCGGCCCGACCGGGCCCGGATCGCCCGCCTCGGCCTCAACGTCGAGGACGTGCAGGACGTCGTCGAGGCGGCCGTCGGCGGCAAGACCGTGACCCAGGTTTACGAAGGGGACCGCTACTTCGATCTGCAGATCCGCTACCCCGAGGCGCGGCGGAACTCCGTCGAGACGATCGGGTCCATCCTCGTCCGGACGCCGGGCGGGGCCCGGATCCCTCTGAGCCAGGTCGCCGACATCGCGACACTCGAGGGCCCGAGCCAGATCAGCCGCGAGTCCGGCCAGCGCCGCATCGGGGTCGAGTGCAACATCAGCGGGCGCGACCTGGGCGGCTTCGTGGCCGAGGCCAAACGGGCCATCGGCCGAGAGGTCGGGCTGCCGGCCGGCTACTTCCTGACCTGGGGCGGGCAGTTCGAGAACCAGCAGCGGGCCATGCAGAGGCTGGCGGTCATCCTGCCGGCGACGATCGGGCTCATCCTGCTCCTACTCTTCCTGACCTTCGGCTCGATGCGCCTGTCGCTGCTGGTCATCCTCGACCTCCCGTTCGCCCTGATCGGCGGCGTGCTGGCCCTCTATCTGTCCGGCCTCTATCTCTCCGTGCCGGCCTCGGTCGGATTCATCGCCCTGTTCGGCATCGCCGTCCTCAACGGCATCGTGCTCCTCTCGTATATCACCCAGCTCCAGGACGAGGGGAGGCCGGTCGGCGAGGCCATCGTCCAGGGCTGCACGAACCGCATGCGCCCGGTCCTGATGACGGCGACCATCACCATCCTCAGCCTGGCGCCGCTCCTCTTTGCCCGGGGACCCGGCTTCGAGATCCAGAAGCCGCTGGCCGTGGTCGTCGTCGGCGGGCTCGTCTCCTCGACCCTGTTGACGCTCCTGGTGCTCCCGGTGCTGTACAGCTGGGTCGGCCGCAGAAAGACATGACGGATCGAGGGAGGCCGCGGAAGAAGGGGTCGAGGGCTATCATTGGAGAGAGCATAAAGCGGTGATTTAGCCTTCAGCGCGACGGAGACGCGGCGTCTTTAACTCGGCTTCGGAGCGGGAAGGCGTCTTCAAATCACCGCAGCGAGCGGAGATGATGCCCGAAACCCCTCCGCGGCCGCTCATCTGATGGCCGAGTTTTGACACCCCCAGGAGCGTGTGTTATAAGTTCGGCCTTATGAAGAGCCCCCTCCTCGCCACCAAGAGCCTCGAGCAGCTGACCCATGAAGCGGACTCCGATGCGTCCGGCCTGAAGCGCGTCCTCGGCCCCTGGCACCTCATTTTCCTCGGCGTCGGGGCCATCGTCGGCGCCGGGATCTTCGTCATGACCGGCCAGGTCGCCGCGCTCTACGCCGGCCCGGCCGTCTCGCTCTCGATCGTCCTCGCGGGGGCCACTTGCGCCTTCGCCGGCCTGTGCTATGCCGAGTTCGCCTCGCTCATCCCCATCGCCGGCAGCGCCTATACTTATGCGTACTCCACTCTGGGCGAGATCTTCGCCTGGATCATCGGCTGGGACCTCATCCTCGAATATTCGGTCGGGGCCACGACGGTGGCCATCGGCTGGTCCGGCTATGTGGTCAGCTTCCTCAAGGGGCTCGGCCTCAACATCCCGGCCTCGCTGGCCGACGCCCCGTTCGCCTTCGACCCGAAGACCGGCGTCTGGTCCCGGACGGGGGCGGTCCTCAACCTGCCCGCGGCCCTGGTCATCGCCCTGATCACCTACGTCCTCGTCCGCGGCATCAAGGAATCGGCCACCTTCAACTCGGTCATCGTCTTCCTGAAGATCAGCATCATCCTCGTCTTCGTCGGCGCCGGGATCTTCTTCATCAAGCCCTCCCTCTGGCACCCCTTCATCCCGCCGAACGCGGGCCAGCCCGGCTTTTTCGGCTTCAGCGGCATCGTCCGCGGGGCCGGGATCATGTTCTTCGCCTACCTCGGCTTCGACGCCGTCTCCACGGCCGCCCAGGAGGCCAAGAACCCCAAGCGCGACATGCCGATCGGCATCCTCGGTTCGCTCTTCGCCTGCACGCTCATCTATATCGCCTTTTCCTTCGTCCTCACCGGCGTCGTCCCCTACGGCCAGCTGAACGTCCCGGCCCCGGTGGCCGTGGCCATCGACGCCATGCGTCTGTTTTGGCTCTCGCCGCTCGTCAAGATCGCGGCCATCATCGGCCTGATGTCGGTCATGATGGTCCAGCTCATCGGCCAGCCGCGGATCTTCTACACCATGGCCAAGGACGGCCTCCTGCCGCCGGCCGCGGCCCGCGTCCACCCCAAGCACGGCACGCCCTACGTCACGACGATCGCGACCGGGCTCGTCGTCGGCGTCGCCGCCGCGCTCCTGCCCATGGGCATCGTCGGCGAGCTCGTCAGCATCGGCACGCTCTTCGCCTTTGCCATCGTCTGCGGCGGCGTCCTCGTCCTCCGCTACACGCGGCCGGACATCCCCCGGCCCTTCCGGACCCCGCTCGTCCCGCTCGTCCCCGTCCTTGGCATCGTCTCGTGCGGCTACCTGATGACCCAGCTGTCCAGGGACACCTGGATCCGCCTCATCGTCTGGATGGCCATCGGCCTGGTCATTTATTTCACCTACGGCATCCGCCGGAGCAAGCTCAGGAGACCGTCATGAACGCCCCTCCCGCGACCTCCGTCCCGCCGGCCGGGCCCGGCGCTCACGTCTTCAAGCGCGAGATGTCGCTCTTCGACGCGATGATGATCGTCATGGGGGCCATGATCGGCTCGGGCATCTTCATCGTCAGCGCCGACATCGCCCGCACGGTCGGCTCGCCGGGCCTGCTCCTCGTCGTCTGGCTCATCACCGGCCTCGTGACCGTCATCGGGGCCCTCAGCTACGGCGAGCTGGCCGGGATGATGCCCCACGCCGGCGGGCTCTATGTCTACCTCCGCGAGGCCTACGGCCCGCTCATCGGCTTCCTCTACGGCTGGACGACCTTCCTGGTCATCCAGACCGGGACCATCGCCGCGGTCGGCGTGGCCTTCGCCAAGTTCACGGGCCTGATCGTGCCCTGGTTCAGCGAAAAGCACGTGCTCGCGGCCGTGCTGGGCCTGAAGATCACGGCCGCCCAGCTCCTGGCGATCGTCAGCATCGTCGCCCTGACCGCCCTCAACATGCGCGGCATCCGCACCGGCAAGGCCATCCAGGGCGTCTTCACCGTGACCAAGACCGTCACTCTTTCCGCGCTTATCCTCCTCGGCTTCATCGTCGGGGCCAATGCCGGGTCCATCAAGGCCAACTTCGGCGCGTTCTGGAAGGCCACCTGGACCCACATGGCCGCCGGCGGCGGGATCGCCTCGGTGGAGCCCCTGGCCGGCCTCATGGTCCTGGCCGCCATCGGCGCGGCCATGGTCGGGTCGCTCTTCTCGTCGGACGAATGGTATACCGTGACCTATATCGCCGGCGAGGTCAAGAACCCGAAGAAGAACATCCCCCTGAGCCTGGTGCTCGGGGCCGGCATCGTCATCCTCCTCTATTTCCTCGCGAACGTGGCCTACGTCCTGACCCTGCCGGTCCACGGCAGCCCCGAAGCGGCGGACGTCGTCGGCCGCGGCATCCAGTTCGCCCAGTCCGACCGGGTCGGCACGGCCGCCGCCGAGATGATCTTCGGCCCCTCGGCGGCCGTCATCATGGCCGTGCTGATCATGATCTCGACCTTCGGCTGCAACAACGGCCTCATCCTCTCCGGGGCCCGCGTCTACTACGCCATGGCCAAGGACGGGCTGTTCTTCAAGGCGACGGGGACGCTGAACCGGCGGTCGGTCCCGGGCACGGCCCTTATCGTCCAGTGCGCCTGGGCCTGCCTGCTCTGCCTCAGCGGGACCTACAGCGAGCTTCTGGACTACGTCGTCTTCGCCGTGCTGATCTTTTTTGTCCTGATCGTCTCCGGGATCTTCATCCTGCGGAAAAAGCACCCGGATTGGGAGCGGCCCTACAAGGCCTGGGGCTATCCGGTCGTGCCCGCTCTTTATATCCTGCTCGCCGCGGCGATCGCCGTGGACCTGCTCATTTTCAAGGCCAAGTTCACGGTGCCCGGCCTGCTGATCGTCCTCCTGGGCATCCCGGTCTACCTCCTGCGCAAGAGGTTCGCCGCGCCGGCGGTCCAGGCCGTCGCCGACGAGACCGAAGCGGATTAGGCTACTTCTTCCGCTCGGCCGCGAGCACGCCGGCGATCATGTATTCCTTGGGGCTGAACTCCTGCACCCAGACCCGGATGGATTCGAGGGGGGCGCCGATCGAGTCGTGCACGGCCGTCGTCACCGCCGCAAGGAGGGCCTTTTTCTGGTCGTCTGTCCGGCCTTCGAGCAGATGGATCTCCACGAGGGGCATGGGAACTCCTTTCTCCGCCTATCTTAACAAAGACCGGGCCAGGTCAACAAAGACCTGGCCCGGTCCGGTTGACTTTGGGGGGGCCTTCTGATAGAAACGATATCTAGAAAATGGCGCCCATGGTCATCAAAACGCGCGAACAGGGCAATATCGCCGTCTTCGACATCGAGGGCGAGATCCGCCGGACCGACACCGTCGAGGAGACCCTCCACAGCCTGGTCGAGGGCCAGCTCAACCGGGGGCGCCGCAACATCCTCCTCAACCTGGCCGGCGTGGGCTTCATCGACAGCTTCGGCGTCGGGCAGATCCTGGCCAGCTACATCTCGACCCAGGACCTCGGCGGCAGGCTCAAGCTCTGCCGCGTCTCGCAGAAGCTTCTCTTGATCTTCCAGATCACCATGCTGGACAAGGTCCTGGAGATCCATGACGATTGCAGCAAGGCCCTCGCGAGCTTCGGCACGGCCTGAGCGCGGGGGTGCTTGACGACGAGGGGTGGTCTTGGCCGACGGCCGTCTTGAACGCTTCCTGAGGAGATTCGGGGACATCCGCGGCCGCGAGGCCCGCACCGCCCTGGCCGTCACGACCTATTTCTTCCTGATCACCTTCGCCTTTTACATTATCAAGCCGGTCAAGGAAAGCCTGCTCATCGGCAACAACCCCGCCTGGTGGCCGTACGCCGACTTGGCCACGGCGCTGCTCATCGGCTTTGTCGTCGCCCTCAACGCCCGCCTGCTCGACCGGCTGCCGCGCCGGACTTACCTCACGGCCTCGCTCCTGTTCTTCACCGCCTGCCTGTTCGTCTTTTGGCAGGTCTTCAGCTATTACACGCAGAGGCAGTTCCAGACGCCCGTGGTCGATTCGTCGGGCACCCTGTTCCTGATCTGGGCCCAATCCGTGGTCGTCCGTTCCTGGCCGATCCCGGTCATCGCCTTCTGCTTCTGGTCCGACGTCTTCATCGCCATGTCCATCACCCAGTTTTGGATCTCGGTCAACGACATCTTCGATCCCCACCAGGCCAAGCGGCTCGTCGGCCTGTTCGTCACCGGCGGCCTCCTGGGCGGCATCGCCGGATCGGCCGTGGCCATGGTCCTGCCCCAGCTGAGGTTCATCAAATTGGACGACGTCCTCCTTGTCGTCCCCGTCATCCTCGTCCTGGCCATGATCATGGTCAACCTCATCTACGCCGGCCGGCAGCGGGTCGACGCCGCGGCGGGGGAGGGGCGGATCGGGCCATCCGCCCGGGTCGGCTATCTCGAGAGCTCCCGAGCCGTCCGCCGCAGCCGCTACCTGCTGCTCCTCGCGGGCATGCTGGCCGCGGCCATGGTCGCCGGCTCGCTCATCAACTACCAGTTCAAGGCCGCCGTCCGGAGCGCCTTCGAAGACCCGGCGATGCGCACCTCCTTCGTGGCCTTCTTCTTCCTGGCCCTTTGGGTGGTCTCGACGATCATCCACCTGGCCACGACCGGGCGCTTTCTCAAGTCTTACGGCATCCGCTGGGCCATCTCGCTCGCGCCCCTGATCCTCCTCGGCGGCATGGCCGCCGTGTTCCTGGTCCCCGCCTCCGTCGTCCTGGTCTGGGCCGTGGCCGTGCGGGGCGCGGACAAAGGCTTCGACGGGACCCTCAGCCAGTCCGTGCGCGAGCTGCTCTACATCCCCGTCCCGGCCGACGTCAAGTACAAAGCCAAGATCTTCATCGACATGTTCGTCAACAAGTTTGCGACCGGCCTCGGGGCCGGGCTCTACCTCGTGCTCTACCATGTCCGCCACTTCGCCTACCGGGACAGCCAGCCGCTGGCCATCATCCGCGAGCTCGGCCTGGCGGCCATGATCTTCCTCGTCCTTTGGCTGGTCCTGACCCGGCTCGTCTACCGCGAATACCCGGCCGTCCTCAAGAGCGACATCCGCAGGCTCCACAAGGAAGGCCGCGAGGCCGTGGCCGACCACGTCGACGTCGATCTCACCCTCAAGGTCTTCAACACCATCCAGAGCCGGGAGCGCAGCGCCACGCTCTACTACATGAACGTCTTCGACCTCGTCCGCAGCAAGGACCTGACCCCCGAGCTCCGCGAGCTCCTGGGCATCAAGCGGGACGAGATCAAGGCCCGGGCCGTGGATGCGCTGGTCGACGTCGGCGGCGGGACCTTCTTCCCCGGTCTCGAGGAGGCCCTCACCGACGCGGCCTTCCAGAAAGAGATCGATCTCGTCTTTCTGCTGCCGTCCTACCAGAGGATCATGGACGGCCGCCTCGGCGTGATCGCCGCCTCGTCCTCCGAGCTCGACCGGATCGAGGCCGCCCACAGCATCGCCCGCATGGCGGCCCGGCCCGCGACCCTCGAGGCCTTGGCCCGCCTTCTGCAGGACCCGTCGCCCGAGGTGGCGCTCTATGCCCTGAGCAGCGCCGCCGTTCACCGCCGCCCCGAGCACATTCCCTTGATCATGCGCCTCCTGGCCAATCCGGCTACGCTGTCGGAGGCCCAGGCCGCCCTGGCGGCTTACGGTCCCGGCAGCGAAGGCCTCCTGGCCGGGGCGCTCCGGGCGGACGGCACGCCGCTCGAGATCCGGCGGGCCCTGCCCGAGGTCCTGGCCCGGATCGGGACCCAGAAGGCCGCCGACATCCTCGTCGCCGAGCTGGCCGTCCGGCGCGACGGGATGGAGCCGTCTCTCATCGACGCCCTCTACCATATCCGGACCGACCGGCCCCAGGTCCGCTTCCGCGATAAGGACCTCCGGCCGGAGCTCCGCCGCCTGATCCGGAGCGCCTGCGACGTCGTCCTCGAGCCGGCCGGCGCCCCCGAAGAGTCCCGGGCCGCCCTCGAGATCCGCCTCCGCCGGGTCTTCGACCTGCTCACGCTCCTCTACCCCCGCGAGGATATCGTCAACGACTACCAGAACATCCGGCAGGGAACGGCCAAATCGGTCGATTACGCTCTCGAGCACCTCGACAACCTTCTCGAGCGGGAGGACAAGGAGCGGCTGTTCCCGCTCATCGAGGACCTGCCGCCCGAGGAACGCCTTTCGCGCCTGAAGAAAGCCTTGAGGTTGAAATGAGGGCCCGCGTCCTCTAGAATGTCAGCGGAACCGAGCGCCATGGCCGTCCTTTACATCTATCCGAAAACGGGCGAGCCGACGACTTTCCCGCTCGGCGGGCGCCGGGTGACGGTCGGCCGCGCCTCGTCGAACGACATCGTCCTGTCCGACCAGTTCAGCTCCGGCTGCCACGCCGCCGTGGTCCCGACCGAGCGCGGCTATACCCTCGTCGACCAGGGCAGCAAGAACGGGACCTTCGTCAACGGCCGCCGCGTCAGCGGCGAGGTCGAGCTGGCGCGCGGCGACGAGGTCCTCATCGGCTCGACCCGGTTCTATTTCGACCGCGACTTCCAGCCATCCGTCGAGACCGTCGAGGGCACGACCTTCACCCACAGCTCGAACACCATCATCCAGGTCAAGGACCTGCTCAAGAAGAAACCGCCGTCCACCGGGATGATCGTCAAGACGCCCGGGGGCGGGCTCGACCTCGAGCGCTTCCAGCAGGACCAAAAGATCATCGCCGTCATGGGCGAGGTCAGCCAGGCCCTCATCTACCACATGCCCCTGGACAAGCTCCTCGACCACGTCATGGACGTGCTCATTCAGCACCTGCCGATGGATCGCGGCGTACTGATGCTCAAGAACGAGGCCTCCCAGGCCCTCGAGCCCCGCGTCGTCCGGGTCCAGAACGCGGCCCTGCGGAACCAGAGCATCTTTGTCAGCCAGACGATCGTCCGCACCGCCCTCGAGCGCAACTCGGCCATCCTCATCTCCGACATCCAGGCCGACGAGGGGTTGCGGGCCCAGGTCAGCGTCGTCCAGGCCCAGATCCATTCGGCCATGTGCGTGCCCCTCTGGAACAACCAGGACATCATCGGCCTGATCTACTGCGACCGGGCCTCGCTCCTCGAGCAGTTCACCGAGGACGACCTGCGGCTCCTGACGCTCCTGGCCAATCTGGCCGCGGTCAAGATCGAGAACGCCCGCCTCTACGAGGTGTCTCTCAAGAACGCCCAGCTCGAGCGCGAGCTGGCCCTGGCCGTCCAGATCCAGAAGAACTTCCTGCCACGGTCCGAGCCGGATTTCGCGCCCTACGAGATCAGCGGCAGCGCCAAGGCCTGCCGGCGCGTCGGCGGAGATTATTACGATTACATCGCGGTCGACAAGGACCGCCTGGCCGTCGTCATCGCCGACGTCTCGGGCGTCGGGGTCAGCGCCTCGCTGCTCATGGCCTCGCTCCGGGGGGCCCTTCATGAGAAGTTCCCGGGGGCGATCGCCCTCGGCGAGCTCGCGGCCAAGCTCAACGATTTCGTCTACGCCAGCTCCGACAGCCACCTCTTCATCTCGTTCTTCCTGGCCATCCTCGACCGGGCGTCCCACACGATGGCTTACGTCAACGCCGGCCACAATCCGCCGCTCTTCCAGTCCGGGCCGGGCCCGGCCCGGCTCCTCGCGAGCACGGGGCTTTGCCTCGGCATGTTCCCGGACCAGCCCTATGAAGAGCGGACGATCGCCTTCGGGCCGGGCGACGTCCTCTGCCTCTACACCGACGGGATCGTCGAGAGCCGGAAGGCGGAGCGGGAGGAGTACGGGGAAGAGCGGCTCGGGGAGCGGCTCCGGGAGCTCGGCGGCCAACCGGCCCGGACGGTCCGGGACAAGATCTTCGACGATGTCTTCAGCTTCAGCAGCTGCACGGAGGCCGGCGACGACATGACCCTGGTCGTCGTCAAGCGGAATCCCTGAGGTCCGCCGTGGGGAGAGCCATGAGCGACGCCGCGACCGCGAAGGCGAACGCCGGCGAGATGCGCGTCCCGGCCCGCCTCAAGGAGATCGACCGCGTCCGGGCCTTCCTGCGCGAGGCGACCGCCGACCTGCCCTTCGACGAGGCCGACCGCCTCAAGATCGAGCTGGCGCTCCACGAGATCTGCGTCAACATCGCCCGCTATGCTTATCCGCGCGGCCGCAAAGGGGAGATGGCGATCCGCATCTGGCGCGGCGACGGCTCCCTGTTCATCGAGGTCCGCGACTCGGGCATCCCCTTCAATCCCGTCCGGAAGAAGAACCCCGACCTGATGGTCAAGCTCCGCCGCGGCATCCCCGGCGGCCTCGGCGTCTATTTCTTCAAGACGCTGATGGACGGGCTCTCGTACCGGCGGGCCGGGGGCCAGAACATCCTCACCGTCCGCAAAGCCTTCTAATACAGGACCTTCGGTTCCCCGTTGACCTTGATGAGCTGGGCGATCTCCGCCAGGACGAGGTCCCGCCGGACAAGGACGGCCCGGACCTCCTCGTCCGTGAGATACTCCCCGACGGCGGCCCGGATCGCGGCGAAGTCGAGGGCCCTGACCTTGTCGACCAGGACCCGGGGCAGCTCGCTCATGAGCATCGGTCCGCCCGGGCTCTTGGCCGAGTAGAGGAGGGACTTGACGAACCGGCTCGAGGTCCGGAAGGACCGGGAGTGGTCGATGAGGATCATCCGCCAGTCCGGAGTGATCAGGATCTGGTTCTTGTGCCGGTCCTCGTTGGCGATGAGATTGTCGAAGAGCCGCTGGAGATAGGTCGCTCGGTTCCAGGCCGCGACCTTGGCCGGGGGCATCTTGATCCGCTTCTCGTCGCGCTCGAGGAGCGAGAGGCAGTTGTCGACCCAATACTGGCAGGAGCCGCGGTCGCCGTTGAAGCGGCGCTCGACGGTGGGCGGTACCATGCCCAGGCCGAGGAGCTTGTCGAACCGGTAAGCGGAGATCTCGTATTGCCAACCCTCCCAGAAGCCGCCCATCCGGCCCGCGGCGTTCTTCCACAGCCCCTTGTGCTCGACGTCGCCGAGCTTGAGCCAGAGCTTCCACGGCGAGGTCACGGACTGGGGGCCGATCATCTGCTCGCTCTTGACGACCTCGGCGGTCTCGAGGAATTTCTCCCAGACGGCATGCTGGGCGAGCTCATCCGTCGTGAACTGGAGCGCGATGGAAGGGCCGGCCGGGGGGGCCGGATCGTTCGCGCCCTGGAGACAGGCCAGGACGAGCCCCGTGAGCGGGAGCAGGACGAAAACGCCGGCGAAGGCGACCGTCCGTCTCAATAGAGCACCGCCTCTTGGGGGATCTCCTTGAGCAGAAGATCGCGCCGGGCGAGGATGGCCTTGATCTCCTTGTCGGTCAGGGTCTCGCCGACGGCCCCGCGGATGGTCTCGAACGTCAGGGCCCCGATCCTGTCGACGAACCACCGGGGCAACCGCTTGAACAGGAACGGCGTTCCCTGGGACGAGACCTTGATGCCGCCGCGGCCGTTCATCAGGCGCGCGGCGAACTCGCCCGTCGAGCGGAAGGCCCGGGAATGGTCGAAGATGATCGTCCGCCAGTCCTCGGTGTAGAGCACATTCTGCTGCGTCCGGTCCTCGTTGGCGATGAGGCTGTCCCAGGCCCGCGTCAGATACTTCATGTTGTCGATGCGCTCGCGGGCCTCGACCGGGACCTGGATGTTGTTCTCGACGACCTTGAGCAGGCTGTACTTGTTCTTGGCCCAGAGGACGAGAGCGCCGGGCTTGCCCTGGAACTCGCGCTCGACGGCCGGCGGGATCATGTTCAGGCCGAGGAGCTTGTCCAACCGGTAGGCGGCGATCTCGTATTGCCAGCCTTCGAGATAGCCCTGCTGCATCCCCTCGGGGTTCTTCCAGGCGGCGGTGAGCTCGAGGCCGTCCTTTTTCAGGTACAGGCGGTAGGGCTTGGTCACGCCTTCGCCGATCTCCTCGAAGCGGAGGATCTCGGCCGTGCGCAGGTATTCCTCCTGGGCCGGCCGCTGGGCGATCTCTTCGGGTAGGAACTGGGCCCGGGCGGCGACGGGCGCCGCCGCGGCGGCCAGGACCGCGGTCGCGATGAGGATGCCGCGTTTCATGGTGTCCTCCTCAGGCCGGTCTCCGACGTCAGGCCTCCGCCGCCGTGGCCGTGCCCGTGGCAAGGGCCGCGTCCGCGGCGGCCTTGCGCCTCTTGTAGGCCTTGATGATCTTGACGCAAATGACCAGGAGGACGGCGACAACGGCGACATTGAGAAGGGCATAGCGCTCGACGCGCAGCCCCAGGAGCTCGGTCCCGACCAGGACGGCCACGGCCGAGAGGGTGTCGCCGCCGCGGACAAAGAAGGTGTCGATGGCCGCCTTGGCCTTGTATTTTTCCTCGCGCTGGGTGACCAGGAAGAGCGCGGCCTTGGTCGTGTTCTGGAGGGAATAATCGGTGCCGTTCTCCAGGGACTTGACCGAGCGGACCAGGACCAGCACGGCGCCGAAGGAGATCAGCGCGTAGCCCCCGAGGGCGATGAGGGGCAGGAACAGCAGCGCTCCGCCGACGCCGATCCATTTGAAGATCCGGGAGACGAGGAAGAGCTGGATGACCAGGGCGATCAGGTTGGCCATCAACTGGTAGTCCATGAAGGCGTTGTGGATGGCTTTGCTCTCGGTCTGGCGCGGCATCGTCGGGGACGCGGCCGGCAGCCCGACCGGGGCGGCCGCGGCGCTCTGCTGGGCCGCTTGGATCGACTGGTTGAGGATAACCTTCGAGATGATGAACTCGCCCGTGGCGTTGACGAAATTATACAGGCCGATCATCAGGGCGATCAGAAAGAGATAGCGGCTCTTGAAGACCAGCTTGAAGCCGCCGCCGGCTTTGAGGGGTTTCTCCTGGACCCGGGCCTTCTCTTCCGCCCCGGCCAGGCCCTTCTCCCGGTCCTCGCGGGTCTTGCGGACCTCGCGGCGGTGGATCGTCCGGGCCAGGACGATGCAAAGGGCCAAAACGACCCCGGCGATGAGCATGAGCTTGAATTCCCAGTTGTCCCCCAGCAGGTCCCGCAGCCGCTTCATGAACGGCAGGACGCCCATGAGCCCGCCGAGGGTGGCCCCCAGCGAGATGAGCGGGAAGGTCCGCCGGCCGGCCTCGTCGGTGAAGAGGTCGTTGGCGAAGCCCCAGAACTGGGCGACGACGAAGTAGTTGAAAATGCCGACCCAGACAAAGAACAGGATGCCCATCGGCTTGATGGCCATGCCGCCCCGGTGGAGGAAAAAGAAAACCACCAGGTTCGAGATGAAGAACGACGTCGTCCAGGTGATGAGGATGTGGCGGGGGACCTTGGAGGCCAGCTTGCTGAACGCTTTGATGACGAAGACGAACAGGACCGCCTGGGCGCCGCTGAGGCAGCTCTTGACCACGGCCGCATCCTTGTCGACGAGCAGGAGGGACTCCCTGAGCGGCTTGAGGATGTAGTAGGCAAGGAGCAGGAGGAAGACGTTCAAGGCTAGCAGGAGGGCCTTGGCGGCCTCGCCGGGGCGGATGTCGGCGAAGAGCCGCAGGAACTTGTAGCCGAGATCGTAGCGGGGAGCGGCCGCGGTCGGCGCGTCGGGCATGGGTCCTCCTTGATCGGGGATCAGAACAGGACGTTTCGCTCGCCGTTCGTTTTGATCAGCATCCGGATGCGACGGACGATCAGGCTCCGCCGGGTGTTGAGGGCCGTGATCTCGTCGCCATCGATATACCGGCCGAGATAGCCGGACACGGTCTTGTCCTCCCAGGCCTGCAGCCGCCGGAAGAGGAGGCTCGAGCAGCGGCGGATGGCGCAGCCGGGCGCGTCGCCCGTGTCCGGGGCGAAGGCCTCGGAGAAATCGACGCGATAGACGCGCCCGTCGTCGCCGCCGACCAGGGTGTCCTTCTCGTTCCGGCAGTCGTCGAAAACGAGGGCTTGAAAGACCGTGAGGTCGGCCAGGTCGTGCTCGAAAGCCTCGGGGTCCGGCGGCCCGGCCTTGCTCTCCCTCAGGTCGACGATCGACCGGGCGCGGGGGACGAAGGCCTGCAGGGCCCCCGGGATGTTCTCGACGGTCCGCTCGACGATCGGCGGGACGAAGGCCAAGCCGAGATACTTGCTCAGGGCGTAGGCCGCCAGGTCGTATCGATAGCTGTCGGCCAGAGGATCGGGCCGGCGCCGGTCGATGTAGCGGAACAGGGCCGGCCGGGTGACATCGAGCGAGGTCATTGTCAGCTTCCAGGCGTCGGTGCGGCCGCCCGGACCGGGACCGCGCCCCGTGATCTCGGCCGTCCGGAGGAAGATCTCCATTTCCTTCGGCGTGAGCGGCGTCGGCGGCGGCGGCTTGACGCGGCTCTGCTTGGCCACCTCTTCGCTCTCGCCCCAGGGCTGGAATTCGCCGTTCTCGTAGATCAGGGCGGAGGGCAGCCCGTTGTAGCTGCTCGAGGAGATGCCCGTGTCCATGACCCAGACCTTGTCGTGGAAGCGGGCCACGTTCCGGCGGTCGAGGGTCTGGCTGGCCCCCCCGTTGTAGTACTGGTAGTTGTGGCCGACGACGATGGCCTTGGCCTCGAGGTTGGCCAGGATCCGGTCGACCTCGGCCTCGGCCGTCTTTTCATTCTTGGTGGCCAGGCCGCGGTACCAGAGCGGGCTTCCCGGATCGTAGACGAGGCGCGGATGGAACGGCTTGGCATACTCCTGCGGGTTGCGCATGCGGCCCTGGAAGAACTCGAGCTCCTGGCGCATGACCTGGTTGATCTCGCGGATCGGCCACTTGGACATGGTCTCGCTGATGCCGCCGTGGACGTAGACGACGCCGTTGATCTTGATGGCCGTGTTCTGGCGCACGAGCCAGTCCCCGTATCTCCGGTTGAAGCCGAGGACGTAGGCGCGGGCGGCTTTGGGGTCCTTGGCGTCCAGGATGCCCTTCCAATAGGCCTGATAATCCTCGTCGACGAAAATGTTCAGGCCTTCGATCTCGGCCTTCTTCCGGGCCTCAGCCGCGAGGGTCTTGAGGTATTCTTCGTCCTTCTGGCGACGGACGTCGTCGGGGAGAAAGGCGACGAACTGCTCGACCGTGACGTACCCGGGATAATCGAGGGAGATGCCGGTGATGTTCATCTCCTCGTGGTTGCCGAGCAGCACGTGGACCGCGCCTCCCGCGGCGGCCGCCTCGCTCTCGAGCCGGATGAGGAGGTCGAGGATGTCCTTGGCCCGCGGACCGCGGTCCATGACGTCGCCGAGCTGGACCAGGTGTGTTTTGCCGCCGGCCCAATGCAGGTCCTCGTCGATCAGGTGGACCTGGGGATGGGCCAGGATGTAAACGAAGCGGTCGAAGTCGCCGTGCAGGTCGGCGACGGCGACGACACGCTCGATGCCCGTCCACTCGTAGGGAACGTCATCGGCGCGGGCGCTGAAGCTCAGGCAGGCAAGGGCCAACACGGCGAGGACAGCAATGAGCCCCCGGCGGGGCCGCGGCTGCGGTGACATCGTGTTCTCGTTTATTTATAGGCGTTTCCAGGCCGGGAATCAAGGGGGTCGCGGATTGACTCGCCGCCGGCCCTGCTGTTATCCTGGGCCCCGGCGCCGATCCCCCGAGAAAGGACGAAACCATGAGAGGATACGCGAGCTCGACGCGGAAAAGGGACGTGAGAACTCCGGCTCTGGGATTGGCCCTGGCGCTCGCGCTGGCCCTGGCCGGCTGCGGCCGGACGCGACCGCCGGCCCCGGCTTCGGCAGAGCCGGCCGCCCGGGTCCGGAGCGGCCTCGAGGTCTTTCTCGGCAAGCATCTCGACCTCGTCAAGGGCAAGCGCGTCGGCCTGATCACCAACCCGACGGGCGTCGGCTCGGATCTCCGGTCGACGATCGAGCTCTTCCGCTCGAACCCGGCCATCAACCTCGTGGCGCTCTACGGGCCCGAGCACGGCGTCCGGGGCAACGCCCAGGCCGGGGAATACGTGCCGTTCTATTACGATGAGACTTTTCGGCTTCCCGTGTTCAGCCTGTACGGGCCGTCGTTCAAGCCCGAGCCCGGCATGCTCAGGGATATCGACGAATACATGCGCGCTCACGACACCCAGCAGGCCGAGAAGGTCTCGGCGGGGGCCAAGGTCGAGGGCGTCGATGTCCTCGTCTTCGACATCCAGGACGCCGGGGTCCGCGTCTACACTTATATCGCGACCATGGCCACGGCCATGCAGGCCGCGGCCGAGGCGGGCATCGATTTTATCGTCCTCGACCGTCCCGACCCCATCAACGGCGTCGACATGGAGGGGGCCGTCCTCGAATACCCGGCGCTCAGCTCGTTCATCGGGCTCTACCCGGTCCCGCTCCGGTTCGGCATGACCGCCGGCGAGCTGGCCCGCCTGTTCAACGACAAGTTCCTCTCGCCGAAGGCCAAGCTGACGGTCGTCCCCATGGAGGGCTGGAAGCGGGAGATGTGGTTCGACCAGACCGGCCTCGCGTGGGTCATCCCCTCGCCGAACCTGCCGACCCCGGACGCGGCGGCCGTCTATCCCGGATTGGTAGCCCTCGAAGGGACGAACCTGTCCGAAGGGCGGGGGACGACCCGGCCGTTCGAGCTTTTCGGAGCGCCCTGGATCGACGGCCATGAGCTGGCGGCCAAGTTGAACGGTCTCGCCCTCCCCGGCGTCCGTTTCCGTGAGGCCTGGTTCACGCCGTCCTTCTCGAAGTTCCAGGGCGAGCTCTGCGGCGGCTGCCAGATCCACGTGACCGACCGGGCCGCCTTCCGCTCCGTGGCCGCCGTCCTCCACATCGTCCAGGCCGTCCGGGCGATGTACCCGGACAAATTCGCCTTCCACGCGGATTATTTCGACAAGGTCATGGGCACGGCCTCGATCCGCAAGGCCCTCGAGGCGGGGACAGACCCGGCGGCCGTCGTCGCCGGCCTCCGGCCCGGCCTGGAGGCTTTCGCCGCCTTGCGCAAACCCTACCTGCTCTATTAGAATAAGAGTCTTCCCCTTCGTGGGACGACCGTCCGAAAAGGAGATGGACCCGATGGCGATGAAGACTCCCCGCTACGCCCTGACCAATCCGGTTTCACTGTTCCTCGACAAGCCCGCCTCTGATTTCACCCGGGCCGACCTGATCAAAGTCGTAGAGGAGAAGCCGATCGAGCGGGTCACCTTCCATTACACGGCGATCGACGGCAAGCTCAAGGAGCTGACCGTCCCCGTCGCCGACCGCTATCACCTCGAGGCCATCCTGGCCGAGGGCGAGCGGGTCGACGGCTCGTCGCTCTTCAAGGGCATGGTCGACATGTCCCTGTCCGACCTCTACGTCGTCCCCAAGTTCAGCTCGGCCTTCTTCAACCCCTTCGACGAAGGCAGCCTGGATCTTCTCTGCCGCTACCTGACCAAGGACGGCGCTCCGGCCCCCTTCACCCCCGACAGCATCCTGGCCCGGGCCGCGGCCCTGTTCCGCAAGTCCGCCGGCCTCGAGCTCAACGCCCTGGGCGAGCTCGAGTTCTTTCTCCTGACCTCGCCCGCCGACCGCTCCTACCCGATCGAACCCCACCGCGGCTACCACGGCTCGGCGCCGTTCACGAAGAGCGGCGCCATCCTCCACGAAATGGTCGCCCACATCACCCGCACGACCGGCGCGGTCAAGTATGCCCACAGCGAGAACGGCTTCATCGACAGCGTGAGGAGCGACGTCCCCGAGATCGCCGGCCGCCTGGCCGAGCAGCTCGAGATCGAATACCTTCCCCGGCCGATCGAGGAGATGGCCGACGCCCTCGTCATCGGCCGCTGGATCATCCGCAACACGGCCTACCGCCACGGCGCCGTGGCCACCTTCACGCCCAAGCTCGAGGAGGGCGTCGCCGGCAGCGGCCTGCACTTCCACCTCGAGCTCGCCAAGAACGGCCGCAGCGTGATGCGCGGGGACGACGGCAAGCTCACCGTCGAGGCCCGCAAGCTCATCGGCGGCCTCTGCGAGTATGCCGACTCCCTGACCGCGTTCGGCAACACCGTGTCCTCGGCCTACCTGCGGCTCGTCCCGAACCAGGAGGCGCCGACCCGGATCTGCTGGAGCGACCTCAACCGCAGCGCCCTCATCCGCGTCCCGCTCGGCTGGACGAACGTCAAGAACCTGGCCCGGCGGGTCAACCCCGACGACAGGTCCGAGTACGTCGACGATCACGGCGGCCGCCAGACGGTCGAGATCCGCAGCCCCGACGGCAGCGCCATGATCCACCTGGCCCTGGCCGGGATCGCCATGGCCGCCAATTGGGCCTTCCGCAGCGACCTCTCCCTGTTCAAGGACTACGGCCCGCTCGAGCTCGCCGACAACCTCTATGTCAAAGGCAACATCTTCTCGGACAAGGAGCTCCTCAAGCGCCTGCCCGTCCTGCCTGCGAGCTGCGTCGAGTCGAGCCGGGTCCTGCTCCAGAAACGGGGCCATTACGAGCGCGACGGCGTCTTCCCGCCGAGCGTTATCGATTACGTCGCGTCGCTGCTCCAGGCCGAGAACGACGAGTTCATGAACAAGAAGCTCAGCGACCTGCCGGCCCATGAGCGTCTCCTCGAGATCCGCCGCATCATGCACAAGGACCTGCACAAGAATTGAGGACCGCGGGCTGGGCCTCCCGGGAGCGCTGGCTGGCCGTGTTCGCCGGCGAGAGGCCCGACCGCGCGCCGACCGATTACTGGGCGACGCCGGAATTCGACCGCAAGCTCAAAGCCCGCCTCGGCGTCCGGACCCGGCGCCAGATGTTGGACCGGCTCGGCGTCGATTACGAGGTTTGGCTCAAGCCCGAATACGCCGGGCCGCCCCTCGCCCGGATGCAGGACGAGTTCGGCCGCCGCTTCCGCAGCGTCGACTACGGGCCGGGCGCCTACCGCGAATGCATCCACAATCCCTTGGCCGGGTTCAAGTCCGTGGCCGAGATCGAGAAAAACTACATTTGGCCGTCGCCCGACTGGTGGGACTACCGCACCGTCCGGGCCCAGGCCGACCGGGCGGCGGGGCACCCCATCCGCGGCGGCGGCTCCGAGCCCTTTCTCATCTACAAGGAGCTCCGGGGCATGGAGCAGGCCTTCGTCGATCTCGTCGAAAACCCCGAGATCGTCCATTATGGCCTGGGCAGGCTCTTTGACCTGGCCTATGAGAACGCGGTCCGGATCTACGAAGCCGTGCCCGGCCGGGTCGACATCTCCTACATCGCCGAGGACATGGGCGGACAGACCGATCTCATGATCTCGGTCCGCCACATCCGCGAATTCCTGCTCCCCGGCATGAAGCGGATGATCGACCTCGCCCACGAGGCGGGCGCGCGCGCCTTCCACCACAACGACGGCAGCTGCTGGCGCATCATCCCCGACATGATCGGCCTCGGCATCGACCTCCTGAATCCCCTCCAGTGGCGCTGCCCGGGCATGGAGAGGGAACGGCTGAAGGCGGAGTTCGGGCCGCACGTCGTCCTTCACGGCGGCATGGACAACCAGTACACGCTGCCCTTCGGGACGGTCGAAGAGGTCCGGCGCGAAGTCGCGGACAACCTTCGTATCCTCGGCATGGGCGGCGGCTACATCCTGGCGCCGTGCCACAATATCCAGGCCATCACCCCGGTTGAGAACGTCCTGGCTATGTACGAAGCCGCGCGGGAGTTGGGCCGGCTCTAAGCGGGCAAGCTCTTGCGGCGCGCTTCGAAGTCCGGGGCCAGACGCTTCCAAAGATCGTTGAACCGGGCTTGGAGCTCCGCGTAGCGGGCCGTGTTCTTCGGGTCCGGCTCGGCGGCCAGGCGTCCCTTGGCCACCCATTGATCGGCGATATCGGCGATCCCGACCGTCTCGCCCTCGGCCAGCCGCCAGTTCCAGACGGCCTGGAGGGCCGCGCCGTAGGCGGCGGCCTCGGTTTCCTTGAGGGTGACAACGGGCGTGCCGAAGACGTCGGCCACGATCCGTAGCCATGTCCGGCTCTGCGATCCGCCTCCCGTGGCGCGGATCTCGCCGGGCTTCAAGCCCAGCTCCTTCATCCGCCCGAAGCCGTAACCCAGGTTGAGAACCGCGCCTTCCATGACCGAGCGAACGATATGGGCCGCGTCGAACGTCCGGCGGTCGAGGCCGAAAAAGACCGCGCTCGAGAAGGGGAGGACCGGCACCCGCTCGCCGTCGACGAAGGGCAGGAAGAGGAGCCCGTCCGAGCCGGGCGCCGCCCGCCGGGCCAGCCGCTCGAGCCCGGCGTTGTCGAGGCCGAAGAGGGATTTCACGATCTCGGTCGTGTTGGTGACATTCATGGTGCAGAGGAGAGGCAGCCAGCCGCCGGTGCTGTCGCAGAACGCGGCGATCTCGCCCTCGGGGTCGACGAAGGGGCCGGCGAGATACGAATAGACCGTCCCGGACGTGCCCAGGCTCATCGTCGAGACCCCGGGACGGACGTTGCCGCTGCCGATCGCGCCCATCATGTTGTCGCCGCCGCCGCTCGCGGCGAGGACGCGGCCGAAGCCGAAGCGCCCGGCGACGGTCTTCTGCATCACGCCGGCCGGCTCTTGCGGGTGGCTGAGGGGCGGCAGCTTGCCGGCGAGCCCGGGATCGACGGCCGCGACCGCCGTCTCGTCCCACCGCCGGCGCCGGATATCCATGAGCCCCGTGCCGGACGCGTCGCCGTATTCCATATGGGCCCGTCCGGTCAGCCAGAAGTTGAGGTAGTTGTGGGGGAGAAGGACCTTCGCCAGGCGCGCAAACCGCTCCGGCTCGTGCCGCTTGAGCCAGAGGATCTTCGAGGCGGTGAAGCCCACGGCCGGGACGAGGCCCAGGCGCTCGATGGCCGCCGCCCGCCCGCCGAGTGCGGCCACGAGGTCCTCGCACTCGCGGACGGTCGAGGTGTCGTTCCAGAGCTTGGCCGGCCGGAGGACGCGGCCGGCGGCGTCGAGCGGGACGAAGCCGTGCTGCTGGCCCGAGACGCCAATCGCGACGACCTTCTTGGGATCCACCCCGGCCTCCCTCAGCGCGGCCGACAGGGCCTTGGCCAGGGCCCGGGTCCAGACGGCAGGGTCCTGTTCGCTCGCGCCTGGCCCGAGCCCCCCGACCATCGCGTGAGGGGCCTTGCCCCGGCCGAGGACTCGGCCGGACGCGGCGTCCGCCACGAGGGCCTTGGTCCCCTGGGTCCCGGAATCGATGCCGACGGCGTAAGAGGGCATTTTCAACCTCGCTCGCCCGATTCTAGGGGAGGGTCCTCCCCTCTGTCAAACCGGGCTCCTTGACATTCCGTAAAGCGTCCGTCTAAATAGACTAAATAGAGAAAGGCAGGGACAATTGCACAAGCTGGCCGCGAAGATCGTACTCCTGGGGATGCTGGGGCTTGTGGCGGCGGCCGCGCCGCCCGCCCAGGACGTCCCCGCCGATACTCCGCACGCGACGGGCCTTATCCCGCTCGACGCCAAGCAGCTCGAGGGGATCACGGCGTCGTGGCCGCGCGTCACGGGCGTCGTCCTCAATCCGCTTGGGTTGGAGCGGGTGAACGAGGCCCGGGCCGCCAAGGGCCTGCCGGCCCTCGACGCCTCTTCGGCCGCGCCGCTCGGCTCCGAGATCCAGAGCGCCCTGCCCGGACGCGAGCTGGAAACGCTCGCGGCCTCGGCCGTCACCCTATCGGCCGACGACCTGCCGAAAAGCGTCGACAACAGTCAGCTCCGCTTCTTCCCGCCCATCCGCAACCAGGGGAGCCTCGGCTCGTGCGCCAGCTTCGCCTCGACCTACGTCCAGCTGTCCTATATGACCGCCTTCCAGCGCAACCTCGACATCCGCGACCCCTCCGACAATACGAACAAATATTCGCCGAAGTGGAGCTACAACATGCTCAACGACGGCACCAACGACGGCTCGTCGCTGATGGCGAACTATGCGCTGATGGAGAAGCACGGGGCCGCGACCTGGGCCGACCTTCCTTATGATACGGACTTCAAGGCCTGGTCGCGCGACGGCGCGGTCTGGCGGCGGGCCCTTGGCGTCCGGACGAAAACGACCCAATACGTCCGCGACGCCTCGACCGCCACGGGCCTGCGCTTGACCAAGGAGCTCCTGGCGGACGGCTACATCGTCGTCTACGGAACGTATATCAGTTCCTGGCAGTACACCACCGTCAGCGACGACACGTCGACGACGGTGGACGACCCGGCCGTGGGCCGATCGATCGCCTACTGGGTCAACGGCAGCGAGGGCTCCCACGCCATGACCATCGTCGGCTACAACGACGAGGTCTGGACCGACATCAACGGCAACCACGTCATCGACCCGGGCGAGAAGGGCGCCTTCCGCATCGCCAACACCTGGGGCCCAGGCTGGTATGAATCGGGCTTCACCTGGCTCGCCTACGACGCGCTGCTCGCGACCTCGGCCGTGGCCGGCGGCCCGTCGACCGGCCGGATCGCGGCATTGCAGGGCGACATGCTCTACGTCCTGACGGCGCGGGACGGCTACACGCCCCTTATGACCGGGGAGTTCACGATCAACCACGCCAAGCGGAACCAGCTCAAGATCACCCTGGGCCGCTCCAACACGACCTCGACGACGCCGTCCACGACCTGGACGCCTTCGGCCCTCCAAAGCAAGGGCGGCGCCTTCGCCTTCGACGGCACGACGACCGCCGTCGACGGGACCTTCGTCCTGGATTTCACCGACATCCTGGCCGCCGGGGCCGGCGCCCAGCGCTATTACCTCGGCGTCAACGATTCGGCGAGCGGCGATCCGGCGACGCTCAGCGCCTTCAAGATCGTCGACGCGACCACGGATCCCGACACCGAGGCCGCCTCCTCGCTCGTGCCCCAGACGATCGACGCCCAACAGGGCTACGCCTATGTCGACTACGTTTACGCCGGGTCGGCCTACAACGATCCGCCGGAGCTCTCGTCTCCCTCGGTCAGCCCCGTGTCCGGCACGGCGGGCGCCCCGTTCACCTTCCAGGTCCGCTACCGGGACGCCGACGGCGACGTGCCCACGGTGAAGAACCTCCTCTTCGACGGCACGGCCCATGCGATGTCGCTCCTCGCCGGCCAACAGGCCGCCAACGGCTATTACTCCGTCGAATTCGTTCCCGTCGCCGGGAGCCACAGCTACTCCTTCTATTTCGAGGACGGCCACGGGGAGTCGGCCCGGAGCCCGGTCGCGGGGTCGTTCAGCGGCCCGGCGGTCTACGGGCACGTACTGTCGTCGCTTTCGCCCTCGAGCGGAGCGACCGGAGGGGCCGGCTTCACGCTGGTCGTGAACGGCTCCGACTTCGCGAGCGGAATGATCGTGACCTGGGACGGGTCGGACCGGACGACGACGTTCGTCTCGAGCACGCGGCTTGAGGCGGCGATCCCGGCGAGCGACCTCGCGGTCGGGAAAACGGTCCCGATCGTCGTCCGCAACGCCGGCGGCGTCCTGAGCAACGTCCTCAACTTCTCCGTCAATAACCCCGCGCCGGTCCTGTCGTCGATCAATCCCACGACACTCAGCGGGGGCGGCACGAGCGCTGTCCTGACCGTGACGGGCACCGGCTTCGTTTCCAACGCCACCGTCCGCTGGAACGGCGTCGCCGTCGAGACGTCCTACGTCGGTCCGACCGAGGTCCGGGCCTCGCTGTCCGCCTCGGACATCGCCACCTCCGGGGACTACGAGGTCACCGTCGTCAATCCCCAGCCGGGCGGCGGGGCCTCCGTCGGCACGACCTGCACCGTGACCGACTTCACCATGGCGGTGACCCCGGCCGATGCCACGGTGGCGGCCGGCCACTCGGCGACGTTCAGTGTCGTCCTGACGCCGCGCTACGGGCCGTTCGACGCCGCGATCGCTCTGGGCGCGACGGGGCTGCCGCGCGGGGCAAAGGCCACGTTCTCGCCGTCCCCGGCGACGCCCGGCGCGTCTCCGGCCACGGTCGCCCTGACGATCACGACGACGGCCCGGGGAAGCTCCCTGGCTGCGGCGCTCGGCGCTTGGGGCGGCCGGATCCCGCCGGCCCTGGCGTTCCTCCTCGCGGCCGCGGCGCTCCTCGTCCTGGCCCGGTCGGGCCGGCCCCTTGTCCTCCGTCCGGCCCGCCGCCGTTGGGCCGCTGCGGCCCTCGTCTTTGTCGTCCTCGGCCTGACCGGCTGCGGCGCCGGGGGAGGCGGGTCCGATAACAACAACCAGGGAACGCCCGCCGGCACGTACGCGATCAGCATCCAGGCCACGTCGGGGAACCTCGGCACCCGGGCTTCGATCAGCCTGACCGTCGAATAGGGCGCACGCCGGGCCCGTCGGCCTCTCCGCCTTTCGCCTTGCAAAGCCGGGTCCGGGCCGCTAAACTGGTTAGCATGAGAATCGCCGCCCGCATCCCCTTGGCGTTGCTCCTCGTCCTCGCCCTGTCCGCGCCCTCTTGGGCCATCATGAAGCCCGGCGAGAAGCTCATCCCGTTCTCCCTCAAGAACGTCGACGGCAAGGACTACTTCGTCAGCCTCGAGGACGGCCGCCTGACCCTGACCGTCAGCGAGACCGCCGGCGGCGTGACCAAGACGGTCAAGTCCCACCCGGCCGCGGTGCTCATCGATTTCTGGGCCACCTGGTGCGTTCCCTGCCGAAAGGCGATGCCCCACATGCAGAAGCTCAACGAGACCTACGGGCCCGCGGCGGGACGGACCGAAGGCGGCCTGGTCGTTCTCGGCATCGCCATCGACGACGCCGGGGGCAAGGCTGTCCAACCGTTCTATCAGAAGCTCAAGATCACCTACCCGATGCTGGCCGACCCGCCGACGGCCGCGCCCGGGGCCGGCGTCGCGGCCACCGCCAAGGACATGAAGATGCGGTACGGCGTCCAGGAGATCCCGGTCGTCTATCTCATCGATGCCACCGGGACCATCACCCACGCCCACGTCGGGTTCAAGGAAGAGCACATTGCCGGCCTCGACGCGGCCGTCCAGGCCCTCACCCCGGGGGCGTCGCGTTGAGACGGCGCCTGCCCTGGATCCTGCTGGGCGTCTCGCTCGCGGTCATGATCGCGGGCCTGCTTCTCGGCGAGTACCGGACCGTCCTCGAAAAGGCGGTCACGGTCTGCCTGGACTGCATCGGGATCGGATGAGCGGCGCCATGGCCACCGGGTCCGACCCCCAGCGCCGCCCTCCCCGTCGCGGCCGCAAGCCCCGCGACCGCCGGCCGTGGTACCAGCTCGGCTTCGCCCTGGGGATCAACGCCTGGATCCCGTCCTGGTTCAAGGGGGAGATCTTCCAGGGCGGCATCAAGGGCATCTGCGTCCCAGGCCTGAACTGCTATTCCTGCCCCTCGGCCATGGGCGCCTGTCCGATCGGCTCGCTGCAGACGTTCTTCGGCGGCCTGCGCTTCAACCTGTCGATCGCCCAAAAGAAGTTCGGCCTCTATGTGGCCGGCTTCCTGGCCGCGGTCGGGAGCGCCGTGGGCCGGCTGCCGTGCGGCTGGATCTGCCCCTTCGGCTTCATCCAGGAGCTCATCCACAAGATCCCCTCGCCGAAGCTCAAGATCCCCCATGCGATGACCTATTTCCGCTACGTCGTCCTGGCGGCTTTTGTCGTCATCCTGCCGCTCCTCATCGTCGACGAGTTCGGCTACGGCCAGACCTGGTTCTGCAAGTGGATCTGCCCGGCCGGGACCCTCGAGGCCGGCCTGCCGCTGATGCTCATCAAGCCCGATCTGCGGTCCCTCGTCGGGTTCATGTATTTGTGGAAGGTCGGCCTGCTCGTCCTTTTTGTCGCCTGGTTCGTCGTCACCACCCGGCCCTTCTGCCGGACCGTCTGCCCGCTCGGCGCGTTCTGGGGCCTGTTCAACAAGGGCAGCCTTTTCCGGATGGCGGTCGACGACGAGAAGTGTACTCTCTGCGACCTCTGCCACAAGGACTGCCCGGTCGACATCAAGATCTACGAGTCGGCCAACTCGCCCGACTGCATCCGCTGCCTGCGATGCGTCTCGTCGTGCAAGTTCGGGGCGATCAGCTACGAGTTCCTGGGGAAGAAGGAAGTGGCGATCGACCTGCGCGATCGCGTCAGAGATTCTTGACGAGGGCGCCCCAGCGCTTATCCAGCTTGAAGCCGTGCCGGAGGAAGAAGCCCGGCAGGTAGAGATGCGTCATGACCAGGGGCACGCCCTGGCTGGCCTGGCGGGCGCAAAAATCCTCGAGCGCCGCCCCGCCGAGCCCCGACGATTTCAGCTGCGACGTGACGGCGATGACGTCGATCCAGGCCACGCGGTTCGACAGCATCCGGTAGCACAGGCCGCCGACGATCCGCTCCTGGGCGTCCTTGAGGACGAAGTGGCGGTCCTGCTGCGAGACGATCTTGGGATAGTTCTCCTTGAAGAACAGCCGGTAGGCCTGGCCGATCTCGGCCGGGTCGACCGTCTCGCTGAACGTGTAGGGCCGGCCCGCCCGGTCGGTCAGGAACGACTGGACGACGACCCGGCGCTCGCCCTCATCGCCCTGCGTCAGGACGCCCACCCGCCGGTCGGGATCCATGCGGGGGAAGACCATCCGGCTGAAGACCAGGCGGTCGCGCTCGTCGCGGAGCGCCGATTGGAGGTCCGAAAGCTCGACCTGGTGGACGGCCGGCTCGTCGAGGGCGGCGTTGAGCCGGGCGAGCAGGCGGTCAAAGAGGGCCTCGATCCGTTCGCTCCGGCCGGCGAAATAGGTGTGCCGGTAGAGGTAGTAGCGGACGATCTCGGGGTAGCGCTCGAGCCCGTAGCGGCGGTGGAGGTCGAGGACCTTGCGCTCGCGGTCGCGTGACGGCGCCAGGGGATCGGCCTGCCGCCATTCCCGGTAGGCCTCGACGGCCGATTCGGCCGGGAGCGGGATGGCATAGGAGGCGTCGAACTCGGCCCGGTAACGCCGAAGCCGATCGGCCAGGTCCACGCCGGGGAAGACCGGCGCCGCCGTCCGCTCGAGCTCCGACAGAAGCTCGGCGAAGAAGGCCGAGGCCGTGTCGCGCCCCATGGCGTCGTAGGCCGCGTCGAAGACCCAATCGAGATCGAGATGGTCCTTCGACCAAGGGTAATTGGCGGACGTGCGGCGATAGAAGCCCTCGATCATGGGCCGGACGATGGAGAGGGGGCCCGTCGAGGGGCGCCAGCCGTCGAGCGAAGCGAGGACGGTCGCGTCGCGGAACTCGAGCTCGGGGACGACGACGTTGACCGGAGAGATGCGGCCGGGCAGGATGCGGCGGCCGCTCGTCTGCCAGGCCCGAAAGAGGGCCGACATGGCTTCGACGTAGAGCTTCCGCCAGATGGACGGCGCGGGCAGGGGCGCTTCGGCGGCCCTCCGCCCGGCGAACTCCCGGATCTTCTCCCAGACGGTCAGGTCGCCGAGGTGCCGCCAGGTCACCGCCCCCGTCTTTTCGTCGGTGGCGCCGAGCGGCGACAGGACGCGCGGCCCTTCCGGCTGGTCGGAGAGGGCGGCCGACCAGAGCCGTGTTTCGTGCTCCGCGCGGTCGCGGCGGCCGTCGGGCAGGACCAGCTTGAGATCGTAATGGCGGCCGGCCGCGGTGTTGACGCTGATGCGATAGGTCGTCCGGCGCGGAGCGCTGTAGATGCGGGAGACCCAGATCCCGTCGGGGGCGATCTCTGCGGTCTCGAAGTCCTCGGCGCCGTGCGTGAGCCAGATCGAATCCCTCAGGAAGCCGGGCCGCTCGAGGGCCGTCCGGACGCGGCGGGCCTCGGCCGGCGTGACGCTGTCGTCGCAGACCGCCCGCGGCGGACGCTTCGCGGCCTCCGCCCGGAGCCGTCCGGCCCGCGTGTGCCGGCCGGACCGGCGGACCAAGCGGTCGAGCTCGGCCTCGGCGGCGACGGCGAGCCCGGGATCGGAGCGGTGCAGGACCCAGCTCGCGAGCTCCGCCCGAACGGGGCTGAAGAACGACGGCTCGCGGACGGCCAGATCGGCGAGCAGCCGGAAGATGCGCTCGAACTGCCGCCGGCCAGGCTCGGCGACGGGCCAGGCCATCCGTTCCCGGTAGGCGCGGAGCCGGACCCGGAACGCGTCCAGGCGGCCGCGGCCGAGGCGGGTCGAAACGATCTCGTCGATGCTCTCCCGGTTGAGGAAGGGCAACCCGGAACGGACGAAGGCCGGCATGACCTGGCCGTAATCGATGTCGGGATCGTGGAGGAGCAGGATGCGGTAGGCCCAGCAGCGCAACTTCTCTTTCGGGTGATAGGCGAGGGCCCTCAACCGGGCCCGGACCAGCTCCTCCATGCGGAGCGGCGACTCATAGAAGGTCCTCTCGACGGCGCCGAGAAGGGCGTCGGGGGGAAGATCCGGCGAGAAAAGGAGCTCCCCGATCTGGACATGAAGGCGGGCGAGCTGAGGGTCCGCGATCTTCGCCAAGGGGGCGAGCTCTGCGGCGGTGTAGGTCCGGGCCCGCCGGCGGGGCAGCGAGACCCGGCCCGTGGCCGGATCGAGGGGCAGGTCCCAGCCTTCCTTGACCGGGGCGAAGGCGGCGAGGGAGGGGTTACCGGCCCACAGGACCGGCTGGCGGGCGAAGACGCCGAGGTCGAGGAAACCGCCCTCGATCTCGTATTCGAGGTCGCCGACGAGCCAAGTCCCCACGTCCGCGCCCTTCCTCAGGGGGAGCGTCAGGCCACGATTGACGTCGTGGAGGCCGTCGCGGACGCGGACGATCTCGTCCTCGAGGATGCCGAGGTCGCGGAAGAACCAGAGCGGGATGCGGACGGTGAGGCCCGGGCCGCGGAGGTCGACCGTCCGGCGGCGATAGAGGCTGTCGATCGCTGCCGCGAACGAGGCCTCGATGCGCTTGCGGTTGAAGGAGCCCTTGGCCGTCAGCTCGCCGAGGTCGGGGCGGAAGTCGCGGTCGAGGACGTCGAAGTTGACGACCCTCTCGTAGGGCGCCAGGCCCTCGTTGGCGGCGCTGACGATGCGGCGGTAGTACTCGCGGGCGTTGTCGGCGCCGAGGCCCCGGGCGAGGACCGGGTCGCTCCAGTCCGGGACGATGAACAGGACGTTGGTGGGCCGGCCGTCGCCGACGAGGAAGGTCCGCTTGATGCCCGGCACCCCGGCGAACTTGTCCTCGACCTTGCGGGGGGCGACGGTCTGGCCGCGGTTGTTCTTGTAGATGTCCTTGATGCGGTCGACGATCTGGTAGTAGCCGCGGCCGTCTTTGGCGAAGACGTCGCCGGTCCGGAGCCAATAGTCGCGCGCCGGATCGCCGGAGGGAAAGGGGATGACGTCGGCCGGGCCCTTGTCCTCGAGGTAGCGGGCGACATAGTGCCCGCTGACCTGAAGCTCGCCGTCGGGGCCGAGACGGGCCTCGAGCCCGGGCAGGGGGAGGCCGTGCGAGCCGTCGACGTAGCCGCCGGGCGGGGTCATGGTCATGCCGCCGGTCGCCTCGGTCATGCCGAACCCGCTCATGAGCTCGATGCCGTGGCTCCCGAAGAAGCGGAAGACGCGCGGGTCGAGGAAGCCGGCGGCCGAAAGGCCCCAGGCCAGGCGCGGCCCGACGATCTCCCGGACGATGGCCGTCGCCTCCGTCCCCGGCGGGGCCGCGTCGATCCGTTCCAGGCATTTCTCGTGGAGCTGGGCCCAACGGACAGGAACGCTGATGAACCCCGTCGGACGGATCCTGGGCAGGAGGCCGAAGAGGGTCTCGGCCGAGGGATTCCCGGCGAAGACATAGGTGCCGCGCCAGTAGATCGCCCCGAGCATCTCGAGGAAGCGTCCGAAGGTGTGATAGAGCGGCAGAAAGCTCAGGAAGACCTCGTCCGGACCGACCATCGGCAGGGCGGCCGCCCGGGCGAAGCGCTTGGTGACCAGGTTGTAGGTCGAGAAGGAGACGCCCTTGGGCCGGCCGGTGGAGCCCGACGTGAACATGACCGTCGCCACCTCGTCGATGGCGAAGCGGCGGCGCCGGTCGAGGAGCCGGTCGGCCTCCCGCGTCTCGAGCTGCTTGCAGAACCCGGGAAGGAACAGGACCCCGGCCTCGTCGTCGCCGAGGGCGGGATCGGCGACCAGGATACGGAATGGCGTGGCGGCGCGCCGGCGCACGTCTTTGAGGAGCTCGATCCGCTCGCGGTCGTTGGCCAGGACCATGCTGATGGCGAGCGCGTCGAAGATCGCGACGAGGTTCTCGAGGTTGAAATGCGGATTGAGAGGCGTCACGAGGACGTCAAAGAAGAGGCCGGCGAGGTCCGTGAAGGCGCCCTCGGCGTGGTTCTCGGCGAAGATCGCCAGGCGCGGCTCGCGGCCGTCTTGGCCGGCCAGGGCGTGGATGGCCCCGGCCGTCTCGCGGAGATGGCGCCCGGCGGCTTCGTAGGTCCAAACGCGGGGCGGAGAAACCGACATGTCTTGAAAGAGGATCCGGCCGGGCGATTCACGGACGCGGTCTTCGAAGAGGTCCCTCAAGCCGTAGCCCGTCCGACCGATGAGCTTGAAGGCGGCCTCCGCCCAACGGACGAGAAGCTCCGGCCGGCCGAGGTCGCGCAGGAACCGGGGATCGGAGGTCAGCCGCAGGAATTCCCGGGAAGAGTCTCTCTCGGGCCCGCGGGGCGAAGCCAATAGAGCTTCGATCCGTTCGAGCAGTCTCTCGGCGGGGCCGGAGGAAGGGGAGGCCTCGGCCGCTGCCGGGCCGGCCAGATTCTTCATCAGGCGGTCAAGGTCCTGTCTGAAGAGCGGCTTGTCTCTTTTCATGGCTCTCTTCGGCTATTATATAATGGTTCATACATACCATGCAAGTGGTTATTTGTTGGTCCAGACCTTATCGAAAATAAGGCTTGACAATCGAATGAAAATGGTCTATATCAGGTATAGACCATTTGATTTATTGTATTAGTCCATAAGGAGACAGCGCATGGACAAGCTCAAACTCGAGAAATTCCCGGGCGCGAGACCGGCCTACAAACAGATCATGTCCTTTTTCGAGAAGGAGATCCAATCGGGCCGCCTGAAACCCGGCGAGAAGCTCCCGGCCGAGCGGGACCTGGCCGAGGAGCTGAACACGGCCCGGGGCACCGTCAAGAAAGCCTACGAGGAGCTCGTCCGGCGCCGTCTCATCGAGGCCGCCCCGGGGCGCGGCAGCTTCGTCGCCCCCGAACGGCACGGCCCGGCCGAGAGCCGTAAGGATAAAGCCCTCCGGCTCATCGACGAGCTCATCGACGAGCTGGCCCGCCTCAAGTTCACCGCCCACGACATCCGCATCTTCTTCGACCTGCGCCTGCTCGGGCGCGAGGAGGACCTCGAGAACCTGAACGTCGCCGCCATCGACTGCAACCCCGAAACGCTGGCCATCATCGAGCGCCAGTTCCAGATCATCCCCCACGTCAACCTGGCCAGGATCCTCATCGACGATCTCTTCGAGGACCCCGCCGGGGCCGACCGTCTCCGCACCTTCGACCTCGTCCTTTCGACGACGACCCACTTTCAGGAGGTGGCCGAGCACTTCCCCGAGCTCCGGGCGAAGATGGTCCAGGTGGCCGTGGCCCCGACGCGCGGCTCGGTCATCGCCCTGGCCCGCCTCACCCCCTCGCAGAAGATCGGCATCGTCTGCGAATCGAAGCGCTTCCTCGAGATCGTCCGGGACCACCTCAAGGCCTTCGACATCCCGGCCTCGTCGGTCGAGCCGCTGTTCTGGTCCGAGCTCGACCGGCTCGACCCCTTCATCGCCGGGCTCGACGCCGTGATCATCCCGGCCGGCTATTCGCTGCAGCGGAACCGCGAGCACCTGGCCGCGCTCCAGGAGTTCACCGAGCGCGGCGGCGTCTTCATCCCGTTCGACTACCAGATCGAGCGCGGCTCGCTCCTCAACGTCGAAGAACGGCTGCGCTCGATCCTCGACGAGAACCAGCGGGGCCTCTGATGGACGCCCCGCGGATCGTCCTGGGCGTCATCGGGGCCGACTGCCACTCGGTCGGCAACAAGATCCTGGAGGCCTTCTTCGCCGAGGCCGGCTTCCACGTCGTCAACCTCGGGGTCATGGTCAGCCAGGACGAGTTCCTCGATGCCGCCATCGAGTCCAACGCCGACGCGATCTTCGTCTCCTCTCTCTACGGTCACGGCCTCATCGACTGCGAAGGCCTGCGCGAGAAGGCCGTCGAGCGCGGCCTCGATAAGATCGTCCTCTATGTCGGCGGCAACCTGGTCGTCGGCAAGACCCCGTTCGAGGAGGTCGAGCGCCGGTTCAAGGAGATGGGTTTCGACCGCGTCTTCCGGCCGACCGTCGACCTCGCCGAAGTGGCCGATCTGCTCCGCCGGGACCTCGAGGCCCTGAAGAAGGACTGATGGACTCGAAGCTCCTCCTGTCCGTCGACATCGGGTCGACGTATGCCAAGGGCGGCCTGTTCGCCCTCGAGGGGGAGGAGCTGCGCCTTGTCGCCCGCGAGGTCCGGCCGACCACCGTGGACGATCTGGCCCGGGTCTTCGGGGAGGTCCGCGAGGCCGTGCTGGCCGGACGCACGGGCGGCCTCCCGGCCTCCGGGATCCCCGTCTACTGGTCCTCCTCGGCCCGGGGCGGGCTCAAGATCGCCGCCGTCGGCCTGACCCCGGACCTCACCCTTTCCGTGGCCCGCATGGCCGCGACCTCCGCCGGCGGCAAGGTCGTCCGGGCCTTCTCCTACGAGCTCTCCGCCGAGGACCTGGCCGAGCTCCGGTCGGTCGAGCCCGACATCATCCTGTTCACCGGCGGCACGGACGGCGGCAACTCCCGCGTCGTCCTCCACAACGCCGCGGCCCTCGCCGGCCTCGATTCGCCGGCCGTCATTCTCTACGCCGGGAACCGCAAGGTCCGCGAGCGGGTCGTCGGGATCCTCGGGGACCGCGCGGCGGCCACCGCCGACAACGTCATGCCCGAGGTCGGGACGATCGACATCGAGCCGGCCCGCGAGGTCATCCGCCGCATCTTCCTGGAACGCATCGTCGACGGCAAGGGCCTCTCGTCGGTCGTCGCGGCCGTCGGCCGCGAGCCGCTGCCGACGCCGCTGGCGGTGTTCGAGCTCGTCCGCACCATCGCCGAACGGGTCCCGGGGTGGGAGGAATTCGCCCTCATCGACATGGGCGGGGCGACGACGGATTTCTATTCCCATGCCAAGTCCTTCCGCGGCGGCGGCTCGGTCATCCTGCGCGGCCTCCTCGAACCGACGCTCAAGCGCACCGTCGAGGGCGACCTCGGCTTGAGGGTCTCGGCGGAGGCCCTGTTCCGGTCCGAGGCCGCGTTCCTCGAAGGACGCCTGCGCGAGTCGGGCCGCGGCATCGAGGGCCTCAAAGCCTACGTGGCCGAGGTGAGCCGCGGCACGGAATACCTGCCGGACGACGAAGAGGGGAGAGGCTACGACCATCTCCTCGCCGCCGCCTGCGTCCGGGCCGCGGCCCTGCGTCACGCCGGGATCCTCCAGCGCGTTTTCACCCCGCAAGGCGGCTTTCTTGTGCAGCGGGGCAAAGACCTTCGGCAGGTCCGGCGGCTCATCGGCTCGGGCGGCTATCTTGCCGCCGCGACGGACCCAGCCATCCTCCTCGAGGCCTGCGCCCCCCGCTCGGACGACCCCGACACCCGCCATCTCGTGCCGGGATCACCGGCGTGCTATGCCGATGCGCAGTACCTCATACCCCTCCTGGGGAACCTGGCGGCGGACTTCCCCGGCGCGGCCGCCCGCGCCGCCGTCGCCGGTCTCAAACCGCTCACGCCCGGGCGCCTAGAAAAGGAACCATCATGAGATCTCAACGCATGCCCTGGAAGGACTTCCTGGCCCAGCGCCAGGCCGTCCTCGACTCCTGGCCGACCGGAAAGGACGTCGCCGACGTCGAGGACGGGCTCCGTTACCAGCGCGGCATCCCCGAAGCCAAGAATTTTGCCAAGGCCATGGCCAAGGCCAAGGCCTCCGGCCGGACGCTGATCCAGCCCCGGGCCGGGGTCGCCCTGATCGACGACCACATCCGCCTCCTGCGTTACCTCGAGACCGAGGGCACGGCCGACCTGCTTCCGACGACGATCGACGCCTATACGCGGCAGAACCGCTACGAGGAAGCCGCCCGCGGCATCGAGAAATCGCGCGCCGCCGGGACCTCCCTGCTCAACGGCTTCCCGGCCGTCAACCACGGCCGCAACGGCTGCCGCAAGGTCACCGAGGCCGTGACCAAGCCGGTCCAGGTCCGGCACGGCACTCCCGACGCCCGGCTGCTGGCCGAGATCGCCCTGGCCGGCGGCTTCACGTCCTACGAGGGCGGCGGCATCTCCTATAACATCCCCTACGCCAAGAAAGTCGAGATCGGCAAGTGCCTGCGCGACTGGCAGTATGTCGACCGGCTGACGGGCTACTACGAGGACAACGGCATCTCCGTCAACCGCGAGCCGTTCGGCCCCCTGACCGGGACGCTCGTCCCGCCGTTCATCTCCCACACGGTGGCCATCCTCGAAGGCCTGCTGGCCCTCGAGCAGGGCGTCAAGTCCCTGACCCTCGGCTACGGCCAGGGCGGCAACGTCCTTCAGGACCTGGCCGCCATGGCCTCGCTGCGCGAGCTCGCCGACGAGTATTTCCGGGCCGCGGGCTTCGGCGGCTACGACCTGACGCTCGTCTTCCACCAGTGGATGGGCGGCTTCCCGGAAGACGAAGCCAAGGCCTTCTCCGTCATCAGCACGGGCGCGTTCGTGGCCGCGGCGGCCCGGGTCGAGAAGACCATCGTCAAGTCGCCGCACGAGGCCATGGGCATCCCGACCAAGGAGGCCAACGCGGCCGGGCTCAAGGCCACCCGCCAGGTCCTGAGCATGATGACCGACCAGCAGATCTGCACCGACAACGCCGTCGTCCGCCGCGAGACGGACCTCATCCGCCGCGAGGTCAACGCCCTCATGACGGCCGTCCTCGACGCCGCCGGCGACGACCTCGTCCAGGGCATCGTCCGGGCCTTCGCCGGGGGGCTCCTCGACGTGCCCTTCGCGCCGTCGGTCTACAACAAGGGCAAGGTCCTGCCCGTCCGCGATAACGAAGGCTATATCCGCCTGTTCGCCAAGGGGAACCTGCCCCTCGGCGACGACGTCATGTCTTTCCACAAGGAGCGCCTCCAGGAACGGTCCATGGCCGAGGGGCGCCCGGTCACCTTCCAGATGGTGACCGACGACATCTACGCCATCAGCAAAGGCAAGCTGATCGGGAGGCCCAAGTGAAGATCGTTCAAGCTCTGTTCGTGCCCGGGTCGTCGGCCTTCTACTTCGACGACCAGCAGGCCATCAAGTCCGGCGCGCCCCACGACGGCGCGCTCTACGGGGGCAAGCCCGAAACGCCGGGCTTCAAGGCCGTCCGCGTCGCCGGCGAGGCCCTCTCCATCCTGCTCCGTCTCGAGGACGGGAGCTGGGCCGCGGGGGACTGCGCCGCGGTCCAATATTCCGGCGCCGGCGGCCGCGACCCGCTCTTTCTCGCCGCCGACTACCAGCCGCTTCTCGAACGGCGGATCCGCCCGCTCCTCGAGGGCGCCGAAGTCGGCGCCTTCCGCGACATGGCGGCCCGCTTCGAGGCCCTCGAATTCGAAGGGCGGCGCCTCCACACGGCCATCCGCTACGGCCTGTCGCAGGCCCTCCTCCACGCCCGGGCCTTGGCCACCCGCCGCATCATGGCCGAGGTCGTCTGCGACGAGTACGGCCTGCCGGTCGTCGCCGAGCGCGTGCCCATCTTCGGCCAGAGCGGGGACGACCGCTACATCAACGCCGACAAGATGATCATGAAGCGCGTCGACGTCCTGCCGCACGCCCTGATCAACAACGTCAAGACCAAGCTCGGCCACGAGGGCGAGCTGCTGCGCGAGTACATCGGCTGGCTCGTCGAGCGCATCCGCAAGTCCCGGACCGACGGGTCCTACGTGCCGACGCTCCACATCGACGTCTACGGCACGATCGGGATCATCTGCGCCCTCAAGCCGGGCCGGGTGGCCGACTACTTGGCCTCTCTCGAGCCGATCGCGGCCGAGTTCCCCCTCTATATCGAAGGCCCGGTCGACGCCGGCGAGAAGCCGCGCCAGATCGAGCTCCTGGCGGCCATCCGCCGCGAGCTCAAGGCCAAGGGCTCCCGGGTCAGGATCGTGGCCGACGAGTGGTGCAACACCTACGAGGACGTCATCGATTTCACCGAGGCCCAGTCCTGCGACATGGTCCAGATCAAGACGCCCGATCTTGGCGGCATCCAGAACACCATCGAGGCGGTCCTGTATTGCCGCCGTCACGGCATGGAGGCCTACCAGGGCGGCACCTGCAACGAGACCGAGATCTCGGCCAAGGCCTGCGTCCACGCCGCCGTGGCCGCCCGGGCCGAGCGCCTTCTGGCCAAGCCCGGCATGGGCTTCGACGAGGGCTTCATGATCGTCCGCAACGAGATGGAGCGGGTCATCGCCGTTCTCCGCTCCCGGAACGGGAAGGAGGCCTGACCATGGCCCCCCGCAAGAAGGCATTCCGTGTCCTCTCGGCCACGGCCATCCTCGGCTACGGCTTCCCCGAAAGCTCGTTCCGCGAAGGCCTCAAGCGCCGGCCCGACCTGATCGGCGTCGACGCCGGATCGACCGACCCCGGCCCCTATTATCTCGGCGCCGGCAAGTCCTTCACCAACCGGGCCGGCGTCAAGCGCGACCTGCGCTTCATGCTGACGGCCGGCGTCCGGCGGGGCATCCCGGTCGTCATCGGCACGGCCGGCGGCAGCGGCGCCCGCCCCCACGTCGATTGGTGCGAGGCCATCGTCCGCGAGATCGCGGCCGAAGAGAAGCTCTCGTTCAGGATGGCCGTCATCTATGCCGACGTCCCCAAGGCCGCGGTCCGGCGCCATCTCCGGAAGGGGGAGATCACGCCGCTGACCTATGTCCCGCCGCTCACCGAGGCGGTCCTCGACGAGTCCGTCAACATCGTCGCCCAGATGGGCGTCGAGCCCATCCAGAAAGCCCTGGCGGCGGGCGCCCAGGTCGTCCTGGCCGGCCGCTGCTACGATCCGGCGGTCTTCGCCGCCCTGCCCATCAGCCTCGGCTTCGATCCGGGCCTGGCCCTCCACATGGGCAAGATCCTGGAGTGCGCGGCGATCGCCGCCACCCCGGGCTCGGGCGCCGACTGCGCGTTCGGCACGCTCAAGGAGGGTTCCTTCGTCCTCGAGGCGCTCAACCCGGCCCGCCGCTTCACCAAGGAGTCCACGGCCGCCCATACCCTCTACGAGAAGACCGATCCCTACCATCTGCCCGGCCCCGGCGGCGAGCTCGACCTGACCGGCTGCTCGTTCACCGAGCTTCCGGGCGGCAAGGTCGAGGTCCGGGGCAGCCGCCACGTCGACTCCGAGCGCTACTGCGTCAAGCTCGAGGGCGTGCGCCGCGTCGGCTTCCGGACGATCGCCGTGGCCGGCACGCGCGACCCGATCATGATCGAGAATATCGATCCGATCCTGGCCGGGGTCGAGGCCCAGGTCAAAGACATCCTCAAGGCCGAGTCGATCGGCGGTCGCATCCATTTCCACGTCTATGGGCGCGACGGCGTCATGGGCGCCCTCGAGCCGGAGAAAACCATCCGCGGCCACGAGCTGGGCCTCGTCATCGAGGCCGTCGGCGCGACGCAGGACGCGGCCGACGCCGTCTGCAGCCTGACCCGCTCGACCCTCCTTCACTACGGATATCCCGGCCGCATCTCGACCGCGGGCAACCTGGCCTTGCCTTTTTCCCCCTCCGATGCCAGAATGGGCGAGGTTTTCGAGTTCTCGGTCTACCACCTGATGCCGATGGACCGGCCGGCCGACTTCCCGGCCCATCTCGTCACGGTCCGGGGCGGAAAGGAGCCGAAATGACGCGCCACATCCTCTGCGCCGCCAAGGTCATCCGGTCCAAGAACTCCGGCCCCTACGAGCTGACCCTCGACATCCTCTTCAAGGACAAGGACCACTTCGAGCTGTTCCGCCGCCGGAACATCGTCACCAAGCGGAAGATCGCCGCGCTCTACCATCGGCCCGTCGCCGACATCCTCAAGATCGTTTACTTCGAGCCCTCGAACGCGCTCAAGATCACCATGCGCCGGCCCATCCCCTCGGGCGACGCCGGCGAGACCGACATCTACGGCGCCCAGCAGCATGCCCCGCTCCTCAAGCTGACCTATTGAGCCTGGACCATGATGAAGCTCCGCACGGGCACCGTCCACCGCGAGACGCTCCTCTACGCGGCCTATTACGCGCCCCGGGGGAGCAACCGGCTGTACATGGTCGCCGCCGAGCTGGCCCAGAAGTACCTCACCCCGACCGACCTCCTGATCGGCATCCTCGGCGCGGAGGGTTCGGGCAAGTCGACCCTGATCAAGGGCCTGTTCCCCGGGCTCGAGCTGACGAACGACGACGAGGGCATCAACGTCCGGCCGACGCCGCTCTACGATTTCGACCCGGCCGACCCGTTCTCGGGCCACACCTTCCACGTCGACGCCCGCTACGAGCTCGCCTTCCGCCAGAAATACGAGCTGGCCGAATCCATCCTCAAGGCCATCGACCACAGCCGCCGGGTCGTCGTCGAGCATTTCGATCTCATCTACGAAGCCCTCGGCCACAACGCCCAGGTGCTGATCGGCATCGGCGAGGAGATCATCGTCGCCCGCCCGACGGTCTTTGGCCCATTCCCCAAGGCCATCAAGTCGATCGTCGACAAGACCATCAAATACCGGCTCATGGCCCACTCCGCCGAGGACATCACGACCATGGTCCTCGAGGAGGATTACAAGGTCCCCCTGCCGCCGCTCCACTCCGATGTGCCCCAGGGCTTCGTCCTCAACTTCACCGGGCGGCCCGACGTCGACCTTAACGAGCTCGAGAAGAAGGTCCTGGCCATCATCGGGAAGGACCTCCCGATCGGCCCCTGCGGCGACAACATGCTCGGCATCGGCGAGCACACGACGCCCTGCACCGGACCGCGGACCCACGTCACCTCGAGCGGCAAGATCGAGAACTTCCGGCTGATCAAGGAATATCGCTACGACCAGATCAGCAAGGAGTATTACGTCATCGGCCTCGTCGGTAAGAGGGGAGAGGCGGCCTTCGAGGACCTCATCGACGTCGAAGGGATCTACGAATGAACATCCTCGACCCTGGACCTGACAAGGCCCGCTACCGCGCCCTCGGCGTCCACGGCCTCCGCCGGGCCGTCTGCGGCGGACGGGCCGCGCTGCGCGTGCCGGACGGCGCCCTAAAGGCCCTGGCCGCCGAGGCCTTCACCGATCTCGCCTTCTACCTGAGGCCGGATTTCCTGGGCGCCATGCGGCGGATCCTCGACGATCCCGAGGCCTCGTCCAACGACAGGTTCGTGGCCGAGGCCGTACTCCGCAATGCCGTCATCGCCGCCGAAGGGGTGCTCCCCCTCTGCCAGGACACGGGCTCGATCCAGATCTTCGCCTTCAGGGGAGACCGCGTCGTCACAGACGGGAGGGACGAGGACATCCTGGCCGCGGCCGCCTCCGGGGTCTACAAGACCCGGAGCCTGCGCTATTCGATCATGGCCCCGCTCTCGGTCATGGACGAGGTCAACACCGGGACGAACCTTCCGGCCCAGATCGACCTCCAGGCCGCGGCCGGACGGGAATACCGGTTCTTCTTCATGGCGAAAGGCGGCGGCTCGTCGAACAAGATCGCCCTGTTCCAGGAGTCCAAGGCCCGGCTCGAAGACCGGGCTCTCGAGACGTTCCTGGGCGAGAAGATCCGGGCCCTGGGCGTCGCCGCCTGTCCGCCCTACCGGATCGCCGTTGTCGTCGGCGGGCTCTCGCCTGAGATGACCCTCAAGACGGTCAAGCTGGCCTCGGCTGGGTTCCTCGACGGCCTGCCGAAGCGGGGCGCCAAGGCGGGTCACGCGTTCCGGGACCTCGGCTGGGAAGAACGCCTCATGCGCCTGGCCCGCGGAACGGGGCTCGGCGCCCAGTTCGGCGGCAAGTGGCTCGCCCACGAGGCCCGCTTCGTGCGGCTGCCGCGCCACGCCGGCTCCTGCCCGATCGGTATCGCCGTTTCGTGCAACGCCGACCGGGGCCTGCGCGGCAAGATCACGCCGGCGGGCGTCTTTCTCGAAGAGGTCGAGCGCCGGCCGGCCCGCTTCCTCGAGGGGGCCCGGGCCGCGGGGCCCGCGGCGTCCTCGGCCGTCGATCTCTCCAAGCCGATCGCCGAGGTCCTGGAAACCCTGAAGGCGCTCCCGGTCGGGACGCTCGTCCGGCTCTCCGGCCCGCTCGTTGTCGCCCGGGACATCGCCCACGCCCGCTTGGCCAAGATCCTGCGCGACACGGGGGACGTCCCCGACTACTTCAAGAGGCACGCCGTCTATTACGCCGGCCCGGCCAAGACGCCGCGCGGCATGGCCTCGGGAAGCTTCGGCCCGACGACGGCCCAGCGCATGGACGGCTATCTGGCCGATTTCCTGAAGGCCGGGGCGTCGCTCATCTCGCTCGCCAAGGGCAACCGGACCGCGCCGGCCGTCGCCGCGCTCAAGGCGCACGGCGGCGTCTTCCTCGGCACGATCGGCGGCGCGGCCGCCCTCATCGCCAAGGAGCACATCCTCGCGAGCGAGGTCCTCGATTTCGCCGACCTGGGCATGGAAGCGGTCCGCCGGATCGAGGTCAAGGACCTGCCCGCGTTCGTCATCTACGACGGCCGCGGCGGCGACCTCTACGCCGCCCCGCCGCCGGGCCCGGCCTGCGCCTGACCGGACCGGCACGTCAATCTCTCGAAAAAAAAGCCGAGGGCCCGGCTCCGTGCCGGACCCTCGGCCTTACGGTTCAGAGAAGACCGCGAACAGCCGGGACTACTTCTTGATCGTCCCGAGCTCCTCGATGAGCCGCACGATCCGCGGGTCGGTCAAGCCCTTGATGACAGGCTGGAGCGTCGTGATGCCCGCGGTGCCGGGCAGGCTGACGGTCCCGTAGAACGCCTGGTAGATATCGTATCCGTTGGCGTCCGTCCCCTGGATAAGAACGGCCCAAACCGCCCCGACGCCGGTCCCCGATTCGGTGTGGGGGCCGAAGGTCAGCGAGCCGTTCGCGGCGAAATCGCCGCTTCCGAAATTCACCGAGGCGATCCGCGTGCTCTCGTCGGCCAGGTAGAGACCCGTATAGGCGCTCTGGATGTGGCCGGCGACGCCGTTGGTCTCGGTGAAGATCTCCGAGAACGTGGCCGACGTCGTGTCCGTCCCCGCATCATAGGTCCAGGGGACCGCGGCCGGATCCGTGGCAAAAGAGAACGTGGCCGCCGGCAGGATGGCCACCTGGGCGGTCGAGGTCACGGTGCCGTCGACGTTGGTCGCGGTCAGGGTGTAGGTCGTGTTCGCCGTCGGGCTGACGGCCTGCGTGCCCGTCGCCGCGACCGTGCCGATCCCGTTGTCGATGGAGATCGTCGTGCCGTTCGTGACGCTCCAGCTCAGGGTCGAGGAATCGCCGAGCTTGATCGAAGCCGGGGTGGCGGTGAAGGAATCGATCGTCGGCGGGACCAGCTGGAGGGTCACGACCGTGGTCGCTGTCTTCGTGCCATCGGCGTTTGTCGCCGTCAGCTTATAGGTGGTCGTCGCGGTCGGGCTGACGGACTTCGTGCCGGTGGCGCCGGTCACCGTGCCGACGCCGTTGTCGATGGACAGGCTCGTCGCGCCGGTCACGTTCCAGGACAGGGTCGAGGACTCGCCCGTGTGGATCGTCGCCGGGGTCGCGGTGAAGCTCGTGATCGTCGGCGGGTGCTTGACGTCGTCGGTCGTCGAGCCCTTGCAGGCGAAGCCGACGGCCAGGCCCACGAAGACCAGGATCAGGGACAGCCATTTCTTCATGTTCGAATGCCTCCTAGAGAATTCGTTTTTTTCCCCTTTGATATCACGCGATCGTGAAATCACCCGCCACGATAGTCCCTCGCCCCCCCTCTGTCAACCATCTCAAGAGGGGAGGGCCGGGGTGACAAAACGCCCTTTTTCCTCCCCTCGAACGATGACCGGTCTACGCCCCGCGCGGCTAGCCCCTCATCCGGGCGGTCACTTCGCCTCGCCCGGCTTTTTGGGGACTTCCTGGACTTGGGGGAAGAGCTTGGGCGTGCCGTCGTAGGTCTCGACGGACATGGTCCCGTCCACGGGCTCGAGCTTGATCTGGGCGTCCTCGAAGAACCGGCCCTCGCCCTTGCCCTTCTCGTTGAGCTTGAGCTCGATGGCCATGAAGAGGTACCGGCTCATCGATCTCTGGTAGCCGGGGTCCCACTGCTGGCGGTTGAGGAAGAGCAGCACCTTCTTGCCCTTTTCGGTCGGCACGGTGATGGCGGCGTGGATGGGCAGGTTGAACCCGCGCGAATACATGAAGCGGACGATGCCCTTGTCGGACTTCCCGAACGCGCTGAGGAAGCCCTCCGTGCCCCCTTCGTTGAAGGCCTGCTGGAAAGCCCGGATCTCCTTGGGGGTCGTCCAGTCCTTGATCTCGATCTGGATCTTGATGAGCGGCGGCTCGACCGGGGCCTTGCCCGTCAGCATCTGGGCCCGGAAGACGTCCGTCGCGGCGAGCGGGACGGCGGCGGCCAGGACCGCGCCCGCGGCCATGAGGATGAGCGCTCTGCGGCATCGGGAGCTGCGGATCATCGTTCTCTCCAGTGCGGCCAAACGGATATTGACTATGATGCGGAAAAACCCCAACCCTGTCAAACGCCCCGGGGGCCAGAGGAGGGCCCACGTCCGGTCGGAATGTCAGTACGATACGGACGACGATCTAATAAACGGTTTCGGTCTCGACCGTAAAGAAGCGATACTCCCGATACATGACCGTGATCGTCGCGCTCGAGAACGAGCCGCCGTCCTTGCGCCGATAGCCTTGGTCGGTGAAGCTGCGGCTGGGGAAGCGGAGCCCGTTCTTGGCGATGCCGTATTCGGAAAACGAGTTGATCTGAGGCTCGGCCCCATTCTCCTTGGCCCACTCGTCGACCGTCTTGAAGTTGCCGAGCGACGCCTGATCCCAGACAATCTTCAGGACGCTTCCGTCGCCCTCGGCGATCCAGACACGGCCGTAAGGATGCGGCTGAGCGAGATCGGGACCGGGTTTGACCTCGACGATGACGGCCTTTTCTCCCAGGATCGTTTCCTCGCCGGCCCAGCGATAAACGAAGAAAGGCCGCCAGATCCGGCCGAGCAGTCCGATGGGCCCGAACAGAACGTTCTTGTATTGGAAGAACGCCGTGTGGAGCGGTGCATCCTTGTCATCGGCTTTCTTCCCGTTAAGGGCGAGAAGGTTGCGCCGCTCCCGGGCCGCGCCGCCCTTGCGGACGAACTGATAATCATAGAGGTAGACATCCGTGTGCGGGCTGAGATTGCGGGACGTCTCGGTCACGTCCTCCAGGCAGACGAAGTCCAAGGCGGCGTTCTCGAGCCGCTGGCAATAGGCCGCCGCCTTCTCGAGGAGGCCCGACAGCCGGGCCGCCTGGTTTTCCTGGGCCCGTGAGGCCGGAGGCCCGATCAACAGGAGGAGGGCGGCCAGCGCGAGCCCGATCGTATACGCGGCGCGGATCCTGGGCATCGTTCCCCTCGAGGGATCATAGGACGATCACGGCGAACGAGTCAAGAGAAGCAGAGGAGGGTGGCGGGAAGGTGTGGGAGTCGAACCCACCCGGGACGTTTATAGCCCCATACCGGATTTGAAGTCCGGAAGGATCACCGGATCCTTCACCCTCCCAAGCGAACTAATTGACTGATTCTGCACGGTTTTCACGCACGGCCTCGCGAGGGGCCCTTTTCCGTGTAACGCCGGTGTCACAGATATGGGGTGGTTCGGCGTCCAGCGCGGCCACGGCCTCGTAAGCTCGGTCATCGCGGGCATGAGTATAGCGCT
>Ga0209609_10000036_pt1 | contig 68306 bp, 63 predicted proteins | sample LakKivw325mmetaG_FD_184136 | JGI IMG/M metagenome (GOLD analysis project Ga0209609, IMG submission 184136) | Anoxic lake water microbial communities from Lake Kivu, Rwanda to study Microbial Dark Matter (Phase II) - Lake Kivu water 325m metaG... | ecosystem: Environmental > Aquatic > Freshwater... | reverse complement strand
TCGTGTAAGTTACGACCTGCACGAATGGCATAACGACTTGGCAACTGTCTCAACGAGGGACTCGATGAAATTGCAATGAGCGTGAAGATGCGCTCTATCTACGGCTAGACGAAAAGACCCCGTGAAGCTTTACTACAACTTGATATTGGGTTAGGAATATATATGTTCAGCGTAGGCAGGAGTTCTGACGGCGCAAGCTTGTCAGGACGCCAATGAGACACTGCCCTTATGTGTTTTTAATCCTTATCCACCGAAGAGGTGGAGACAGTATCTGGTGGGTAGTTTATCTGGGGCGGATGCCTCCCAAAAGGTAACGGAGGCGTTTATAAGGTCGGCTTAGCGCGGATGGAAATCGCGCTGGACGTGTAAAGGCACAAGCCGGCTTGACGGCAAGACCTACAAGTCGCGCCGAGAGGAAACTCGAACTTAGTGAACCGATGCGTCCTCATGGTAGGCGCAAAGATCAACGGACAAAAGTTACTCCGGGGATACATAGTTCTGTGTCCCGTTTCGGTAGTAATATCGAAACATGTAAACGGCTAATAACGGTGAAACCCTAAACCATCACTTCGTGATAGAATTCCTAATTCCTAATTCCTAATTTTTAAACAAATTCAAAATTCCAATTTTCCCAATTCAAAACGCTTAGATTTTTGGATTTTGAATATTAGATATTGTTTAAGATTTAAAGTTTCGAGATTAGGATTTCCGTTGCGAATCAGTGGTTGGGCAATACCGTGGGAAGTTATTTGGTTTAACATCAAAAATATGATGTCTAAAAGACAGTATGATATTATTCTTGGCACAGTTATGGGTGATGCGTATATCCAATTAACCGGTAAAAAAAATGCACGATTAAGACTTGAACATTCAGAAAAACAAAAAGATTATCTTTTCTGGAAGTGGCGAGAACTTAAAAATTGGATGCAAGATAAGCCAAAAAAAATCATTCGTTATCATCCAAAATGGAAAAAGAATTATATTTATTATCGATGTCAGTCTCATTCGTCTCCTGTTTTTGGAAAATTGCGCAAGTTATTTTATTTAGATAATCGCAAGATTATTCCCGACAATTTTGAGAAGATATTCAAATCAAGATTATCGTTAGCAGTTTGGTTTATGGACGATGGCTATTATTACCATCGAGATAAGACAGCGTATATTTATTTGTCAAAATTTTCTGAACAAGAGACGAAAAAAATATTTCAGGTTTTAGATAAGCATTTTGGACTGAAACCAAAACTGGAAGTCAAAAAGTCTAATAATTTTGATTTTAAATTTCCAACTCAAGAGACAAAAAAATTAATTAATTTGATTCAAGAGGAAGTTATATCCTCAATGAGGTATAAACTCCCATTTACCAAGTAACCCCGTATCGACTAATCCTTAATGGAGAGGTGACGGAAATTTGAAAACCGTCACAATATGCCGTGCTCCCTCGTCTTCTTGTAAGACAGCAGAGGGATGAAGATATAGTCAGTACTTATCGTGAGATAAGAAATATACGAACAGGCTGGTTTCGCCCAAGAGTTCATATCGACGGCGAAGTTCGGCACCTCGATGTCGGCTCATCGCATCCTGGGGGTGAAGAAGCTCCCAAGGGTTTGGCTGTTCGCCAATTAAAGCGGTACGCGAGCTGGGTTCAGAACGTCGCAAGACAGTTCGGCCTCCTATCTGCCGTAGACGCTCGAAACTTGAAAGGACCCTTCGATAGTACGAGAGGACCTCGAAGGACGGACCTCTGGTGTACCAGTTGTTCTGCCAAGGGCATTGCTGGGTAGCCACGTCCGGTTTGGATAAACGCTGAAAGCATATAAGCGTGAAGCCGTCCTTAAGATTAGGTTTCGTGTCATCTGCTTCATAGGTAGATACGAATAATCACGAATTTTATTTTACGTTGATTATTTTAAATTCGTATCACCTATGGAGCAGGTGAGGGAGACCCCCGGAAGATTACCGGGTATATAGGCTTTAGGTGTAAGTTTGGCAACAAATTTAGCCGAGAAGTCCTAATAGGTCAAATTTCTAATTCACCATTTAACTCACAATGCCGCAATTTAGGGTTTTAGTCCCTAAGCGGATTATATTGAAATGAGAAGGATTGAAAATTAGGATTAGTAAAAATAGGCATATAATATTTTGATTTTCGAATTTTATTTCTGTTTTTTATTCGTCTTATCGCCGATTTAAGTGCAATATTCTCGGTGTCTTTACCAGAGAGGTTACACCTGTTCCCATCTCGAACACAGAAGTTAAGCTCTCTAGGGCCGATGGTAGTCTGTAAGGGCGAGAGTAGGTCGATGCCGAGAATTTTGCACTGGAATAGGTCGAATACGAATTTTAAAAACAGTCCATTTAAAACGGAAAACAAGAGAAAAATAATAGGCCTATTTTTATTTTTGATTTATTTGTCTCTGGACTTATTTATTTTTTTAACTAAAATTGTCGCTATGCGCGTTATAGCCGATATTCATAATCATTCTCGTTTTTCTCGGGCTTGTTCCCCTCAATTAACTTTGCCTAATCTTGAAAAATGGGGCGAGATTAAGGGAGTTAATTTGTTGACTACAGCCGATTTTACTCATCCGACTTGGATTAAGGAGTGTGAAGAACAATTGACCGCGGTCGGCAATGGCTTTTATCGGCTTAAAAACAGCGTCAAAAGCGTTTATTTTATTTTTACCACCGAACTGTCGTTTATTTATCGAAAGAATGAAAAAACCAGGAGAGTTCATGAAATTGTTTTAGCGCCCTCTATTGAAGCGGTCAAGAAATTAAATAAAACCCTGCAAGATAGGGGTTTTAATTTAAAATCGGATGGCCGGCCAATTTTGGGATTATCTGATAGAAATTTTCTGGAATTGGTAAAAAGCGTTGATGAAAAAATAGAGATTATTCCGGCGCATATTTGGACTCCTTGGTTTTCTTTATTTGGTTCAAAATCCGGCTTCAATAGCATTAAAGAGTGTTTTGAAGATATGGCGCCGTATATTTTCGCTTTGGAAACCGGCATTAGTTCCGATCCGCCGATGAATTGGCGGGTTTCGGCTCTTGATCCATATATTTTGGTTTCTAATTCCGATTCCCATTCATTGAAGAATATCGGCCGGGAAGCGAATGTTTTTGAAATTAAAGAAGCGGATTTTTCTTATGACGAGTTGATTAGGATTTTAAAACAAAAGGATATTAACAAATTTTTATACACTATTGAATTTTTTCCCGAAGAAGGGCGGTATCATTTTGACGGCCATCGGGATTGCAGCGTTTCTTTAGAGCCAAAACAGACGGTTAAATATAAAGGTATTTGTCCAAAATGTAAAAAACCTTTGACGGCAGGGGTTAGTTATCGGGTGGAGGAGTTGGCCGATCGTGAGTTGGGATATACGCCCAAGAATAAACCGAGATACAAAAGATTAATTGAATTGGATAAAATTATCGCTCAGTCTTTTGAGATTAAAACGCGCGAATCGCGGACGGTGATGGATGCTTATTTTAAGATGGTTAAAATTTTGGGTAATGAACTTTTTATCCTAATAGATTGTCCTTTGGCGGAAATGAAATCCAAGGGGATTGACGAGAGAATTATACAAGGGATAGATCGGGTTAGGCGAGAAGAATTGTTTATTAAACCGGGATATGACGGCGTTTATGGGGAAATCGGCATTTTTGGAAAGCCTGAGATAAAAAGAGAAATAGTCAGAAAAAAGAAGACGCCGCGCAATCAGAAAAGTTTGTTTTAATTCCAATAAGAAAGTTTGGGAACTAAGTTCCCAAACTTTTAAAAAGGGATTTTTAAACGGAGATTGACAGGATTTGTAAGTTTATAATATAATGATTGATGTAATAATATAATAATGATATGGATTTATATTATTATTTGTAGCGTTCGGATAATAATATTATACTAGAATTATGAGAAGAATATATCTTGACTACGCGGCGACGACGCCAACTGATCCGCGGGTGCTCAAGGCGATGAAGCCATATTTTTTAAAAATTTACGGTAATGCTTCAAGTTTACACGAGGTTGGCCAAATGGCCAGAAAGGCGATGAATAAAGCAAGAGAAGAAATCGCTAGTTTTATTAAAGCCGAACCGGAGGAAATTATTTTTACTTCCGGTGGCACCGAATCGGATAATTTAGTTTTAAAAGGGCTTTTTTATTCTTTAAAAATTTCTCGTTCGCATTTTATCGTTTCAAGAATAGAACATCATGCCGTTTTGGAGACCTGCAATTTTTTAGAAAAACAAGGCGCGGAAATTTTTTATTCGCCGGTTGATGAACATGGGTTGATTGATTTGTCGAGATTGGAAAAAGAAATAAAAAATGAAACGGTTTTGATTTCCGTCATGCACGCCAATAATGAAATAGGGACTATTCAGCCAATTAAAGAAATCGGTGAAATTGTCCGGAGAGAAAGAGAAAGAAGGAAAAAAGAAGGAATCAATTTTCCTATTTATTTTCATACCGATGCGGTTCAGACTTTTGGACATATACCGATTGACGTTAATGATTTGTCTGTTGACATGCTTTCAGCTTCGGCGCACAAGCTTTATGGGCCTAAAGGAGTCGGCTTACTTTTTCTAAAAAAAGGAATTAAAATCGAATCTTTGGTCCATGGTGGAGAGCATGAACGAGGCCGTCGCGCTTCCACAGAAAATATTCCCGGTATTGTCGGATTTGCCAAGGCGGTAGAACTGGCGGACAAAGAAATGGATAAAGAAATAAAACGGCTGAGCGGATTAAGAGATTATTTAATTGAAAAAATTTTAAAAAGCGTTAAAGAAAGCCGTTTAAACGGCCAGCCGAAAACAAGGTTGGCCAATAATGTCAATGTGAGTATCAAGGGCATCGAAGGGGAATCGATGTTGATTGACCTGGATCGTTTTGGTATCGCTTGTTCTACTGGATCGGCTTGTTCTTCAGCCACCTTGGAGCCGTCCCACGTTTTAATGGCCATAGGACTGGGACCCGAGTTGGCTCATTCTTCTTTGCGTTTTACGCTTGGCCGTTGGACTCAAAAAAGAGATTTGGATTATACGGTTCAAAAATTAATTTTTGTGGTTGAAAGATTAAGAAATATTTCCCCTTTGAAAATAAAAAATTAAAAATTTAAAATAAACGTTAAAAGGTTATAAATAATTTCAAATTTTTTAGGATTTGGAATTTGGATTTTAGAATTTATAAATATATGGGTTGTTTTGATGAAAATAGCCAAATAATGGATCATTTTCTCCATCCGCGGAACGTGGGCAAAATTGACGACGCTGACGCCGTCGGCCATGTCGGCAATCCGACATGCGGAGATATTATGGATTTTTATATTAAAGTGAAGGACGGTAAAATAACTGACGCCAAGTTTTTAACTTACGGTTGCGCTGCCGCAATTGCTTCGACTTCGGTTTTAACCGAATTGGTTAAAGGAAAAACTATTACCGAGGCGTTGGTAATATCGAATAAGAAGATTAAAGAGGTTCTGGGAGAGATGCCCACTCATAAATATCATTGCACGGTTTTGGCCGAGCAAGCACTTAAAGCGGCGATAGAGGATTATCAAAAGAAAAATGGCCAGAAAGAATAAGGAAAGCAGTATTGTGGCCGTGGCGATGTCGGGCGGTGTCGACTCGTCGGTCGCCGCCTTTTTATTATTGAAAAAATATCAAGTTTTTGGCCTGACAATGTTATTGGGCGACTTTGAAAGACAAGCGGTTAGAGACGCAAAAATTATTTGTAGAAGATTGAGAATCCCTCATTATACGGTTAATTTAAAAAATGAGTTTAAAAAGAGAATTATTCAGCCGTTTTGCCGCGAATATCTGAATGGAAAAACTCCCAATCCCTGCGTTTGGTGTAATGAAAAAATAAAATTCGGTTTATTATTAAAACGGGCGAGAAAATTAGGCGCTGATTATCTGGCAACCGGACACTACGCACGTGTAACGCGTGAATTTTCAATTCCTAATTCTCAATTTTCAAAATTTGTTTTAAAAAAAGCTAAAGATGAAACTCGGGATCAGTCGTATTTTTTGTATCGCTTAAAACAAAATCAGTTAAAAAGAATCATTTTTCCTTTGGGCGACTTGACTAAGAATGAAGTTAAAAGGATTGCCGCGAAAAATAATTTGGCAATCAAGGGGCAAAAAGAATCGCGGGAAATTTGTTTTATTCCCGACAACGACTATCGAAATTTTCTTAGAAAATTCTTTAAAAAATCCGCTGTCAAAGATTCACGGCTGTGCGATTTTTGCGGCATTAAGAACGGGCCAATTAAGGATTTACAGAGTTGTATTTTAGGCGAACATCGGGGTTTGCCTTTTTATACTGTCGGCCAGAGAAAAGGCTTGTTAAGCGGTTTAAACAGGCCCTTTTATGTAATTAAGATAGATAAAAAAAACAATGCGTTAATTGTGGGACGGGAAAAAGACTTATACAAAAAATATTTTTCAATTAAAGATATAAATTGGCTTAATAGAGAAAAAATAAAAAAAGACGGAAAAATAACGGTTAAAATAAGATATCAACATCCAGGCGTTTTGGTAAAATTTTCTGAACGGATTTTGTCCGCCAAAGAATTAAAGGCGGAATTTAAAAGAGCCCAGCGCGCCGTTACCCCCGGCCAATCAGCGGTTTTTTACGCTGGCGAAGAGGTTTTAGGCGGCGGAATAATAGTCGAGTAAATCAAAGTTTAAAATTTCCCCAAAATAAAAAAATGACCTACTGTTATTGTTAGGCCATTTTTTTATTTATTTCTATTAATTTATTTCATTAAAGTTTTTGCGGCGGAGTTTAATATTTTCATCGCCTCTAAACCAACTTTAAGACAGCGATTGACGGCTTTTTCGTATTCTTGAGGCGAAACGACTTCTTTTTTATTTCGATTGGCGATAACGGCGCAAATCGAACCGGTTTTATAATTAAGGATTTCTCCCAAGATTCTAAAAATGGCGCTCGTTTCCATCTCGTTATTGATTACTTTTAAATTATTGACATTAAGAGTTTCTAAAATTTTTTGCAGATCAGGGATCAGAATTTTGCCGATTCGGCCGATTTTTCTGCCTTGCGGTCCGTAGAATCCCGGCGCTGAACAAGTCAGACCGCAATAAAAACCCCGTTTTTTGTTTTGTTTTAATCCGATATTTTGACAGCTTTGAATTAGGGCTTTGATTATTTCAGGCGAACCGGCCGTCACGTATGGATGGACTTTTGCTATTTTAGTGCGGTTAAGTTTTTTTTGTACGGCTTTAATAATCGGATCCGTTGAAGTATGAGGATAAAAAATGCCGATATTGTCCAAACCAATGGCGTATTGGGAGATGGCCAGACTGCCGACGGCGATATTTTTTTGCGCCGATCCGGCCGTGCCCAGACGGATAATATTTAAGGGAGAAAAGTTTTTTTCCCAAATTTTTCTTTTATGGTCGTATTCATTTAAAATGTGCAATTCAGTTCCGACGATTTCCGCGTTGCCCGGCCCGATACCAGTGCCGATAACTGTTATCGGAATTTTTTTATAAAAACCGACTAAAGTGACAAATTCCCGATTTTTTCTTTCAAAAATAATTTTTTTATTATCAAAATATCCGGCTAATTGGTAAGCTCTTTGCGGGTCGCCGACTAAAAAAATGTCTTTTGGCAGATTATCGCTTTTTTTCAAATTGAGATGATATACGCTTCCGTCGCCGGCGACAATCAATTCCGAATTTATAACACCCTTTTTAATCATTTTTTTAATTTAGTAATTTTTATTATTATTTTATTTTCGAGAGTGCTGGAGGGGAGAATCGAACTCCCATGGGTTTCCCCACATGGTCCTAAACCATGCGCGTCTGCCAAATTCCGCCACTCCAGCCCGTTTTTATTTTAACATTTAAGATCTTTTCAGGCAAGAAAAAATGGCTCCTATTGACGAGGTCATAGGAGCCTAGAGATTTGTGGATTCATATCGACTTTTACCGCAGACAAGAGAGATTTTTCCCATAACTTCAGCGGTTGCCTGTTTTAAAATTTCCGGTTCTTGGTCGATTTTTTTTTGGTCGGCTTTTGGGAAACAGAAAGGTTTGCCGAATTTTATCCATTTTTTTTTGAAAAATCCGGTAATTTGTCCGAGCCAGAAGATAGCGGGGCCGAAACAGCCGACGGGAATAATTTTTTTCCCGGACAGAAGGGCTAAAACCGCTGCTCCTTTTTTGCCCGGCTTCAAGATTGAAGTGATATTTCGTCTGCCTTCGGGAAAAATTACCACGATGTTTTCTTTTTGAAGCTTGGCGAGCGCTTTTTTTAAACCCTTTTTATCAGCCGTTAAGTATCCAACCCTTTCCTCAAAAAGACCGAAGATTAAAGATATAAAACTGTATCTAAGCCATTGTCTTTTTAAATCAAGCGAGCCGATAAAATACATTTTTTTCTTTTTTGCCCAGACATAACTAAAAAAGAATTTTTTCAAAGCCACAATCATAATTAAGGGGTCATGAGAATTTTGATGATTGGCTGCCAGAATAAAACCTTCTTTCTTCGGCAAATTTTCCAACCCTTCGATCTTGCTCATTGCCGTTTGCGGTCGGAAGACCCAGTAGATTAAAGCATAAAGAATTTTGTACATTTTTCCTCCTTTTTTAAATGAACGATTATATAAATTGAAATTTTAGTTTTAGAGTGCGTTTGTTTGACGAAATCCGAACCTTTTTTGAATGGAACTGATGGCGCGCTTCGCGTGGCCAATTCGGTTGGCGAAAAATCGGAAAGTTTAATACTGGTGCCGGGGGCGGGAATCGAACCCGCATGGACTTGCGTCCACAAGATTTTAAGTCTTGCGTGTCTACCGTTTCACCACCCCGGCTTACTTATATTTCTCCTAATATTTTAAGCGATAATTTATTTTTTTCAAGATCCAGAACGGCGAACGTTGACTGATAGGGCATTCCGCCAATCTCTCCGGGATTAACCAATTTTGTTTTTTCAACTGTTTCTTCCCAGGGTTTATGGGTGTGTCCGTAGAAAATATAATCGTGTTTTTGCTGTTTAGCGAGTTCTTTCGCCTTGTCTGGAAAATGAGTAAAGGCGATTTTTTTGTTTTCAAAAGTAAATTCTCCGACCGGACCATGGATTTTTAACGGAAAAAAAGATTCATAATCGGATTTTTTCAGAATATCGGCGTTGCCGACTGCCAAATGCATTTTAATTCCCGAGCTCTTAGGCCAAGATTCAATCAGAGATTCTATTTTGCAAAGGTCTCCGCAATGAAGAATAACGCCGATGTTCTCATTTTGGCAGTAAATTAAAGCTTTTTTCAGGTTGGGAATATTGTCGTGGGAATCAGAGAAAATGGCTAATTTCATAAAATCTTTTTTAAAAGATTATTTTTTTAGGGCAGCCGTTATTAGTCATAGCATTTTTTTATTGCGTCGGTCAAGTATCTTGCGGAATTTATATTTTTTGTTTAAAATATTAAGCAATAAGAGCAGAGGGCCTAAGGAATTTTAAAAAGAGGAATCCGCTTACTATATTTAGCGCCGAGGCAGTTTTCCGATATTGCGGTCGGAGCCCGACTTTTCAGAGAAGGTATCGGAAGTTAATAACTGAAATACACAGAGGATAACTTGAGAAAAATTCGTTATTAAGTTATAAAAGCGGGCCGAGGTAGCTCAGTGGCCAGAGCAACTGTTTTGTAAACAGTGGGTCGCGAGTTCGACTCTCGCCCTCGGCTCCATATAGCCACGCTAGCGCGGGAGTCCTAATCTCTAAAATTAGAGATTCTAAGATTAAAATTTTAGGTTTATTAATTTTTTAGAAATAAGAAATTTAAGTAATTTAACTATTATGAGTCAAGACAATTTAATCAAATTTGAGTGTCCGGAATGCCATCGGATAAATTATTATTCCCGGAAAAATAAAAAGAATATTAAAAATCGCTTGGAGTTGAAAAAATATTGCCGTTGGTGCAAAAGACATACTCTTCATAAAGAAACGAAATAAGAAAATTGGGGGTATGGTGAAGTGGTATCACGAGAATCTCCAAAATTTTAGTCCGGGGTTCGATTCCCTGTGCCCCCGCTTCTTTCGTTTTTAGATTAATTTTATAATTACAATTAGCGGTTATGGCTGAAAAAGATTATTATCAGGTTTTAGGCGTTGATAAAAGCGCTTCTCCTGACGAGATTAAAACTGCATTTCGAAAATTAGCCCAGAAATACCACCCCGATAAAAGCGGCGGCGATGCGGAAAAATTCAGAGAAATTAATCAAGCTTACCAAATTCTTTCCAACCCGGAAAAAAGAAAAATGTACGATCAGTACGGCAGCGCTTTTGAACAAGCTCAAGCACAAGGAGGATTTAGCGGATTTGATAATTTTGGCGATTGGGCTAATTGGGCTGAGGCGATGAGAGAGGAAGGGGGGAGAGATCTTAATTTTGGATTTGGCAATCTTGGCGATATTTTTGCGGATTTTTTTTCCGGTGGCGAATCTTTTTTTGATGGAAGTTTTGGTCGTTCTTCAAAAACAAGTCGTCCCCGCCGAGGACAAGACATAGAGATAAAATTAAATATAGAATTTCAGCAGGCGATTTTCGGCGTGGAAAAAGATATTAGATTGGAAAAATACGCGTTATGTGATGTTTGTAAAGGGGTTGGCTATGAAGAAGGGGTTAATTTAGTCGTTTGCAAAAATTGTAATGGCAAAGGGCAAATTGTCCATACTCAGTCGACTTTTCTTGGGAGTTTTAGGAGCAGTACCGTTTGTTCTCGGTGCGGAGGGCGAGGCCAAGTGCCGGAAAAAGAATGCCGTCGGTGTCGCGGAGCGGGCAAAGAAATCAAATCGTCGGAGATAAAAATAAAAATTCCGGCGGGAATCGATCAGGGTCAGTCTATTCGGCTTTCCGGACAGGGCCATGTTGGAGAAAAGGGGGGAACGAGAGGGGATTTATACGTTACTATTTTAATTCGTCCTCATCCGAGATTTGAGCGTCGTGGAAACGATATTTTTTATGAAAAGGAAATCTCTATTTCTCAAGCCATTTTGGGCGGCAGAGTTGAAGTAGAAACAGTTGATGGGCTAGTGGAATTAAAAATTCCCGCTGGCACATCTTCAGGCCAAGAAATCCGTTTAAAAGGAAAAGGAGTTCCGTATTTATCTTTAAGAGGATTAAGCCGCGGACGGGGCGACCAGATAGTTATTATTAAAATTAAAATTCCCAAAAAGATAACCAAAAAACAAAAAGAATTGCTGGAAGGATTAAATCAAGAGGGTTTGTGATGATTTTAAAAGGATTGAGAATAAGGGTTAATTCTGGTTTTTAAATGGAAAATGTGATAGAATAATTGATGATTCGAAGTTTACGTCGTAAGTGTTTAATTTTTAGCACCTAATACGAAGATGAACGAGGCAATACATCAACAATTATTCGATGTTTTTTTAAACATACCGACGGATATCTGGCGTTTTATTTATTTATTTTTAAGCGAAACCTGGTGGTTTTTGCTTTTTATTATTTTATTGCCGATTAATCATTCAATTTGGCTTTTTTGGCGGCAGACTCTTTATAAAAGAAGCAGGGAGTACGTGCTTATGGAAATATTAATTCCCAGAGAGATTTCAAGGAGTCCCGCGAGTATGGAGCAAGCTTTAAAGGCGATTTGGGGGTTGCGAAATTGGCCTGAAGATGTTAGCGAGAGATATTGGAAAGGAGAAATAACCAAGTGGTTTACCCTTGAAATGGTTAGTCTTGCCGGTAAAATTCATTTCTACATTAGAACGGAAAAAAGACAAAAGGATTTAGTTAAAGCCGCCTTTCTTTCATATTATACGGAAATAGAGATAGTGGAGGTGGAAGATTATATTTCTTCTTTGCCTAAAGATGTAAATGATTTAGAAAAAAAAGGCCTTGGTTTATGGGGAAGCGAAATAGTTCTTGCCCGGCCGGAGGCTTATCCCATTAAAATGTATAATGAATTTGAGGGGAAAGAAAAAGAAGCGGCTGATCCAATTTCTTCATTTTTGGAAGTTTTGGGCGAAGTAAGAGACGGAGAAATGGTCGGCATTCAGATAAATATCGCGCCGGCTGAACCCAATTGGAATAAACGATGGGAAAAGTTTATTAGGGATTTGCAAAAACCAAAAGAAATTAAAACGGGAACGACAAAAGACGGAGAATCGAAAATTGAAAAAATACCAAGCACCCCGGGGGAGGTTGCTGCCATTAAATCAATAGATGAAAATCTTTCCAGTCAAGCCTTTGATACTTTAATTCGTTTTGTTTATATTTCTCCCCAGACAATTTTTTTTGATAGTTATGCCCGTCGAGGATTGATTGGAGCTTTTAATCAATATGCTGCGCCTAATTTAAATTCTTTTCGGCAGAATCACAGAATGAGCACGAGAACGAAAATTTGGGTAAGTCCGTATATCTTTCCAAAGTCCCGCAATAAATTGCGTAAAGAGCGGATTCTATCATTTTATCGGAGACGAGAAATGCCCGAAGAAACGTTTATGGGTCGAATTTTAACTTCTCATTTTTTAAATTGGAATTTTCATTCAAGAGTTGTTAAATTGACAGTAAGGGCGGTTGCCACTCTCTTTCATCCGCCAACAAGCGCTGTAATGGTCACTCCTTATATTCAAAGGTTGGAAGGGCGTAAAGTGGCGCCGGAAGTCGGATTGCCAATTTTTGGCGAAGAAAAAGCCTTAGAAAAATTTGGGCAATAAAAGAATTTAATTTGAGGAGAGAGAAACAGAATCTTATTGGTTTATTATTTAATCGGATTTTTATGTGGTATGTCATATTTTTATTTATTGTGTTTTTTATCGCGATTGGCGCGGTATTCATGACCGATATTGCTTCTATTTTGAATTTTCCCCTGGGAAAATATGAATGGTTTCAGAATTTCTTGGTTTTTTGGCGATATACGGCTCGTCCTTGTATAATTATTTTGGACATTTTATTGATTTTTTGCATATTATATGTTTTTACCAAAGTTTGGCCATTAAGACATAAAATTAAACTTTTCCATTGGTTAAAAGAAGAGAGGGAAAAAGTTGTTTACGTGGACAAAAAATTTGTAAGCCAATGGCAAAAAGTAAAAAATAAATTATCTTTGCCGACTCCGTCCAATTTGAAATTGGCGATTATTGAAGCAGATGCTTTAGTGGATAATTTTCTAAAAAAAGCGGGATATGCCGGCGATTATATGGCCGAACGCCTATCGCATGTTATTTCTGACGTGAAAAGTTTGAATGGCGTTTGGGACGCCCATATTCTTCGGAATGGTTTGGTTCATGTTTCTGGCTCCGCAGTTAGCGAGACGGAAGCAAAAATAGCGGTAATGGCCTTCGAGAATTTTTTAAAAGAATTGGGTGCTTTGCCAGAAAAATAAAAAATAAAAAAACACATACTTAAAAACATAAAAATTTTATAGAACAAAAAGATGAGATAAAAGTTATGACCATGGAAAGAAAGATTTTTTAGTTTTTCATATTAGTAAAGCACTTATGGCTGAAAAAATTCAGATTATTCGTTACGCTCCGCCGCCGCCGGAGTTGCCGGTATTGGGGAACGTTGATCCAAAAGACGTTTCTTTTATCGGGCGGACAAATTATGTGGCCGCCCTTGAAGAGAAACTGTTTGTTTTTGGAATAAAACGCGAAGATCGAGATCGCCATATTTATATTATTGGCAAGAGCGGTGTGGGAAAATCAAAACTTTTGGAACTTCTTGTTCGTCAGGATATTGCTTATGGCAAGGGAGTTTGTTTTATCGACCCCCACGGTGACGTTATTGAGCTTCTTTTGGACTTTATTCCCAAGGAAAGGATTGACGACGTGGTATTAATTGACCCTTCCGACAATGAGCACCCCGTTTCTTTTAATCCTTTATCTAACGTCGATCCAGGCTTCAAATTTCAATTAACCCAAGGTTTAATCGAAGTGATAAAAAAACAATTTGGCGCTAATTGGACACCGCGCCTGGAACACGTTTTCCGTTTTACCTGTTTGGCTCTTCTGGATTATCCTTATGCGACGATGAGGGGGATGATTTCTCTGCTTACTGACCGTAATTATCGCCAGAAAGTGGTCGAGTATATAACCGACGATATGGTTAAACGTTTTTGGGCGATTGAGTTTGCCGATTGGTCGGAAAAATTCGATACCGACGCTATTATTCCTTTAGTCAATAAACTCGGACAATTTTTAGCCGACCCGATGTTGAGGAATATTTTTGGACAAAAAGAGAATAAGGTAGATTTAGAAAAATTAATGAATCAAGAAAAAATAATTTTTATTAATCTTTCCAAGGGTAGGTTGGGAGAGGAGAATTCCAGTTTCTTTGGCTCGATATTTGTCACTAAAATCAAACAAGCCGGCATGGGAAGGGCGAATATTCCGGAAAAAGAGAGAAAGCCATTATATTTATATGTTGATGAGTTTCATAATTTGGTAACCGAGACGTTTGAGAATTTATTGTCGGAGTCAAGAAAGTATGGCATTTGTTTGACAGTCGCCCACCAATATTTGAGTCAACTTTTGCCGCGAGTACAGGCTTCGGTTTTGGGCAATGTGGCTACGATTATTATTTTTCGAGTCGGCGGCGACGATGCGGGAGCGCTGGAATCGGATATGGCCCCGATTTTTAAAGCCAAAGATATGATTAATTTGGGTAAAAGGGAATTTTATATTAAATTGATGATTAATGGCGAGTCCTATGATCCCTTTTCCGCCCAAACTTTAAGCGTCTTGTCCCCTAATCACCCATCGTATAAAGAGGAAATTATCGAATCTTCTCGACGCAAGTATAGTATTTCTGCCGATGCGGCAAAAAAATTAATTGAGGAAGAAGAAGCGCAAATTTTGCGAAGCGCTCAAGAAAAAGCGGCGATTAAAGAAAAAAAAGAAGGCTCAAGCGAAAGCGGTAAAGAAGATAAGAAAGATACTGACAATCCCCAACCTCTCATTTAGTAATCGTTTTAATTTTAATGTCATTTTGTTATGATACTTGGCGGATATTGTTATCGGTTTTTTGGGAGTTTAATCCCTTTTTATTTTTTAAAAGCGATAAAATAGTTGTCTTAATAAAATAAAGAGGTTATAATATTAGCTATGGCAGAAGAAAATAAAAATAGCAATTCTCTCGGGGCCGGAGAGGAAAATAAAGATATTATTTATTTAGCCAAAACGGACTTTCGCAACACCGAAAGAATTTTTGGCATTAAAAGAAAAGATAGGCGCCAACATATGTACGTGGTCGGTAAAACCGGTACTGGTAAATCGGTTTTTATCCATAATATGATTTTGCAGGATATTATGAATGGCGAGGGGGTTTGTGTCATTGATCCTCATGGCGAATTAGTCGAGTCGATTTTAAAAAAAATACCCACAAAAAGAGAAAAAGACGTTATTTATTTTAATCCCGCCGATACAGATTATCATGCTGGCTTCAATATTTTAGCCCTACCCGACCCAAAATATAAACATTTAGTCGCCTCTGGCTTAATGGGGATTTTTACTAAACTTTGGGCTAATGTTTGGTCAGCGAGAATGGAATATATTCTTAATAATGCCATTTTGGCCCTTTTGGATACGCCGAATACGACCCTCTTGGGAATACCGAGGTTATTAGTTGATAAAGAATATAGACAAATGATTGTTAAAAATCTTAAAGACCCTGTAGTTAAAGCGTTTTGGATTAATGAATATGAAGAATGGAAAGACAGTTTTAGGAGTGAAGCGATCGCGCCGATTCAAAATAAAGTCGGACAGTTTCTTTCCACCTCTCTAGTGCGTAATGTGGTCGGACAAAAAGAAAGCACTATCGACCTTTTCGACATTATGAATAAAGGAAAGATATTTTTAGTTAACGTTTCCAAGGGGAGAATCGGTGAAGATAATTCGGCTTTGTTGGGAGCGATGTTGATTACTAAAATTCAGCTTTCCGCCATGGAGCGAGTGCGTATTCCCGAAAAAGAACGCAAAGATTTTTATTTGTATGTTGACGAATTTCAAAATTTTGTGACTGAGTCGTTTGCCGGCATTCTTTCTGAAGCGCGAAAATATTATCTCAACTTGACTATTGTTCATCAATATATCGGACAGTTAAGCACGGAATCGTCTTCGACAGTTCGCGATTCGGTTTTTGGCAACGTTGGCACGATGATTTCTTTTCGGGTTGGCGCAGCCGATGCCGAGTTTTTAGAAAAAGAATTTAGTCCGGAGTTTACCGCCCAAGATATCGTTAATTTACCCAACTATCGCATTTATATTAAATTAATGGTTAACAGCGTTACTAGCCGTCCTTTTTCAGCTAAGACTATGCCCCCTTTTGAATTAAAAGAAGATAGAGTAGTGGATCCTCAGAAGTTGATTGAGACGTCTCGCCGTCTTTATACCCGGCCTCGACAGGAGATTGAAGATGAAATTAGGGAGTGGAGTAGTGGGATAAGCACTACGGCTTCAGGGCTTTATTTGGCCGAATGTTCGGCTTGCAAAAAGGAAACTAAAGTGCCTTTTAGGCCAGACTCACGCCGACCGGTCTATTGTCATGATTGTTTGGAAAAAATAAAAAGTGGCGAAGTCAAACCAATAATCAAAAACCCCCAAATGAGAACATCTTATAGAAATACAAGCGGCGTTGCTGAACTCTCGGAATTAGGTATAGAATTTAAAAAAGATAATCCTCCACGCCCTCGTCGTTAGTATTTTTTTGTTGTTTTAAATAAGAATTGGCGAGTCTATCGACAGTCAAAAAATAAATAAAGCAAACATAGATGAAGTTATATATTATTGCCACTCCTATTGGCAATCTTGAAGATTTTGCCAAAAGAGCTGTTAAAACGCTCGAGAGTGTCGATTTTATTTTATGCGAGGATACTCGTCGGACAAAGCTCCTTTTGGATTATTACAAAATAGCAACGCCAGTAATCAGTTATCATCAACATTCAAGGTTGGGAAAAATGGATTATATCTTGGATTTGCTTTCGCAAAATAAAGAACTCGCTCTTGTTTCCGATGCCGGCACGCCGGGTATTGCCGACCCCGGAAACCAGTTGATAGATTTAGCGGTTAAACGTTTTAAAGATTTAGCAGTTATACCAGTGCCCGGGCCTTGCGCCGCTATTGCCGCTTTGAGTATCTCCGGTTTTCCGACGGATAAATTTATTTTCTACGGCTTCATTCCTCATAAAAAAGGGAAAGAAAAAATATTGGAGGAGATGATTGAGAGTAAAATAACCGCGGTTTTTTACGAATCTTCTTATCGAATCGTTAAAACCTTAAAGAGATTAAAAGAATTAGAATTAAATAAACGGATGGTTGTTTGTCGCGAATTAACTAAAAAATTTGAAACTGTTTATCGGGGAAAAATAGAAGAGGTTTTAGAAAAAATGGAACAAGGAAATCTGAAGGGTGAGTTTGTCGTGGTTGTCGCGCCAAAATAATTTGGCGTTCAAAAAGAACAGAATTTTATAATTTAGGGTTTATCCCGAGGGAGAATTTATGAAATAAAAATTATTATTTTTAAATCAACGGTTTAACTAAAGGACAATACAAAGATATTTTGGATTAAACCAATTTTAGAAATAAAAAATTTGTATTTTAGACTGACGATGTAAAAGGAAGAAATTAGAAGAGGTATGGTGATAGATAGATTTTTTTTAAAAATTTTCAATAGTCGGATTTTGACAAATATTAATATTAAGTTAATATAATAAGGTTTCAAAAAGTAAGACGAATAAATTAGTATGAAAAAATTTTACATCACTACACCAATTTATTATGTTAATGATAAGCCGCACCTCGGTCATGCTTATACGACAATTGCGGCTGATATTTTAGCTCGTTGGCATCGGATGAAGGGAGAAAGAGTTTTTTTCTTGACCGGGACGGATGAGCACGGAGAAAAAGTGGCTAAATCGGCAAGGGAAAAAAATATCACGCCCCGGGAAATATGCGACCAGAATTCGTCTCGATTTAGCAAGGTTTTTGATATTTTAGATATTTCTTACGATAGGTTTATTAGAACGACGGAAGCGGACCACGAGAAATTAGTATCTAAGGTTTTAAACGAGCTGAATAAAAAAAAGTTGATTTATTCGGGAGTTTACAAGGGTCTTTACTGTGTTGGTTGCGAAAGGTATTATACCAATAAGGAGTTGTCTGACGGCAAGTGCCCGATCCATCAGCAAGAGCCGATTACTTTGGCCGAAGATTGTTATTTTTTGAAGTTGTCAAGTTTTCAAAGACAATTATTGAATCTTATTAAAACAAAGGCGTTGATTATTGAACCTGAGTCAAGAAAAAATGAAATTTTAGGATTTTTAACGTCGGAAAAATTGGAGGACTTGGCTATTTCCCGGGAGAAAGTAGAATGGGGCGTTCCCATTCCTTGGGATAAGTCGCAGAGCGTTTACGTTTGGGTTGACGCCCTTCTGAATTATTTGTCTGGAATCGGCTGGAAAGGGCCGGGGCAAAAATGGCCTTTATTTTGGCCACCGGAAGTGCAATTAATCGGCAAGGATATTTTGAGATTTCATGCTGTTCTCTGGCCAGCCATACTTTTAAGTTTAGGCGCTCCTCTTTTTAAAAAATTATATGTTCACGGATACTTTACCGTTAATGGACAAAAAATGAGCAAGTCGTTGGGCAATGCGATTGACGCGGAAGAACTAGCATTGGTTTTCGGTTCGGATGCCTTTCGTTGGTTAATTGTTTCCTCTTTTTCTTTTGGTTCGGACGGGGATATTTCCCAATCTCGGCTTTACGATAAATATAACAGCGATTTGTCCAATGGGTTGGGTAATTTAGTGAGGCGAGTCCTGGTTTTAGCCGCGAAAAATAAAAAAAATAGTTTTTTCCCGGATAAATCTTCGAATGCCGACTTTAAAAATAAGATTGCCAAAATTTGGCAGGGATATGAGGCGGCTCTTGAGGATTTTAAATTCGAAACCACCCTGGATAATATTTCCGACTTAGTCGCCTTTTGCGACCGTTATGTAGACGCGAAAAAGCCATGGGAACTGTTTAAAAATAATCAGCCCGAATATCAAAAAACAATTTATAATTTATTGGAAGTTTTAAGGCATTTAGGGTGGATGCTGTTGCCGTTTATGCCTTCGAAAAGCGATCTAATTTTTGAATCTCTGGGGCTTTTGGGAAAAGAAAAAATAAAATCTTTAGAACAAGGACAAAAATGGGGAAAGGTAAAATTTACTAACGTTAAACAAGGAAAAGCACTTTTCCCCAGACTATAAGACGATTTGATAAATAAAATGGCAATTTCGTTTTTTAAACTTAATTTTGGCGCTTATGACATTTTTTGACGTCATTCTTCTTTTAATTTTATTCGGTTTTGTTTGGTTCGGTTTTTGGAACGGGTTGATAAGAACGCTCGGCGGAATTGTCGGCGTTGTTTTATCTGTTTTTATTTCCAGCCGTTGGTACGAATCTTTATCTTTGAAAATTTTGAGTTTTTTGGGCGACAACTTGGGATTAGCCCGCATTTTGGCTTTCATTATTATTTTTGCCGTTGCCCAGTTTGTTATTATTTCTTTACTTAAGGTAATTAATAAGATTTTCAGTTTTCCAATTTTAAAAACATTAAATTGTCTTGCCGGAGCCGTTTTTGGCTTTATTGAAGGGATTCTGTTTATGGGGTTAATTTTGTATTTTTCCGCCAAATTGCCTTTGGGTTTTGGCTGGACGAACCTTTTGGACACTTCTGTCGTGGTTCCATTTTTGACCGGCGCCGGCAAAATCTTATTACCCTTCATTCCCGAGGCGATCAAACAAATTCAATCATTGATATAAGTCGGGGTAAAAATTATCGTCAGTCAGCGGACTTGTTTAAATTTTTTATTTTTTTAAATAAATTTTTATAGATTCAATATGGGAATAAGTAAAATTGCGAAAAGAGATGGCCGGGTAGTAAAGTTCAATAAGAATAAAATTACCCAGGCCATTTTTAAAGCCATAACTGCTTCTTCGGATAAAGATGGCAATTTGGCGGATGATTTAGCCGATAAAGTGGTAAAAATCCTTAATCGCCGTTTCAAAGGCAGGGTGCCGGAAGTGGAAGAAGTGCAAGATATTATCGAAGAAGTTTTAATTCAGTCCGATTTAGCCGATATCGCCCGATCTTATATTATTTATCGCGACCAGCATCGTCGAATTAGAGAAGAAGCTCGAGTTATGAAAGACGGATTAGGAATGATTGAAAAATATTTAGCCGAGAGCGATTGGGAAATCAAAGAAAACGCCAATATGACTTATTCTCTGCAGGGTTTGAATAATTATGTCGACAATGCCGTTACTAAAAAATACTGGCTGAACAGAATTTATCCGCCGGAAATTAGGCAGGCGGCCGAATCAGGAGATTTTCATATTCACGATCTTGGCAGTTTAGCTCCTTATTGCGTCGGATGGGATCTTTATGACTTGCTATCCCAGGGGTTTACCGGGGTCGCGGGCAAAATACAGTCGACGCCGGCAAAACACTTCCGAACAGCTCTGGGACAGGTGGTTAATTTTTTATATACCCTTCAGGGAGAAGCGGCTGGCGCTATCGCTTTTTCATCATTTGACACATATTTGGCGCCGTTTATTTATTACGATAAGCTGAATTATCAGCAAGTTAAGCAGGCAATGCAGGAATTTTTATTCAATTGCAATGTGCCGACCAGAGTTGGTTTTCAAACGCCATTTGAAAACGTCACTCTTGATCTTAAACCGCCGTCAACCCTTTCCAAGATGCCGGTTATTATCGGAGGTAAATCCCAGAAAAAAACTTATGGGGAGTTTCAAAAAGAAATGGATATGTTTAATCGGGCTTTTTACGAAGTTATGGCTCTCGGCGACGCCAGACAAAGAGTTTTTACTTTTCCTATTCCGACCATCAATATCACCAAAAAATTCGATTGGGACAACCCGGCTTATGAGCCGATGTGGGAGGCTACGGCGAAATACGGCACCAATTATTTTGCCAATTTTATTAATTCGGATATGAATCCCGAAGATATCCGTTCAATGTGTTGCCGACTGAGATTGAATAGCAAGGAATTATATCATCGAGGAGGCGGTCTTTTTGGCAGCGCTCCTTTAACCGGCAGTTTGGGGGTAGTGACTATAAATCTCCCTAGAATCGGTTATTTAGCCAAGAATGAGAGAAATTTTTTGGATAGATTGAAATATTTAATGGATTTAGCCGAAGAGAGTTTGGAGATAAAAAGAAAAATGTTGGAAAATTTTATTGAGAAGGGTCTTTATCCTTACTCTAAGTTTTACTTGCGCAATATAAAAAAGATGCGCGGGCGCTATTGGGCAAATCATTTTTCAACCATTGGTTTGGTAGGAATGAATGAAGCTTTATTGAATTTTATGGGCGAAAATATTCTTTGCGAGAAAGGAAGAAATTTCACCTTAAAGATTTTAGATTTTATGCGCCGCCGTTTGCTTTTTTACCAAAAGCAGACCGGCAATATTTATAATTTAGAAGCGACGCCGGCGGAAGGCACGAGTTATCGTTTGGCAAAAATGGATAAAAAGATTTATCCGCGGATAATCACGGCTGGGCACAATGAACCGTATTATACCAACTCCACCCAACTTCCGGTCGATTCCAGTCGGGGACTTTTTGAGGATTTGGATTCTCAGGATGATTTGCAAGTGAAATATAGCGGGGGTACGGTTTTCCACGCATTTTTAGGGGAAATGGTCAGTGATAACGCGACGGTTAGAATATTAATTAAGAAGATATTTGAAAAATTCCGCTTGCCTTATTTTACTTTTACTCCGACTTTCAGTATTTGCCCGGAACACGGATATCTAAAAGGAGAGCAATATACTTGTTCCCAATGCCAAGCAAAAACAGAGGTTTATTCGAGAATCGTCGGTTATCTTCGTCCGGTCCAGCAGTTTAATTTGGGCAAACAAGAAGAATTCAAACAAAGAAAAGTATATAAGATAGTGAAAGAGTAGGAGAATCGCTTTTGCTTTTTGATTTTTAATTCTTTTGTTTTTTGATTTTTTTTGTTATCGCCTTAACGGTTTTTTTATGAAATTTAAGGGTTGGCAAAAAGAGTCCTTAATCGAATGGCCGGGCAAAATTTGCACCGTCGTTTTTTTACCAGGATGCAATTTTAGATGCCCTTTTTGCTATAACACGGATTTAGTTTTAAACCCGCAAAAATTGCCCGATATTGACGAGGGGAATATTTTAAATTTTCTTAAAAGAAATCGAAATCTGTTAGACGGCTTAATGATTACCGGCGGAGAACCGTTGAAAGACCAAAAATTAGATATAAAAAATAAAAAATTGAATATAAAAAACAGGTCCGTTGGTGAGACAAAGGAGACTCAAAGCGCGTTAGTTGAGTTTATAAAAAAAATAAAAGAAATTGGGTTGGGGGTGGGAATTGAAACAAATGGCGCCAATCCTAAAGCAATTGAATATCTGATAAAGAATAATTTGGTTAATTATGTGGCGATGGATATCAAAGCTCCGCTTAGATCGGAAAAATACAGGAGATTGGCGGGAGTAGAAACTGATTTGTCAAATATTAAAAAGAGTATCAAAATTATTATTGATAACCCGATGATTGACTATGAATTTCGGACAACGGTCGTTCCCGGGTTATTGAATCAAGGCGATATTTTATCCATTGCTCGGAGTTTAAAAGGCGCTAAAGTATATTATTTGCAGCAGTTTCGATCAAATAACAATATGATTGAAAAGAAAATGGCGGCAAAGGAACCATATTCTCCGGAATGGTTTAAAAAAACGGTTCGGAAAATCAAGAATTTGTTTAAACTTGACAATGTAAAAATAAGGATATAAAATATCAGTCGTTGATAACTTGAATAATAATGTTAAAATCATATGAATAAAGATACAAAAAAAGAAATTGATATGATTTTCGGACTCGGACAGGAGGGAGTAAAAACGGAAGCGGATTTACATTCAGAAAAGAAATCAGCCCGATTTTTTGTTAAAAAGCCGATTATTATGGTGGCAATTATCAGTTTGTTGATTGGTATTGGAGCCGGCGCGGTGGCAGGAATCTTTACTTCGAGTTATATTTTTAGCAATTTTACTCCTTATTTTTTGTCCAATGTCGTTAATCTCCGTTCTTCAGAAATTCCTCGGACAATTGATCAGGATACCAGTCAGGAAGGGATGGTTATTAGGGCCGTTGAAAATATAAATCCCTCGGTAGTCAGCATTGTCGTCAGTAAATATGTTTCTCGTTATTATAGTCCTTGGGGAGACCAATTTCCTAATGATTTTTTTGATAATCCCTTTTTTAATTTTCCTTTTGACTTTGGGTCGGGACAGAATATTTTACCGGATAAGCAGAAAAAAGAAAAACAAGAAATCGGCGGAGGAACGGGCTTTGTTATCTCATCTAAAGACGGCTTGATTTTGACCAATAAACACGTGGTAAGTGATGAAGAAGCGGAATATACAGTCGTCACTAATGACGGAGAAAAATATGAGGCCAAAGTTTTAGCCAGAGACCCTTTTAATGATGTAGCGGTTTTAAAAGTTGAGGTTGAAAGTTTACCCGAGGTTAAGCTGGGCAATTCGGATGATCTTAAAATAGGCCAAACAGTAATTGCCATTGGTAACGCCTTGGGAGAATATCGTAATACAGTTACCAGCGGTGTAATCAGTGGAATTAGTCGGCGGGTGGTAGCCGGTGACGCCATGGGCAATTCAGAGGTTTTGGAAGACGTCATTCAGACCGACGCCGCTATTAACTTCGGCAATTCCGGCGGCCCATTGATTAATTTACAAGGAGAAGTAATCGGGATAAATACCGCCATTAATAATGAGGGTAAATTAATAGGATTTGCCATTCCTGTTAATCAAATTAGGCAGGTTGTAGAGAGCGTTAGAGAATATGGTCGCATTGTCAGGCCGTTTTTAGGCGTAAGGTATCTTTTGATTAACGAACAAATTGCCAAGGACAATAAGCTCCCTTATGATTACGGAGTTTTAATTGTTAGAGGAGATAGCGTGACTGAATTGGCGGTGATTCCCGGTTCTCCGGCCAATAAGGCCGGCCTGGTCGAGAATGACATTATTTTGGAAATGAATGGGCAAAAAATTACCGAAGAAAAACCGTTGGTTAAAGAAATTCAGAAATACAAACCCGGAGAAGAATTGAATTTGAAAATTTATCATCAAGGAGAGGAAAAAACAGTAAAGGTCGTTTTGGAAGAATACAAGGAGTAAAAATGCAGGAATTAATTATTCAATTAGAAGGTTTTAAAAAGAGGCTCCGCAAAGTCGGAGACTATCTTTGACTTGGCGGAAAAGAGGGAGAAAATAAAGCAAATAGAAGAGGAAATAGCTCGGCCGGAATTTTGGCAGAACCGAATTAGGGCGGAAAAAATATCAAGAGAATTGAGCGGGTTAAAAGAAAAAGTCGAGCAATGGGAAGGCATTGGAAAGTCCATTAACGATTGTTTGGAAATCGCCCGGTTCGACGAGCGAGATCAGACAGCGAGTTTGCATAAGGGAATAGAAAAGCAGTTTTCTAAAATAGAAAAACAGCTTAATGATTTTGAGAAACTGATTTTTTTAAACGGAGAATACGATCAAGGGAACGCCTTGGTTTCAATTTTCGCTGGCGCCGGCGGGGTGGACGCCCAGGATTGGGCGGAAATGCTTTTAAGAATGTATTTGAGATTTGCGGAAAAAAGAGGTTGGCGAACACAGATAATCGATCGCTCTAAAGGACTTGAGGCGGGGATAAAAAGCGTCGTCTTTGAAGTTGAAGGCGAGTACGCTTACGGTTTTTTAAAGAGTGAAGCCGGAGTTCATCGCCTAGTTCGGATTTCGCCGTTTGACGCCGAACAGATGCGCCATACCTCCTTTGCTTTAGTAGAGGTTTTACCGGAGTTGGATGAGATTGAAGAAGTAGATATTAATCCGGACGATTTAAAAATAGACACTTTTTTGGCTTCCGGCCACGGCGGGCAAAATGTCCAGAAAAATGAAACCGCCATCAGGATTACCCATTTGCCTAGTAAAATTGCGGTTAGTTGCCAGGCGGAAAGATCGCAAGTCCAAAACAAGGAAAGGGCCTTGAGGATATTGAAGTCAAAGCTTTATCAATACGCGCAGGCGGCGCAAGAGGAAGAAAAGGCGAAGCTGCGGGGAGAATTTAAATCGGTTTCTTGGGGTAATCAAATTCGCTCTTATGTTCTCCAGCCCTATCATTTGGTTAAGGATTTAAGGACAGGTTATGAGACGAACGAAGTGGATAAAATTTTGGACGGCGACTTAGAACAAATCATTGAAAGTTATTTGCGTAATAAAAAAGAATAAGCATATTTAAAAGAGTTTGGTGGCTCGGTCTCCAAACTCTTTTTGCAAGGGGGCGTTATTGATATATTTATCTTGTACAGTTATCTTGTCTCTTTTGCGGAAATGGGTTAATTTGAAATATAATGAATATCCTTACTTCAAAAATCATTACTTGGTCCTTGATTTTTTTTATTCTTGGCGTCGGCGTTTCTTCTTTTTTATCTCTTCCGTTTTTTGTCTATATTCCTTTATTTTTGTTATTTTTGATTGTTTGGCTGGTGATTTTGCCCACTAAGAGAATCTCGCCGGCAATTTTTTTAATTTTATTTTTCATTTTTGGCGTATTTCGTTATCAAATAAGTTTTCCTAAAATAGACCAATCTCATATTTCTTATTATAACGGTTCTCGGGTCGTTTTTCGGGGAAAAGTAATTAAAGAGCCCGATCAAAGGGTTGATGAAATTAAAATTACAATCGGCGATATAATTTTAGGAAATCTGCCGCTTCAAGGAAGGGTGTTGGTTGATATTCCTCTTTATTCCGATTACCAGTATGGGGATCTGGTGGAAATAAATTGCCAATTAAACGAACCGGGAGTTTTCGCAAATTTTAATTATTATGAGTATCTGGCCCGTTATGACGTTTATTCGACTTGCTATTGGCCGGAAATCAAAATTTTAAAGAAATCCGAAGTTTCGGATGTTTATTCAAAGATTTTGGTGGTTAAAAATAAATTTGAGCGTTTGATTGATTTGAATTTTTCCGAACCCCAGGGGTCGATTTTATCGGCTTTATTGCTTGGCCGGCAGCGTGAAATTCCTCAAGATTTACGCGCCGAATTTAGCCGGGCGGGAGTATCTCATATTTTGGCCGTTTCCGGCTTGCATATCAGTGTGCTTTGCGCCTTGCTTTCGTATTTTTTCGTAACAACGCTGCATCTTCGTCGTTCAAAAGCGTTTTATTTGATTTTTGCGATTATTTTTGTTTTTGTTGTTTTAGTCGGCGCGCCGCCTTCAGCGATACGGGCGGTTATTATGGGTTTGGCAACGGCTTACGCGATGAAAATTGGCCGACCCAAAGATTTTTTTAGAATACTGGTTTTTTCTGGTTTTTTAATGCTTTTATTCAATCCCAAACTTTTGAAATCAGACGTGGGTTTCCAGCTGTCTTTCATGTCCGTTTTAGGCATGTCTTTAATGGGGAGTTATTTTAATTCTCTTTTTCAAAAAATTCCTAATTTTCATTATTTCCCTCTACGCCATTATTTAAGCGCGAGTTTATCGGCTCAACTTTTTGTTTTTCCTTTGATTTTATATTATTTCGGAAATTTATCTTTAATCGCTGTTTTGGCAAATATTTTGATTTTGCCGGTTTTGCCGATTGGCATGGCTTTCGGTTTTATTTTCTTTTTAGGCGGAGTTGTCGGCTTGGCTAAAATTTTAATTTGGCCCAGTTGGCTAATTCTTACGTATACTATTCTTTTAGTGAAGTTTTTATCCGCTATTCCCGGACTTTCTTTTACTTTCGGCAAAGTTCATTTTATCATTGCTATTATTCTGTACGTTTTGATCGCATTTTTTGTCGTTCAAATTCTGCAAAGGCAAAAAAGAGTCGAACAGACAGATAAAAAATAATTTTTAGGGATCGTTATGACAAAAAATATAAAAAATAAAATAAAAAGAAAAATTTTGTTTAAGTGGTTGATTTTGTTTGTCGGCCTACTCTTGTTCATTAATTTGGTGGTTTTAGGTTATTTTTCTTTTGTCTCTTTCCCGCCAAAAAATAGTTTGAGGGTTGTTTTTTTTGACATCGGGCAAGGGGACGCGGCTTTAATCCAAACCCCCAAAGGGTATAATATTTTGATTGATGGCGGTCCGGAAAAGAATATTATTCATAAATTGGACAAATATATCCCGATAAATAATCGGAGAATCGACTTGATGATTTTAACCCACTTCGGACTTGATCACTTGACCGGCTTAGTCGAAGTTTTGGAGCGTTATCCCGTTAAACGAGTGGTGAGCAACGGTTTAAAAGATAACACTTTCGCCGCCTTGGAATGGAAGAAGATAATTGAGCAGAAAAATATCCCCCAGCAGGCAATCGACGCTACCCAGAGGATTGTTTTGGAGGATGGAGACGGAGAAATAAAAATGGATTTTTTTTGGCCGATTCAAAATCAAATTAAAAGGTTAAAGGGAGACGATAATTTTACTTCCCTTGTTTTAAAATTGACTTATAAGAATAATAGTTTGCTTTTTACCGGCGACGCTATAACCGAAGCGGAAGAAGAAATAATAAAATCGGGCGTTAATTTGAAAGCAGATGTTTTAAAAGTCGGGCATCATGGGTCAAAATATTCTTCCGGTCTTGAATTTTTAAAATTGGTTGAGCCGCAATACGGCGTCATTTCCGTGGGTGAGAACGCTTTCGGCCATCCCAGTTTAAGGGTTTTGAACAATTTAAAAGAAGTGGGCGCGGAAATTCTAAGGACAGACGAATTAGGTGATATTATTTTTCTCGGCGATGGAGAAAAAATAAAATTGACCAATAAAATATATAAATAAACCTAATATGGGAAATAATTAATTTTTTAAAATAATCTAAAAATAGAAATGCTTTAAAGATTTGTGTCTGTGGAGAGAATTGCAGATGCGGGTTTTAAAATTAATCTGCGGTTTCCGTCAGGTTTTATTTAATTCGACGGATTTTATTTTTTATCTTGACATTTAAAGAATAATTTGTTATTAATTATTATTAATTAATAATTAGGAGAATTTTTTAGAAACATGGAAAAAACATTGGTTTTATTAAAGCCGGATGCCTTGCAAAGAAATCTTTTAGGAGAGATAATTTCTCGTTTTGAAAAAAAGGGATTGAAAATAATCGGCTTAAAAATGATGAAGCTTAATGACACTCTTTTAAAAGAGCATTATTTTCATCATAAGAATAAACCTTTTTTCAAAGATTTGGTCAAATTTATGGAAAGCTCGCCCATCATTGCTTTGGCCCTAGAGGGGGTCGAGGCGATTGAGGCGGTGCGTTTGATTTGCGGGCCGACAGTCGGGAGAAAGGCGGATTCGGGCAGTATTAGGGGCGATTTTTCTATGAGTCGACAATATAATATCGTTCATGCCTCTGATTCGAAAGAAAGCGCGGATAAGGAAATTTGGAGGTTTTTTAATCAAGATGAAATTTTTGATTATCAGAAAATAGATTTTCCCGCCGTTTACGCTCCGGAGGATTTGAATTCCGATTAGTATTATGGTGTGGAAAAAATAGTTGCTAAATAAAATTGTTTGTGTTATAATAGCCACACTTTTTAATTAAGTAATTTAAATTAAGCGATTCGCGACTGTTTATTATATTTGAATAGTCAGTTTGCGAAGATGAGGCAATTAATATGGCAGAAAAAGAAAAATTTGTTAGAGGTAAATCGCATGTTAACGTGGGGACGATTGGACATGTTGATCATGGAAAAACCACCTTGACGGCGGCAATTTTAAAATGTCTAAGGGCGTCCGGCAAAAGGGCCGACGATAAAGGCGTGGACCAAATTGATAATGCTCCGGAAGAGAGGGAAAGGGGAATTACTATTGCTTTGGCCCATGTTGAGTATGAAACGGACAAACGGCATTACGCTCACATTGATTGTCCCGGACATGCCGACTATATTAAAAATATGATTACTGGCGCCGCTCAAATGGATGGCGCTATTTTAGTCATTTCCGCCGCTGACGGGCCGATGCCCCAAACCAGAGAACACATTCTTTTAGCTCATCAGGTAGGAGTTCCGACGATGATTGTTTTTCTAAATAAAACCGACATGGTGGAGGATAAAGAATTAATCGACTTGGTTAAAGAAGAAGTTAAGGATTTGCTTAAGAAATACGAATTCCCCGGCGATGAAATTCCCATTATTGAAGGTTCGGCTTTAAAGGCCTTGGGTTGCGGTTGCGGTAAAGTCGATTGCCCTCATTGCGGGCCGATATTGAAGCTTATGGAAACTTTGGACAGCTACATTCCCGAGCCCAAAAGAGATATTGATAAGCCGTTTTTAATGCCGATTGAAGATATTTTTTCAATTGAAGGCAGGGGAACGGTGGTTACGGGAAAAATAGAAAGAGGGGTAATTAAATTAAACGAAGAAGTGGAAATAGTCGGCTTAAAGCCGACCCAAAAAACCGTTGTTACCGGAATTGAGATGTTTAGAAAATCCCTAGACGAGGGAATGGCCGGCGATAATGCCGGTATTCTTTTACGCGGAACCAAGAAGACCGATATTGAGAGAGGTCAGGTTATTGTGAAACCGGGAACAGTAACGCCGCATACCGAATTTGAAGGTCAAGTTTATATTCTTTCCAAAGAAGAAGGCGGCCGCCACACCCCGTTTTTTAGCGGTTACAAACCTCAGTTTTATATTCGGACTACCGACGTAACCGGTGAGGTGACATTGCCGGAAGGAACGGAAATGGCCATGCCGGGAGATACTTTGAATTTGAAGGTAAAATTATATAAACCGATTGCTTTAGAAGAACAACAGAGATTCGCTCTTAGAGAGGGCGGAAAAACCGTGGGAGCCGGAGTGGTAGTTAAGATAATTAAATAAATTAAGACGTTTAGTTGATGTTTAAATGAATTTAGTTCTTTAGCAATGTCAGAAGAAAGAGATAAAAAAAGGGTGGCGAACGCAAAAAAGAATGAGGAAGTCGAATATCGGCCCAGGATTCGCATTAAAATCAAGGCTTATGACCATCGGGTTATTGATGAGGCCTTGAAGAATATTATTGAATCTTTGAAGCGTTCGGGGGCAAAAATTATTGGACCGATTTTTCTTCCCACAGAGAAAAAAAAATACACTATTCTGCGGTCAACTTTCGTCCATAAGGATTCTCAAGATCAATTTGAAAAAAGAGTTCATAAACGCCTGATTGATATAGTTAATTTTAATCAGCAGACGTTGGAAACTTTGACCAGTTTGAATTTGCCCGCGGGCGTGGACGTGGAGATAAAAATGTAATCAATTTGATTATCCAATTTTTGCCACGAATCGCCATTAATAAATTAATGAAAGTATATCGGGTCGAGAGTGAATTTATGACGATTATCGTCCGACCAGTTGTACCTTTTCGTTATAGAGGTTAAATTCTAAGCAAGCGAAACAACTTAGCCAGATTTGATTAGAGCCGGGGGTTGGACCGGATATAAGAAGTTTGGCGGCGACCCGGCTTTTATATTATTATAAATATGAAGTTTATTATAGGAAAAAAATTACAGATGAGTCAGATTTTCAAAGATGACAAGGTTTTTCCGGTAACTGAAATTCAGGCTGGTCCGTGTTTAGTCACGCAGATAAAAACAAATGGCAAAGACGGATATGAAAGCGTCCAAGTCGGTTTTGATCAAAAAAATAAATCTAACCAAGCCGAACGCGGCCGTTTTAAGAAAATCGGAGACAAAAACGCAAAAATCAGCAGATATTTAAAAGAGTTCAGGACAAGCGGTTCAGATCTAAAAATTGGGGACTTGATTAAAGTTGATATTTTCCAACCCGGAGATAAAGTCAAGATTGCCGGCTTTTCCAAAGGCAGAGGTTTTCAAGGAGTGGTAAAAAGGCATCATTTTCATGGTTCGCCGGCTACTCATGGACATAAAGATCAATTAAGAATGCCCGGTTCAATCGGCGCCGGCGGTCCAGCTAAAGTCCTTAAAGGGCAAAGGATGCCTGGGAGAATGGGTTATAAAAGAATAACCGTAAAAAATTTGGAAATCATAGACGTTAAACCGGAAAAAAATTTATTATTGGTTCGCGGCGCCGTGCCCGGAAGTAGAAGCGGTTTGTTGGAAATTGTTACGGCCTAATGCGGAACTACCTGCCGGTGTAGGCAGGCGAATACCATGTGAATGGCGCGAATTACGAATTACGAATAAATGAATGAATTGTCAAATATGATTAAGGTTGATATCTACAATCAAGAAGGGAAGGTGGTGGGAGAAAAAGAGTTAAATCCTGAGATTTTTGGCGTTGAACCAAAATCAGAATTGATTCGTCAGGCAGTGGTCGGACTTTTGGCCAATCAACGTCATCCTTGGGCGCAAACAAAAGTAAAGGGAGAAATTCGCGGCGGCGGCATAAAGCCCTGGCGCCAGAAAGGCACGGGACGAGCCAGAGCCGGCTCTATTCGTTCCCCTCTTTGGCGCGGCGGCGGCATCATTTTTGGCCCGAGAAAAGAAAGAGTTTACGACCAGAAACTTAATAAGAAAAGCAAAAAAAAGGTTTTATTAATGTGTCTTTCGGATAAAGTAAAAGAAAAAAAGATGTATATTTTGGATAAATTGGTGATGCCGGAAATTAAGACGAAAAGAATCAATTTAATTATCACCAGTTTGATAAATAGTGATAAATCCCAAAATGTTTTAATTAGTCTCTCAAATAAAGATGAAAATGTCATCAAATCCGGTCGGAATATAAAAGGAGTTAAAATGCTTCCTGTCACTGGATTAAACATTCTTGACCTTTTGAGAGCGGATTATTTATTAACCACGGTCGAAGGAGTCGATAAAATACAAGAATATTTTGGCAAATTATGTTTTTCTTTAAAAGAAAAGACAATAAGTCGGCAGATAAAAAAAGAGCCGGCGAAGGCAACAAAAAAATCGCCAAAGACAAAAAAGACCGAGAAATCGAAACCGAAGTCGGAAAAGAAAAAGGCGGGAGGAATGGAAAAAACAGGCCCCAAGAAGCCGGAAAACAAGGAGTCATCGGCGAAGAGAGCAAAGAGAACGGCGGACAAGTAAAAATGGAAAGTAAGCCAAAACATGATTTATTGAGGCGGAAGGTTAATATCGCCCCGGGCGTTTTAATAAGGCCAATAATCACTGAAAAGGCTGTTTCGGGCGAAACAGTTAATTCTTACGTTTTTGAAATTTTTCCGAAAGCAAATAAGATTTCAGTGAAAGAAGCCGTGGAAGAGATTTATGGCGTAAAACCAGTCAAGATAAATATAATTCGAGAAAAAGGGAAAATAGTCAGGTACGGCCGTTTTATCGGTCGGACAAAAGATAGAAAAAAGGCCGTAGTTTTTTTAAAAAAAGGAGAGAAAATACAATTTGTTAAGAAATAAATATGTTAAAGATATATAAACCAACAACTCCGTCTCGGAGAAAGACAAGTGTTGTCCGCGCCGAAGAAATAAATAAAGGCAGGCCTTATAGAAAATTAATAATTATTAAAAAACGCAAAGCGGGTCGAAGTAAGGGCTGTATTGTGGTTAGGCATCAAGGGGGACAGGAAAAGAGATTTTATAGAAAAATTGATTTTAGGCAGGATAAATTTGACATTTCAGGACAAGTAAAAAGTATCGAGTATGACCCGAATCGTTCTTGTTGGATTGCTTTGATAAATTATCTCGATGGCGAGAAAAGATATATTATTGCTCCGCGGGGAATAAAAGCTGGCGACAATTTTTTGAATTCAAAAAATAAAATAGAAGCAAAGGTTGGCAATCGTATGCCTTTGAAATATATTAATTTAGGTATGGCCGTCCATAATGTTGAATTAAATCCCGGTCAAGGAGGAAAGATTGTCCGTTCAGCTGGCAGTTCTGCGGTTTTGATGGGCTTTACAGAGGACGGTAAATTTGCTCAAATAAAATTGCCTTCTAGTGAAATACGTTTAATACCCAGTTCTTGTTTAGCTAGTTTAGGACAGGTAAGTAATCCGGAAAGGCGTTTTATTCGTTGGGGAAGAGCTGGTCGAATGCGTCATCGAGGTATTAGACCTACAGTTCGAGGAAAGGCGATGAATCCTGTTTCACATCCCCACGGAGGAGGAGAAGGAGTCTCTCCAATCGGCTTAAAACACCCCAAAACTTTATGGGGGAAGCCGGCCAGAGGCGTTAAAACAAGAAAAAGAAAGAAATGGACCAATAAGTTAATAATAAAAAGACGGATGAAAAAATTAAAAAAGAAATAAAAAATTTGCTTCTAATTTATTAAATTAGTTTATAATTTATGTCTCGATCCCTAAAAAAAGGTCCATGGGTTGATCTAAAATTACTAAAAAAGATTTCCCGATTAAAACCGGGAGATAAAACGGTTATAAAAACCTGGTCAAGAGATTCTGTAATTACGCCGGAAATGGTTGGTTTTACTCTCGGAGTGCACAATGGGAAAATTCATATTCCCGTACTTATCGTGGAAAATATGGTTGGTTATAAATTGGGCGAGTTTTCACCGACTAGAAAATTTGTCAGACATGGCGGTAAAATGCAAAGAGGATTAGAGGCGGCCGAAGAGAAAAAATAATTTTAGTTTATTGAAATATTTATGCAAATAAGAGCGACAAGTAAATATCTTAAAATATCTCCTAAAAAATTAAAACTGGTGGCCGACCTTATTAAGGGTGAAAACGCGGTAGCCGCTCTTAATCATTTGAAATTTATTCCCAAAAAGGCGTCAGATTTGATTTTGAAAGTTTTAACGTCGGCCGTCGCCAATGCCGAGCATGATTTTAATTTAAAAAAAGAAAATCTTTTTATTAAGGAAATCCTTGTTAATCCCGGTCCAATGCTTAAAAGATGGCGGGCGAGAGCTTTTGGTCGAGCTGGTCGAATTCGCAAAAGGACGACGCATTTGTCAATTATTTTGGAGGGAAAAATATTAAGCGATAAATCGAGATTGAAAAAAATAACGACGCAGAAGAAATTATCTCCGCTGGTTGAGATGAAACCGTCAGGAGAAGTCATGGTTTCCGATAAAAAAGCGCCTTTATCCAGACAACCCGCCGAATTAAAAGAAAGAATAAACGAGGATAGAGAAATTTTTGACGTCCGACGCCGGAGTAAACGACGCGCGAAACAACATCTTGATAAAGTAAGAAAAAAAGAAACAGGGGGAGGATTAAAAAAAATATTTAGAAGAAAAAGCATTTAAAAAGTTGTCAATCGTATTAATTTTATCGCGAATAACCGTAAATATTTATTAGCAATAATTAGCGATAATATTCGTAGGATTAGGAGTTTATTGTTATGGGTCGTAAAGTAAATCCGAAAATTTTCCGCATCCCGATGATTAGAGAATGGGAATCAAAATGGTTTGCCTCAGAACGCAAGTTTAGGTATTTTTTGGAACAAGACACGAAGATTAGGAAATTTTTGTCAGGAAAGCTTAAAAATTGTGGCATCTCAATCGTCAATATTGAAATATTAGCCAATGTGATGCGGATTATAATTCACACGGCTAAACCGGGTTTGATTATCGGACGCGGAGGACTTGACGTTGAGGATATAAAAAAAGAAATTAAAAAAAGATTTTTATCTGACAATTTTGTTTTGGAAATAAACGTGATAGAAGAAAAATTTCCAATGCTTTCAGCCGCGGTTGTTTTAGAAGGCGCAATTATTGATTTAGAAAAAAGGCTCCCTTATCGTCGAGTGATGAAAAAGGTTATTAAGCAAGTGAAGGCCGGCGGGGCTAAAGGTTGTAAAATAGTCGTCAAAGGGCGTTTGGATGGTTCGGAAATAGCCAGGCCGGAGAAGCTGATCTGGGGACAGCTCCCTCTTCATACCCTTCGAGCCGACATAGATTATTCCCGAGGAAAGGCGGCGACGATCTATGGAAGCGTCGGGGTTAAGGTATGGATTTACCGGGGGGAACGATTTGAAAATAAAAGTAAAAAAAATAAAAGCGATATTTAAAAGTAATTTAAATTTTAATGTTTTATATTTTTCATTTTTAGATTTTAATTTAGAGGAGCGCTTATGTTGATGCCCAAAAGAACAAAATATCGAAAGTCCCAAAAAGGCAGGCGGAGAATGGAAGGACAAGCGAGTAGGGGAAATATACTGAGCTTTGGAAATTTTGGCTTAAAGGCCTTGGAATCAAGATGGATTACGGCTCGGCAAATTGAAGCAGCGCGTCGTACTATTGCCCGTTTCTTCAAAAAGGGAGGTAAAATGTGGATAAGGATATTTCCATCTAAACCGGTTACTTTCAAAGGGGCGGAAATGCCAATGGGCAAGGGGAAAGGAGCAGTCGATCATTATGTGGCTCCAGTCAAGGCGGGGAATATTCTTTTTGAAATTACCGGCGTGGACAAAATTATTGCCCGCAGAGCCTTGATTCTTGTTTCGCATAAGTTGCCAATAAAAACTAAAATCGTCGAAAAAGCGTAATTTATTCTGAAATATGCAAGTAAAAGATATTAAACAAAAAACTAAACAAGAACTGGAAAGAATGCTAAGAGAAGGCCGAGAGAAATTAAGGACATTGCGTTTTGACGTTCAGTTGAAACAATTTAAGAACGTTCGCGAGATAAGAAAAGCAAAAAAGGCGATTGCCCAAATAGCCACTGTATTACGGAATACAAAAGACTATTCATCAACGCAAATAGAAATGTCAAGACGGGTGCCATCCAAGAGTGAATAAATGCAGTTTTTAATTCGCGATAAAAAGTAAATTTCTATGAAAAAAAAGTTTCAAGGCGAAGTCATTAGTGACAAAATGAAAAAGACTATTGTTGTTAGAGTGACAAGAATAAAAGTACATCCCTTATATAAAAAAAGATATCGCGTCGGAAAAAAATTTAAAGTTCACGATGAGAATAATCAGGCCAAAGTGGGTGATAAAGTTATTTTTGAGGAATGCCGGCCTTTATCAAGGGATAAAAAATGGAAATTAATTAAACGAATTACCGCGGATTTGAAAAACGAATAAAACAGAATCGCGGATTCGTGATTCTTAAAAATTCGTTTTAAATTCGAGATTAGTTGTTTATATGATTCAAGCCCAATCAAGAATAAAAATAATCGACAATACAGGCGCCAAAGAGATAATGTGTATTCGCGTCTGGGGCGGTTATAAAAGGCGCTACGCCGGGATAGGAGATATTATTACCGCCACCATTAAAAAGGCGGTCCCTCACACTATGGTTAAAAAAGGGGAAGTCATTCAAGCACTAATAGTCAGGACAAAAAAGGAGACAAGGCGTCCCGACGGGACTTATATCAGATTCGACGATAACGCCGCGGTGATTATTGATGTTAAAACCAAAGAACCGAAAGGCACGCGTCTTTTTGGCGCGGTGGCAAGGGAATTGCGCGAAAAGGGGTATTTAAAAATTATTTCAATGGCCCCAGAGGTATTATAAATAATACACAACATCGTCACAAATTTAGAAACGAATAGAATACGAATCGCGAATTCGTGATTCGTGGAAGTTCGTCATAGATTCGTAAAAATTAGCTATTAATATGCGTATTAAAAAAGACGATATAGTCGAGATTTTGACAGGTAAAGACCGCGGCCAGAAAGGGCGGGTGCTTAAGGTTTTGAGTAAAGAGGGGAGAATGGTAGTGGAAGGGATGAATTTAGTCACTAAACATATTCGGCCTAAAAGAGAAGGGGAAAAGGGGCAAAAAATCAAAATGGCCATGCCTTTGGCGGCTTCAAATATTATGCTCGTCTGTCCTCGATGTAAAAAGGCGATAAGGGTGGGTTATAAAATACTAGCCGATGGCGCGAAAAAAAGGTTTTGTCGAAAATGTAAAGAAATAATATAGCGGTTATAACTTGTGAAGTTTATTATTGCTAATAAATATGAATTTTAAACATAAATATTTGAAAGAAGTTGTCCCTGAAATGAAAAAATGTTTTGGTTATAAAAATAATCAGGCCGTGCCTAAAATTCAAAAAATTACCGTTAATATTGGAATTAATCGGGATATGGCCGAAAAAGATCATCGGTATGTCGAGATAGTTGCGAAAACAATATCGGGAATCACCGGACAAAGGCCGATTTTAAACATAGCTAAGAAATCCATTGCCGGTTTTAAAATAAGAGATTCAAGCACCGTGGGAGCGAGCGTTGTGTTAAGGTCGGCGAGAATGTATGATTTTTTAGAAAAATTAATCAATATCGCCTTGCCAAGAATAAGAGATTTTCGCGGCATTGCTCTAAAAAGCGTGGACGAAAGAGGAAATTTGTCGATCGGCTTTAAAGAACAAACGGTTTTCCCAGAGATAAATCCCGAGAAAATGGAAAAGGTTCACGGTTTGCAGGTGGTGATATCGACAACGGCAAAAAATAAAGAAGAAGGTACAGAATTATTTAAGTTATTTGGAATACCATTCAGATAAGGAATAATATATAACGGATTACCACGAATTTGAAAAACAAATCATCATTAATCATGAATTTGTGATTCGCAGGAATTCGCCATTGATTCATGAAAATTAGTTATTAATATGGCTAAAAAATCCCAAATAATTAGAGCTAAAAGAAAACCGAAATACTCTACTCGGGTTATCCGGCGTTGTTGGCGTTGCGGGAGAAGACGTGGATATCTGAGAGAGTTTGGCGTTTGCCGCATTTGTTTTAGAGAACTAGCCTCAAAAGGAGTTATCCCGGGAGTTAGAAAGAGTAGTTGGTAGTTTTTAAATAGAATATAAAATATAAAAAATACATACCAAAAAAATGAAAAAATATCGGAGTCTTAATTTAAAAAAGTTGTCAAATAAATATTCTTATATTTTTTATTTTTAGTTTTAGTATGCGCTTATGACAGATCCAATAGCCGACATGTTAACAAGAATGCGTAATATTATCGCCGTCAAAAAAACGGAAGTGATTTTGCCTTATTCCAGAATTAAGTATGACTTGGCTAAAATTCTGGAAGAAGAGCATTGGATTGAAAAGGCGGAAATTTTTTCTTCGGCGGGAGAAGGAGAGACAGGAGAGGATATTTTTAATAATACGTCTTTTAAGCAGATAAAAATCGCCCTGAAATATGACAAACAGGGACAGTCGGCGATTAAAAGTTTAAAGAGGATTAGCCGCCCCGGTCAACGCATTTATGTAAAGAAAGATAAGATACCGTCTGTTTTAAGCGGATTAGGAATGGTTATTTTATCCACTCCCCAAGGTTTAATGACCGGTCAAAGGGCCCGCAAAAACAGGTTGGGAGGGGAATTAATTTGCGAGATATATTAGTTTTTGATAAAGTATAATCTCATATAAGTGTTTATATAGATTGGAATTATTTTATAGAGTGTATGTCGAGAGTAGGTAGACAAGTAATTTTTATCCCTTCCTCCGTCGAAGTAAAAGCGGAGGCAAAAGAGGTTTTTGTTAAAGGTCCGAAAGGAGAATTAAGACAGAAATTGCCGGATTTTTTGAATATTGAAATAAAAGACGAACAAATAAAATTATCCGTTGAAAATTCTGAAATAAAAAATCAAAGATCTCTTTGGGGGACATTCGCTCGTTTGATTTCAAATATGATTAAAGGAGTGAATGAGGAATTTGAAAAGAAATTAGAATTGGTTGGAGTCGGTTATCGAGCCCAGGTCGGTAATGGGAAATTGACTCTTAATATCGGCTTTTCTCATTCAGTTGATTTTTTGATTCCCCAAGGCATTGGAATAAAAGTGGAACAGAATATTATTATCATTAGGGGCGTTGATAAACAGTTGGTGGGAGAAACAGCCGCTCGGATTAGACGTTTAAAAAAACCGGAACCCTACAAGGGCAAGGGGATTAAATATTTTGGCGAATTTATTAAAAGGAAAGCCGGAAAGAAAGCGGTCGCTTCAAGTAAATAAGGTTCAGGTTTATTTAAATAAAAAGATATGTTAATAAAACATCATCAAAGGCAAATGCGGCATCGGCGGGGACGCAGCAAGATTTACGGCACCACTCAAAAGCCAAGACTTTGTGTTTTTAGAAGCAATAGGTATATTTATGCTCAGTTGATTGATGACAGCCGTGGACAGACGTTGGTGGCGGCTAGGGTGCAGGAAGTCCTGCCTAAAATCGAAGGTAAAAAAGAAAAAGCGACTATTAACAAAACAGCCGTGGCTCTTGAGATAGGAAAACTTTTGGCGCAGAAAGCGCTTGAAAGGGGGATAAGACGAACGGTTTTTGACAGAGGAGGATATAAATATCATGGCCGAGTGAAGGCCGTAGCCGAAGGGGCAAGGGCGGGCGGATTGGAATTTTAAAAAAAGTCGTTGGAATTGAGATTATGGTGATTTAATTAAAATATATTTTTATAAGATGATAGTTTAATATTATGGTTAAAGAAAGGAGAGTAAAAAGCAGATCTTTGCCCGAGGTTGGCACTAAACCGGAGTTTGAACAGCGGTTAATCGATTTGGCGCGAGTAACCAGAGTGGTTAAAGGGGGAAAACGTTTGAGTTTTCGAGCTTGTATTGCCATAGGAGACCGCAAGGGTAAGGTCGGCGTAGGAGTGGCTAAGGGGGCCGACGTATCAATGGCTATTGAAAAAGCAGTGCGTCAAGCCAATAAAAATTTAATAAATGTCGAATTCATCAATGGCACGATCCCTTATTGGATTAAAATGAAATATGGAGCGGCTCGAATTTTGCTTAGACCGGCCTCTAAAGGGCATGGAATCGTCGCGGGCGGAGCAGTAAGATCAATTTTAACTTTGGCGGGAGTGAAGAATGTTACGGCTAAAATATTAGGGTCAAAGAACAAAATTAATAACGTTCGCGCCGCTATTAATGCTTTAAGCGCTTTAAAGCCGAGAATTGACAAAAAGGCCAAATAAGCAACAGATAATTTTTAGTTAAAGTATTTATGATTAACCTTTCTAATTTACAAGTAAAATCGAATTCAAAACATCGTCGTAAACGCCGAGGTCGAGGCAATGCTTCGGGGCATGGTGCTTATTGCGGTCGCGGCCAAAAGGGCCAACGTTCAAGATCAGGAGGAAAAAGGGGCCTTAAAATAAAAGGTTTAAAACGAAATATTAAAAGTTTTCCCAAATTTAGCGGTTTTAAATCTTTAATCCCCAAATTCCAAATTATTTCTTTAGAGGGTATCCAAAAAAAATTCAAAAATACCGAAGTTGTCGGCTTAAAAGAGTTGATCGCCGCCGAATTGATAAAAAACAGCCGTCAAAGAGTTAAAATTTTATATAACCCCTTGTCTGACAAAAAAATATCGTTGCCAGCGAGGATTGAAGCCCATGCTTTTTCTAAAAAAGCCAAAGAAGCCATAGAAAAAGCCGGCAGCCGGGTCATCATCATCAATAAATAAAAATAAGGGATTTATGATTTTTGAGAAAATAAGACAAATTTGGCAAATTAAAGATTTGAGAAATAATTTGATTTTTGTTATCGCCATGTTGGTGATTTTCAGAATCGCTTCTCATATTCCGTTGCCGGGCATCAACCTTGCCAATCTTAAAGATTTATTTTCTCGCAATGAAATGCTGGGGATGTTGAATATTCTTTCCGGGGGCGCTATGGCTAATTTTTCCATTGTGGCGATGGGCGTTGCTCCCTACATTACCGCTTCCATTATTATGCAGCTTTTGACCATGATTTTTCCCAAATTGGAAGAATTAAGTAAAGAAGGGTCGAGCGGATACCAGAAGATTAACCAATATTCTCGTTTATTAACCGTTCCTTTGGCTTTATTGCAATCGTACGGAATGATAATGATTTTCCGGCAATCGTCGCAGTCGATTGTCAGTTTTTCGTCAAAATTTGACTTAATCCGCATGCTGGTGGTAATGTCGGCCGGAACAATGTTTCTAATGTGGTTAGGAGAACTGATTACTGAAAAGAAAATAGGCAATGGTATTTCCTTGATAATTTTCGCCGGTATAGTTGAAAGATTGCCCATTTCTTTACAGCAGGTCATCGTCACTTTTTCCAAGGAGCAGTTAATAAATATGGCGGTTTTGCTGTTTTTAGCTTTGATTACCGTCGCCGGCGTGGTAATTATAACGGAGGCACAGCGGAATATTCCGGTTACTTATGCCCGCCGAATTCGCGGCAACCGCATGTATGGAGGCATGGATACTTATTTGCCCTTGAGGGTTAATCAGGCTGGAATGATTCCTATTATTTTTGCGATTTCCATTGTTCTTTTCCCCGGCTTAATCGGGCAGCTTATGACAAGATCTGGTTCGGGTTTAGTGGCGGGAATTGGTCGAATTCTGGCAAATTTTACGCAAAATCAATTGATTTACGGCATTACTTATTTTATATTAGTGGTGGCTTTTACTTATTTTTATACCAGTATTATTTTTCACCCAATCCAAATTGCCGATAATTTACAGAAACAAGGAGGATTTGTTCCTGGTTTAAGGCCTGGACAACCGACAGCGAAATATTTATCCAATGTTAGCAACCGAATAATGCTGGCGGGAGCGCTGTCGTTGGGATTGATTGCCGTTCTGCCGATTATTACGCAGAATCTTTTTAAAATGTCTGCTTTTGTTGTAGGGGGAGCGGCGATTTTGATTGTCGTTAGCGTGGTTTTGGAAACGGTTAAGCAAATTCAGGCCCAAATTTCAATGCATGAGTACGAAGGGCTATAAGATATTAATTAGTGAAATACGATTCTATGTCCAAGAAAATTTTAAATATTATTCTTTTAGGGCCGGCTGGGTCGGGTAAGGGTACTCAAGCCGAGTTTTTAATTAAGAAATATAATCTGCAAAAGATAGAAGCGGGAGAATTGGTGAGGCAAAAAGCAAAAGAGAATTCTGAATTGGGGAAAAAAGTGCATAAAATACATAAAAGTGGGCGACATTGTCCCGATAAAATAATGTTAGGTTTAGTTCAAGAGGCGTTTAGAAAAATAAAAACCAAAAGAGGCATTCTTGTAGACGGTTATCCTCGAACGATTGGTCAGGCCAGAGATCTGGATAAATTAATGAATAACTCGAGGATTCAGGGAGAGATTTACGCCATTTGGATTAACGTGGGTAATAAAGAGTCGCTTAGGCGTCTTTTAAATCGCTCGGTTTGCAGTCGGTGTAAAACGGTATTTGCCGGCCGAAATAAAAAAAAGTGCCCCAAATGCAGCGGCGAGATAGTGGTTAGGGATTACGATATTGACGGGGTGGCAATTAGAAAAAGGTTGAGCTGGTTTGACGAAAAAGTGATGCCGGCTATCGAGTATTATCGGGAAAAAGATATGTTGATTAAAGTTAACGGCGAACAGCCGGTAAAAAAGGTTTTTAAAGATATTTTGAAAAAATTAAAAATTTGAAGGTAAAATATTAGAATGGTTAGGAAGACAAAAAGGATGCGTTTTACCTTTGAATTTAATTGAGCGAAACGAGGGAATATGATTCCCATAAAAACGGAAAAGGAAATTGAAATAATGCGTCGAGCCGGTCGTCTTTTGGCAGGAGTGATGAAAGAAGTGGTTTCGCGGACAGAAGAAGGCGTTTCTACTTTTTTTTTAGACCAACTAGCCGAAGATTTAATTTTAAAGGCTGGCGCCGAGCCGGCTTTTAAAGGCTTTAAGGATAGGGGAAGAGTTTATCCTGCCGTTCTCTGCGCTTCGGTCAATAATCAGGTAGTCCATGCGATTCCTGAAGAGAATCAAATTCTTAAAGTCGGCGATATTATTGGTTTGGATTGCGGCTTGAAATACCAAGGTTATTACGCCGACATGGCAGTAACTGTTCCGATAGGGCAAATTTCAAAAAAAGCTGGAAAATTGATTAAGGTGACCGAAAAATCATTAGCGCTGGCCGTAAAAAAAATAAAACCAGGCGCCTATTTAGGCGATTTATCTCAGGCAATCCAGTCTTGTGTGGAAAAAAGGGGGTTTTCGGTTGTTCGCCATCTTTCCGGCCACGGCATTGGTAAAGAACTTCATGAAGAGCCGACTATTTTAAATTATGGAAAAAAGGGAGCCGGCCCAATTTTAAAAGCGGGAATGGTCTTAGCCGTCGAGCCAATGGTTAATATTGGCGATTGGAAAGTGAAAATTTTGGACGATGGTTGGACTATTGTTACCAGCGACGGCAGTTTGTCCGCCCATTTTGAGCATACAATATTAGTCACTAAAACTGGATCAGAGATTTTAACAAAAATTTAAAGTTATTTTTTCAGAATTATCCACAGGTAACTCCTTGTTTTTTTTATTTAAGGTGCTATACTATTAAATAGTGAGAGGGACCGAGGGATGAGATCAAAGCTCTTGTCCCGGGACAAGAGAGAGTTTTCATGGGGTGAGGGTTGGGTGAGGGTTTCGCATAAGAGATCTCAACCCGCTAAAAGGGGGGAACGTTTCTAAGGAGTGAAGAAGCAAGTAACTCTTGAGAAAAGGCGAAGAAAACTCCCCTTGGTCCCGTATGTAATCCCCGATGGGGTCGTGATAGATGACCGCTGCGATACGATACTGCCAGCGGTCTTTTATTTTTTCGATTATTATTAATAGATATGAAACAGAGGTTCTTTTGTTCTTTTGTCCTTTTGTTATAATATTATTATGATTTTAGCTGTTGATTATGGAAAAAAATGGGTAGGCGTGGCCATTGCTTTTGGTTCGTTGATTGAGAACAAAGGTTTTAATAGCTGTCCGCCAATCGCCATGCCGTACAAAATTTTAACCAACAAAAATAATTCTATTTTGTTAAAGACCTTAAAAGAAATCATTGGAAAAGAAAAAATAGAAAAAATTGTTATCGGTCGGCCATTAGGTTTATCGGGGATGGTTACGGAGCAGACAAAAGTTATTGACAGATTTATTGAGACGCTGAAAAGGGAGATAAATGTTCCAGTTATTGGTTTCGACGAGCGATTGACCAGCCAGGAAGCAAAGAGATTGTCGGGCGAAGATAAAAATGAACATGCTATCGCCGCAACAATTATTTTACAGGATTATCTCGACAGGTTGGATAATTTAATTTCTAATCCTTAATTGCTTAATTATGTTGTTCTTAATTTTATTTTTAATTGGTTTTATTCTTTCGGTTGTTTTTACTTTTTTGATTCGCCGTTTGGCTATAAAATGGCGAATTCTTGATTATGCGGGAGTGATAGAGCGTAAAATTCATCGTGAAGCGACGCCTCTTTTAGGCGGGACGGCTATTTTCATCGTTTTCTTTATTGTTTTGTTTATTATTTATTTTAACCCCTGGAATTTAATTCCGGAATTAGGCGGATTTATCAGGAAAATCCCAATTAAACATTTAGCGGGCATATTTATTGCCGGCTTGTTTTTAATGGTCGGGGGGTTTTTAGATGATAAATACAATGTAAAACCGCAGAAACAGATTATTTGGCCGATTTTGGCTTGTTTGGCGGTTATTGCCAGCGGCATCGGCATTGAGTTTATTAATAATCCTTTAAGAGAAGGTTATTTATATTTTGACAAGGTAAAAATTGAGATAATCCGTCTAAACGGAATTCCATATTATTTTACGCCTCTTGCTGATATTATAACTTTTATTTGGTTAATGGTTTTAATGTATGCCACCAAATTGCTCGACGGACTGGATGGCTTGGTCTCGGGAATGACGGTTATCGGATCTTTAACTATTGCCGGACTTTGTTTTTTAACCAGGTTTTATCAGCCTGACATTGGAATAATGGCCTTGATTTTAGCCGGCGCTGGTTTAGGATTTTTGGTTTTTAATTTCCATCCGGCAAAGATTTTTTTAGGCGAAGGAGGGAGTCTTTTTGCCGGTTTTATATTGGGAATTTTGGCAATAATTTCAGGCGGCAAATTGGCAACCACTTTTTTAATTCTCGGCTTGGCAATCATCGATCTTATTAGCGTGGTTATTCAAAGAATTTTTATTGAACATCGTTCGCCGTTTTCAGGTGATCAGAAACATCTCCATTTCCGCTTATTAAACATTGGATTTTCACATCGCGGGACAGCTATCTTTTATTGGTTAGTTGCGGTTTTTTTTGGATTTATTTCCTTATTTGCCAGGACTACGGGCAAAGTGATTGCTTTGTTTTTTTTAATTGCCTTAGCTAGCTGTTTAATTGTTTTCTTTTCCTTTCGGCAGTTTGGTTTTAAAAAGACGGTTGAAAAAAAATAAAGAAAATGGTATAATAACCACTATGGTAGAAGTCGAAAAAGAGGGAGAAGAAGTAAAAGATATAGTTTTTTTTGCCAAAACGGAGGGCGACGGTCCTCGGCGCGAACTGGGCCTTAAAAGGGAAGACCGCCGGCGGCATATGTATTTGATTGGTGTAGCGGGAAGCGGCAAGTCAAGGACGATGGAAAAAATGATTTGTCAGGACATTTTATCCGGCCATGGCGTCGCTTTAATTGATTTTTATGGCGGTTTGGCTAAAAGGGTAGTGGATTTTATTCCTTCTTCTCGCGTTAATGATACGATTTATCTTAATCTTGCGGACGTAAAAAATCCTTTTTCTTTTAATATTTTAAAGGGAGTCGGGGGAAATTATCAGCATTTTTTGGTTGTTTCGAATCTTGTTGCGGCTTTGGAGAAAATTAAAAGTGAATTGCCTAATCCTCGTGTGATCCATGTGTTGCGCAATATTATTTTAGCTTTATTGGAATATCAGTCCCCAACACTTTTAGGTGTTAAAAGAATGTTGCTCGACGAAGAATATAGGCGGAAGGTGGTAGAGAGAGTAAGCGACGAGGGAGTAAAAGCGTTTTGGGAGAAGGAATATCCGCGATATGATGAGCGTTTACGAACTGAAGTTATAATCCCCATACAAGAGAAAATTGGCGCTTTTTTCTCTATTCCTTTAGTGAGAAATATTGCCGGACAAGTTAGCTCGAAAGTTGACATCGATGAAGTTATCAATAAAGAGAAAATTTTAATAGTAAATTTGTCAAAAGCGATAGTTGGGGAAGAAATAGCCGCATTTTTCGGGGCGATGTTGGTGACAAAAATTCAGATGATTGCCATAGAGCGGCTTAGTGTTTCCGAAAATCAACGTCGCGATTTTTATTTATATATTGATGAGTTTTCCGATCTGATTACCGATTCTTTTAAAGAGATGATTTCTCAAGAAAATAAACATTATGTAAATTTAATCCTGGCGCATCAGTATCTTGGGCAATTGAGCGAAACAAAGCGGAATTTGAGAATTAAAGATGCAATTTTTAATAACATTGGAACGATTCTCGCTTATAAAGTGAACGCCGAAGACGCTTTATCTTTGTCTAAGGAAGTTGCGCGCCGACGTTTCAATAAAAATAAATTGGCTAATTTAAAGAGATATGAATTGTTTGTTAAAATGGCGGTTAATGGCGCTATTTCCGACCCTATTTTTGCCAGAATATCGGAGTCTTCTCTGAAGCCGGAAGAAAATAAAGATAAGATAATAAAAATTTCGCGAGAACGTTATACAGAACCGCAGGGGTTGGTTGAGCAGAAAATAGGCCGTTGGCTCGGGATCTCCAAAGAGAAGAGGAAGGAGGGGAAAAAGCAAGGAGAGATTAGGGAAATTGAAACAAATAAATATAAGTCGAAGTGCGATAAATGCGGCCTAGAAATTTATGTTCCCTTTATTCCCGATGGAATCAGGCCCGTTTATTGTCGGCAATGCTTAAAGTCATTTAAAGATAAGCAAGAGTAATAGAGTAATAAAGAAATTATATTGCAAATTCAGGTATGAGAAAAATTATTTTGTTTAGCGTTTCGTTGATAGTGGGTGTGTTTTTAACCGTCTGGATTTATCAACACATCGGTCTTAAAGGTGTTTTGTTAAGATTTAGCGATTTGCTTTTGTGGCAGATGGCGGCGCTTTTTATTCTGACTTTTTTTAAAATTATTTTTTGGATAATTCGTTGGCGAATAGTATTAAGGACGATGGGTTTTGGAAATTTGCCTTTTAGAAAATTAGCCGCGGCCAGATTGGGAGAGTTTGCTGTCAGCTATCTTACCCCCGGTATTTATTGGGGCGGCGAAGGCGTTAGGATTTTTGTTTTAAAGAAATTTTTTAATATATCCCTGTCTAAAGGAGTCGTCTCGATTATCCTCGACAGATTGTTTGATATTATCGGTTTTTGCCTTTTTATTTTTATCGGGATTATTATTTTCTTTTTGGAAAGAAATTTGAATGCTGTTTTGTTTTTGGCTATTTTAGTGTCTTTGCCTGTTTTTTTACTTTTTTTTATTTTTAAATTTCCCGGATTGGAGAGAATACTAAATTTTTTAATCAAAATTTTCCGTCTGGAAAAATTGGAATATGTGAGAAGGAACGGAGAAAATTTACGAGGTATCGGCCATAGCGTTACGGTTTTCTTTGAGAGGCCTCTTTCGCAACTCGGTCCGATTATGGTATTTACCGCTTTAAGTTTTTTTGCCAGCGTTTGTCAAGTGATGCTTTTTTTAAGTTTTTTAAGAGAATCTTGTTCATTATTCAGCGGAATGGTAATGAGAATTTTGATAGTGGTTGCCGGATTTGTTCCTCTTCCGGCCAACTTAGGAGTTCTTGAAGGTACGAACACTTTGGTTTTTCAGTGGTTTCATTCTACCGCCGAAACGGGGTTGAGTTTTAGTTTATTGACGAGATTAATTGATTTTAGTTTTGTCATTTTGGGTATTTTAATATTATTTTATTATCTCGGGGGCCATTTATTCAATAAGATAAACGGGAAAAATCATAGCGAACCGGCTTGTAAATAGCGCAAACAAATTATGTTAGATGAAAATAAAAAATACGAATTCGAATCTAGTCGCGTCAGAGAGATTTTTTTAGATTTTTTTAAAAGTAAGAAGCATCAATTGGTTTCGTCTTCTTCTTTGGTTCCGGCCGATCCGACCGTTCTTTTTACTTCAGCCGGAATGCAGCAGTTCATTCCTTATTTAAGTGGCAAGGTTGAACCGCCATATCGTCGAGCTTGTTCGGTTCAGAAATGTTTTCGTACTTCTGATATTGATGAAGTAGGAGATGAGTTTCATCACACTTTTTTTGAGATGTTGGGGAACTGGTCTTTTGGCGATTATTTTAAAAAAGAGGCGATCGCCATGGCCTTGGAATTATTAGTCGATCAATATCATTTAAGAAAAGACAGGTTATGGGTCACGGTTTTTAAAGGAGAGGGAAATATTCCTTCGGACAGCGAGGCAAAGAAATTTTGGCAAGAAAATGGCATTCCTAAGGAAAGAATCAAAGAATTTGGTTCGGAATGTAATTTTTGGGGTCCGGTCGGCTCTTGTGGTCCTTGTGGTCCTTGCTCGGAAATACATTACGACCGAGGAAAAGAGTTTCAGAAAAAAAAATGCACTTTGCCGGGTTGCGGGCCTAATTGTGGTTGCGGCCGCTTTGTGGAAATTTGGAATTTGGTTTTTATGGAATATGACAAAACAGAAAAGGGAGAATACAGAAAGTTGCCGGCACAAAATGTCGATACCGGTGCGGGATTAGAGAGATTGACCTGCGTTTTACAAAATAAAGAATCTGATTATGAAACGGAATTATTCTCGCCGATAATTAAAAAGATTGAGAAGTTATTTTATTGCAATAGCCGCGAAAATACGCAAAACTCCAAGAGTTGTCGAATTATCGCCGATCATCTCAGAGCTGCGGTTTTTTTAATCGCCGACGGGATACTTCCCAGCAAAGAAGATCGCGGTTATGTTTTGCGCCGTATTTTAAGACGCGCTATTCGTCATTCTCGAATTATGGCCGACAGTCAGGTTAAAAATATTTTAAGTCCAATTGCCGACGAAGTAATTGGCATTTACCAAAATATTTATCCGGAACTTATAAAAAAACAAAGTGATATTTTAACTATTATTCAAAAAGAAGAAGAGAAATTTAGCAAAACTCTAAATGAAGGATTAAAAGAATTTAAAAAAGCGACGGACAGAACTTTGCAGTCGGAATCTGAAATTATAGACAAAAGAACAGTTTTTCATTTATATGATACTTATGGATTTCCTTTTGAACTAACGCAGGAATTAGCCGCAGAGAAGAATCTGAAAGTGGTGGAAGAAGATTTTAAAGAAGAATTTAGTCATCATCAAGATGTTTCTCGGGCCGGGGTTAAGAAAAAATTTGGCGGCGTGGGTGAATGGGGAAATCAAGTCGCGCCTCATCATACCGCCACCCATCTTTTGCATCAGGCCTTGCGTCGGATTTTGGGCAATCATGTCCAGCAAGCAGGTTCTGACTTAACTCCAGAAAGATTGAGATTTGATTTTACTCACCCGCAAAAGTTAACCAAAGAAGAATTAAAAAGAGTGGAAGAAGCGGTAAATCTAGCGATAAGTCGAAATTTGGAAGTCAAAATGGAGGAAATGTCTTATGAACAAGCGATAGAATCGGGCGCTTTAGCTTTTTTTAAAGAAAAATATCCTAAAGTGGTCAGGGTTTATTCGGTTGGCGATTTTTCCAAAGAGATTTGCGCCGGTCCTCATGTCAAAAATACTAAGGAAATCGGCAAATTTAAAATAATTAAAGAAGAAGCTAGCGGCGCCGGGGTAAGGAGAATAAAAGCGGTGATAAGTTTAAGAAACTAAAAATGTAAAATAACCAGCCAAAATTTAAGAGATAAAATTAGGATTAAGAATAATTAAGAATTTCTATTGACAAATTAAGATTTAAAAGGATTTTATAACTTGGAATTTTAAGCGCAGTGAGTTTATGGCTTATCAAGTGGAAACAGGACAATTTAGCGGACCGTTTGATTTATTACTTCAGTTAGTTGAAAAAGAAAAATTGGATATTACCGAAATTTCCTTATCAAAGGTAACTGATGAGTTTCTTAAATATCTCGGCGATATTGAGCAATCTCACCCTGATGAATTAGCCGATTTTTTGGATATTGCCGCCAGGTTGGTTTTGCTTAAATCGAAACTTTTAATTCCCGGAGCGGAATCGGAGGAAGAAGAGGAAACCTTAATCGATCAGTTGAAAGTTTACCGCCACTACGCTCTGGCCGCCAAAAAGATCAATCGAATATTCGTTAATTCCGATTACGCATTTGCCAAAAATAAAATTTCTTTAAAAAATATTCCGGAACTTTCTTTGAATATAGAAATAAGTCCGAATCTGCTGAAAAGGGTTTTTAAAAATATCATTTCTGCTGTTACAAATCAGACAAAACTATCTCAAAAAATTATCAGAAGGAAAATTGTTTCTTTAAAAGAAAAAATAGCCGAGTTGCTTAATTTAATTAAGAAACATCGAGAAATTGTTTTTAACCATATTATCAGCCAGAAAAGCAAAGTGGAACAAGGGGTGGCATTTTTGGCAGTTTTGGAATTAATGAAAGAAAGGCGGATAGCGGTTAGCCAGGAGGGTTTATTTAAAGAGATTGTAATTAAAAAATTAATGTAGGTTTTAAATCATGAATTTATGACAACGCCAAAATCAATAGTTGAAAGCTTGCTTTTTATCGCCAATAGGCCTTTGACAAAAGAAGAAGTGAGTAAAATCTCGGGCCGGACAAAAGGAGAAATAGAACGGGTTTTATTGGAATTAGTCGAGGAATATAACAAAAAACAAGGAGGAATTAAAATTATCAACAACGGCGAAGAATTTCAAATGGTTACCGACGCCCAGAGCGCGCCATTCATTCAGGAATTTTTAAAACAAGAGGTTAATAAAGAATTGACGCCGGCTTCGCTGGAAACATTGTCAATTATCGCTTATCGAGGGCCGATTACCAAAAGCGACTTAGAACAAATTAGAGGCGTTAATTGCAGTATTATTTTACGCAATCTTTTAATTAAAGGTTTAATAGTCGAACAATCGCTTTCCGCCTCGGATAATGCTGCCCAGGTTGAGGATGGCGGGAAAGAATCAATGGGGCCTGAAATAAAGGAGGAAATTTATAGCGTTAGTCTGGATTTTATTCGCCATTTAGGCATTAATTCTTTGCAAGAATTGCCTGATTATAAGGAATTAAATCGAGACATTCCTTTGTTGTCTTTAACCGAATAATGGAAGTCGCTTAAAAATCAGGCGATGTATTTGTTGGTTATGGTCTGGGCCCTCGTAGTTGAGGTGATAAAATACAGTTTTTCTGAGTCCGGGATAGAGGTTTTGCCCACTCCAATTTTTCCCCTCGTAGTTCAATGGATAGAATATAAGCTTCCGGAGCTTAGGATACAGGTTCGATTCCTGTCGAGGGGATTGGTGTGGGGGTGAAAGTTTTCTCGCGAGCATTTGGCGTGCCAGAAAATAATGCAACGTTAAACGTTGCATTGAATAATAAATATTCAATTTTATTTATGCGTCAATATTTTACAAAAGCAGAAATTCCGTTTCATATATTTAACCACGGAACGGAGGAACGTAAGATTTTCAACGATTATGCCGAGTATTGCCGTTTTATATTTCTAATGTGGGTATACAGAATAGGGAGTCCCAAGAGGAATATGACCCAAAAGGAAACCATACAAGCAGCTGAAGCAATATTAACCAGCGAAGAGCCGCCTGAAAGTTTTTACAACAGAGAATCATCTCCTTTAACTACTTTTATTACTTGGAATCTCCTTCCAAATCATTTCCATTTCATCTTAATTTCTTTAATAGATGGTGGAATCTCGAAATATATGAATAGGATTGCTAATGCTTATACTAAATATTTTAATGCTCGACATGAAAGACGTGGTCGTTTATTTCAAAATTCTTACCAGTCTATTGGTGTTAAAGATATTAAATATGCGATGGTTTTGTTAAGGTATATTAATTTGAACCATGCGAAGTTGGTCGAACCAAACTGGAAAGAACATCGTCTCCAGGATCGTGTTAAGATAAGACAGTTTACTGATTCATATAAATGGTCAGCTCATTTGGACTATATGGGTAAGCGTCATTCACTTTTAATTGATTATCAGACAGTTTCAGAATTATTCGAGGTAGAATTTGATAAAAATGGTTTTGAGGGTTATGAAGATTTTATTGATAAATGGTTTAAAGATGATTTTGAGGATATTACCAAATATATATTAGAGTAGCAAGGTGCAATAAAGGTGCAACGTTTAACGTTGCATTAGTTGCATATTTATGATTGTATGATTGTTAAAAAAATTTTTGAAAAAATAATTCCTAAGCCGGTTTTTTTGATTTATCACTGGTTCCTGGCATATTTGGCCGGTTTTATTTATGGTTGGCCGAGTAAAAAAATGATTGTGATTGGCGTGACCGGCACTTCAGGCAAATCGACTGTAGTAAATTTGATTGGAAAAGTTTTAGAACAAGCGGGTTTTAAAGTGGGAATCGCCACCACTTTTAATTTTAGAATTGCCGGGCAAGAAACAGTCAACAAAACAAGAATGACTATGCTCGGCCGTTTTGCCCTGCAGAAGTTATTGAAAAAAATGTTTTTGTCCGGTTGCCGATATGCGGTAATAGAAACAAGTTCTCAGGGTATAGTTCAGTCGCGGCATTTAGGTATTAATTACGATGTGGGCGTTTTTACGGGGTTAAGCTTTGAACATCTCGAAGCTCATGGAGGGTTTGAAAAGTATCGGGAAGCGAAACAAAAGCTTTTTCAACATTTAAGCGGAAGTGGGAGAAAGAAGATCGAGGGTAGAATTATTGATAAAGTAATAATCGTTAACGCAGATGACGAAAATAGTAGTTATTTTTTGGATTTTAGAGTTGATAAAAAATATGGCTATACAATAAAAAATTTGGAATCCGAATTTTCTGTTTGCCGGCAGGCAAAAGGAGAATTAAAACAAGACAAAGATTTTAAAATTAAATTTGTTAAAGCGGATAATATACAATTAGGTCCGAACGGTTCGGATTTTACGGTTAAAGGGATAAAATTTAAAATAAACCTTTTGGGAGAATTTAATGTTGCCAACGCTTTAGCGGCTATTGGCGTTGCGTCGTCTCAAGGAGTGGACTTGAATGTTTGTCGAGACGCTTTGTCTCGGGTTGGGGAAATGCCCGGACGCATGGAGATAGTGGTAAAGAATCCTTTTATGGTGATTGTTGATTATGCTCACACGCCGGACCATTTGGAGAAAGTTTATCAAACTTTAAAAAAATTTAGCGAATCTAAATTGATTTGTGTTTTAGGAGCCACTGGTGGGGGAAGAGATAAGTGGAAAAGGCCTGTTCTTGGAAAAATCGCTATGAAGTATGGAGATTATGTCATTATTACCAATGAGGATCCTTATGACGAAAACCCTGAAGAGATTATTGATCAAGTAATCACGGGTATAGAGGATAATTCGGAGATGATTTTTCAAAAACGACTTTTTAAAATCGTTGACCGCGGACAGGCTATTAAAAAGGCTTTAAGTTTGGCTAAAGCGGGAGACGCGGTTATAATCACGGGGAAAGGAGCTGAACAGTGTATTATGATTGCGGGCGGAAAAAGAGTTTTTTGGGATGACAGAGAGGCGGCAAGGAAAGAGTTAAAAAATTTTGTGTAATTTAGCTGTGGATAGAATGTGGAAAACCTATTTTTTGGCTTTATAGAGCCAAAAAATAAAACTTGACATTTAGAGAATATTTGCTATTATAAAATACGGTTATTACAACAATTTTAATCTCTACTATTTTAATCCCAATTAACTTGTATAGAGGCGTAAAATAAATAAAATTGCTAAATCTTATCCCTCTAGGAATTTTTTTTCTGAAGGGGGATTTTGCGTATACTCGGCCAGTTTTGCCCAAAGATCCGATTTTAGGTTCTAAATCAGTGTAAATTTGCGCTAATTTCTTTATTCTGATTTAAAACGTTTAATCCGGCCGAGTAGAATGATTGGGACTTAAGTTTTTTAAAGGCAATATCACTTATGGAGCGCATATTTTTCTCGGATACGTCCTTTAATCTACCCTTGCCCGATTTAACGGAGATTCAAAAATCTTCGTATGCTTGGTTTTTAAAAAGAGGATTAAAAGAGTTGATAAAAGAGTTTTCTCCCGTCGAGGATTTGGTTGGTCGGAATTTTGAGCTGCATTTTTTGAACTGTTATCTGGGCACGCCCAAATTTGACGAGATTACCAGCCGAAATAGGAATTTAACATTTGAAGCACCTTTAAATATAAAGGTGCGTTTAATTAATAAACGGACTGGTAAAAAAGTCGATCAAGATGTTTATTTTGGCGATATTCCTCTAATGACCGAAAGAGGAACTTTTATTATTAATGGGATTGAAAGAGTTGTTATCCAGCAACTTATTAGGTCGCCCGGCGTATTTTTTTCAGCTGAGTCGATCAAGGGGCGACTTTTTTACAGCGCCAAAATTATTCCCGATAGAGGCGCTTGGCTTGAATTTGAAACCGACGCCCATAATGTTATTTGGGCGAGAATTGATCGCCAAAGAAAAACGGCAGTGACGGCTCTTTTGCGAGTTTTCGGCTTAGGATCCGATAAAGAAATTTTGAAAGTTTTTTCGTCTAAAACCGAGATGTCCGCGTCGGCGTCGAAAATTGCCACTGACAAAAAAGAACCCCCGATCCTCGATTATATCAAGGCGACTTTGGAAAAAGATCCTTCCTCTTCTGAAGAAGAAGGATTAATTGAAGTTTACAGAAAAATTAGACCGGGCGATTTAGCCACGGTTGATAATGCTAAGTCGTTAATTTACGCCATGTTTTTCCGTTCTAATCGTTATAGCTTAAGCGGGGTGGGACGGTATAAAATGAATCAACGTTTGGGTTTTAGTCAAAAAATAGACGATAAAGTAATTCGTCGCGAGGATTTAGTCGCCATTATTAATGAATTGGTTCGACTCAATACTGAACAATCTTCTCCGGATGACATAGACCATTTGTCTAATAGGAGAATTAAAGCTGTAGGCGAATTAGTTCAAAATAGAATGCGAGTAGGGATGCTTCGACTTCAACGCATTATCAAGGACAGGATGAGTGTTGTGGAAAACAAGATTTTATCTCCTGGCCAATTGATTAATATTCGGCCGATTGCCGGCGTGGTTAAAGAATTTTTTATGTCCTCTCCGTTGTCGCAGTTTATGGATCAGACAAATTTGCTCTCAGAGTTGGAACATAAAAGAAGATTGACCGTGGTTGGTCCGGGAGGTTTGACGCGCGAAAGGGCTGGTTTTGAAGTTCGCGATGTCCATCGGACTTTTTATGGAAAAATTTGTCCGATTGCCACGCCAGAAGGTCCAAATGTTGGGCTGGTTGGACATCTTTCTTGTTACGCCCGCCTTAATGAATATGGGTTTATTGAAACTCCTTATAGAGAAATAAAAAATAAAAAATTAACCGGAAAAATTGTTTATTTGACCGCTTATGAAGAGGATCAGCATATTTTAGCTCCCTTTTCCGTTCAAATTGACAAAAAGGGAAAAATTTTAGAAAACAAGGTAGAGGCGAGGATTTATGGTCGGCCGGGATTTTGTCGGGCGGAGGAAGTGGAATTTATCGACGTAGCGGCCAATCAAATCGTCAGTATCGCCACTTCTCTGATACCGTTTTTAGAGCATGATGACGGAGTTAGGGCTTTGATGGGAACTAATATGCAGAGACAGGCCGTTCCTTTAATTAAACCTCACTCGCCAATTGTTGGTACTGGCGTTGAAAGCAGGGTGGCGTGGGATAGCGGTCATTTGATTATCGCTCCCGAAAGTGGCCGGGTTAAAGAGGTTGATGCCAGTCATGTTTCCGTTGTTTTTAATTCGGGCAAAACAGAAATTTACTATCTTAATAAGTATCAGCGTTCAAATTTTGATACTTGTTTTAATCAACGTCCGGCGATAGCTAAAAATCAGAAATTCAGAGCCGGTGATATTCTAGCCCAGGATTCTTCAATTGAAGATGGAGAATTGGCTTTGGGACAGAATATTTTAGTGGCTTTTATGGCCTGGGAGGGGGGAAATTATGAAGACGCGATTTTGATTTCATCGCGAGTGGTTCAAAATGATGAATTTACTTCTATTCATATAGATGAACACGCGGTTGATATTCGGGAAACAAAATTCGGACCGGAAATGACCACTTGCGATATACCTAATGTCAGTGAAGAGAAATTGAGAAATTTGGATGAAGAGGGAATAATTAGAATCGGCGCCGAGGTTAAGTCAGGCGATATTTTAGTGGGGAAAATTACTCCTCGAGGCGAAGCTGAATTGACCGCTGAGGAAAAACTTTTACGGGCGATTTTTGGGGAAAAGGCCCGCGATGTGCGGGATTCTTCTCTTTATCTTGAACATGGGGAGCATGGCAAGGTGATTGGTATAAAAGTATTTTCTCGAGAGAAAGGAGATAAATTGCCGCCAGGCGTTATTAAATCAATTCATGTTTTGGTTGCGGATATGCGGAAAATTCAGGTAGGCGATAAAGTAGCCGGCCGGCATGGAAATAAAGGAGTTATTTCCAAGATAATCCCCCAAGAAGATATGCCGTATTTGGAGGATGGGACACCGGTTGATATTATTCTCAATCCTTTGGGAGTCGTTTCAAGAATGAATTTGGGACAGATTTTGGAAACACATTTGGGTTTAGCGGCTAAGAAGTTGGGCTATAAAGTGGCAACGCCGGTTTTAAATGGAATAAACGAAGAAAAAATCAAACAAGAATTAGTTAGAGCGGGTTTTTCTTCAACCGGTAAGGTTGCTCTTTACGACGGACGGAGTAGCGAGCCATTCATCGAGCCCGTTACTGTCGGTTATATTTATGTGATTAAACTTAATCATTTAGTTGAAGATAAAATCCATCAGCGTTCCATTGGCCCGTATTCTCTAATTACTCAACAACCATTGGGTGGCAAGGCCCAGTTTGGCGGTCAGAGATTTGGCGAGATGGAAGTGTGGGCACTGGAAGGATATGGCGCCGCTTACACGCTACAGGAAATGCTGACGATTAAATCAGATGACGTTATTGGGCGAAGTAAGGCGTATGAGTCGATAATTAAAGGGGAAGCGGTTAAAGAGATTAATATTCCTGAATCGTTTAGCGTTTTAGTTCGCGAACTTAAAGGTTTGTGTTTAAATGTTGAAATGACAAAGGAGGGGAAGAAAGTGGAATTATAAAAAGATTATGCCTACGCCATCGACAATTTTTACTTTGACTTTGCCTAGCGGCGAAAAACGTCGTCGGTCTTTGGATTTCGACACTATTAAATTACGTTTGGCGCCGCCGGAGGAGATATTGAAATGGTCGCATGGAGAAGTAACCAAGCCGGAAACGATTAATTACCGAAGTCGGAAGCCGGAAAGAGATGGGTTATTTTGCGAAAAGATTTTTGGTCCGGTTAGAGATTGGCAATGCGCTTGCGGTAAATATAAAAAACTTCGCTATCGAGGAATTACTTGCGATCGTTGCGGCGTGGAGGTGACAAGAAGTTTAGTGAGACGCGAGAGAATGGGGCATATTACTTTGGCTGCGCCGGTGGCTCATATTTGGTTTTTGCGAAGCGTACCCTCAAAAGTCGGTTTACTTTTAGATTTATCTGTTCAATCTTTGGAAAAAGTGGTTTATTTCGCCAATTTTATTATTACCGAAGTTAATGAGGAATTTAAAAAAGAGGCGCTCCAAAATTTGGAGAAAGAGCTTAAACAAATCCGTCATAATTTTTCAGTTAAGGGAGCTGATAAAGAGTTAGAAAAAAATAAGGAAAGCACTTCAAAAGAAGGCGATTTAAAAAGTCAAGAATTGATGGAAAATTATCATAAAGTGCGGCAGGAAATTATGGATTTGAAGCCGAAAAAGCTTTTGACGGAATTGCAATATCGGGATCTTTCTTTGAAATATGGTCATATTTTTGAAGCTGATATCGGAGCCGAAGCAGTTCTAAAACTCCTTCAAAATATCAATCTAGTTGAATTGACTCGAGATTTGGAAAAAGAAAAAAATGAGACGGACAACCCGATGAAGAAAAAAAAGATAGTTCAGAGATTAAAATATGTTCGTAATTTTATGGTTAATAAAATTAAGCCCGAATACATGATTTTAAAGATAGTACCGGTTATCCCGCCAGATCTTCGTCCTTTAGTTCCTTTAGACGGCGGACGGTTTGCTTCATCGGATTTAAATGATTTATACCGCCGCGTGATTAATCGCAATAATCGTTTAAAACGCCTTTATGAATTACATGCGCCGGAGGTGATTTTGCGCAATGAAAAAAGGATGCTTCAGGAAGCGGTCGACGCTTTATTAGACAACGAAATGAGATCGGGAAAAACTACCATTGCTTCCACTGGTCAGCGTCGCTCGTTAAAGTCTTTAGCCGATATTTTAAAAGGAAAACAGGGTCGTTTTCGTCAAAATTTACTTGGTAAAAGAGTCGATTATTCTGGTCGTTCAGTAATCGTGGTTGGCCCCCGCCTTAAACTTCATCAGTGCGGCTTGCCCAAAATTATGGCTCTTGAATTATTTAAGCCGTTTATTGCCGCTAAACTTATTGAAAGAGGCTTTACTCATAATATTAAAAGCGCCAATCGATTGATTGAAAGTGGGACGGATGATGTTTGGGCTATTTTGGAAGAAATCACTAAAAATACTTATGTTTTGCTTAACCGCGCCCCAACACTTCATCGTTTAGGCGTTCAAGCGTTCCAGCCAGTCTTAATAGAAGGTAAGGCAATTCAGATTCATCCTTTGGTTTGTGCCGCTTTTAATGCGGATTTTGACGGCGACCAAATGGCGGTTCATTTGCCGATCACTGCGAAGGCGCAACAAGAAGCAAAAGAAATTATCCTTTCCACAAAAAATCTTTTAAAACCGGCCACTGGCGAACCGATCGTAACGCCGACTAAGGATATGATTTGGGGCGCTTATTATATGACTTCAATTGAAGACGAGACCGATAATAAGTCGAAAATGTTGACTTTCGGGAGCGTCGGCGAATCGATTTTAGCTTACCAGCTTGGGAAAATAAGTCTGCAAAAACGAATTAAAGTCAGAATAAATGGCGAGGTTAAGCAAGTAAGTGTCGGTAGGGTTATTTTTAACTCGATTTTGCCCCCGGATATTTATTCTTTGGATACTATAGTCAATAAAAGCAAATTAAACGAGATTATCGTCAATATTATAGAGAAATATGGGACGGATAAAGCGGTCGAATCTTTGGACCTTTTAAAAGAAACCACTCTTTCGTATTTGACTCATTCCGGGCTTTCCTGGGGAATGGACGACCTGCCGAGTTTACCGGAAAAAAGTCAAATTCTTCAGCAAGCGGAGAAAGATATTGACCAAATTCGTTCCCAATACGAGATGGGTTTATTGTCCGAACAAGAACGCTATTTAAAGAGTATCGAGGTTTGGATCGCGGCCAAGGATAAAATTACGGAAATGGTCAAAAAAAATCAACCGGCTTCCAATTCGGTTTTTTCTATGGTTGAATCGGGGGCTAGAGGTTCATGGATGCAACTTACCCAGATGTTCGGAATGAGAGGAATTGTTTCTTCGCCGACCGGGCGTTTAATTGAATTGCCCATTAAATCTTCGTTTAAAGAAGGATTTAACGTTTTGGAATTTTTTATTTCCACCCACGGTTCTCGAAAAGGCGTTTCCGACACGGCCTTAAGAACGGCGAGCGCGGGATATTTAACTAGAAGAATAGTCGATGTTTGTCAGGATGTGATTATCACTGAAAAGGATTGTCATGATACTCAGGGCATCAAAGTAACGCGCGAAGATAATCGGGAAATAGGAGAGGGTTGGCGAAAAAGATTGTTTGGTCGAGTGGCCGCCCAACCGATTAGAAACCCTAAAACAAAAAAAATTATTGTTAAAGCCGATGAAATTATTAGCCAGGGAAAAGCTAAAGAAATAGAGGCGGCCGACCCAGAGGAAGTTTTTATTCGTTCGGTTTTGACTTGTCAGTCGGTAAGGGGAGTGTGTTCGCAGTGTTATGGTTACGATTTGGGATATAATCAACCGGTAAAAGTCGGCGCTCCGGTTGGAATTATCGCCGCTCAAAGCATTGGCGAACCGGGGACGCAGCTTACTTTAAGAACGTTCCATACCGGCGGTGTGGCCGGCCATGATATTACTCAGGGTTTGCCTAGGGTTCAAGAGCTTTTTGAAGTTCGCCCCATTAAAAGAAAAGCCGTTTTGGCGTTGGATGACGGAGTGATTAAAATTATTCGGGAACCGGGCCAACAGAAATTGATAGTCAAATATAGTCGTAATAATCGTAATCCCGCCTCCTTTAAAAAGACTGCTCGTACTTCCAAAAAGATTGACTCCGGGAATGAAGAAGAATATGATATAACGGGTTATTCCGTTTGGGTCAAGGATGGAGAAAAAGTAGTTAAAGGACAACGCTTAACAGATGGAAGTTTGGATTTACATGAGCTTTATGAACTAAGAGGCAGAAGAGAAGTGGAGAAATATATTCTTAAAGAGATTCAATATATTTATTCCTCTCAAGGGCAGAGATTGAATGATAAGCATGTGGAAGTGGTCATTCGGCAGATGTTTTCGCGATATTTGGTCGAAGACGCCGGTGATACCGACCTCTTACCCGGAGAGGTGATTCCTAGATCATATTTATTGGAAGTTAATAAACTGGCCGAAAAAAGGGGTAAAAAATCGGCTGAAGCTAAAGAATTATTGCTGGGCGTGACTAGGGTTTCCCTTTCGATTGATAGTTGGTTGTCAGCGGCTTCATTTCAGGAAACTTCAAGAATATTGGTTAATACGGCAGTCAGCGGTAGAGCGGATCATTTGCGGGGATTAAAAGAGAATGTTATTGTTGGTCGTCTTATTCCGGCGGGAACGGGGTATGCCACAGTTTTACCGCGAAAATCCCAATAAACAAATATAATTGAGATTTAAACAGTTGAAGAATGCGTTTTTTTGAAATTCGTTTTTATAGTTCGTTATTTGGATTTTGAGGTGAAATATTATTATGTCCAAAGTGAAATCTCATAAAAATGAGAGGAAAAAGAGGTCTATTTTTTTTAGTTTTTCACCACTCCAACAACAGATATTCGCCATTATCTTTATTACGGCCGCTATTGTTCTGATTTTGGGGCTTTTTAATTTAGCGGGTATTATCGGCGAATTTTTAGTTTTGGGATTGGAGATTCTTTTTGGCGCTGCTAAATGGTTTGTTCCCATTGTTTTGTTGATTGCCGGCTTGCTAAGTCTTAATTATTATAAGTTTAAAGAAGGGGATTTAAGAATTAGATTTAGAAGCAGGTTTTTAGGGCTGGTTTTGTTAGTGGCGGTTTTAGCGGGCGTATTGCATATTTATTTTGTTGATGATAAATCGGCTTTGCAAAATTTTCAAGGCGGCGGATATATTGGGTATGGTTTAAGTTATATTGTAGTTGGAACATTCGGGTTTTGGGCTAGTTGGGTGGTTTTTGCCGGCATTTTCGCTGTTTTAATGGTCATTGTTTTTGGCGATTTAATCAAAGCGCGGCAGGGTAAAAGCGATGAAGAAGTATTAACCGAAGAAAATTCGTTCCGCCGAATCCTAAAAAGGATTTTGTTAATTTTCAAAAAAAAGAAGAAAATGGTTATTCAGTCGGAGGTGATTGAAACGGCCGAAAAAACAAGAGAATCGGAATCTATTTTCACTAGAATTAAGATTAAAAAAGAAAAGAAAGGCGAAGAAAAGGAATTTTTAACCGCCCCTCCCAAAGTTTATCAGAGAGTTAATCTTCCTTTTAATCTTTTGGAACAAACCTCAACCAAGCCTAACGCCGGCGACATTAGAGAAAATAAAGAGATAATAAAAAAAACTTTGGAGAGTTTTTCTATTCCGGTAGAAATGGGGGAGGTTAAAGTGGGTCCAACGGTTACTCAATATACGTTAAAGCCGGCCGAGGGGATAAAATTATCTCAGATTACCGCCCTTCACAATGATTTGGCTATGGCTTTAGCTGCTCATCCTATTCGTATTGAGGCTCCTATTCCGGGACAATCTCTTGTGGGTATTGAAGTTCCCAATCAAAAAGTGGCGATTATCAGATTAAGGGAAATTTTGGATAGCGAGGTTTTTAAGAAAAGAAAGTCGAATCTAACTCTCGCTTTGGGACGGGATGTCTCGGGTAATATTTGGTTGGCTGATTTAGGGAAAATGCCTCATTTATTGGTGGCCGGGGCTACAGGTTCGGGAAAAACTATATTTTTAAATTCGGTCATTATCAGTTTGGTTTATCAAAATTTCGCCGACGAATTGCGTTTTATTCTTGTCGACCCCAAAAAAGTCGAATTGACTCTTTATAATAATTTGGCGCATTTATTGACTCCGGTGATTACTGAGGTGGATAAAACAATCAATGCTTTAAAATGGGCTATTACCGAAATGGAGCGTCGTTTTGAGATTATGTCCGAAGCCAAAAAAAGAGATATCAGCGCTTATAACCAAGCGAATCCCGATAAAAAATTGTCTTATATTGTCATTATTGTCGATGAATTGGCTGATTTAATGATGACCGCGCCCCATGAGGTCGAGGGTTGTATTATCAGGTTGACTCAAATGGCCAGAGCGACGGGCATCCACTTGGTAATGGCGACTCAAAGGCCGTCAGTGGATATTATTACCGGACTGATTAAGGCCAATATTACTTCGAGGGTGGCTTTTTCCGTGGCTTCGGCGGTTGATTCGAGAACTATTCTGGATTTTGCCGGCGCAGAGAAACTCTTGGGGAGGGGAGATATGCTTTTCATTTCGCCGGAAATTTCCAAACCGAGAAGGCTCCAAGGCGCTTATGTTTCCGACGAAGAAGTCGGGAGATTAACAGAGTATTTAGCTCAAGGGGCGGAATACAATTTTAATCAAGAAATTATCGAGCCTCAGTCGTCGATGATTATGGGATCCAAGGGGGAGTTAAAAGAGGATGAAATGCTGCCTCAGGCTCGCGAGGTGATTCTTCAAATTGGCAAAGCGTCAGCTTCGTTGCTTCAGCGGAGATTGCGGATTGGCTATGCTCGAGCCGCTCGCTTATTGGATTTATTAGAGGAAGAGGGGACGATTGGTCCGGCGGACGGCGCCAAGCCAAGAGAAGTATATACTCAATCTTCTTCTGACGAAGAATATTGATAATATAAAATATAAAAAACAAAAAACAAAAAATACGGACGTAAAAACGTAAGAACTTTATGAAATGGGAAGGCAGCGAGAAGGTAATCATCTCAATAAAAAATATTTTATAGTTTTTTATTTGTGTTTTTTATTTTTTATATTTTATTTTTGATTTTTAATTATGCCCTTTACCCGTCGCGCAATCAAAAGTAATACTCTTGGCGATATTTTAAAACAAACTCGTCTCAACCGAGGTTTGAAATTAAAAGACGTTGAAAAAAAAACGGATATTTCCGTCAAATGTTTGGAGTTTTTAGAAGCTGATGATTTTCATAAGTTTTCGAGCCCGGTTCATATTCGCGGCTCGCTTCTTCTTTATGCGGATTTTTTAGGTCTTGATTCCCGGGAGATTGCCAGCCGTTTCGAACGGGAATTCGCTCAAGTTTTAGCCCCGAGTCGTTTTACCGCAATTCATCAATCTTCTAAAAAAAATTTAAAACCCCGTTTTATTCAAAAATTCAGCGCTAAAGCGATTCCTTTAGCGGCGATTACTTTCTTGATTTTATCTTATTTGGGGTTTAATATAATGAGGGTTTTGTCCGTTCCGGAGATTGAGATAATTAGTCCTTTAGACGACTTGGTAACTAATGATTCGTCCTTGGTGGTTGAGGGTATGACCGAAGAGGGAATAGACATTTATATTAATAAGCAGCTCGTGGACCAAATAAACGGTCATTTTAAAGAGAAAATTGAACTTCTGTCCGGACTGAATATTATTGAAATTTCAGGTAAAAAAAAATATTCAAAAGAAAGGGTTATTTATAGGCGGGTAGTCATGACGGAAAACAGGGAAGGAAATTCAGAATAAAAAATAAAAGTTTTTGAAAAGATAAAATTAATCAAAATAATAAATATTTTTTAATTATATGGTTAAAAAACAAGAGAAAAATGGTTCAGCGTCTAAATCTACTGTTGACGAAAATAAAAATGGTCGTCAAAAGGCGGCTCAGATGGCTGTTGAGCAAATTAAGTCAAGATTCGGGGAAGGGAGTATTATGAAATTAAAAGAAGCGAAGAAAATGGTTGTGGACGTAATCCCTACGGGTTGTTTTTCTTTAGATTTAGCTTTAGGCGTCGGGGGTGTGCCGCGGGGCAGGATTATCGAAATTTTTGGACAGGAAATGACGGGAAAGTCGACTTTGGCTCTTCATATTATTGCTCAAACCCAGAAAAAAGGCGGTACGGCGGCTTATATTGACGCGGAACACGCTTTGGATCCCGAATATGCCAAGAAAATTGGCGTAAAAATTGATGATTTATTGATTTCTCAACCTTCTTGTGGAGAAGAAGCGTTGGAGATAGTGGAAACCTTGGTTCGTTCCAATGGCGTGGACGTGATTGTAGTCGATTCAGTTGCCGCCTTAACGCCGCAGAAGGAAATTGAGGGAGAAATGGGGGATTCGCAAATGGGTCTTCAAGCGCGCTTGATGTCGCAAGCTCTGCGGAAACTGACTGGTATTATCAGTAAAACTAAAACTGCGGTTATATTTATTAATCAGGTTCGGATGAAAATTGGCGTTTTTTTCGGCAATCCGGAAACGACAACCGGAGGATTGGCGTTGAAATTTTATTCTTCGGTCAGGGTCGAGCTTAGGCGTTCGGCTCAAATTAAAAAAGGGGAGCAAATAGTCGGAAATAGAGTCAAAGCTAAAGTGGTTAAAAATAAAGTGGCGCCGCCGTTCAGGGTTTGCGAGTTTGAGATCATGTACGATGAAGGGATATCTTGGGCTGGCGATTTATTAAGTCTTGGGGCTAAATATGGTTTGATTAAAAAAGCGGGCAATACCCTGAATTATGGAGAAAATAAATTGGGAGTCGGTTGGGAAAACGCCAAGAAATTTTTAACAGATAATGAAAAAGTGGCGCGAGATTTAAAAAGGGATATTTTAAAAATGGCCGAAGAAACGGAGAATAAAGTATAACGATAAATCATAGAGCTAAATAAAAAAACCCTCTTTTAAAGGGGATTTTTTTATTTTAATAAATTGGTTTTTTTATTGGTAAGCCCGCTGTTGAAGCAAATTAGTTTTTAGCGGTTTTTTCTGGCGGCGAAGTTAAAAGCGTAAAAATAATTATGCCAAAGTTGGTTGGAAGAACCGTATTGGTTGTCGCCGAAAAAATAATCAACTAAAACTTCGCGCAATCTGACGATTTCTTTTAATTTTGATTTATTTTTTATATCTTCAATGGTTAAATCAAGGAGTTCCAGTGCCCGTTCAAAAGCTTTTTGGCTGTATTTTTTATCTCCCCCCCTTTCCCATGACATTGTTCTTTCCACTTCACTGCCGACGTTAGCCATCTGTTCCATAAAATTCAATTTGAACCAGCGGCCATTGGCTAGACTTTGATGTTGGTACTTTGGTTTATTGTTCTCCATATTGATTTTAATGAAGAAGCAATTTATTGACGATATTTTTAATTTTTTCTTTGATTTTTGGATTTTCTATTCCGCGGCTACGATTTCCCTGCGAAGGTCGCAAATTTATCATCGAATCAAATTCAATCCAGGAGTCGTCTGGTTTTTCCGGATAGATATTTATTCCCCATAAATCTTGTTGTTTAGAACCGCTTTGCAAAAGTGTTTCTTCTTCATCAGAATGTAATTCAGCGTCAATCGCCATAACTTCTTTTTCTACATCCACTACGGCTTTTACTAGGTTGCCGAATGTGTTTTTTGCCATTTTTTTTAGCTCGTTGATTGAAATATTGTCTCTGATAATTTTCATTATTCTTTTATTTTTATATTTTTATATTCCCAATTACCAAGTACTCAATTACCCAATTTACGCCGTTTTTTCCTTGCTAAGATATTCCGCACTAAAGGCGTAGAGAACGCCGATGATCAAGCCAAGAATTCCGGCAATGGCGACATTTTGTTTTCTTTTGGGACTGATTCTCGTCTCCGGCGGGGTAGCGGGGACCTCTATCTCTGTTGCCTTAGTTTGATAAGCTTTTTCATATTCTTTTTCCTGGAGTTGTTGGTCTAAAGAAATTAATTGCTGTTCAAGGTTTCTAATTTCATTTTCAAGGGCGATTATTTGTCTCTCTTTTGATTCTTTTTGATTTTTAACACTAGCTAAAAGGTTGATATAACTTTCAGTAATTCTACCCTGGCCCTCTGATTGAATATCGCCTCTTTTGGCAATCTCTTTTTCATATTGTTGAATATCTTGTTCTAAGCGTTTAATTTCTTCTTTTGTTTTGGGAATATCAACCGTTTTTATTTGCCCTATATCCGTTTGTGTTTTTTCTTTATTTTTATTAATGCCTTCTATCTCCGCTTCAAACATTTTTTCCGCTTCAGCAAATAATTTTTCGTGCCGGTTGAGCAGGATTTGAGTAACAACGTTGGAAACCTTCACGGCCTTTTCCGGAGTTTCCGCCCAGCCTTTTATTTCAATGAATTTATTGGTGGCATTGTCGTTTTTTTCAATTTTAAATTTTTTTGCCACGCTTTCAAAATTGATATTTTTCGGCAAACCGAGTTTTTCGTGAATTTCTTTTAACACTGTTTTTCTTTCAAAAATCGTTTTGATATCAGCGATATTTTCAATTATTTCGTTCTTTGTTTTGCCGACTTCCACTAGATTGGTTGCTTCGAAAGTTTGCGGTATAACTAAACTGATTAACGCCGCGACAATGGCAGTAATTAAAAAAATCGCCAAAACCGCCCATTTTCTTTTAAGTAGGACATTAATGTAGTCCTGTAAATCTATTTCGTCCTCTTCGTGACGATGAGAAACCTTGTAGCGCTCTTCATGTTTTTCCGATTCATTTTTGAGTCGGTTTTGGTCAAGATGAATATTGTAATTTTCCATAAATTTTATTTTTTTACTTTTTATATGTTTATTACAGTCTTGCAGGTTTCACCTGTATTTGTCTATATTTGTCTATTTTTTTAAATAAATGACGAGAGGGTCAATTGGGGCTGGTCGTTGAGGATTTATTTCGCCGAATTTTTTAATAAAGTGTGGTTAAAAGTCGGAACGATTTCTTCAAATGCTTTAATTATATCATTTTTATTCATTTTTACAAGAATTTGTTTTAATTTTTCCAAACTGTTAAGCAGTTTTGATTCGTCAGTATCGGCCAGTTTAACGATAAATATTTTTTCGTGTTTGGTAGGTATTTCCCCTTTGGCTGTGATCTCTTCGAAAAGTTTTTCGCCTGGCCTGATGCCGGTAAAAACAATCGGAATGTCGACATCCGGACGCAGTCCAGCTAATTTGATCATTTCTCGCGCCAAATCGACAATTTTGACAGGCTGTCCCATATCTAAAATAAAAACTTCGCCGCCTTGCCCGAGAGCCCCGGCTTGCATTACTAACAGACATGATTCGTCGGTAAGCATAAAATATCTTTTCATCTCCGGGTGAGTAATTTCAATGGGTCCTCCTTTTTTGATTTGTTTTTCAAAAATCGGCACGACGCTGCCTTGCGAGCCAAGAACATTGCCGAATCTCACGGCGCAAAATTTAGTGATGTTTTGTTTATTTAGCCAGACGCAGATCATCTCGCAGATTCTTTTACTCGCGCCCATAACTGAGGTCGGGTTAATGGCTTTATCAGTAGAAATCATCACGAATTTTTCTACCCTGTTTTCAACGGATAGTCGACCGAGATTTAAGGTGCCAAAAACATTGACCTTAATTGCTTCTTCCGGGCTTTCTTCCATCATCGGCACGTGTTTGTAGGCGGCGGCGTGAAAAACCACTTGCGGCTGATAAAAACCGAATATGTGCCGCATTTTATTTTCATCGCAAATGTCAGCTAAAACGAAAATTTTTTTTATTTCGGGAAATAAACGGTCTAATTCTCGATGCAAATAAAAAGTGGCGGTTTCTCGGTTGTCCACGGCGACCAATTTCTTGGGATGAAATTTTAAAATTTGTTCGCAAAGCACCGAGCCGATTGAACCGGCGGCTCCGGTTACCAAAACGGTTTTATCGGCAATATAGTTTTCGATTTCCTTGGTATCGATTTTGATTTGTTTTCGGCCAAGTAGGTCGGCAACGGAAACTTCTCTTAAATGATTTAAACTGATTTTTTCCGCCAAAATTTCCGCGGTTGAGGGAATAATTTTTATTTTTTGTATTCCCGATTGACGGGCCAAATCGACGGTTTCTTTGATGATTTGAGGCGAAACCGAAGACAAAGCGATAATTATTTCTTCAATCTTGTATTTTTCAATTATTCTCGGGATGTTTTTTATTTTCCCCAGGACTCTGATACCGTGAATTAAAATTCCTTGTTTTGCCGGTTCTTCGTCGATAAAACCGACAAGAGAATAAAGAGAGTCGGGAGAAGAGAGAATATGTCTGG
>Ga0209609_10000035_pt1 | contig 71232 bp, 66 predicted proteins | sample LakKivw325mmetaG_FD_184136 | JGI IMG/M metagenome (GOLD analysis project Ga0209609, IMG submission 184136) | Anoxic lake water microbial communities from Lake Kivu, Rwanda to study Microbial Dark Matter (Phase II) - Lake Kivu water 325m metaG... | ecosystem: Environmental > Aquatic > Freshwater... | reverse complement strand
ATGAAAATCTCCCTGACCTCTCGATGCTAGATATCCAAGCCTGGGTTGGACCAGGATCCTTGCGCAAGGGTAAATCTTATTTCGACCGGGGGACGATCATTGAACCTCGTAGACAAGGGATGACCTTAAAGGCTAGCTGTCTTGGCACATCGGCAGCCTCCTACCGGGTAGAAGTGGCTATCGATGATGATGGCATTTCTGTTGCCGAGTGTTCGTGCCCGGTTGGGTTCGGTGGCCATTGTAAACATGTCGCTGCCCTGTTGCTCACCTGGCTGAATACCCCAGAAGCGTTCAAGGAAATTGCTGATTTTGATACCAGCTTGGAACAGCGCAGCCAAGCCGAGCTGATAGCACTGATCCGGCAGATGCTGCAGCGCTATCCTGATTTGGAATACTTGCTGGAGCTGCCATCGCCGATTAAAAGCACGAGCCAGGTTGCCATCGATCCCGGAGTCATCCGCCACCAAGTTTCAAAGGCATTTGCCAGCGCTGAAGAGGAGCGGGGATGGCGTGATTTGTTTGAAACTGCTCGTGATTTAGATGAGCTGGTGAACCTGGCCAGACAATACCAGGTGCATGGTGATTTCACCAATGCGATCATCATTTACCAGGTGTTGGTGGAAGAAATCCTCAAGTATGAAGATATTGTAATGGAGGATGAAGCTGATCGGCTTGGAGGCCTGGTTGACGAGGCTGTCGAGGGCCTGGGAGATTGCCTGGCATCTGTCCAGGATCCTGGCACCCGCCAAGTAATCCTGCAAGCGATCTTTAATGTGTACAAGTGGAATGTACGGATGGGAGGAATTGGTGTTGGAGATAGTATCCCCGCCATCTTATTGGATAACGCGACACAGCAGGAGAAGGAATTTCTGGTTGGCATGATTCGTGCGGCGTTACCTGATGTACGAAAATGGGGTCAAGAAACCATGGGTGGCTTGTTGCTGGATCTACAGGCTGAAGAGCTAGATGACGAAACTTACCTGACGATTTGTCGCCAGACTGGCAGGCTCATTGATTTGATAAACCGATTATTACAGCTGAGTTGCCTGGATGAAGCGCTGACCGAAACTCAGAAGGCCGAAGATCACCAGTTATTATCTTTGGCAGATTTATTTGTCCAACATGGTCACGGCTCACTGGCTGAAAGGATCATGCATGCTCGATACGATACCAGCCAGGATGATCGTTTGATTGATTGGTTGAAGGGTTATGCTATTCAGCAGGACGATTACCCCAAAGCGTTGGAGTGGGCGAAGCAGCTGTTTCTATCACGGCACTCTAAAGCTGAATATCTAGAAATGAAGAATCTGGCCATTCCAATCAATCAGTGGCCGAGCCTTCGCACCGAGATGATCGACTGGCTAACTGATCACCAACACTTCAGTGTGCTTGTCGAAATATACCTTGAAGAAAAGGAAATTGACCTGGCATTGGAGGCCCTTGAAAAAGCCAAAGTAGAAACCCGGTATCGCTGGGAATACCCCCACTCACTGGAGATCATCGTTGCCAAAGCAGCCGATGCAACTCGCCCCGAACAAGCCATCCAGCTCTATATGGACCGGATAAAAAGGTTGATTGAAAGGCGAGGGCGAGATAATTATGCTGAAGCTGCCAATTACTTGAAAGTTGTTCAAGGGATATATCAAAGGCTAGGACAGCAGGATCACTGGCAATCTCTAATTGCTTCCTTACGCCAGGAGAATCGAAACCTGCCTGCTTTTCAGGATGAGCTGAAAAAAGCCAAGTTGTGATCCCTTATTTCTATTGCATTTAGATGCCTTCTATGGTATCTTATCCGCATGGAATTTACTGAGTTAGTAGAAATCGTAGGCGAAGAACCGGTATTTGAAAGCGGATTGCTGGTAGCCGGTACTGCTAACCCGCGCGAGATCCACCGCCAGCTCTCGCGCTGGAGGCAAGCTGGCAAAATTTACCAGCTGCGGCGCGGCCTGTATTGCCTGGCACCGCCTTTTCAAAAGGTAATCCCACACCCATTTTTAGTTGCCAACCGCATGCTTCCGGCCTCTTATGTTAGCCTGCAATCGGCCCTGGCGTATTTTGGCATGATCCCCGAGTACGTGCCGGTGACAACCAGCGTCACCACTAGTAGACCGGCGAGTTGGGAGACTCAGTTGGGTATTTTTGACTTTCGTCATATCCAGGTGGATTTTTTCGGTGGCTATCGTTTGGTGGAACTCAGCGGAAGACAGCAAGCCTTCATCGCTAGCCCAGAAAAAGCCCTGCTGGATCTGATCTACCTGGAACCTGGAGGGGAAACGCTCGATTATCTGGTTGAGCTGAGGTTGAGTAACCTGGACCAGCTGGATTGGCAACTGGTCAAGCAACTGGCCCATAGGATTGATAAACCCAAGCTCCTGCGCGCTGTCTCAGCACTGCAGCAATTAGCCGGCGTAGGAGAGGAGTATGAAAGCTTATGAAGGCCTATATTGAACAGCTATTAAGAGATATCCCCGATCCAATTGCTGGGCGCAACCTGGTGCGAGAATATTTACAGGCCAGGATCTTGGAAAGCCTGCAGCGCGCTGGGGCGATGGTTCCACTGGCTTTTCATGGCGGCACAGCATTGCGTTTCTTATATGCCATCCCACGCTATTCTGAAGACCTGGACTTTGCCCTGGAAAAGCCAGATGATAGCTACAATTTTCGCGCCTACTTGAGAGCCATGCAGGATGAATTCGCCAAGGAGGGCTACCAGGTCGCCATTAAAGTGAACGATAAAAAAACGGTGAATGCTGCCTTGGCGAGATTCACCAACCTTCTGTATGAGTTCGGTCTTTCTACGCAGAGAGACGAGGTCCTGGCAGTGAAACTCGAGGTCGATACCCATCCACCGGCTGGGGCAAAGCTGGACACCACGCTTATCCGGCGCCATGTCACCCTACGCTTACAGCACCATGACCGCTCATCGCTCCTGGCTGGCAAGCTGCACGCCCTTTTCCATCGACGGTATGTGAAAGGGCGAGATCTATATGACCTGATGTGGTATCTCAGTGATCCGGATTGGCCAGATCCTAACTTCATACTTTTGCAAAACGCCTTATTGCAGACCGGCTGGGATGAACCTTTCCCGGATGAGAAGAATTGGCGGGCCCTCCTGTGTGACAGACTAAAAAGTATCGATTGGAAGAAAAGCGCCAGCGATGTGGCCCCTTTTCTTGAGAGGTCGAATGAGGTCGCATTAATAACCCAGGAGAATTTTGAAAGATTACTTGGTTGTACCTAACACTAAATTCGAGATATTGTAAATCGAGCATATGCTACCCCGTGGCTAATAAAATCGTTCACAATTCGGCGTTGATGTTGGAGCCCGATTTTCCCAAGGAGAAGCGATACACAGAGTAGTCATTCAGCAGCTTACAGTGCACGCCGGTAACACTTACGATTCGCAGGTTTATCCCGGGAGATTTACTGGAAGAATGATTGGACCTATAGATAGGATCTATATAAATGCGAACCAACGCTATTTTCATTATATGCCATAAGTGCAAATAAAACATCGCCTTATTTGCACTTCTGGATTGAATACTCGACTTATTAGACGATCTATTGATTAATGGTACAATATTTTTAAATTGGAATTCGGTCTATTCATCATTGTGAATCGAATCCATTGGACGTCTAGCCGTTGACAGAACCTTAATAACCTCATCCAATGTACTAGACCCACAAGTCGTCCAATGGCTTGGGGCTTAAATGGCAGGACATTGGATGGGAGTAGTCGTTTTTTAGGATCGTCCTATTAAGCCATTGGTTGAGCGTCCCCACAGGGGGGAGATTCTTCGAGCCGCTCCACGCTCACTTCGTTCGGCGCAGGCACGCTCACTGAGAAGCCTCAATTCTGGAGGCTTTTTTATTTTGGTTGCGCCACCGTAGAGGGGGAGCCTATTGAGCCGCTCCACACTCACTTTATATTTAATTTAATAATTGTTTGTTTTGCCCGCAGCGGGAGTAGAATTCTAATCGCTTCATACTCATTTTACAGGTACGGGGTGATTTAATTCAAAAAGCTCATTTAAATTATCGCATAATAAAGTATGAATTTATCTACGTGATTCGTTAGCGAAAAAGTGTGAAAATCGATCGAAGAAGATGGGGAAAGAAGGGAAATCTAAAATATAAGGCAATAAAGCAACTGTCTGACCGGATCCTGGATTAATAATTATCCTGCTGCTTATAATGGGTCATAAATAGGTAAGTGTGATATTGCCTGTAGTATTTTATCAGTAAATAAGTATGAGTATAATTCGTCCTTTGCTTGAAATCCGATTATTTGGTTTACCACAGTTAATCTTAGACGGGCACAAGGTTAATAGACTTCGCCGTATGAATCGCGCCCTCATTTACTATTTAGCTGCAGAAAATAGACAATCGTCACGCGAAAAACTTCTTAATCTCTTTTGGCCTGACTACGAACGTAGTGCTTCACAGCCTATTCTCCGCACTATGATCCATGAGATACGCATCTATTTACAGGAATCGTTTATCACAGATGACTTGATGGTTGCGCTCTCACCGGATACTTTCATCGATGTGCAGGAATTCTCGAAAGCCATTAATTCAGCTTCACCAGATATCAATGTTCTAACCGAGACGCTAAATCTTTATGTAGGTGATTTCCTTGAAAGCTTCTCTTTATCCGATTCATCCCAATTTGATGATTGGGCTGTCGCTGAACGTGAGCGCTACCGGCTGATGGCTATGAATGGCCTTACTAAGCTGGCGCACCTTTATGAGGTGCAGCGTGACTTTTCGACTGCCCTGGAAACTATGCAGCGAGCCCTACTGTTCAACCCATTTCAGGAGGAAATACAGCGTGAAGTTATGCGCCTATTTTATTTAAACGGCGATCGAGCTGGAGTTATTCGACAATATGACTCACTATGCAGATTACTGGATGAAGAAATGGGTGTTCCACCAATGCCAGAAACTCGCACGCTTTACGATTCCATCATTAAAGATACATTTATTCCACCTCAGGCCGATTTAATTGGGCAAAATTCTCTAACGAGCAGCGCTCCCGAGAAATCGCTATTGCCGTTCATTGGGCGCGAAGCTGAAATTAAATTATTGAAGAGCCAGTTAGGCTCTGGGAAGCTTATTTTTCTCGAGGGTGAACCCGGTATTGGCAAGACACGCCTTCTCACCGAGTTGATTACCTCACAGACTCAGGGAAGGACGGCCACATGTGTGTTGCAAGGTATATCATATGAACTTGAACAAGGGTTTCCATACCATCCAATTATTTCTGCTTTAAGAAAATTTTTAGCACAACATGATAAAAAGTCTTTATTTGTGCAGTTGAATCTTGATACCATCTGGCTTGAAGAACTCGCACGGCTATTACCTGAGCTTTTAACCTGGTTTCCCCATATCCCTTCCCCGGCTAAGCCAGCAGATGAATTGCGTTTATGGGAGGCTTTGTTACAGTTTTTCCGAGGTTTATCCCATTTATGGGATGTTTGGTTTATTCTAGATGATTTGCATTGGGCGGATGCGGCTACCATAGCCTGGTTAGGTTATTTAATCCGCAATATATCTTCCCCAACATTGAATATACTGTCCACTTCTCGACCCTTGGAAAAGCAGACCAACCTCACGAAATTATTACGTGCATTAAAACGCGAAGAACGTCTCGTGCAAATTCAAATCTCTGCGCTTCCTGTATCGGCAATACAAGAAATGTCGAACCTTATAAGCCAGAAGTATAACGAACAAATATCAGATTGGTTGATTAAGAACACCGAGGGGAATCCGTTTTTTATTATTGAGCTGATTCGATATGCCTATGATATTGGGCTGCTGAAAAAGAATGGAGCGCTTGATGAGGAATTATTCCACCTGTCCCCTGTTATTCCCGTGACAATTCAGAACCTGATAGAGACGCGTCTTCTCAAATTATCAGATCATGCCCGGAATATTTTGCATTTTTCTGCGGTTATTGGTCGCGAATTTGACTTTGATCTGGTAAAACAGGCTGCTTCATTTTCTGAAACAGATACTTTAGATGCAATGGATGAATTGGAGAGAGCACACCTTATTAATCCATCCACAGAAAGTTGTTTTGCCTTTGACCATTACTTGACCATGCAAGTTTCGTTGAATGATATGAACGAAGCACGACGGCTCTCTCTCCATCGGCGCGTTGCCGAGACGCTTGAATCAATTTATAATGATGATCTTGATTCGGTCTCTGGTTTGATCGCGTATCACTTAATGGAGGGAAAACTTCCAGACCGAGCAACGGATTATGCATTTCGAGCAGGTCAGTTTGCGGCAAACTTGGCGGCTTGGGTGGAAGCAATTGCCTATTACAGACAAGCCATGGAGCTTGAGTCAGTGGATGAAAAAAGGCTCCCGGTTATTTTAGCAATGGGCACTGCACATTTTCACAAGGGAGATTTTGCCTTAGCTACCAACGATTATCAATCAGCCGTGGAACTGGCACGGGCAGGTCAAGACCTGCATATTTTAGAAGAGGCTTATTTGGGACTCTGCCTATCGCTTTTCCCTCAAGCACGCTTTGCTGAAGCAGTTAAAATGGCCAGCGAGTTGCGTCAATTCGGACCTCCTGAACTGGCCATTTGTGCAGAATTTATGTGGGGTGAGAGCCTCAGAGTAGAAAGCGCACATCCTGAAGAGTCAGAATACCATATTCGCCAAGCCGAAAGTCTCATTATTGAACATAAAGTTGACTTCGCCAGTAAAGTCACCCCGGTACAAATTAAATATTCACTGGCCGGCGCTTTTGGTCAGCAAGGACAGACTCGTAAAGCAATTGAGCAATACCGTGAAATTCTAGATATTCTGGAACGCGGCGATGATTCGCTGGATATTCTCCGAAACATCATGGCGTATAACAACTTAGCATATTATTTGCATTTGGTGGGAGATACATCTGCCAAAAAATATCTTGAAAAGGGGATTAAACTCGCTCAGGAAAAGGGGTCGCTCTCGCATTTACCTTATCTTTATTCAACATATGGAGAAATTGCTTTAGCACAGGGCGACCTGGATACGGCCGAAAAATATTTCAGCGATGGCCTTGAATTAGCCAAACAAATTCCTATCGCAGAGCGAATTGCTGGAATGACTGCCAACCTGGGTCTGGTAGCAAAAGAACGTGGAGATAAGAAACAGGCGTGTAAGAAGCTGAAAGCCGCATTGGATTTGGTAAAACCATTAGGAAATCACCACCTGGAAGTACGTATTCGAATTTGGTTAGCACCATTGCTCTCTTCTACAGAAGCCAGTGAATGCCTTAGGTCAGCACGCAGTATTGCAGAAGAGGATGGTTTGAAAGGCCTGCTTGAACAGATTGGGGAATTGGAAGAAAATCTTCGTTAGTTATTTTACGCTCACGTTGACGTTGGTTTAACGCTCTCCTTGTATTATGGGGTTAATAACAATTCTGCAGAGCTTATATACAGAATTATTTCTATAAGGAGAGATAAAATGGCTACACTATATGTTCACCACAAGGTTCAGAGTTATAAAGCATGGCGTAAGGTCTTTGATGATTTGACTGCTATGCGCACAGGATACGGGTGCACTGGTCATAAGGTGTTTCAATCCCCGAGCGATCCGAATGAAATCACCATTCTTACAGATTGGAAAACCATTGAGCAGGCAAAAACCTATGCCATATCAGATGACCTCAGAGAGGGGATGAAAAACGCCGGGGTCATTTCTCAACCTGATGTGATATTTCTGGCTGACGCCTGATCGATCCGCGCGAGATCCAGGAGCAGCATCGAAACGAAAAATGAAATGCTGCTTCTGGAAGGTTGCTGTTTGTTTCCATTATCATAATAGTGGGAAGGTGGTTTGGGTTATGAATATAAATTCTCTTCAATTGCTGGCGGGTTTCGTGTCTTCCATGATCTTTATCACCAGTAATTTCCCCATGATTTTCAAGGCTCTCAAAACCAAAGATTTAAGTTCCTATAGCTTGGGAAATCTCGCCTTACGAAATCTGGGAAATGGGGTGTATTGGATATACGTGATCAGTCTTCCGGTCGGCCCTGTTTGGTTCCTTCAGGCTTTTTTTACGTTGGCCAGTTTGGTTATGCTGTTTTGTTATCTATATTATGAGCGAAATTGGCTCAGGTTACATAATGCCGATACGGCATGAACGGCAAAAGCCTTCGATTACGTTGACCTTCTGATGGCATTATTTGATAATTCAGGGGAGCTTGAATTTTAGATGGTGCTTCAAGTACAAATGACCCTTCTGCTACTGAAGGTAAATTGTATCGGTGTAATGCAGATCACATGAAGTTTCAAAGCAAATTCTTCGAATGCTTGCCTCGCTCGCGGGGGTGTAGAATTCGAGCCGCTCCACGTTCACTCAACCCCATAATGTGGGGGTTTAATATTGATAGTACTATCTATAGCGGTGGTTTACCTCAATAAACCATTTTTATTGGTAAAAGCACCCTTTAGAAAAATCAGAATTCCAATGTATTCGCTTTAATTATTTTTTGATTTGTCAACGCCAGTTAATTTCTGTCATGTTAAGCAGGGTTTTTATTTGGGAATCTCCTCGTTACATTCTGCCAATAGAACTCGGGCGCGCTGCGCTAGATGGGTGAATATGGTCTCGAACAGGAAGGAACCGCGGTCCACCCTGGCATGTTCGGGGTCGTTTGAGCTGTCGGTAGCGGCGATCAGGACACTGATGTACTTGTGAGGTGCGACCTTGCGCCGTTGAAAATGCTCAGGCATGGAAATGTAATTATCTTGCAAGGATGTGCCGGTTTCGAAGACCGGATCTATTCCCACCAGTTCAGGGTGAATCGCCATCGGCAGCGATGGTTCACCTGCCGCGGCATGCTCATACAGGTAGCAATGATCCGCGCTGAGATCTAGGTCGCTCACGCCCAACCATTTGACCTCGAGATGGCGGGTGCTGAATTGCGCGCCACTCTCCCGGATGGTGCGCAACATCCCTGAAGACCACTGACCGGTTAGCAACACAATGATACACCGCCCGCGCCGCCGCATCCCTTTGTACAAATCAAGCAGCAGGTTCAGGTAGGTTTCGGGGTGCAGCTAGAACATGTTGCCTGGCACATGGTAACGCTCACCGTGTTCCACTTCACCGATCAGGTAGGAGCCCCTGGCAGGTCTTCGAGCTCGTCGATGGCCCAGTAGAACGGTGGAAGCACAACTCCGCCGGAGATCTACACCACACGAACGCAGATAGCATGCGTTTTATGAGTATCCAGGCCAACAGCGTAGTGTTCACCGCTCCATTCAAGCGTGCTGAGCAGCAGGTAGCCCTGGCAGGTCAACAAGAAATAGAGAAATTTAGTGGTTTATCCGCTCTATGAGAGATCATAATTAGAAATGTTTGTTTGTAATTACTATCTATAATATTCTAAACCAGATGAACTACAATTGTCCCGCCTATTTTATGTTGTGACTTTATAGATCGCCCGCTCTTTATATCCGGTAATGACTTGATAGTGACCACATAGCATTTTATCCAAGTCCTCATCCCCTGTATCCACCCACAAGGGTCTGCCATTTAGTGCATTGATTTTATCTGGGGTACTCACAATCGTGACATGCTTTTTTCCGACTCTGTGGATTATCTCGGGACTGATGGGCTGATTTCCTCTCCCAAAGATTGAGCCCTGCCCGCCAATAGGCGTCACAATGATCTCAACCAGCTGATGCCGGGTGAGCAGATTCACTAATGCAGTTTCATTAGCATCTTTGGAAATTATCTTTCCATTTAGATATGCATCCACACCTAATAAGGTTTTGTCGAATCCCAGGAACTTGGCAATTGTATGAGTGCTTGAGCCGGGCCCAAGGATATATACGGTGTCTGGCAGCATCCGTTCAGCAATATCCTGAGCGATGCCTTGTAAGCATTCCTTAGACGACAATACACTTGGCGATTTTACCCCCTGGATATAACGCTTTATATAAGGGACGCGTAGGTATCCATAAAGCTTGGGCGATACTCTTCCTTGGCGGAAAGCTTCTTCATCCAGATCCATCACTTCGGCAAGATCTAATTTAGCTTTAGACTGCAGGTATGCTGTAGCTAGCTGACCTGCTGCCCGGGGATGGATGGCATAAGCTGCGGAGTGGATCTTTACACCTGCAGGGATCCCTAATGCAGGAATTTCCATCCCTCCCGCTGAAACGATATCACAAGCTGTTCCATCACCTCCTGTGAACAGTAATAATGATGGCGCTTCTTGCAACATGTCACCTACCGCGCGCTTGGTATCCTCTGCAGATGTCTGGTCAGTGTCAAGTTTGTCCAGCACATGAGGAGAAAATCCTGACCGTGAGGCTGCATATTCTCCCATATTACCTGGATAGGTCAGGATCTCAAGATCAGCTTGCATAGGCAACATTACCTTTAAAGCCTCGATGGTCCGTTCTTGTGCACGCGGAATTGCTCCCAGCTGAAGGGCTCTTTGCTGGATATCTGCGCCGTCACTACCTTTCAAACCAACACGCCCACCCAATCCCGCAATCGGATTTACGATTAGACCGATACGTTTCATTTACCCCGATCCTTGCTGTGTTTTACGCTGATATGCGCGCCAGGTGATGCACCATTGTTTTGGATCGTCGAGTGGCTGATGATCAATAGTGTGAATCGTGCTGTTATGAGGTGCATTTTTCACCAGGTTGGGGTTTGTGTACGCCTCATTAGCCACATTTTCGATAATTGCTGCATATTCATCTAACTCATCTTTCGAATAAGACTCAGTGGGTTCTAAAGTGCATGGTTCAGGAACGACATAGGGGTGGTGGCTGGTCCAATAATGCACGCCAAAATCAGCAGCCCGTACTCCTATCTCATCTGAATGGATGCCGGTTTCTTCATAGAGCTGTTCCCAGGAGTAGCGTACCTGTTCTATCCTGCGCTTTCGCTTCGTATATGGTGCACTGACACCGCGGATGGCTAATATTTTATGGAGTAGATAATTGTTATTAAGAACTGCAATTTCTGCAACCTCGCGCAAACCCTCCGCTCCCAGAGACATCACCCAGGCATAAGCCTTGAGTACTGCTTGAGATACCCCGTAAAACGAACGGATTTTACCGATACTGTCGGGAAGATCATAATTGAGGAAATAAATTTCCCCATTAAAATCCACCAATGGAATAGGTAAAAATGGGATTAATTCCCGGGTCACACCTGTTGCTCCAACTGCGGGTCCACCGCACCCGTGAGGTGTAGAGAAGGTTTTATGCAGGTTGAAATGACATAGGTCGAATCCGGCTTCACGAGCACGCGTAATCCCCAGGATGCCATTTGCGTTAGCCTGGTCATAAGAGCATAACCCTCCTGCGTCGTGGATGAGTCTGGTGAATTCTGCGATCTTTGGATTATAGATACCGGTGTCTTCAGGATTAGTGATTAGGAGACCTGCCGTGTGCTCTGATATTGCCTCTTTCAAAGCAGTAATGTCAGGATAGCCATCTTCATCGGGATAGATGGTAATCACTTTGAATCCCGCTACCTTCGCACATGCAGCATCCGATGGGTGTGAAAATATGGTCGTTATGATTTCGTCCCGTTTATTTAACTCCCCCCTTGAAGCGAAATAGGCGCGGATAATACTGGCGTTAGTATAGATTGCTGCAGAACCTGCCCCAGGTTGGAAGCTAAACCGGTCCAATCCTGATATTTCTTTTAAAATTTGTTCAAAGCGCCAATATATTTCGAGGATACCCTGGACGGTTGATTCATCTTGTAAAGGATGTAGCTCAGTCAATTCATCCATGCTTGCTAGCTGGTCATTGATCTTCGGGCTATATTTCATCGTACAGGTCCCCTGGCCAACATCAATATTGCAATCCACTCCAAGAGTTTCTTGAGACAGATGCATATAATGCCGTAACACAGCTGGTTGTGATATTTCCGGCAATTTTGGGGGGTCATCTCGTATCAGCGAAGCGGGGATACCCTTGAAAGGGTTACCTACCTGAGACTTGATTGCCTTTTCCACTTCTGGGACCAAAATCCCCCGCTGACCAGGCTGCCCTAGCTCTAAAATAATCGGCTCATCCCATTTCGCCTGGTGGAAGCGACGAAGATTTGGTTTTCCATAGACGAAACGCTCGGCAGTAATATTATTCATGCCACAACCTCCCGTAACGCAGAGACGAGCTGATCAATATCATCCTTAGTGTGTACTTCTGTGAAGCAATATAGGGCGCTTTCGCCCATCCAGGGGAAATTATGGCTCAAATCTTTCCCACCGAAAATTTTTCTTTCAAGCAAAGCTTTATTAATTTCAGATACCTTCTTACCTGTCTCATCAAAGTTGATGATGAATTCTTTGAAATTAGGCGACCGAAATACATCCACATTCAAGTTGTGTATCTTGGATATTTCCTGTCGAGCATAGTTAGAACGATATAAGATTCCCTCCCCGATGTCCTTCATACCCTGAGGTCCCATTAATGCCAGGTACACACCTGCGGTAATTCCCCACAATGCCGCTGCGGTACCCACCCATTCGTTACCTTCCTCGCGCCTCGCGAAAGAAGTACGTTCATAAGCAACATCCCCAAAGCCGTATTCGCCTTTAACGCTGGTCGGGGTGATACCAAACAGGCGTGAAGGATATTGCATAACATATGCCTCTTCATCCCGACTGGCAATGAACCCTGCTTGACCGCTGCCAAAAGCCATGTGCATACCTAGGGGCTGAATATCCCCTACAACAATATCGGCGCCATATCTCGCCGGGGGAGCAATCACTCCCAGCGATATTGGATCCACACTGACCACGCAGATAGCGCCATGCTCATGGGCGATTTCTGCAATTTTCTTTCCGTTCAGCTCAAAAAAACCGAGATAGGAAGGATTTTCAAAAAAGACCGCCGCGCTGTCGCTATTGACTATTTTTTCTAGGTATTGGAGATCGATCCCACCAGTCACCGCATCATGTTTAAGCATGCCGATTTCAATATCATATTTCAGGTAATCGCGAATTTTTGATAACATATCCTGTCCGAGGGTTTCAGGCAGCAGAACTTTTTCGCGACCGGTGATACGGCATGCCATACGCAGCGCCGTTGCAGCTGCCTGGAAACCATCATAGGTAGGAACATTGACCACATCCATCTCGAGCAGCTCAGCCATCAGGCTGGCATATTCAAAAAGAGCCTGGAATCGACCATGATCATCATATGGCTCACCGGCATAGGCGGTGAGGAACTCGCCACGTGAGTTTATTTCATCGCAAATCGCAGGGACGTAATGTTGGTAGCAGCCTGCGCCTAAAAAACTGAGGCACTGCTTGGTGGTATAGTTCTGGCTAAGGATTTTTTCAACGTGTCGGCGAAGTTCATATTCTGACAAGAGGGGCGCAGGTAAATCCAACCCTTGGTTAAGACGCAATTCTTTGGGGATATCGTTGTATAAATCCTCGATGCTTTTGGCATCGATCTCTTTTAGCATTTGAGCTTTTATTGTTGGGTCAGAGTTGGGAATGTACGGATAAGCTCTTCCACGGTTCACCATTATTGCCTCCTATAATTTAAATCTTTTTAATCATACCATTGACGACGAGTTGCATAGATCTAAAACTATTTATATTGTGAAAAAGATTATGCAACCTTTTTTCTGTAAATATGAGTCAGAAATATCCATCGTTCTTTAACAACTAAATGGTTTTACCCGCACAATAATGCTTTCCAATCTGCCACTCTTCGCTGATCTCCATCAACAACGCTGAGCTCAACCAGATAAGACTCTAAATCGGCGATTTGTTCGGCATTGGTCTGAAAGTGGTGATGAAAATGGCTGCCTCCGCTGGTATCCCAACTCGATTCCACCAACCTATTCTCTTCCATACCACACAGAAGACGGTATAGGCTGCCCGGATCGGTGCCGAGTTCATCATCCTCATTGATGATGTCAATCAATTCATAGCCGTGGACGGGTTTTTGGGCTAACTGTAGCAGCACGCGAGGCTGGATAAAACCCCGCAGGCGTCCGCCGCGGCAACAGCATCCCTCCATTGACTCGCCAGAATTTCCACACACCATGATCTTCCTTTTCAAGGTCGATATATGGTTTTTACATATAGTTACGAATTGCATTTATAAGCTTTTTTCAAGAAACAAGAAAGCCAGAATATTACTATTTTTCCAGGACTATTCTCCGCCTCATTTTAATCAGCTCTTTCCTCCCATATGCTGTCCTCGTATTGCGTAATGGGGGAGATCGTCTGCATTTCTATATCGCTTCCTGTCGATTTTATGGAGAGTGATGAGTGCGATTCATGCAATCCAAATTTATTCTCTTGCTATGTATAATGATCATCATTGACGTGGAAAGGTTTTATTAATACCAAGTTAATCTGGCTCTTGCAGCAATTGCAACTCCGGCGCTCCTAACTGCACGGGTCCAAAAGGAGGATATTTCCATCACCATCTCTGGGGGCGGGAACGTGGTACCCGCCCAGGAGGCTAACATGTATTTCCTTTTTGGAATAGTATTACGTTTATTTTGATATTTGAGATAGCATTGGGGAGATAGCCATCCCTGAATGCAGCACCCTATGACGATTGGCTGTACATTTATTCACCAGGAGATTTATGTTATAAATATGCCTTTTTCCGATTAACTATGCTGTATAATTTCCGAAGTGTTGAGGGGTTTACGCGGAAAGTCTATTAGGTGTTATGTTCTGCACTCTAAGGCAAGTTGGGCAACAGTATGGGGGGTGCAAGTGTGAAGAGCCAGACATTGAAAGACAGCCATGATCATTATATTGATAATATCGAGCTCGGTTCTGATGGCCCATAGTTCGGGAAAGGCGTTGAGCAGGTTTTATCCATGGATGAGATTATGGGTAAAAGAGATATTGAGCGATATGGTGCAACGCTAAACAAGCTGCATTCTTGGCCGGAATAGGCAGCCATCCATTCAGAACGTGTGAAAGGATTGAAGCGAGTGAGTCCAATATTAATTGTACTTTTGGTTGCCAGTGCATTGTTCGCTTGGAGTATGGGCAGCCATTATACCGGTGCAGTGATGGGGACAGCCTATGGTTCGGGGATACTGTCCATGCGCAAAGCACTGGTTTTTGCTGCTGCGGCAGCTTTTGTGGGGAGCGCCGTGGCTAGCATCCGCGTTATTGATACCTATGCAAATGGGTTGGTGCCCCAGGCCACCACAGTCTATATCGCATCAGCGCAATTGTCTGCCGCGATTGTGACGATAGCATCCACCTACTTCCGACTGCCAACTTCGACCATTCAGATTTATACCTTCTCCTTGTTAGGAGCGGCACTGGTCGGTGGCCTGCCTGTACATGCAGCAGGCTTTGGGCTGGTGATCCTGTTCTGGGTGGTAGGACCGCTGGCTGCCTTTGTGATTGGTTTTATCCTGGCTAAACTTGGCCTGGATGCCATTAAGAAGAAAGTACTGGTATGGTTTGTGGTACTGGTTTCCATATATAGTTCATTTACCCTGGGATCCAATGATGTGAGTAATGCCGCCTCTTCTCTTGTGGCCGTAAAGATCCTATCTCCCCGTTTCGCTGGCTTATACGGGGGCTTTTTCATGCTGCTTGGAGTGCTCACATGGGGGCAGAGGTTACTGATGAGGATTGGACATGACATTCTCAAGTTAGACGTCCCATTGGCAGCTACCGCACAACTGGCTCAGGCTATTTCCCAGACTGTCATCAATGCCGTAGGATACAATGCTTCGATTAACCAGACCATTATCGGCGGGATGACCGGATCAGGTCTATCTGTGGGACGGAACAGACTCAACTGGCAGGTAATTCGCAACATTATTCTCAACTGGGGCCTAAGCCCTGTATTGGGACTTGCCTGTTCAGCCATAGTTGCTCTCATATTTCAGGCGATTTTCTGAGCTCATTCGGGATATTGACGCCTTGCTCATCTACGCTAAGGAACTAACAAACTCCGCCAAATTGCAGTTTTAAAGCCCTAAAGCATGGTTCCGGGTCGATGAGTACATGGCTGAGTGCCAGGGTCGATCAATTCCTTGAAACCCCATAAGAGCCTAAATCTTTCACATACATTTAGCTATGCATTTGAATGTCGTTCGCTCCCTAATATGCCAGTAGACTTGTAGTACCAAATCTTCAGCGCATCCAAGACCAGCATGGCCACAAGCGTGACCATAAATAGTAAAGCAATATGCTGAATGGGAACTGCGCTCATCACCCAACCTAAGACCGCCATGAGCGTGGCAAGAACGATATTAATTGAAATCATCCCAATGACAAACTTGCTGGGCCAAAATGACCAGAATGAATCACGATTGCGTGTCATCAGGATTGTTTCCATAGCAGAATAGATCAGGAAGAGAAACATCAAAGAGCTGATCTGGTCTGCACCTAACCCTTGATGATCATGGTAGAACCAGATAAGTCCCAATCCAAGTGCCAGCCAGCCGATGGTGAAAATTGCAGCTATCTTGGCAAGACGAGGCATATCCCATTTTTCAGGGACAGTCGTTGGCCATGCATTATCGGTTCCCAGTGTCAAAGTGACCATATCGTTCATCACAATAATGAATACGATTAAACTTAGTGATACCGGAAAGAACCCGGTAAAGATAAATCCGAAGGTCAGCAATGCCGCCAATTCGGCGGTGCGCGCCAACTTGGTGATGGTCCAAGTCATCATCCTGCGATAAACATGGTGCCCGCTGTCAATTACTTTGGTGATGTCAGATAATTGAGGCTTGGTCAATACGATTTTAGCAGCCGATTTTGCCACGTCAGTAGCAGTACTGACTGCAATGCCCACATCCGCTTGTTTTAATGCAGGTGCATCGTTAATGCCGTCTCCCGTCATCCCCACAACCAAGCCCAATTTCTGGATAGCTTTAACGATCTTGTGCTTGTCTTCTGGGTAAACATTGGCGAATCCGTCGAAATCCAACGGGTTGGAGAGTGCATCGTCAAGAGTCCCGATTCTATTGCCGATGCCCACTTGCTCGGCAATCGCTTTTGCTGTACCGGATGTATCGCCGGTCAGCATGATCACGCGGATACCTAATTTTTTGATCTTGGCAACGGATTCACTGGCGTCCATGCGGGGAGAATCAGCCAGTGCAATCAGGCCTTTACAGACCAGAGCTTTATTATCTCCGGAAGCGACTGCTAATACCCTGGATCCTTTTGCACTAAGTGCGTTAACCTGATCCGTAAATTGATCTGGTGTTTTAGCGATCTGAGCAATGACTGCAGGTGAACCAAGGACTACATCCTGCTGGCTCCCATCCAGCCTGATCTGGGACCTAGATAATTTGTCCACTGGATCGAATGCCGTAAAAGATAGCCTCTCAGGTATGGTTAATTGCCGGGCCTTTAAAGCCCCCAGGATAGCTGTGTTGATGGAATCGGTGGATGTGTCATCACTTGCGGAAGCTGCAAGCCTAAGTATGTCATTATCTTCTTGTTGGTCAAATGAAACAAGCTCGGCGACTTCCGGGCGATTGTTGGTTAATGTCCCTGTTTTATCAACGAGTATAAGATCTAGGCTGGCGGCTTCCTGGATTCCTGTCAGACCTGTTACCAAAACATGCTCCCTGGCTAAATTCTTCGCCTCCAATGAGTTTGCCACCACAAAGCTTGAAGGCATAGAGATTGGAATGGTAGCAATAAACAAAATAACAAGGAAAGGTAAGAGATCCTGCCAGGGAGTCCCATGGATGAGGGCGGTTATCACCAGAATAACTGCGAGAACAACATCCAAATAGGCAAGATACCGGACGATGTTAAAAAGCAACGTTTGTAACCGCCCCGGAGCTTCAGCGGTTCGAACCAGTTCTGCAGTCTTGCCATACGAGCTGTTTATACCAATTGCAGTGACCTTGGCGATCACTTCTCCATGATTGATCGTCGTAGCGGAAAAGATCGTCTCACCAATATCCTTTGTTACGTCGATTGATTCACCAGTCACTGCAGACTCATCAATGCTTGCGTTTCCGTGGATAATTTCCATGTCAGCAGGCACGATATCGCCCACTCGCTCGTGGACGATATCACCAGGAAGCAGCTCGCGGGAAGGGATGGTCTGCCAGGTCCCGTTCCTCAATGTCCTGACACTGATTTGAAGCTGCTGGTGCAAGTAACCAATGGCATTTTTTGCGCGCTTCTCCTGGATCTCTCCGACCAAAGCAGAAAAAACGAGCAGCAAGAAAATAATCCCGGCTTGGACACCTTTACCCAGCACCAGTTCGAAGATCATGGCTGCCTCAAGCAACCAGGGGATCGGCCCCCACATGCGTTTCAGAAGACCCATAACCGGGCCGACTTGCTTTTGTGGAATTTCATTGAATCCGTATTCCTTCCGTTTGGCAAGAATATCGGTTTCAGAAAGTCCAGCACCCTGGTATGAATTTTCGATACCTGCTGTAAATTTACTTTGCTCCATAAGGACTCTTTCTAGCTTTATAATTTTTATTCCTTGATCAACTGCTTTTATACCATGACCTAATTTAACACATTTCGGCAGGTTTTAATATAGCCATTCAATATCGGATGCGATCTAAAGCGCTAACTTCGACACGAACATCACTTAACCGCTGGAATTACCAATCATATACAAAGCTATTGTGTGTTGATTTTCAAAAAGCATGATAAAGATGACTCGATCATGAATTCTTTACCCACCTGATAAGGATAGGACTGCCATACACCGCCTGATGGCTTCAAAGCATCTGCGAAAAGCCCCTTCTGCCGGATAGGGAAAGTTCAATTCCACATATTGGAGTTTACTATTCTTGAGCCAGTTCAATCCGATATAAGATCGAATGATAGACCCGGCATATTCCAGGGTAACAAGCTGCTTCAAGGGGATATCCAGGATATTGGGTTGCTACAATAGGGGATCCTTCAAGCTCAGTATGCGCTGATCGGTCACCACCAGGACCTGGGGGTAGTTTTTGTTCTCAAACCAGGCAGGCCATAATGCCCAGGTGCGAACCTTTTCATTCTCGGTCAGCTGATGGGTCAGTGCTTCCCAAAAGCGTTGATGGGTGCCTCTCACCATGGATGGATCATTGCTGGAAGGATCGCGAAGTTGAGCCAGATTATCAGGCAGGGGTATTTTTGATCGTTGTATGGCCAGGTTTCCAGCATTTGTGGGTAAGAAACGCTCTAAGTAGCTGATCAGCTCGGTTAATAAAGAGCGGCTATAAAGCGGGGTTTCCCATTCTAATATGTCATCACCACCTACGGCGCCCCAATAGGTTCTTAATAGTACAGCATCGTCACTTATGGTCTTAACCTCTATCTCGACCAGGCGTTCCAGTGAACCCAAACGAGCCTGATAACCATACTTTACACCGCTATCACCAAGAGGAACCAGCTCCGTTAGCTGGATCAAACGTTGTATGGTTGATTTCGATTGGCACCCGAACGATCAGAAATGGCTTGTGCGAATTGGTTGATCGGAAAGACAGACGAGATTTGAGCATTTTCCAAATTGGCTTACGATTCATAGAAAGATGTGTGACTAATGTTCAACCATTCAAAATCATGTGGTGTTCCTACCGATGAATAGAAACTGTCGGGTGGCCAGTAAGATTTCATCAAGAAGAATAAAGAGTCTGCTGGTCACAGGTGATAAGGTAGAAACTGCAGCGAGAATAGGAATAGAGAGTGGTACATCGCCCGATTCAAGGGCAGTTCTGAGTGGTAAAGCTATCGAGAGGATGGACTGGAATGAAGTCGCCAGGCAATCTGCCTATTGTTCAGTGTTTGCCAGGCTGACACCTTCGCAGAAAGGCCTGCTGATCTTTAGGCTTCAACAGGCTGGTCACAAGGTCGCGATGGTTGGCGATGGGCCCAACGATGGCGTGGCGCTGAAATTAGCGGATATCGGGGTTTCTTTGACGAATAACAGTTCCGTCATTGCCAGGCGATTATCGAAAATGCTCATCACCGATTTATCTGACTTGGTGGAGCTATTACAAGCTGCAAGAAGGATCAAGACGAGCGCTCATGTGCTCAGAATATTACGAATCCTCATCCTCGCCTTTACAATAACAGGTGCCTATGTCTGGTTGTTTTTTTCTAAATAAGATCTTGAAGGTGGATGAGTCATATGTGCTTAATCCGCACAACCCAGCCGGGAATACCGGTAATTCAGCCAGGCGTTGATCTACCTACCCGAAAGCCCGGATGCATCAGCGCAAACAATCCGCGCTCAGCTTGAACAAGCTTGTGCAAAACGATTGGGTGTAATGATCATCGATTCACGCAGGCGGACCTGGCGACTCTGGAAAGTCAGTGCCGCAATCGGATTGGCTGGGTTACCAGGAATAGTGGATTTACGCGGGCAGCCAGATATGTTTGGCAATCACCTGCGTATTACCCTGCCCATTGTGCGCGGGATCGCTGAAGGAAGTAATATGTCCTGTAGAGAGTGGTATGTTCCGATAGATTTTCTATCAGTTGATGGGAGAAGTGAGAGAGATGGGGTTAGAGATAAAACCTGGAAATAATGAGGAGACGCAATTACGCCAGTACACGCAGATCAAACAGCAGATGGGTGATTTACTGCATAATGGATATCAGTATTTTGGTGACACCAAAGACGACCAGATGACCGAACAGTTCCAATCGCTAGTGGTTAAGCTGGCTGAGGATCGGTTCAATCTTGCTGTGGCAGTACAATTCAAGCGAGGTAAAAGCTCTCTAATGAATGCGGTCATCGGACGCGACCTATTACCCACCGGCTTATTGCCATTGACATCAGTGATCACTTCATTATGCTATGGGCCAAAAGAGCTGGTGATTTTAAAACACAGAGACTGGGTGATCAATCACGAGATTCCAATTTCTGACTTGGCAGAATATGTTACCGAGCAAAGCAATCCGGGGAACGAATAAGGTATCCAAGAAGCGCGGATTGAAATCCCCGTGTCATTCCTGCGCCGTGGGTTATTTTTTATAGATACACCAGGGATTGGTTATTCTCGCGAGGAAAACACCGCCACCACCTATGCTTTTTTACCTGAAGCGGATGCAGTCATTTTTGTAACCAGCGTTGAAGCACCGATAAGCGAACCCGAAAAGAAATTCCTGCAGGATATTCGCGAGCATGCCCATAAGCTATTCATCGTGATTAACAAGACAGATCTATTATCCCCGACGGAGCTCGACCAGGTATTAAATTATATTAACAAGGGAATTTCTCCTCTGGTCGGCGAACCGAATGTTCGCATCTACCCCCTCTCCGCAAAGCAAGCCCTGGAAGCAAAACAGAGCAATAACAATCAAGCACTACAACAAAGTGGAATCATAGATTTCGAATCTGCTTTAACCTCATTTTTATCCCAGGAGAAAAGCAAGGTTTTTCTGCTATCGATCCTGGATCGTGCGCTACGATTATTAGCTGAATTTATAACTGAACATACATCGGTTGATCACCAGATGCCTGAATTACAAAATGGGATAGAGATAGTACTGCGAATTAGTGCGCAGATGGAAGCACTACGCGAGCTCATCCAATCAAACGTTGAAATCTTTCCAGCACAACCGGCCGAAGTTGTGGATGCCACGATTGTGCAAGCTCCTCGTGTGCAAGCCATTGAGGCCAGCCAGGTTAACCCAAAAACTGGACAGAAGAGAGGATTAGTAATGACCCGAACTTGTCCGATCTGTGCGGCTCAAAGTCAGGCAGTTTGGGATTTTTTTGTGGACTGGCAATTTGCGATTACCAGAGATGCAGACGTACGGTGCGCATTTCGAGCTTCACACGGTTTCTGCGGAATTCACATCTGGCAATTCGCGCAAATCGCCAATGCCCAAGGAATAAACGAGGGATATGCTCCACTGATTGAGGCCGTTGGAGGGCAATTGCAAGCGTTAGTCGGCCATCCAGCTCCTGAGGATGGATCGGTTATCAACGAACTGATACCAACTGTTGAGAGTTGTCCAGCATGCCGTGTCTTACGACAGACCAGCGAGGCTCAAATACCTCGCCTCATTGAAGAAGTGTCAACACCTGAGAGCCGGGCACGTTACAGTCAAACCCTTGGGCTGTGCATCCCTCATTCAAGGCTGGTATTATTCTCATCCCCATCCCAAGAGATCGTTGATTTCCTTATTAGCGAAGCTGTAGACCGCCTGGAAGAGATCTCTGAAGATATGCACAGTTATGTGCTCAAGCGAGATGCATTATGGCGTAATTTGCTTAATGCAAATGATGAAAATTCCTGGCGCCGGGCACTCTTACAATTGGCAGGTGATCGTAATGCGGTCGCTTCATAGGAGATTTAATCATGGTAGGCCTGCTAAATCTTGACCAGCTTCGATCTGTGGGAATCGTCAGAGAATGTGCCCAGAGAACTAGCACCGGGCAAAAAGTCTGCTGAATGAGGCCGAGACCGATAGCATCCTCTTACATCAAAAGCTGGTACTGGATCCATTAAAACGACAAGCTGCTCAACCGCTAATTAATGCTGCTTGTAAGAAAGATTACAATAAGTCACATTGGCATGGCGCACCGTGGTACGACATTTAGATTAACAAAGAAACTAGGACAGGTGAGTAAATCGCTGGAATCAGGTCATCTGGGTAGAAGAATTAATAAATGTGTCAGGGCGGTAAAAGTACAGTGTGTGGGATTTCTAACTGATATCAATATGAACCAGATCCATTGGACATGAAAGCGTTGACAGCACTTTACCAATCTCATCCAATGTACCAAACACACTAGCCGTCCAGAAGATTGGACGAAACCGGCAGGAAGTTGGATGGGAGAAGCGTCTTTTCAGGATTGTCCTTTTGCATCAAAGTTACTCGTGTTCGAGATGGTGCACGCTTATAGTTGGTTTAATTCGCTGGTGGGTTGAGCCCCCCGAATGAGGCACTTTCGGGCTGCGCCACGTTGGAATTAGCCTGAAGGTGCAAACACTTTATCAAAAGTCCATTGTGTTTTGAGTGTCAGCTTTGTTCGCAGGCATATCAGAACCCTTCGCATGGGCGTTCAGCCACAATGCTGCCCCGATGGTGGCGATGGCGATGATGGCAAGGATGCCCTCGACGATTTCTGTGTTTAGTAACCCCACCTGTAATGGCAGCACAAGATAATTGGTCAACGAGTGCAGAAATATGGCAAGCAGCAAATAGCGCCAGGGCCGCCCAGTGGTGTACCCGTAGGTGGATAATGCTGCAGCGCCAATGTGAAACATCACCGTGAAGATGCGTTCGATAAAGCCATACAGGGCGTTAACCCCTAATAACTGTATGGTTGCCAATGTGATGCCTGATGCAAATATCTGGTTGAATACCCAGAAAGCTTCGATACCACCATATCCTGCACCGCTGGCAGCGCCAAATGCCAGGCCGGAGCGTCCGGTTTTCAAATCACGCGAAATGCGCTGCCCAACGACTGCGATGGCAAACTTGACCACCTCCTGAACAAGGCCTGATACGATAATGACCGGTAAGCCGATCAATAGCACATACTTCTGTATTGTTTCGCCGGACAGGTAGCGGGCATAGATGCTGTTGATGCCATTCTGGATTGGCTCCTGGATATAGGCGATCGATAACGGAAATAGAATAATTCCGACCAGCAAAACGGCCCATATCCATGAAAGACTGGTGCGCCTTCTCACCAGAAGCAGGAACCAGGGTGTAGCTAATAGAATAGCTAACAAGGCCGAACGCCAGTCAGGCTGCCCGATGAAATTTAACGGGTTCATGCTCATCCTCTAGATAGAATCTGTGTTATTTGCTCAGCACCATTTGGGTTGTACCATTGTCGTACTTGACCAATGTGTACGGGGCTTCAACCCCATACCAGGCATATTGGGTCGTTTGCCCAAAATTCATCTCAACCTTCCACGTGTCGAAGCTTCCCGCCGGGACGGTGACCATTTCCTGCGCTTGCACGGTGAAGATACCATTGGTTTTGGTTGCATTGATCGTGTTAACTATCACATAAGTAGCTTTATAGCCTTCAGAGAACGGCAAGGCTCTCAGGGTTATCAGTAGCTGGTCATTGTCTACCGCGTTTTGAGGCACATCCACGCTGGCCGTTTTGGTTGTCCCGTTGATATCAGCCGTGATATCAACCTTACCCGAACTGTACACACTGGTAAGCTGGATATCGTTGCCCGTGGCTTTGATTGTCTTTTGTTCACCAACCGGTTCAAGTGTCTCGCCGTTAATGGTCATCTCTATGGTTTGACCTTCTTGCCCTATCGAATCCACTTCTGTAATGATCCAGTTTGTCGCTTGCTGAGTGATCGAAATTAGGGATGTTCCAATCTGGCTCCCCGAACCATCCTCCAGCCAGTCGTAATTTGACGATTCACCATTTGACCATGGAGCTGGCGCCAAACCAAGCCCGGCAACTGGCGAAGAGGTTATAGCTGCGGAACTGCATGCGCTCAAGAGCAACAATACGAGTAAAAGAGATATCGCCAAAATACTCTTTTTCATAGTACACCTCCTGCTGGTTTAATATTACCTCAGTGTTGAATATGGCCAAAGCATATTTCTGAGATTTGTTCCACCCATTAGCAAGCTGAAATAATTCTATCATAACCATTCAGATAACAGGCACGCCCTTCCATCTGCCCTAATTTAAAAAACGTCCCTGAGTATCTTGCTGATAGATTTTTCTTTGGGTGCAGTATAATGAATTTAATATCCACCTTTTCAGCCCGGATGAGAGGAGGCAATATGGGAAACTCTCCTTCCTCAATCTCCAGTCTCTTTATTGAAGAGCGTGAAAGTAAGCAGATGTCACATGCATGGGGATTCGGTTCCACGCCTCGCACCGCTAAATTACGCAGTGAAATGAAATGGAAAGCTGCCGTGGTCAAGGACTTCATGGATGTAATCATTGGCCTGGCAAAGTGCGAATTTCGTAAAGAAGAGCATATCCGCGTCGACATGGACCGGGCGCGGCTGGTTACCCAAAGCTATCGTAAAACGGATGGGCAACCCTGGGTTATGCGGATGGCCAGAGCTTTCGAGAATGTGTGCGAGAATTTTCCCATTTTTATCAAGCCGGGCGAATTGATCGTGGGTGATCCCAATGGCGCTCCGGATGAATTGCGCTGGTATCCTGAGATCGCCTGCCGACACATGCCGGACGCGGTGACCAACGGCGGTTTTTCTGAAATGGTAACAGATACCGAAAGGCTGGAGATCATCAATGACATCTGTACCTATTGGGATGGTCGCTGCGTCTCAGATCGAATCAAGGCAGCCATCCCACATGCCATGGCTCCGGATATCCTGGAAGGACTGGCTACCCCAATTGAAGCCGCACTTTGGGAAATGGGCATTGTGGGCTTTGTGTATGATTATGACACCCTGTTTCAGCAAGGCCTGCTCGCCAGAATCCGGGTCGCTGAGCGCAAATTGGCTGATCTTGAAAAGCAGGTACTGGAAATTCCCCCGGCCGAGTTTGTGGAGAAGAGGACCAATTGGCAGGCGATGATCCTGTGTGGGAAGGCCATTCTGCATTACAGCCAGAGGTTGTCAGAGCTGGCCAGCCAGCAGGCAAAAACAGAACTCGAACCTGAACGGCGTAAGGAGCTTGAAGAGCTGAACGGGATGTTGCAATGGGTGCCAGCCATGCCTCCACGCAGCTTTCACGAGGCGCTGCAGTTTTACTGGATTATCGAGGTGACCGCCAAGTTCCTTGCTGTATACGGCCACGGCGGCGGCTCTCGCATCGATCAGATTTTCTGGCCATATTACGAGAAAGACTTGTCGGAAAATAAGTTAACGCGCCAAGGGGCGCTCGAATTGATCGAATGCCTGTTCCTGAAGATCCAGGAGGTGGGGCTGCCACTGGAGTGGCCGGTCACCTTCACCGGCAAGGCGGGCGGTGAGATTTTTTATACGCTGAATATTTGTGGATCAAAGGAAGATGGGAGTGATGCATCCAATGAGCTGAGCTTGATCATCATGGAAGCCATGGGTAACCTGCACATCAACCAGCCGCCCATCGCAGTGCGCTACCATAAGAACATATCTGCCGACATCATTGATCACTCCATCGATCTACTCAGGAAAGGCATGGGGCATCCCTCTTATTTCAACGAAGATTTATTGGAAAGATGGGGGCTGATACGAGGCTTCTCTGCATATGAAGCTAAAAAAGTGGTGGTGGGCGGCTGCGTGACCAGCCACGTAATCGGTAAGTATGATATCTGCTCCGGTACCCCTGGTACAGGCGGGTTGATCGTGCCCAAGGTGTTGGAGGAAGTGTTGCTGGAAGGTGTTCCTGGTGGGCTGGAACCCAGGCCAAATGTACCGGAAACGAGAGACCCTCTCACTATTCACTCCACTGATGAATTACTCGAGGCCTTGAAGGTGCGCCTGCGGTACTACCTGAATGAGCTGAAAATTTCTTGGGATATCGCCCAGCAGATTTTGATGACCACGCACCCAGACCCTTGCAACTCACTCCTGTTGGATGAGCCTCTCGAAAGCGGCATCGATCTCAAGCAATGGCATAAAAAATACCACACCTATCCGGCGGTCTACACCCTGGGTATCATGACCGTGGTGGATTCGGTGATCGCTATTGAAAAGCTGATCTTCCAGGACAATAAATACACCCTGGAAGGGCTGGCAACGGCATTGATGGCTAATTGGGATGGGTATGAGCCGATGCGCCACGATTTCTTAAATGCGCCCAAGTATGGCAATGACGATGATTTCGCCGATGGGCTGGCAGTGAAGGTGATGGCTTGCATTCGTGATACTGTACAAAGCTTTAGGGATGGTTGGGGGTGGTCATTCATGATCGATGGGGGCACCGCAGCGGGGTACCAATCGGTGGGGTTAGCAGTGGGTGCTACCCCTGATGGACGGTACGCGATGACGCACCTGACGGACGGCAGCCGATCGCCAATGGCCGGTGCGGACAGGAATGGCCCAACGGCGGTGCTAAATTCAGCTGCCAAAATTCCCTTCACACACATGGAGCTATTAAACCAGCGCTTTGTCCCCATCTTCCTGGAAGGTGAGAACAAGGAACTCTTCGCTGCCTACCTCAGGGAATGGTACAACAAGGGCACCATTCCCCACATACAATTCAATGTGGTAGATAGTGCCGTGTTGAGAGATGCCCAGGAGCACCCCGAAAAATACCCTAACTTACAGGTGCGCGTGGCGGGCTATAGCGCATTTTGGATTGACCTTCCCAAGGGCACCCAAGATTCCATTATTGCCCGCAGCGAGCAAACCTTATAGAAGCAAACTTGTCATCTACTCCGTCAAAACCCATACAGGGATTAATCTTCAACATCCAGCGATTTTCAATCCAGGATGGGCCGGGAATTCGCACCACGGTATTCTTTAAAGGCTGTCCGTTGACCTGCCGCTGGTGCAGCAATCCGGAATCCATCCATCCCTATCCCGAGATCATACTGCACGATTCGAGATGCATTCATTGTGGGAACTGCGTGGCCGAATGCCCGCAGAGCGCCAGCCAGATTATCGATGACCGTAGGGTGATTGATTTTACACGCTGCAACCAGTGCATGCGCTGCGTCCAGGTGTGCACGACCAGGGCTATCGAACGCGCGGGTGAGTGGAAAAGCGTGGTAGAGGTGATGGATACGGTGGTGCGCGACCTGGATTACTACCGCTCATCAGGCGGAGGGATGACCCTTTCGGGGGGCGAGCCGTTGCACCAGTGGCGCTTTGCCCGTGAGCTGGCGAAAGCTGCCCACCAAAAAGGGATTCATGTAGCACTAGATACATCCGGCTATGCCGATTGGGAAGCCCTATCCGGCGTGTTGGAGCATGTCGATCTGGTCCTGTATGACATCAAACATATGGATGCAGGTATACACCAGAAATATACGGGGGTGCCTAACCTGAGGATTATAAAAAACCTCCAGGCAATTCTTGGGGAAACCCAGGTGGCAGTCTGGGTGCGCATCCCCGTCATCCCCGGGTTCAATCATACACAGCAAGCTATCGGTGCGATAGGTGCGTATCTGCGTGGCTTGCCTCGCCCGGTCGATAAGGTGTCAATTTTGCCATTTCACCAATTTGGAGCGGGTAAGTACCCCGCGTTGGGAAGGCCATACTATTGGTCTGAATATCAATCTGATTCTGAGGACAGAATTGTACAGCTTATGCGCTGCCTTGATGGACTGGGTCTTCGAATTGAGGTCGGCAGATAAATCAGCCGTGGCATCTTTACCAAGCGGAATAAGCCTGGTTATAGGTCAGATTATCGAGAAGAGAGTTGGGGGCAAACCCATCCCCTCGTATGCTTCCTTGATCAACTGTATGGATAATTAGCTACCGGTTTGAATTTGTTCCCGAGCTTTTTCACGGTCGATTTCTCCGGGCTGCATCACGTAGCTTAAGAAAGTATTTTTTATGTCGCCCCCATCATGGAGTGGAACATGTAATTCTTTATCTTCGTGAAAGTATAATCCGCCTTCCACCTAGAATTGCATCCTGGTGGCAATTCCCAACCCACCTGATCAACACTTGATTGCTTTCTACTGATCCCTTCCAAGCAATCATCAGGTCGCCCCTTGCCGAGTTTCCTGATCTCGTTAATGCCTATTTCGAGCTGGGCAGTATCAGGAATATAGAATTCAGGTCAGGATTAGTCCGGCAGAGTACGCGTGTACCGCCGGTTAATTCCAGGTATGTGGCTGTAATGAGAATACAGGCAATACACCTCTGAAAATTTTTGATTTGGACAGCATTCTATTATTTCTCTGTACGTATTTTCAAAGAAATAATTGTGCGCTAATTATAACTAATGGGTATCTAGAGTCGTGAGGGTAAGTATTCATCGCAATAACATCGAAAAAATCCTACCCAGGGCATACCTGGCAGTAATTGTCCTGGTAGAGGTGATCATTAAGATTAAAAATATTAAATTATTATTGACATAGCAGGTTAAATGAGTATAATATTAAATGACAACGTTGTCGTCAACGATAACGCCAGCGGTGACAACACAAACGGTCCTTTTTCTTTCCGGTAATAAAAAATTGAATCGGCTTACGATGGGAATGACCCTCAAGCAAGATAAATCGCCCCGCAAGAACAATGGCTCTTTCCACACAACATTAAAGGATGTGGCGAGGCTGGCAGGTGTATCCACCAAGACCGTCTCACGGGTGGTGAATCACCAGGGAGAGATCAGGGCGGAAACGCGCGAGCGCGTGCAGCAGGCGATTGAGCAGCTTGGTTACCGGCCTAACATCCTGGCGCGCAGCCTTATCCATCATCGTACCAATACATTGGGAGTGGTGGCTTGGGGCATTGACTACTTTGGCCCATCACGCACGATCGTAGGGATTGAACAGCAGGCCCACCAACTGGATTATTCCTTATTTCTCAACTTGGTGGACCGTCCAGATGAAGGTGGCAGCGAACAGGTGATGGATACGCTGATCGCTCATCGGGTAGACGGGATCATCTGGGCAGTACCAGAAGTGGGAGATAACCGCAAATGGCTGGATAGCAGTCACCTTGAACAGCTTCCGCCGATTGTTTTTCTCAGCATGGAGGCGCGCCCGGGGTTGTCGATCATTGCCATCGATAACTATATCGGAGCCAAACAGGCCACACAGCATCTAATCGACCAGGGCCGGCGAAAGATTGGGATCATCACCGGACCATTGGGTTGGTGGGAAGCGCGCGAGCGCTTCAGGGGCTGGGAAGATGCCATGCACCAGTCTGATCTTGCCACCCCCGCCAGCCTGGTGATTGAGGGAGAATGGGCTGCAGCAAGCGGCGAGCAGGCCTTATCGACGCTATTATTGCAAGAGCCAGGCATTGACGCTCTCTTTGCCAGCAGTGACCAGATTGCACTGGGCGCCCTGAGTACCGCCCACCGGCTCGGTCGGAAGATACCGCATGATCTGGCAATTGTGGGGTTCGATAATATTCCAGAATCAGCCTGCTTTTGGCCTCCGCTGACCACAGTTTATCAACATTTAATTAATATGGGTCGCCTGGCTGTGCAAACTTTACACAGGATGATTGAAGCCAACAGGCAATCCAAAATGCTTGAAGAGATGGGCGTGACCTTCGTGACCCCGGAATTGATTATCCGGGATAGCTCATTGCTCTCCTGAAGTAGGCGATCGGTGAGACGTGTTTGAAGATTTATCGAAAAACCATGTACAAGCGATATTTTATGAAAGGAGGTTCTTGAACCCAAAGGAACAATTTCACAAGTAATCCAAAGTCAGTATAACCAGTTAAACCGAATTAAATTCTTTTTGGAGGATGATATGTTCAAGTTCGTTTCAAAGACTTTTGTGATTATTGCCCTACTGGCTCTTGTAGCCACCGCCTGTGGACCTGCTGCGACCTCACAGGCACCCGCAGCAAGCCAACCGGCGGCAGCCACAGCTACAACCGCCCAAGCCGCCCCCACGAATACCGAAGGTGCCGCACCTGCTGCTGGTACCGGTTGGTGCTCTGGCACCAAGATCGTTTTCTTCCCTGGCGGAGCACCAGGCGGTGGTTTCGAAACCGTCGTTTACAACGGTGCAGTCCAGGCAGCCAAGGACACCGGCGCGGATGTGCAGTACCTGTGGTCCAACTGGGATCCCGCCACAATGATCACCCAGTTCCAGCAAGCAGTAGCGACAAAACCGGATGGCATTGCCATTATGGGCCACCCAGGCGACACTGCCTTTGATCCCCTCATTGATGATGCTGAATCTCAGGGTATCATTGTTACTAGCATGAATACGCAGCTGCCAGAGGCCGAAGCAAAGTACGCTTCGAATGGTTTCGGCTATGCCGGTGCTATCCTCTATAATGCTGGGTATTCACTGGGACAGGAAGCTGTAAAGCGCTCAGGCGCGCAGTCGGGTGATAAGGCTTTCTTGTGGGGCCTGTTATCGCAGGCGGGGCGCGGTGAGCGAACCAAAGGTGTGAAGGATGCCTTGGAAGCTGCAGGCCTGACCGTAATCTATCAGGAGATCGATGATGCTACCAACGCGGATCCTGCTGCTGGCATCCCCGTTTTCACCGGCATTATGTCTGCCAACCCTGATATCAAGCTGATGGTGACCGACCATGGCAACCTGACCGGTAACGTACAGAGTTATCTGGAAGCTGCCGGCAAGCAACCGGGTGAAATCTATGCCGCAGGCTTTGATATGTCGGGTAATGCTGTTACCGCCATTCAGAATGGCTGGCTGCAACTGGTAATTGACCAGCAGCAATATCTGCAGGGTTATTTTGGGGTGTTGCAGATCTGCCTGACCCACAATTATGGGTTTTCCGGCTTGCTGATCGATACTGGCGCTGGTTTTGCTGACAAGAACAACATTGATCAATTAGCCGCCTTGGTTGAGCAGCAGATTCGCTAAAGCGTCGCTGATTTTTACCCACGATGCTTTCCTGCTTTTTATGAAGCAACGATAGTACAATATGCAAGGGCTAAGTGGTGACTCTCTACTACACTTCCATTTAGCCCTTGCCGTTTTTTAGCTACTAATTTTCAGGTATATACGGGTTATCCATTACCGGATCGGAGTAAGTGAATGGAAAATTACCGCCTCGAATTAAAAAACGTCTCCAAGTATTTTGGAGAGGTAAAAGCCCTGGAGAATATAAATTTACAGCTCGGCCAAAATGAAATCGTTGGCCTTCTGGGCGATAATGGCGCAGGAAAATCCACGTTGATCAAGATCATCACTGGTTATCACCAACCCTCCTCTGGAGAGATTTACTTCAACGGTAATAAGGTTGAAAACCTCACCGTCCCCAAGGCCAGAAAATTGGGCGTGGAAACCGTGTACCAGGAACGCGCCCTGGCTGAGCTACAGACATTATGGCGTAATATTTTTCTTGGCCGAGAAATTTGCAATTCATTAGGCTTCCTGGATATTCAGCGCATGAAAGATGAAACCCACTACTTGATGACTCAGTCCATGGGTTTCACCTCTCACGCGGTCAGTCCTGACTCTAGGGTGGGAAAATACTCCGGAGGTGAAAAGCAAGGCGTGGCCATCGTGCGCGCCCTTTTCTTCGAAGCGGATATCATCGTGTTGGACGAGCCTACCATGGGCCTTTCCTTAAAAGAAGCAGCCAAGCTCATTAGTTTTGTCAGGGGTATCAAGGAGGCTGGAAAATCGGCAATTTTCATTGATCACAACATTTTTCACGTCTATGATGTTGCTGATCGGGTAGTAGTTATTGACCGCGGAAAGGTGGCGGGCGAATTCCTGACCAAAAATATTGGCCTAAACGAATTGATGGAAAAAATGGTCCGCGTTGCCGAATCGGGTAGTCTTGATTAACAAAGGAAAATGGATAACTGCTATGGCTTCTCAAACTGACAGTTCATTACCTGCTCCCGCTCCTCACTATAAAGTCCCCTTTAATCTTCGAAGATTTATCCGCATGAATAGCGCTCAGATTGGGATTCTAGGCGTGTTTATCGTTCTATGGTTAATTTTCATTATCTCAGCACCCAACACGTTTTTATCACCGCAGATCTATTCTGCTTTCATGACCTCAACCCCATTCTTCGCCATTATGGCCATTCCCCTGACCGTAATCGTAATTGCGAAAGAGATGGATCTCTCTTTCCCATCGATCACGGCTATGGGAATGGTGGCATTTTCGTTTGTATATAATGGAACAGCAATGCTTGGGGACACAACGCTCAGTACCACCGCTCGGGTGGGAGTAGCTATTCTCGCTGCATTGATCACCGGCACGATTATTGGCTGGATAAATGGCATCATCGTCGTGAAGATTGGCATTCCGTCGCTGGTAGTCACCATCGGCACGCAATTCTTCTGGCGCGGTGCGGTGTTGGTGTTGACCAGTGGGACGAACTTCCCCCTGGAATATATTAAGAAAACGTTCTTTTACCCATTATTTGTTGGAAAAATCGGTGGTTTTCTACCCATGCAAATGATCTGGCTGATTATTATTACAGTTGCTGTATGGGCGTTATTAAACCGCCACCGATTTGGGGCGCACATCTACCTGACAGGCGATAATATCAACAGCGCCGAGCTGATGGGTGTCAACACCGGGCGCACGCGCATCCAGGCATTTATGCTGGTGGGAGGGGTGTCGGCATTTGCCGGGTTGATTGCCAGTTTCTACATTGCCTACTTCTGGCCCAATATGGGTAGCGGCTATTTGCTGAACACCCTGGCAGCTGTTTTCCTGGGTGGGACCTCAGTCTTTGGTGGTACGGGCACTATCCTAGGAACCTTCCTGGGTACTTTTATCATTGGTTCCATCGATGCGGCCACGGTCGCCGTTGGCTTAACCGGCTTTCTGACCCAGTTGATATACGGGTTTATCATCGTGTTGTCCGTGATTATGCATTCATATCTACGTAAACGAGGTGAGTAAACGGGATACGACCTCATCGGATTATCACGATCTTTTTTACATGGAAATTTTTTATTGTTGCTGGATTTGGGGAAAATGAATGGAGAAGATGATTGATGGCTTTATTGATCAGCGATAAGCTCGATTTTCCAATCTCCATTTACGCTTATCTTGGTGCTATCGCCTGGCCAGTAGAGGTGCGTCCAATAACTGCTACCCCGCAGCACGGATGGGTTCACACCCATGGTGACGACAATATGGTCAGGCGTATAGTGGGCAAAATAAGTCTCTCGGGTGAGCGGAAACCTTCCCAGTGTAGGGTCCAGAGCAATCCATCCAGCGGTCGGCAGGTAGACATCAGGCCAGGCATGCTCGATTTTTATCGGGTTGCTGCCAGATTGATCGGTATACAGCAAGCCTTCGAAATAGCGAGCTGGTATACCTTGAGCGCGGCTCAGGGCCACAAGCAGGTCAGTGTACTCCGTGCAGTCAGAGCCCATCTTGCCCAGGGCTGCTTGCGCCCCCCAATTTTCTCCGTTGTCGGTATAGATCAAGTTATCACCGATATAATCATAAAATGCCCTCACTTGCTGGCAAACCGTGGTTTTGCCCTGCGAAAGTTGATCCGCCAGCGCCTGGATTTGTGGATTGGTAGATTCGATGTGCAGCTCGGGTGCGGTAAACTCATCCAAGAGTTCTCCCTGGCAGGTTGATAAATCGTATGCCAGTTCATTTACTGTTACCCGGTAGTCAATTTCAACACGTTGAGTTGTATCTGCAGGCTGTTCCGAAAAATCAAACTCGGCATACTGGTTGCCATACTCATCGGTCACCAATTGATAATCTTTGGGTGAAATTTCTCTCGACGAAACGGTTTGATAAGGAGGAAAATCCCGGATCAATGCGATCCAGATATTTTGCTTATCCGGTTGACCGGTACCTTGGTTAACCAGTGACACCGTTTGGTGCACGATATATACTTTTTGCCCTAATACGGTTACTGCTTCACCAAGGGTTGCAGCTGGTGAATTTGGGGTGCTAGACTCTGGCTGGCAGCCTGACAAGCTGAGCAGCACGATAAGGAAGAAGAACCTGTTTAAAATTTTTATGATGCGGCCTCTATTCCATTGTATTGTAATCCATAGCCATCGATCACGCAAAAATCGGCTGGTGGTTAATAAAATAAATTGTCGGGTGAAGATACCATGAAATCACGTCAAAGGGTCATGTTATCGCTCAATCACAAGGAGCCCGATCGCGTTCCCATCGATTTGGGCGCCACAATTGTCAGTTCCATTGTCAAGCAGAGTTATCTTGGTTTAAAGCAATACCTGGGCATGCCCATCGAGCCGATCAAGATGCTGGATTACGTGCAGCAGCTGCCCTACCTGGATGACGACCTGCTGGAGCGTTTCAAGGTCGATTTCCGTCTGGTACAGCTGCCCGCTGCGACCACGGTGGGAGTGGATATTTTTGAGGAAGGAGAATATTACGCCTTCATAGATCGCTGGGGATCAAAGCTATACATGCCCAAGAAGGGCGGGTTATATTTTGACTGGGTCGACTTTCCCATCAAGGAAGCCAGCATGTCGGCATTGGACAATTATCAATGGCCCCTTCCTGACCCTCTGGAAGTGAACCAGCAGTTGGGTCTCCAGGCAAAAACCTTGTATGAAACTACCGATTACGCCCTGGTGGGGAGTGCTGTGATCGGCGGGGGAATTTTTGAGCAACCAGCCCGGGTGATGGGTTTGGAGAATTTTCTGATGGCGTTGATCAGTGAACCGGCATTCGCCGACCGGTTAATGGAGACTATCACCGATATTTACATTGAATCTTGCAACAATTACCTTGAATATGTCGGTCCTTACATCCAGGTGTTCACCTTTTGGGATGACCTTGCGGGGCAAAATGGCTGGCTCATCAACCCGGAGATTTATCGCAAGCTGATTAAGCCCAAGCAGAAGCGCCTGGTGGAGGCAATCAAGAAGAAGACGGACGCCAAGCTGTTCTACCATAGCTGCGGAGCCACACGGGGCTTGATCCCCGACCTGATCGAGATTGGGTTTGATATCCTGAATCCTGTCCAGGTATCGGCGAAAGGCATGGATACACGCGAATTAAAGGCTGAGTTCGGTAATGACATCGTTTTTTGGGGTGGTGGCGTCGACACACAGCAAGTCCTGCCCTTCGGCAAGCCACAGGATGTGGTTGACGAGGTGAAGCGCCGCATTGATGACCTGGCTCCTGGCGGAGGGTTTGTGTTCGCCGCCATTCACAACATCCAGGCCTTTGTGCCACCTGAGAACGTCGTGGCGGCTTTTGATACTGCTCTGGAATATGGTAAGAGTCATTTTTCATCAACTCCTGATGAAGAACCCGGGGCTATATAGGAAGATGTGATGAGACACCGTGAGCGTGTTTTAACAGCCCTGAGCCATCGCGAGCCTGATCGCTGCCCGATGCAGATCAGCTTCACACCCGAATTTGCCGCCCGCCTGGAGGCAGACTTGCAGATCCGCGGGCAGGGTGTGCATAACCCGCATGGAGGAGGCAACACGTATGAGCTCGAGCGCCTCCTGGATGAAGACATGCTGCTCACCTCCGTTGGATGGGTAAATGGCTACTACCAGGCTGGCTATCAGCAGGTGGAACAATACCAGGACGAGTGGGGGGTTACCTGGAGGACAGTCGAATATCAAACGCGCTTTGGAAATGGGAAGTACACGGAACCCTACGGGCATCCCCTGGCAGATGTCACTACTCTCGAGACTTATCAGCCGCCCGATCCGCACCGCCCCCAGTTGTACCTCGAGACCGAGAGGGTGATCAGTGAATATAAAGAAGAGTATTGGATCGTGGGCGTCACACCTACGACGATTTTCGAAGCAGCCTGGGGACTGCGGGGCTATGCGCAGCTGATGATGGACATGGCTGCAAATCCGGCGGTGGCTAATCGTGTACTGGATATCCCATACCATTATCACCAAGCGGTCACCCAGCAGCTGGTGCGGATGGGGGTGGATATGATCTGGTTGGGAGATGACGTGGGCGGGCAGAGAGCCATGTTGATGTCGCCCGCCATGTGGCGCACCTACCTCAAACCTCGCATGGCTGAACTGATCTCTTCGCTGCGCAACATTAACCCACAGGTCAAGATTGCTTACCATACCGATGGCGCGATCTACCCGATCATCCCCGAATTGATCGAAATCGGTGTCGATGTGCTAAATCCGATCCAGCCACTGGCGATGGACCCCATAAAATTGAAGCATGATTATGGCGACCGGCTGTGTTTCTGGGGTTCCATCGACCTGCAGCACACCATGCCTTTTGGCACTCCGCAAGAGGTGAAAAACGAGGTTCTGGAGCGCCTGTCAACCATTGGTAGGGAAGGTGGCCTGATTATTGGTCCAACGCATAATTTACAGCTGGACACCCCGCTCGATAACTTATGGGCGCTGGTGGAAACCATCCAGCACACTGCTTATCACAATATCTGCAAGGAGAGGAAACATGGAATATCGTGAATTAGGGCAAACCGGTTGGAAAGTTTCGACTATCAGCTTCGGCTCGTGGGCCATTGGTGGTGCATGGGGAGAGGTGGATGATAGTGAATCCCTGGACGCCTTGCGACGGGCGGTCGATTTAGGCGTCAACTTTTTCGATACCGCCGATGTTTATGGTGACGGGCGTAGTGAGCGTTTACTGGCACAGCTAAAGCATGAACGCGGTGAGACAATCTACATTGCCACCAAGGCAGGTCGGCGGCTCAATCCGCACATCGCCAGTGGTTACAATCGCAACAACCTGGTGGCTTTCGTGGAAGACAGCCTCAGGAATTTAAACACCGACAGCATTGACCTGCTACAGTTGCACTGCCCGTCAACGGAGGTTTATTACACTCCCGAAGTGTTCAGCGCGCTGGATGACCTGGTTAAACAAGGCAAGCTGCGCCATTACGGGGTGAGTGTGGAAAAGGTGGAGGAAGGGCTCAAGGCACTGGAGTATCCTAACCTGCAAACCGTGCAGATCATCTTTAATATCTTCCGGCAGCGCCCAGCTGATTTATTCTTTGCCCAGGCAGCCAAACGTAAGGTTGGCATCCTGGCACGCGTACCGCTTTCTTCGGGGATGCTGGCTGGCAAAATGAAGTTGCAAACCAGGTTTTCATCGGACGACCATCGCTTCTATAACCGGCATGGTGAAGCTTTCGATCGCGGTGAGACATTTTCGGGGGTTGACTATCGGCTTGGACTTGAGGCCGTGGAAGAACTACGGCCGTTGGTTCCTGAGGGTTGGACAATGGCGGAATTCGCCCTGCGTTGGATTTTAATGTTCAAGGAAGTGACTTGTGCCATCCCTGGGGCCAAGCATGTTCTGCAGGTTGAAGAGAATTGTAACGCAGCCGACTTGCCGTCAATCCCCGAGGCCACCATGCAGAAGGTTGGCGATATCTATAACCAGTATATTCGAGAAAGAGTGCATCATTACTGGTAAAGTAAGGCAGTATGCTATCGAAACGCGAGATTATCCACCAGTTGTTGGAGGGGGGCACACCACCGTACGTGCCCTGGTCGTGTGGTTTCACCAAAGAGGCCAGAGAAAAATTGGTTCGGCATTTCAATTCGCCTGGCGTGGAAAGTAGGCTACAAAATCACTTGTTAAAGCTGGGCAGTGATATTGGCTTTTTTAGCGACCTTGGAAACAGCCACGTGCAAGATGTTTTCGGCGTGATTTGGGATCGCAGCATTGATAAAGATATCGGGAATGTCGAAGGCTGCGTGCTCCAGCGGCCTACTTTGAAGCATTACGCCTTTCCCAATCCACTCGATCGTCGTTTTTTCGAGGATATCCCGGGACTCATCGCCGGATATGGGGATCGCTTTCGGGTATTCCAGATTGGTTTCTCGCTTTACGAACGGGCCTGGACCTTGCGGGGCTTACAAAACCTGTTGATGGACTTTTATGACCACCCTGACTTCGTACGCGATTTGTTGAATGCAATTGCTGATTACAACATCGCCCAGGTGCAGGAAGCCCTGAAATTTGACATCGATGCAGTGTACTTCGGCGACGATTGGGGGCAGCAGCGCGGCCTGCAGATGGGGCCCAGGTTATGGCGTGAGTATCTCTACCCGGTATTAGGGCGGATGTATACGGCGGTGCACGAGGGCGGGAAATATGTTTTCATCCATTCCTGTGGGGATGTGGATGAGCTATTCGAGGATCTCATCGCCATCGGCGTGAACTGTTTCAATCCCTTCCAGCCCGAGGTGATGAAGGTAAGCGAGCTGCTGGCAAAATATCGCGGGCGAATGTGCTTCCATGGAGGCTTATCCACTCAAAGGACGTTACCATTCGGCACAGTCGGCCAGGTTCGCCAGGAGACGAGAGGTTTGCTCAAAATAGGGCGTGAGGGCGGTTACATCTTTGCCCCTGCACACGACGTTGAGGGAGATGTTCCCCTGGAGAACATTCTGGCATTTATTGAGATATTGCATAGCCAACCTGGCTACATCGAAGAAAATGAAGAGGTGAAATCGCATGAAACTATTGGATGACGTACGTCAAAGCGTTATCGATGGGGATATGCATGGCGCCCATGACCTGGTTCACCAGGCGCTGGCAGAGGGGATATCTCCCGAAAGCATTCTGAAAGAGGGCCTCATTTCCGCCATGAGTGAAGTTGGCGCCCGGTTTGAAAAGGGTGAATTCTATGTTCCCGAGATGCTGATCTCTGCCAGGGCGATGAAGAGTGGGCTGGCATTGTTGCGCCCACACTTGGTGGCTGCCAATGTTCAGGCGGTTGGTAAAGTGGTGATTGGCACGGTACAGGGAGATTTGCACGATATCGGCAAGAATCTGGTCGGCATGATGCTGGAGGGGGCAGGTTTCGAGGTTATCGACCTGGGCTCCGATGTTTCAGCCGCAAAATATGTGGCTGCGGCTCGTGAACACCAGCCTGACCTGATTGCCTGCTCAGCACTACTCACCACCACCATGCCGCACATGCAAAACATTATTGAGCAGCTTGAAGTTGCAAGCCTGCGTCGTGAGGTGAAGGTGATGATTGGCGGTGCACCGGTAACGGAGGCTTATGCGCACCGGATTGGTGCAGATGGCTACGCCCCAGATGCTGCTGCTGCCGCATCCCTGGCCCAGGCGTTACTGGGCAATAAGATTTAACCTTGGTTTGATTTTTAGGCAGCGGTTAGTGGGCAGATTATGACCTCGGGAATGGTTTTTGATATCAAGGAATTTGCCATCCATGATGGGCCTGGCATTCGAACTACGGTATTTTTAAAGGGTTGCCCAATGTCGTGCATGTGGTGCCATAATCCCGAAGGCCAATCGCTGGAGCCGCTGGTCATCCGCAGCCCCGCAGGCGAGCGCATTGCTGGAAAAGTGTACACTGCAGCCGAGCTGGCATCGCTCTTGAACCAGCAAGTTGATATCTTACGCGCCAATGAAGGAGGCATAACCTTTTCAGGCGGCGAGCCTCTCCTGCAAGCCGACTTTGTGGCCGAAGTGATCGATTTGCTAGACGATGTCCATATATTGTTTGATACTTGTGGTTTCGGGGGCGAAAAAAGCTTCCGACAGCTGGTAAATCGCTCTGACCTGATCTATTTCGATCTCAAATTGATCGATAACAAAGCCCATCGGCACTTTACCGGCTGTGCCAATGATTTGATATTGAAGAATCTGCAGGTGTTGAGCGAAATGGGTAAGCCCTTTGTGGTCAGGGTGCCGCTAGTTCCGGGGGTTACCGACACGGATCATAACCTGGCAGCGATCGCCCAGGTTGTATGTGACCTGCCCGGATTGATGTACGTGGACCTGCTGCCTTACAACAAGGCCGCCGGCTCTAAATATCGCTACGCCGGGATGGAATTCAATCCAGAATATGATGAAGCGCAAACACTTAACATAAATACAGGGATTTTTAAGCGGGCTGGAATCAGGGTGAACGTTGTATGAATGAGAGAATAATGGCCTTACGTGATCGGGTGCGCGCCGGTGATCACCGCTGTTTGAGACAGGCTGCCTCTATTAAGGTCCTAACGGAATGCGAGGCCAGGCAACTCTCATGGCCGAGAAGGGTGGCCTGCCTCGTGCGCCGCCAGTGTGAAGCAGAGCAGGTGATTATCGAGGCGGATGAGCGTATCGTGTTTACCCGCACATTACCCGGCGTGCCTGCTATCTATTCGCCTGATGATTGGGCACGAATGACCTCAGGGCGGACGTTGCACGAGCTTGGGCCGGTCAGTAATATCGCTGCGGATTGGGGGCTGCTCTTAACTCAAGGTTTGTTGGGGCGCAGGCAGGTGGCGCTTGATACACGCCAGCGACTGGTGGAGGATCCCAAAGGAGTTGAATTTCTCGACTGCGCCATCGAAACCATCGATGCCGTCCTGCACTTGGCCGATCGCTATGCTGAGCAAGCGCGCGCAATGGGGAGTGAAAATCTTGCCACAATCCTCGAGCGGGTTCCGGCTCGCCCCGCCAGGAGCTTTCATGAAGCCTTGCAATCGCTCAGGCTTTGCCAGGCGGTGGTGTGGCTTGGTGGGAATTATCATGTGGGGCTGGGGCGTTTTGACCAATATATGTGGCCTTACCTGCAAGTTGATCTCCAAACCGGGCTCCTTACTATCGACACAGCCGAAGAGTTGCTAGCCGAGTTCTTCATCTCCTTGAACAAGGATAGTGACTTATACCCCGGGGTGCAGCAGGGTGATAACGGGCAGTCACTTACCCTGGGGGGTGTTACACCCGCAGGAGAGCTGGCTGTAAATGAGCTCACGCTGATGGTGCTGCGCGTTTCGCGTGACCTGGCTCTGATCGACCCCAAGATCAACCTGCGTTTATCGGCTCAAACCGACCTGGATTTATTGGCATCAGCCACCGAGCTCACTCGTATTGGGTTGGGATTCCCACAGTACAGCAACGATGATGTAGTCATCCCCGCCCTAGTAGAGCACGGATATGACCTCGATGACGCGCGTGACTATGTGGTGGCGGCTTGCTGGGAATTTATCATTCCCGGGCGCGGCATGGAAGTGGTCAACATCGGGGCGGTGTCGTTCCCCGCCGCGGCTGACCAGGCAATCCGCACCGGGCTCTCGGCAGGCGATGATTTTGATGTGCTGCTGGGGCGGGTTTCTGAAAATATCGACCAGCAAGTCCACCTGATTGCCGACGCCTATAGCAGGCTGTTATTACCGCCCGCACCCTATTATTCGGTATTCATGCGGGACTGCCTGGAGCGGGGAAGTGACCTATCGAATGGGTTGAAGTACAACAACTTCGGCATTCACGGTGCGGGTGCAGCCAACGCCGCGGATGCCCTGGCGGCGGTTAAGCATTTTATTTTCGAGGAGGGCAGCATCTCTCCGCAGGACCTGCTTTCAGCCTTGGAGGCTGATTATGCCAACTATGAGCATTTACGAAGCAGGCTGGCCGGAGAGGGACCTAAAGTTGGCAATAACGATGATGAGGTTGACCAGTTAATGGTCCGGCTCTACACCGATTTCGCCGGAGCCTGTGAAGGTTATGGGCGAACGCCACACGGAGGCATATTACGCCCGGGCACGGGCTCGGCGATGTATTACATCTGGCTGGCAACCGGGCATCAAGGCATGCGCGAGCCGGTGGTGGGGGCTACCGCTGAAGGTCGCCGGAGCGGTGAACCTCTCAGCGTCAACCTCTCAGCCTCGCTGGGCGTGCCGGTGCGCGGCCCAATCAGCGTGCTACAATCTTTTGCTAAGATTGATTACCGGCGGGTGTTCAATGGTGGCCCCATCACGATGGAGCTCTCCGATTCGGTTTTTCGCAACCCCGAATCCATCCATAAAACCGCCATGCTGGTGCGCATCTTCGCCCAATTGGGCTGCCAGCAGCTGCAGCTCAACAGCTTGAATCTTGAAACCCTGCTGGAGGCGAAAAAACATCCCGAAGAACATAAAGATTTGATTGTGCGTGTGTGGGGTTGGAGCGGTTATTTTTGCGAGCTGGCTCCTGAGTATCAGGATCAAATCATTGCCAGGCATTATTTCGGATCGTGAATATTAGTAATAATCGGGTAAATCAATGCGATGATAAGGAGATGCTTATGATAAAGCTAGGTGAATTTGAAGTATGGTTTATTACAGGCAGCCAGCATTTGTATGGCGAGGAAACACTGGGAAAGGTAGCCCAAGATTCGCAGGAAATGGCTCAACAGATGACCCAAACGGGCAAGCTGCCGGTTAAGGTGATTTTTAAACCGGTAGTCACTACTCCCGAAGCCATCACTCGTTTGTGCCAGGAAGCAAATCATGATCAAAGGTGTATTGGATTGATTACCTGGATGCATACCTTTTCGCCGGCCAAGATGTGGATTGGAGGCTTGAGCATCCTGCACAAGCCCTTCGTGCATCTCCACACCCAATTCAATCGCCACTTACCCTGGTCGGAGATCGACATGGATTTTATGAATCTCAACCAGTCTGCGCATGGTGACCGTGAATTTGGCTTCATAGGCAGCCGGATGCACTTGAATCGGAAGGTTATTGTAGGATACTGGCAAGATGAGGATGTACTGTCTGGCTTGGCTACCTGGATGAGGGCTGCCTGTGCCTGGCACGATGCACAGGGCGCGCGCATTGCCCGCTTTGGGGATAATATGCGCGAAGTGGCCGTCACTGAGGGTGATAAGGTGGAAGCGCAAATCCGGCTGGGGTATTCGGTGAATGGCTATGGCGTCGGTGACCTGGTAAAATTCGTCGGCGCCATCAGTGAGGCTGAGATTGATCGCCTGGTTAGTGAATATGATGAGAAGTACTCTGTTATGCCATCAATGCGGGATAATGGTGACCAGCGCCAGTCATTGCGTGAGGCGGCGCGCATTGAATTAGGTATGCGGGCATTTCTCGAAGATGGTCATTTCAAGGCGTTTACCACCACCTTTGAGGATCTGCATGGCCTGAAACAGCTGCCGGGCTTGGCGGTGCAACGCTTGATGGCAGAGGGCTACGGCTTTGGAGCAGAAGGTGATTGGAAGACAGCCGCCCTGGTGCGGGCGATGAAGGTGATGGGTGCTGGCTTACCTGGAGGCACTTCCTTCATGGAAGATTACACCTATGACTTTGATGAAAGCAGCCAAAAGGTTTTAGGGGCACACATGCTGGAAGTGTGTGAATCGATTGCCGCTCAGAGGCCATCTCTTGAAATCCACCCCTTATCGATTGGTGGCAAAGCAGCTCCAGTGCGATTGGTTTTCAATGTAAGCAATGGCCCGGCAGTCAATGCCACCCTGATCGATATTGGCAATCGCTTCCGCATAATCGTTAACGAGGTAGATGTCATCCAGCCGGACAAACCGCTTGCTAGGCTGCCGGTTGCCAGTGCAGTTTGGATCCCTCGGCCTAACCTCAAGGTTGCTGCCAAGGGATGGATCCTGGCAGGTGGCGCTCACCATACCGGCTTCAGCCAGTCTGTTACCAGCCAGCACCTTGAGGATTTTGCCAAGATGGCTGGCATTGAATTCCTTGAAATAAACCAGGAGACTGAACTGGATCAATTTGAGGACAAGCTCAGGTGGAATGAGATATATTACCTGCTATCCAAGAGATTCTAGGATTTACAATGGATACTGTCCAGGAAAAATTCTTGATGATGATCCAATTCCTGCCATGAAAGTACTTCGACTGCACGCCCCGGGAGATTTACGAATGCACGAAGAGCCGGTTCCGGTTCCCGCGCCAGGTGAAGTTTTATTAAATGTTTCGGCGGTGGGGATTTGCGGCTCAGACCTGCATTGGCTCAATGAGGCTGGAATCGGCGACGCCCGCCTGGCCAACCCCCTGGTATTAGGTCACGAGTTCACCGCCCAAACGGGCAAGAGCGGGCGAGTGGCGGTTGACCCGGCCATCCCATGCGGGGTGTGCGAGTATTGCAAACGCGGTGACCCCAACCTGTGCGAAAGCCTGCTCTTTGCCGGGCACTCCGGGCAAGATGGAGCCCTGCGCGAGAGGATGACCTGGCCTGAGCGTTGCCTGTACAGCCTCCCGGAAAGAATGTCTGATGCGGAGGGTGCTATGTTGGAGCCCCTGGGGATTGCCATCCACGCCGTTGACCTGGCTCACCTGCGGGTGGGCATGACAGTAGGTGTGTTCGGTTGCGGCCCGATTGGTTTGTTGATCATCCAGCTGGTGCGCCTTATGGGGGCAAGCAAGATTCTGGCAACCGACATCCTGCCCCACCGTGTTCAGGCTGCCCGAACATATGGGGCAGATGACGCTTTGCTGGTAGCTCAAGATTTTCGTACGAACGAAGCCAACCAGCTGGGAGCGCAGTGCTTCGATGTTGCCTTTGAGGCGGCGGGAGAGAACGCCGCGGTTGAGATGGCCGTGGCAGCGGCGCGGCCGGGAGGCAAAGTTATCCTGGTGGGCATCCCAGCTGACGACCAGACGTCCTTCACTGCTTCGACTGCCCGGCGGAAGGGTCTCACCCTCAAGCTGGTGCGCCGGATGAAGCTCACTTATCCGCGCGCCATCCAGTTGGTGGCAGATGGGGAAGTGAATGTGCGCTCGCTGGTGACGCACACCTTTCCGCTTGAACGAGCAGCTGAAGCGTTTGCGACGGCTGCCCGCAGAGAGGGTTTAAAAATTATCATCACTCCTTAATTTAAGATAGGGCGAGTAGCGTAATAAAATACCGATGAAAGATTAATGCAAAGGTGAAACATGTATCTGGAAAAATTACGCCACGAGATTTACAGATTACACGCTGAGCTACCCCGCAATAACCTAGTGACCTGGACTTCTGGTAATATCAGTGGGCGTGACCCAGAGTCAGGCCTGGTGGTGATCAAACCTTCCGGTGTGCATTATCATGAACTGACCCCTGAAAATATGGTGGTGGTGAACCTTGAAGGTGAAGTTGTCGAGGGTAACCTGAAACCATCATCCGATACCTTGGCACATGTGTATGTATACCGGTATCGGCGTGACGTGAATGGCATCGTTCACACTCATTCGACTTTTGCCACCGCCTGGGCAGCGATTGGCAAACCTATCCCGCCTGTGCTCACCGCAATCTGTGATGAATTTGGCGGACCAATCCCGGTGGGAGCCTATGCGAAAATCGGAGGGGATGAAATTGGCAGGGAAATCTTGCGCTCCATTGGATCCAGCCCTGCCATTCTGATGAAAAACCATGGCGTGTTCACCATCGGGCGGTCAGCAGAAGAGGCAGTGAAAACAGCAGTGATGGTAGAAGATGTGGCCCGCACTGTCTTTTTCGCTTACCAGCTTGGCGAGCCTCAAGAAATACCTGACGATGAAGTTGCCCGCGCTCACCAGCGTTATTTAGAAGAATATGGCCAGTAAACGGGCAGTCTTATGGGATATGGATGGGGTTTTGGTGGACAGCGGTGAGCTGCATTACCAGGCGTGGCGCGAGACCCTGAGCGAATTTTCCATACCCTTCGACCGCCATAAATTTCGCCAGACCTTTGGCATGAACAATGCCAGAATCCTGACCATCCTGCGTGGAACTCCCCCCGAAGATGATTTCCTGAATATGGTCAGCGCCCGTAAGGAAAGCCGCTTTCGAGACCTGATCCCTGGAAATTTACAACTGCTACCCGGAACTTTGAACTGGTTGAAAAGGCTGCAAGAAGAGGGCATCCTCCAGGCAGTCGCCTCTTCGGCACCCCAGGCGAATATCGAGGCTATCGTGGATGAACTGGGTATTCGCCATTACCTTTCAGCAATGGTATCAGCTGATAGAATGTCCGGAAAGCCCGACCCAACCATCTTCCTCGAAACTGCCAGGCAACTGGGGGTACAACCCGGGCAGTGCGTGGTGGTGGAGGACGCCGTCGCCGGTGTCATAGCAGCGAGGCAAGCCGGAATGAGATGCATCGCAGTGAGCACGACTCATCCCAAGACTGAACTGACGGCGGCTGACATGGCTGTGGACAGCCTTGAAGAGCTTTCCCTTTCTGACTTCTTCGCCAATTAATCTATCCAGGCTTTGAAAATTGATGAGAACCACCACCGACGGGTAGATGGGCATGCCTCATCTAAGCTTTTGCGTGTGTGGGATGACTTATGTTCACGAATCACCAGGTCTCCATCCATGTGGTCGACTTACTATTCATGGGTGTTACTTGTGAAAATATAGCTTTTCTTTCAAGAGGCGTGCCTTCTTCGCCATAGCGCATGGGAAGGTTTTCCACGAGAATACCTTGATCCTTGAGCAGTACATTGATATGGTTTTGTAATTCTTTCAGTGTGATAAAGATGCTATTGGCGATATGAGCCTGGTCCCATTCGACTTACGTACGGATAACCATGATGAATGAATCTCGTTGGCATTCTTGGTTCTTGGAATTTTCATGTTTTAGCGTTATTGTTTAGTGGCCTTTCAGGTGTCTATTGTGAAGTGTCTTTCATCAGGGTGGTCACGCTCATCAGATGGGCATAATAAGAGTAAAAATTGCGAAGATATGGCTCCCGCATTCCACCAGCGGTGGGGCAAATGGGCTGCGAATAGGAGGCTATCGCCTGGTTCCAGTTGGTAAGTTACTTTTTCAACTTCATAACGAATGCTTCCCTGCAGGCAATAGATGAATTCCAGACCGGTGTGAACAATGGGCGTATCACCGCTATCTGCTCCTGGGGTGAGGGTGACCAGAAACGGCTCCATGCCTGAGCCGCTGAAACCAGCGCCTAAGTCTGACAGGGTTCCATGAGTAAAAGCAGCGATTTGCCGGCCTGTTTCCTTTTGATACACAATGGCTTTTGTTGTTTTCTTGGTCTCAAAGAAAGCGTTGATGGGTAATCTGAGGGCAGTGGCCACCTGCTGCAAGGTACTGACACTGGGTGAAGTCTTGTTGTTTTCAATGGCGCTGAGCGTATTGACATTCAAACCACTTTTCCGGGCCAAAGCCCGGATGGAAAGGCAATTATTCATCCGTAATTCGCGTAAGCGCTGTCCAACATTGATTTCAGTCGATGGCATGATTGGGCGGGGAGTGTCTTTCATCGGGCTATAGAAAACCTTTTCATATACTTTTAATAATCGAGTTTCGCAACTAGATTTATAAGTGATTTGTCGTTTTTATCGAAAGAAAAACCCATTAAAATCAGTGACTTTCGAAGAATTTTCTAGATCATGTGACTGGCCATAGATTTTTCTTATAGCTGGCTATAAGAAAAATAAAATGTAATTGTGACACCTATCACTATGATTCCTGCATAGATACGCATATACTAAAGTCGTTGCTTAATTAAGTGAATTTGATAGTCTTTTAGCGTTGTTATAGGATCGAGGTATATGGACAGAAATATGTATGACCAAGCAGAAAAGCAGGCTTCAGTTTGTAGAGTGATTGGTAATGCTCGCCGTTTGCTCATCCTATGGCAATTATCGAATCAGGAGTTATCTGTGAATGAAATTGCTGCATATGTAGGAAGCACCTTACAAAATGTTTCCCAACACCTTAGCGTGTTGAGGAAATCTGGCATCGTGGTCACTCGCCGCGAAGGACAGCTGATTTATTATCAGCTGGCTGACACAGGATGTATCAGGAATTGCCCTGCCTTGCTGCAAGCCCCCGAAATGCTAAAGAGACCAATTCATCATAACACCAAATTATAAAGGAGAAAATAGAATGTCTACTGAAGAATTAAACACCCTAACTGCTGCCAAGGTTGTGGATGCACGTGCTATGTCGTGCCCGGGTCCATTATTGGAAGCCAAGAAGAGCATCGCCATGGTCAAGATCGGCGAAATACTGGAGGTCTGGTCGGGGGATGCCGGAACCAAGAATGATATGCCGGTCTGGTGCGCCAAAGTTGGGCACGAGTTCCTGGGCGTTGTCCCAGCTGAAGGTTATGAGAGGCTTTTTATCCGCCGAAAGAAATAAGTGTCCAGGCCAATCCATAAATTTTCATTTGTGGTAGGTGTGCTATAACCTGCCAGGAAACATGAATATGACATTGAACGAAAAGCAGCCAAAAATCTTGATCTTAGGTACGATATCCGGTGGGTTTGCGGGGGCAAATACCACCGGCCAGGCTCATTTAGAGTATCCTGCCAATACATACATCCTGCCGGTTATGTCGCCGGTATTGTTCCCGCCGGAATTCTTTGTGCGCGCCTTTGAGCATGGGATTGATGGCATCATCATAATGTACAGCGGTACAGACAGCCCTTATAAGGTCGAGGCCGAAGGCACAGCCGCCCTGATCAATCGTACCTATGCATTAATGAAGGAGCATGGTATTGACATTCGCCGCTTGCGACTGACGGCCATCTGTACGGTATGTGTAAAGCCCTTTCTTAAAGAAGTTAACCAAATGGCCGACTTGTTGAAGGATATCGGTTTGGTCAGAGACGAGATTTCCGCCGCTGTACCAAGTTAGAAAAGGAAAATGATCTTGGATAACCTTAGTGTTGATGCATTAGTGATTGGGGGAGGGATTGCCGGGATGCAGGCCGCCCTGGATCTCGCCGACCAGGATTTCAAGGTTGCTTTGGTTGAACGAGAGCCTACGATTGGTGGGAAAATGATCACCCTCAGTAAAGTATTTCCCACCCTTGACTGTGCTTCGTGCATCACCACCCCAAAGATGGCTTCCGTAGCCCATCATCCCAACATCACCCTTCTTACCTACTGTGAGCTTCAGGGTGTGGATCAGATAGATAGCGGGTTTCGAGCACACGTGGTGCAGAAGCCGCGTTTTGTGGATGCTAGCAAATGCACCGGTTGCCGCAGCTGCGAATACGAATGCCCGGTCACCGTTCCTAGCCATTTCGATCGTGACCTGGGAGCTTACCGGGCGATCCGGGTACCTTTTGCCACTGCAGTACCCCAAGTGGCAGTGTTAGATATAGATAACTGTATTTTTTGCGGTAAGTGTGAAAAAATATGCCCGGTTGAGGCTGTTGATTTCTCTCAAAAAACCCAGCCCTTTGAGATAGAAGCTGCGACCATTGTCCTCGCTTCAGGATATGACTTGACCCCCATAGGGGCGAAAAAAGAATATGGCGGCGGCAAGCTCACCAATGTTATCGATCCTTTAATGATGGACCGCTTCCTGGCTCCCACCGGCCCTTATGGGCGCGTGCTGAGGCCTGGAGACGGCAAGGAGCCATCGTCCATTGCTTATGTACAATGCGCCGGATCGCGCGATTCGACACTGGGTGTGGAATATTGTTCCCGGGTGTGCTGCATGTATGCCATCAAGCAGGCAATGCTGATCTCGGGGGCTCTACCCCTGGCTGAGGTTACCATTTATTACATGGACATCCGCACCTTTGGCAAAGGGTATGAGCAGTTTTATCAAAACGCCAAGGCGATGGGGATTGAATTTGTGCGTGGCAAGGTGGCGTCGATACGCGAAGATGAAGAGCACAACCCGATCATCAAGGTTGAACTAACCGAAGAAGGCCGCATTGTGGAGCGTACCCATGACCTGGTAGTACTTTCATTGGGGATGATCCCGGCAACCGGCCCAGATGGTGTGCTGCAAGTGCCCAGGGCGCCTGATAAGTTCATCGCCGTACCTTCACCTAATCGAGCGCCTAATGCCACGGAAATCCCCGGCATCTTTGTGACCGGTACAGCCATGGGGCCCATGGATATTGTGGATAGCATTATCACCGCCAGCGGTGCTGCGGCTGCTGCCTCAGCCTACATCCGTGAACGGCAGCATCAGAAAGAAGTAGTGTATGCCTGAAGAGAAATCTGCTCAAATTGCGAAACAACCCGCTGAAAAAGTACGCGTGGGTGTGTATACCTGCCACTGTGGCGGCAATATCAGCAATGTGGTGCAATGTGAGGTGGTTGCGAAGATACTTGCTAAATACCCTGATGTGGTGGTCTCACGCACGGATCCATCCTTCTGCTCTAATTCAGGCCAGGGTATCATCGAGAACGATATCAAGGAGTTGGGGGTCAATCGAGTGGTTATTGGCGCTTGCATGCCATCACTTCATGAACGAACCTTCCGCAACGCATTGCAACGCGCCGGATTGAACCCCTACCTGTACTACCATGTGGGGATTCGCGAGCAGGATAGCTGGGTGCATGAGGATGACCACAAAGCAGCTACCGATAAAGCCATCCGCCTGATGACAGCCGGGGTTGCGAAAGCCCGGTTGCTAACGCCGCTCGATCCAATCCGACTGAGCGCGGAAAAGCGTGCTCTGGTGATCGGTGGGGGCATTGCGGGATTGCGGTCAGCATGGGATATTGCTCGCCAGGGTATCCGGGTGACATTGGTAGAGAAATCACCCTTCCTGGGCGGGCGCATGGCGCAGCTGGAATCAATCTTCCCCACCGACGAAAAACCTCGCCAGATCCTGCATGAAATCATTGAAAAAATCGCCCAGAACCCAGACATAACAATTCTTACCCAGGCTGAAGTTACTGCTGTTTCTGGCTATGTAGGCAACTTCAGTATCCAGGTAAGCCAGCATTCTCGGGGCGTGAGTGGCGAGACAGCAGATGCAATAATGGCAGCCTGTACGCAGGAAGTGCCTGATGAGTATAACTATAGCCTGACCCGGCGCAAAGTAATCTACCGCCCTTATCCGGATTGTTATCCTCCCACCCCGGCTGTAGACTGGGAACGCTATGATGGCAAGCCGATCGAGGTGGATGGAAAAGCCATCCAGCTGAAAGACGAGATACAAACCTATGAATTTACCGCAGGCGCGATCGTGCTTGCGACCGGTTTCGACCCATATGAACCCCGGCAGGGTGAATACGGTTATGGGCAAATTCCCCAGGTAATTACCCTGCCTCAGCTGATCCGTTATATGGCGTTACAAAATGATGGTGGTGAATTGCGCTGGCAAGGGCGGCCGGTACGAGATATTGCACTTATCCATTGTGTGGGCAGCCGACAGCTGGAAGGGGTGGACGAACCCCAGCCGGATGGGCAGGTGAACAGTTATTGCTCGCGGGTGTGCTGCACGGCTTCCTTGCATACCGCGGTTGATCTGCGGCAGCGCTATCCCAAGGTCAATCTTTATGAGCTTTATCAGGATATTCGCACTTATGGGCGTGGTCATGAAGATATTTATCGCCACGCACAAAATTCGATGGTGCGCTTCGTACGCTATCATGGGGATGAGCGCCCCGAAGTGGTAACAGCACCAACCGGCGATAATCACCCGGTATTGGTACGAGTGAAAGACTATCTCACCTATGGTGAGGAAATTGAGATCCCGGTTGACCTGGTGGTGTTGGTGGTGGGGATGATGCCCCGCCAGATCGATGACCTGGTGAATATGCTCAAGGTATCGCGTGGCACTGACCGCTTCCTGTTGGAAGCACACCCCAAGCTGCAGCCGGTCGAAATGGCTGTGCGTGGTATTGTGCTGGCAGGCACCGCGCAGGGCCCGATGAACATCACCGAAAGCCTATCAGCTGCAGGGGCTGCCGCATCCAAGGTGGCCTCGCTGCTTGGCATGGGCAGGGTGGAGCTACCGCCCTTCGTGGCCAAGGTGGACCCGGCGAGATGCCAGGGAGCAGGTGAATGTATTAAAGCTTGCCCCGAGAAAAGTGCGATATCTTTGGTTAAAGTAAATGTAGATGGGCACGAAGAGGTAAGGGCACAGGTAAGCCCGGCGACCTGCACTGGTTGTGGTGCGTGCGTGGGGGTATGCCCCAACCGCGCCATCGATGTGCAAGCCTGGACCTTGAACCAATATGAAGCCATGGTGGATGCCATTGCGATGGATTTGCCCGTCGAAGTGGAGGCAGTAAAATGAACGACCAGGTTATCAAGGTGCCTACACGAGGTGAAATCCTTAAACAGCTGCGTACTGCGCATGAGGCTACGTTCGAAAGGACCCAGGCTCTGGTTAAAGAGCAAAGGCAATTGCAAAAAGCCATTTGTGATTTCATCGCAGTAACTCCTAACACCGTGCCTGAAATCGCGATGGCCATTGGCAAACCTGCCAATGAAGTTTTATGGTTTATATCTGCCCTTAAGAAATACGGTATCGTCGTTGAAGCTGGTATGAGCGGAGATTACCCGCTCTACCAGAGGGCAAAGGAGCAACAGAAATGACCCAGCGTGTTGAACCCAACCTGCTTCTGGAATTGAAAGATTATGGGGCAGTAGGATTGGAAAAATGCATCAGTTGTGGTAATTGCACTGCCATATGTGCCATGTCAACGAATGAAAGTCGCTTTCCACGATCCATGATCCGTATGGGACAATTGGGCTTAAAGGATGAAATACTCGGCAGCAAGGAACTCTGGTTATGTTACAACTGTGGGGTGTGCTCTGAGAGCTGCCCGCAGCAAGCCGAACCAGCAAATACGATGACTGCTTTACGTGGTTATGCTGTAGCCCATTATTCACCTTTAAAAATTGGTGAATTTTTCTATAACAAACCCGTATGGGGCAGCATTATCGCGATAATAATGGTGGTGTTTTTCAGCATCTTCATGTATGTTGAACACCAGCCAGTGCCGACGACATCGTTGAAATTATTTGGATTCATCCCATACCCATTAATCCATACAGCAGGCATCGCAGCTATCTTATTGATTGGCCTGTTAAGCCTGGTTACGCTCATAAACATGTTTACACGGATTGCCGGGGTTAACCATCTTTCGTGGCATAGTTTTTTCAAAGGGGAGCAGATGAACTGGCTGAAGGCCTTGTGGGAGGCTGTTGCAGTGCAGGCCCTTGCACAGAAACGTTACCGGGAGGATTGTGATACCACTGAAAACCGCAACCCCTGGTTTTTCAGCAAGTGGTTTGTTCACGCAGCTACGATGTGGGGCTTTTTGGGCTTGCTGCTGGCTACAGTATTGGATTACTTACTCGACATTATTGGGGTAAAACCAACAGGCACGTTCGTTCCGATCTGGTATCCTACCCGTCTTATTGGTACGCTTGCAGGTATCCTGTTCGTATATGGCGTTTCTGTGCTGCTCTACAAACGATTACGGCAGGTTGATAAAGCGCACAGCTTCTCGCATCCTTCCGATTGGATATTCCTGACGTTACTGTTGGTTACTGGATTTACAGGATTTATCATCGAGGTTGCCTTGTACCTGCCGGGGGCACCTATGTGGGCTTACTATTTGTTCATCTTCCATGTGGCGGTAGCGATCACCCTGCTCTTGTTGTTGCCATTTACCAAGTTCGCCCACATGATCTATCGTATTGCGGCCTTGTATGTCAATGCCCTTAAACCGGTCGCAGAACAAGAGACAGTATCAGCCAGTGCTGACTAGGATATACAATATGGATTCGCTGCCGGAGTGATCTCCTGGCAGATCAAAAAAACATAAGTAAAAGGAGTAACAAAATGTCTCAAAAAATGGCTGTGGTTTGCAATGGGGATACTTCGGCAAATATCATGCCTACCCTGATTTTCGCAAGCTCTGGGCTCACCCTGGATTATGAAGTGCACATCTTCGTGTGCCCGGCAGGTGCCAGGTGGATGCTGAAGGGTGAAATGGAGAAGCTGGGCACACCCAAGGGGTTACCCAATCCGGTCAAGTTGTTTAACGATATTTTAGAATTGGGCGGTGAAGTTGTGCTGTGCGAGCTCGCCCTGGAGAACAAGGATATTAAGCCAGAGGATTTGCGTGATCCACGCATTAAAATCAAGAAAGCCCCACCGTTCTTGATGGATGTTGAGGGAGCTGGCCAGACGTACGTATTCTAACGCTTTACCATGAAGCAAATCACATCCCCCATCTTAAGAAAAGATGGGGGATGTGTTTATCACAGATCCTGCTCGGCCATACGGATCAGGTCGGCATTCTCGGGAGCGTGGATAAAACCCCAAAAAACATCGCTTGGTCGGTGAGGGGGAGCGTTTACATTGCGTACCATATAGCTTGTGCGGTCCAGGTTTAATCCTTCCACATCGAGCTCGATGACAGAACCGCGTTCATGAGGGCAGGAGGTGGCCAGCCTGGAGACGAAAGAAATTCCGTAACCAGCGGCAACGGTGCGCACAATAGCCTCAGCATTGCCCAGCTCCATAATTATATTCAAGTCATCCAAGCTGATATCAAACTTGGCAAGCTCAGAGAGCACCACCTGGCGTGTCCCTGAAGTATCTTCTCGGATGATTATGGGCTCTTCCAGCAACTCGCTGGGCTCGATTGTTTTGCGGAATGCCCATCGATGGTCAGGCGGAACGATGAGCGAAATTTTATCGCGGAAGAATTCCTGGATTTCGAGACCGGCGGATTGAATTTCGTGGCTCAATACACCAATATGCGCTTCTCCATCTAAAAGCTGGATGGTCACATCATCGGGAGTACAGGAAAGGATGCGAACCTTGACACCCGGATATAGGCGGGAAAAGCGAGCTGCCATTTGGGGTAAGATGTATTTCCCAGCGGTGGTGCTGCAGGTGATCCGCAGCTCTCCAACCACATCGCTCTGGATTGAAGCCATCATCGATTGCAGGTTGTTGGTATCATGCAGCAAACGATGTGCCCAGGGTAGCAACAATCTGCCGGCTTCGGTTAATTGCAAGCCGGTATTCAATCGAGAGAACAGGGCTACTCCCAGCTCTTTTTCCAAGATTTGGATATGGTGGCTCACTGTGGGCTGGCTGATGTGGAGTCGCTTGGCAGTTTCTGAAAAATTCAGTGAGTCAGCTGCCATTAGAAAAGTCTCCAATTTATCGAGATCAATCATATAAATCTCCTACATCCACCCTCAACTCTTTCACATTTTACAGCTTTGTCAGAATACCATGCTCAGCTTAACCACATCTACCTATCTGTTCTTTTTCTTCGATGCTTCCATTTTAACTGGTAACTTTTGCAGGAAACCGTCGAGTAAACCTTGCATTTCTGGTAGCGTAATAGCTTCTACCTTGCCTGCATCACAAAGCGAGGCTACCAAGGGGTTGATGGGAATTTGGGCCAATAAAGGCGCGCAGGCGGTATCGACCACCTCATTTGTGTGGCTGGGGCCAAAGATGAAATATTGTTTGCCGTTATCGGGGCATTTAAAATAAGCCATATTTTCAACCACCCCAATGATCGGAGTACCCACCAGTTGAGCCATGTGCACTGCTTTACGCACGATGAGCGATGACAGGCTTTGAGGGGTGGTAACCATGATGATGCCATTCACCGGTAGCGATTGTAGCGTGCTTAACGCAGCGTCTGAAGTTCCTGGAGGCAGGTCCACCAAAAGGTAATGCAACTCTCCCCACATGATATCACCCCATAATTGGGTGATTGCCCTGCCGATCAAAGGCCCGCGCCAAACTACAGGCTTATCTTCTTCGGGCATGAGCAAGTTGATGGACATGATTTTTACCCCTGCTTCGCTGGTTATCGGAAGCACACCAACCGGACCTGACTGCAATGGACCATGAACCCCAAATAGCTTGGGAATGCTTGGCCCGGTGATGTCCGCATCGAGCACGCCCACGCGATAGCCTGATTGAGCCAATGCCACTGCCAGGATGCTGGTGACCAGTGATTTTCCCACTCCACCTTTACCACTCATCACGGCGATCACGCGTTCGACACGATTATATTTGCTTGCCGATCCCTCGGCTGGTTCGCCAAATAGTGCCTTGCGTTCCTGATCGGTCATGTTCTCCATGTGGACGGTCACTTCTTCCACTTCTGGCAGGTTGATGATGGCCGCATACACATCCGCCTCAATCTGATCTTTCAGCGGGCAATCAGGGATCGTCAATGCGATGGTCACTTCCACCGCGTTGTTGCGTACTGTCACATTGCGCACCATTTTTAAGTCGGTCAGGCTGCGATGCAGTTCTGGGTCCATCACTTTTGAAAGAGCTTCGATAACTTTTTCTTGGTTTAGCATATTTATCTCCATGAAAGATATAATCAATTGCCGCTTTGCCAGGATGAGTACTCATCCAAAGTAAAGCGGTCATAATAATTGCAGATGTCAGGCACCAGGCGCAGGTTGCACCGATGACAAATGGCTCGAGGAAAGTGAGATAGATGGAAAATATCACCCCAAATGCAGTCATCCCAAACAAAGCCAATTTTGCATAAGCTGCGTTGCGCTTGTTGGACGACCGGCCAACGCTCCATGCTAGCAGTATCATGATGTAACCAATGACACCCAGAACGCCGATAGGCAGCACTCCAAACATCCGGGCGTAATCACTTTGTTGAACGGTATTACAATCGCCCACCAGGCCGCAAAAGGCTTCCACATGTTTGACTTCAACAAAAGCCAGGTACCCAGCCACAATCAGGCCGACGATGCACAGCAATGGGATCGGCCAGCTCAGAGCGTCATTTGGTCTGCGTTTAACAGCTTGCTGGAATACGCTGATGACGAAATATAAAGTCACCAGCATACCTACTAAAACGATGATTGCTAAAATATTGCCTTCCAGGTCGCGCGCCAAGCGCCCACCGATGTCAAGATTATTATTTGCAGGTATGATCATTCCACCCGCAGAGGAGGTCGGAGTGGGAGACAAAGGTGACGGCGTGGCTGCATTTGCGGTGGGTAGAGCCTGAGTAGGGGTTTCTACGGTGGGGGTAGGTGCGGTAAGTGATGCGGCAAGCACCTCTGCTAAACCGGGAATGATGGGCCAGTCCACTCCGCCTTGTGCCATATATTGTTCGATCAACCCCGGCAACTTCTCAGGGATATCCACTGAGCCAATCAGGTAGGTGTTGCCAATTGCCAGTAAGGGCACGCCGCCACTTTGTAATTTAAAATATTGGATCGTATTCAAGAATAATGTACGCCCAGTAGTTGATCCGATATCGATGCCGATGATTATCAGCTGGTCGCCATACTGTTCGAATAGGGGTGGCAGCACCTGGGTTATCACATACTCACAGTGCCCACAGGACGTGGAGTAGAATAGTACGGCATGCACGATCGGATTGGGGGTTTCCTGTGCCTCCGATACTTGATAAAAAACAAATAAAGACAAAATCAGAATAGAGACAATAATTGCTTTACGCATGGTTTTAGTAATGATATCGCCTTTCACAGAATAAATACAATCCCAGCAATTAACAATCCACCGAGGATAGAAAATACCGTGCCTTTAAGAAACCCTAAAAAATGGAAGCGATAATCCTTATACTCTGGCATCCCCTCGCTTCCCGGAATGACCACAAAACGGGGCGTGAGGGTACAAAACACGAACCAATCCAATATCAGCCAGTCTACGATATTAAATATCCACATGACTCCAGCTGCGTTCAACCATAGGCTCCCATACTGCGTTTCCCCATGCGTGCTAACTGCCAGCGTGCTGAAAAAAGGGCCAAGTAAAAGAATCAGAATAAAAGGCACACCGAACCAGTAGGATAAGCGTTTTTCGGCGTCTGTTTTGGGCGGGACTTTTTTCTGGATTTCAGGTGGATAATCATGCAGAAAAATGCGTGGGTTTACCCTCAGGATGATCATCAGCCATAAGGAGGCGATTATGGAGATAATGCAGCCATCCAGTAAGATTTTTGTGATGCTAACCATCTTTATTTCCTGCTTCGTTGAGCAAATTGGCACGTTTTAGCGTTGGTGCGCACATCAAAATCATGATAGATTCCACGGTTTTCTCCTGAAAGTAACAAGGTTGACCCCCTTCACCTGCTGAAAATTTGCTCCTTGGCCAACGGTGCGGAGCACCGCTGCCTCATCAACGATGTGCGAGCCGGATAGAAGGTCCACCCCATGATTATAAAGTACATCTGATAGAGGCGTACTGGGCCCCAACATCATAACCAGTGCGCCTGCCCGGCATAGCGAAAGCAGCCCATCCAGGGTATGGTTTATTAAGGCGCTGCTGGTGATAGCAACCACCTGTGCCTGGGGGATCAGGTCAACAGCGGCTTCGGCAGGAAACTCGCCATCAGTGGGGCGCTGCTCAATCACCCACAGATTGCCAACAGCCTCACGCAGCTTGGGGATGAAGGGGAAATGACCGACCAGGGCGACATTTTTACCTGTTCCATATTTAGCCAGCACATTCACAGCATTGGTATCGATCGACTGGCTTTCATCGACATCCAGCAGTGAATTGATCGCCGCCACGCCGATGCTGGCTTCCAGAGAGTCGTCAGAGAGGGCATATTCAGTCAGTTGGCGGGTGGTTTTGGTATGCAGCTCTCCTGCCTGGCGAACCGTTGAATGTGTATGAGGTGCATTCGTCATTACCGTGGAAGCCATGCCACAATTCCGGCTGCACACTACTGTCCAGTGGGCGCCCACCAGGATGGACCGCACGGGAGCGTCATCATTTAAACTGGATAATAGATCATCAAGAATACGCATATAAACCTTGATCAATAGACAGCATGTATTTTATATCAGCTTTGCAATTTGATAAACGATGATCCCCGATATGATGGAGATAGCGGCTAACAATCCCAGGTTGTGAAATGCGTATTTCCAGCTGCCGGTCTCCTGCTTGATCACCGCGACGGTTGCAGCACATGGGATGAAAGTCATTTGCACTACCATGAAGGCCAGCGCTGCCGGAATAGTCAAGATAGCTGCAACCTGGGCAGCCAATCCCAGTGCAGAGCTATGTGACCCAAACAAGACTCCCAGGGTGGCAATTGTATTTTCCTTGGCCACAAAACTGGTCAGCAAGGCAACGATCAAGCGCCAATCACCCAGGCCCATCCAGCGACCGATAGGCTCAAAAATATGGCCAACTGAGGCGAGCCAGCTGGTTTGAATATCTCCGTATGGCAACCAGGAAAGCAACCAGACAATGGCTGACACGATCACGATGATTGACCCTGCTTTGCGGATGAATGCCAGCGTATTGCGCCAGACGAACAAGCTGATCGTACGCACGTTGGGTAGGTGATATAACGGCATCTCCATGATAAAGGCAATATGCTCATCTTTGTACACCACGTGGTGAATGGCGATTCCGGTAATAAATAAGAGGATCAAGTTGAAAGCCACCAGGCTGGTGGTGACCAATGCAGCCTGCCTGCCGAATAATGCCGGAGCCAGGAAGGTGATCACAGCCAGGCGCCCGGTACATGGGACTAATGGTGTCAGCATGATGGTCAACAAACGTGCTCGGCGATCCTCAATAATGCGTGAGCCCATTACGGCGGGTACATTGCAGCCAAAACCAAGAAATAATGGTAGGAAAGAGCGACCATGTAAGCCCATCCAGTGCATGTAGCGGTCTGTTACGTATGCGGACCTTGCCATATAGCCGATATCCTCCAGGACACCCATAATGGCGAAAAAGACGATCAGGATGGGTACAAAGGTCAATACGGTTCCAGCCCCGTTGATAATACCATCGATCAATAATCCGGAGAACCATGCGGGAACGCCTGAAAGCACGTGCTGTAACCACGTTGCGAATGGTGAAACCAAACCCTGGCCAAGCCAGTCGACGACTGGCAATGCCAGTCGATAGGTGAGTAAAAATACAACCCCAAATACACCGACGAGCAGCAATAATCCCCAAAATGGATGAGTGGCAACTTTATCTAGGCGATCGGTTATGGTGATTACGCCAGCTTTGGGCCGCTCGACAGCGGCGCGGATCATCCGGCCGATCCATTCATAGCGACTGCTGGCAATATCCAGGTAAGCATCTTCGTGTTGGAGAAGGATGGCGTGGATTTTTTCCCAGGCTTCGGGCGCATCGTTCTGGATTAGCTCAGTAACCTGTGAATCTCCTTCCAGCAGCTTCATGGCGACCCAATCTATCGGATATGGCGCCGGTACTTGCCCGCTTAGAGAAGCCTGGATATCCACCAATACCCGTTTATGTTCAGCGCTGATTTCTGGCCGTTTTGGATTAAACGAGTCTTTGGTCTGTGCTAGATGGATGGCAGCTTCAAGCAAATCATGCACCCCACGATTTTTTGATGCTACCAATGGAACAACCTGCATACCAAGGGCTGCAGCTAATACGTGGGTCTCGATATGGATGCCATGGTGATTTGCCACGTCCATCATATTGATTCCAACCACTAAAGGCACTGGTAGCATGAGTAATTCTGCTAACAGGTAAAAATTACACTCTAATTCGGTTGCGTTGGTGATTAAGATCACCACATCAGGCCGCTCATCCAGTATAAAATCACGAGCAATACGTTCTTCCACCGAGTTAGCCGTCAGGCTGTATGTGCCTGGGAGGTCCACCAATCGAATATTGTGCTCATCATGGATGAATTCACCCATTTTCTGCTCAACTGTTTTCCCGGGCCAATTCCCAACATGCTGGTTCAAGCCGGTGAGCATATTAAATACTGTAGATTTGCCCACATTCGGCTGACCAGCAAGGGCAATGGTAATCGAATGATTAACCTGCTTGCTCACCATTCTCCACCATCACCAGGACTTTCCTTGCTTCACCGCGTCCCAGGGCGATGCGCGAATCACGCAGCTCGATGATGACCGGGCCGGCGCCAAAATTTTGTAAAACCGTTATTTTCGTACCCAGGGTGAATCCAAGCGCTGCAACACGATTGGTGAATTCTTTACCCCCGCTCAATTGTTTGATAATCGCACTTTTGCCTGTTTTTACATCACTTAATGAAATCATCGGCAATTTCCTCACCGCACAATTCACTACGAAACTGACAGGTCCTTGTTACTTTCACAATAATCATGCTTTGTCCTTTCACCATTCTGTAATTTATAAGATTTCTGTGAAGTATCCTTATCACTATAAATTATAAATACCCGATATCAAGAGAACGAAGATAACACCTATGATGATGCCGAATGATGTAGAGTGTTGCTGATATGCAGATACAGCCTGATACAATCGAAATCCTGATTTTCATCCGAAATAACCGCTTATTATAAACGATGATTATGGTGCTGTGTTAACTTATTAGTGATAGCGCTCCATGTACTTTTTTACCGGACCCGGAAATATCGCCTCGGTCATTATAAATAGAATGTTGCAATGCATTTACGATTGTTCCGTGGCGAAATTTCCAACGATGATGTCATTTGATGGCGGTGTTCTCTAGATGAATGATGCTGCCAACCCCGATCTTGATAAAATTATCTCCATATGCAGACGAAAAACGAGCGATGGCAGCTTCACCGGTACAATGGCATGGGCCAACTTGCTCAACCCCCATTTGCTCAAAGTCACTCACTATCGTTTCGATTTCAGCTTCACTTATACCGACCAGATGAAAGCCACCCAGCACCAGCAGGATTGGTGCATTCAATCTTTCTTGCGCATGCTTAACCATCTTTACGATCCCTGGATGGGCACACCCGGTGATGACAACCAGGCCTCGTTCCGTTTGGATGACTAAAGCTTGCTCGCGGATGCCATCCCCTATTTCTCCCGTGATCCAGATACCCTCGGTAATAAATTGCCCGGCAGATATCTCGTTGATAGATGTGTATTGTTCAACCTGGCGCTTGAAGGTTAATGGGAAGGAATTCAGCAGGTATACCACTGGTTTTGCGCCGGCGTTGAATAAAGAAATCAACCCTCCTGTGTGATCATCGTGGGCGTGGCTTAGAACCACAGAATCCAACTGCGCAGGGTCAATCCCCAGCAGGCGCATATTTTCCAGTAATATTTGGCCATCTCCTCCGGTGTCAAAGAGTAAATTATAATCACGGTATTCGATGAGGGCAGAAAATCCCCATGCAGCGGTAAGCCTTGGATCATATGGGTTGTTATCGTAAACAATCGTGATGGTTACAATTTGTGTTTCAGTAATTATCATTTCACTCGTTATTGGTACAGTTTGGGTGGCAAGCATGACTTTTTCTGTGGGGGTCAGCGGTGCAACGAACTCTGTAGCAGTTGCCGGAAGAGCTTGAACTGGCGCCTGGGAATCGGCTGGAGCCGGCAAAGTATACACCGGCGCAGTAACTTGTACCGTTGCCGTGTTCGCAGGAGAACAGGCCGCCAAGGAAAAGATTAAAACAGCCCAGTCAGAAAAATTAATCAGCTTCATCAAGGTTTCACCGGTGGGTAATAAGATACTGAAGCGCTCCAAAAACGGATACCCAGGCGCTCAACGATTTGAGCCTTACCGCTTCTTTCCAGTTCGATTAGTGTGTTTGAAATATCCTCGGGATCATAACGGCTCAGTGTGCGAATCAGCTCTTCTTCGCGCATGGGGTGGCGGGTAATGATGCCAATCACTGCGTCGACCAGCGAATCGGATCCTTGTAAATCAAAAATTCCATCACTAGGGTGAATGACTCTGGCGACATCGCCGAAAATAGCCTGAGCGAGCAAAAGTGCTTCTTCACTGGCGGGTTGCACCCAGGTTTCAACGGGTGGGCGTTCGGGCTGTAAGATATGAACCTCGTCTGGCTGAATACTCTTAAGGACTGCTGCAAGCTCCCTTAGCGCACTCTCGGAGTCATTCAACCCACGCACCAGCATTACTTCGATCCACAATTTTCCGTGGTACTCTTTCCGAAAAGCGAGCAATCCATCCACTTGTTTTTTAAAGCTCAACGCTGGATGAGGACGGTTGATTTTCTTGTAGAGCAAGGCATTTCCGGCATCCAGTGAGGGTAAAACGGCGTCCGCGACTGATAGCTCATTGCGAACTTCCGCCATGTAGAGTAAAGAGCCATTGGTGATGATTGCCACGGGTAAGGTGGTTAGTGATTTTACTTCACGGATCATCCAGCCAATGCCAGAATGCAACATGGTCTCTCCCGAACCAACGAAGGTCACCCAATCGATGTCTCCTGGAGAATGAGAGTTTAGTGCTTGTTTAACTTCTGCCAGTATCGTCTGGCGCGGGAAAAATTCGCTACGCGCATTCTTTAATGGTCTTGTGCGGCCTAACTGGCAGTATACGCAATTCCAGTTGCAGGTCTTAAGCGGGACGGGGTCAATTCCCAGGGATTGTCCCAATCTACGCGAAGGGACGGGTCCAAATACATATTTCATCGTCTATATCCACTTCCGAACCCTTCGCTTGTAGCCAAGCCAGGTCTCTCCAAATTTTGCTTCCAGCATCTGCTCTTCTGATCGAATGAAGATAAACTCAATCAGGACGATAAAAATGGGTATGATTGCCCAGGGTGATAAGGAGCCTAACATGATGACGGCACCCGCTAGTGCCAGGACGAACCCAAGGTACATGGGATGGCGTGATATGTGATAGACATTGCCGACAATCAGAGCGCTGGAGTCCTGGAAGGGTTTAACGGTAGTACCGGCTTTATGTAAGGCACCATCGGCGGCGAAATTGAGCGCCAGCCCAATCACCAGCGGTAACAGGCCGAGCAAATTCCAGGGTAGTGGGATCAGCTTGATGATGGGGACGGTGAAGTGGAGGATCAAGATAATGATTAGCGCCAATAACAAATAAGTGGTTGGAAGCAGGCGTTTCATATTCACGTCTTTCTTACTCATCGCTTTGTAGGTCTGCGAGGGTCCGTTTAAGTAATTCCATGAGCTCGTCAGATAAGATGAAATCAACTACATTAACTTCTTGGGAGGTTACTCCGGGCACAATCCCCACCGCCATCTGGATTGAGTTCGCCAACGGAACGGCGATTGGGCATAATGGAGATGAGGGACGGAACGTGTAACTAACCTTACCGGTTTCATCGACGACTAAATCCTCGATCAGGCGCATACGCACCACATCCACCCCGGTTTCGGGATCAATCACCGTGGATAATTTTTCCAGTATGGCCGAGCGTATTTTTTGAGTGTCAGTCATGCTATCTATTACCCCTCAGGCACCGGTTTATCCAGAGTCTCTTTCAGCGCCTGGTTCACAGAGATGGTCTTGGTATAAATTACTTCCACGCCGGAATTAACGAAAACATATCCTGGGCCCTTGCCCTGGATCAGCTCCTTCAAAATCACTTTATCCACTTTCTGGGATAGCAACCATTCCGCTACCAGGATGCCTTTAGCCTTGGCTAAACCACGATAGGGATTTTGAAGAATTTCCTGCCTGTCAATTTCCCCATTCGATAGCTTTATCCTGACCAGTTCGAAATATGGAGCTTCCCCAAAATGATCGCTCAAGTCACCATTTGGATTGGCTAATGGGAATGCATAACAAATCGATTCGGGTGAGGAAGGCTCGTAATGGATCAATACGCGCTCTACATAGGGGATTTTTTCACGGATGGCTTGTTCGATGCGCAGGCTAGCATCGTGTGCCTTTTTCAAATCCGTAATTCGCAAGGTAATTTCGGCTTCCAAAAAACGATATCTTCCCGAGTTGCGACCTGTGAGACTGTGGATTTGGTCAGTGGCTGGATCGCTTTCAATCAGCTCGCGGACCTGTGACAATGTATCCGGGTCGAGCGAGGCGTCGAGCAGCACGCGCATCCCGTCCTTTAGCAGCTCCCAACCAGTGCGAATGATAAAGACCACTACCAAGAGCGCGGCAATCCGATCCAGATTCAACCCAAAATAATGAGCGATTAATGAGACGAATACGATGCCCGAGGTAAAAATATGGATGCGATACTCTGTGGCAGAAGCGATAAGGCTGGGTGAGTTGGCCATCCTGCCAGCACGCAGCTCAAAGTGGCTGAAAACCATCGGAATGATAGCGGAAAATGCGACCCCCACCAGGAACCATGGGTTTACCGTGGTTGGCCCCAAGGAGCCGACGATGGCATCGCGGGTGATTTCATAGCCGGTTAAAAATATGAGCATGGACAGCATCACGGAAACCACATTTTCTATCTTGTAGAGGCCATAAGGGAAGGACTTGCTTTTGCGTTGTGAGATACGCAACCCAATCAATAACACGACGGCAGCCATCAAATCCACCAGGTTGTGGACCATCTCGGAGGTCACCGCCAGGCTGCCCGAGGCAAGGGCAATTTCCAGGTTCAAGGCGCTCAATAGAATATTGATGCCGATTGACATCCATCCCCAACGCTCAACCACCGGGCCATAGCTCTTTTGCCCTTGGATTTGATCGTGGGAGGTGGAAATAATCTCGTCCGTGCTCATTGGATTGGTTCTATCTGCATTGCCGAGATCAGCGCTGACCAGATTTGGATCATTGACTGGCTGGCAGGAGAAGCGGGCTGGTATTCCGTTACTGGCTTACCCTGGATCATCGCCATAGTAACTGTTTCATCATAGGGAATTTTACCCACAACTTCAATTTGGTGCTGCTGGCAGTAATCTTCAATTTGATTTGTCCCCGCGGGGTAGATGTCAGCCTTATTGATGCAGACGACCGCCTGCAGCCGGAAATGCTTTGCCAGATCCAATACCCGTTCCATGTCATGGATACCGGCGGCAGTCGGTTCGGCGACGATGAGCAGCATATTGGCGCCTGAAAGTGCCGAAATGACCGGGCAGCCAATCCCAGGAGGCCCATCTACAATTACCAGCTGGCTGTCAGTGTCCAGGGCCAGCAAACGCGCGTTTTGTTTTACCACTGTCACCAATTTGCCGGAATTTTCTTGGGCCGGATATAGGTCTGCATGGAACAGGGAGCCATAAAGACCTGCAGAGCGATACCACTGGCCCACGACCTGCGGCTGCATCTGGATAGCCCCTTCCGGGCATTGGTAGACGCACGCCGCACATCCGTCGCAGGAGATCGGATCCACACGATAGTCCAGGTCGTCCATTTGGATGGCATCAAAACGGCACACCTGCTCGCAGATTCCACAGCCCTGGCAAAGCAGGGGGTTAATGATAGCTATTGCGCCTCCGGTGAAATCGTGCGTTTCAATATGCCTGGGCTGTAACAGCAGCTCCAGGTTGGCAGCATCCACATCTGCATCTGCATGCACTGCCTTGATGGGATGCGGTCCCGCATATGCCAGATGGGCAAACGCTGCTGCCAGGCTGGTTTTGCCAGTTCCACCTTTACCACTCAGGATAACCAACTGTTTCAAGAACGCCTCAACTCCCTTTAACCTATTTTCCTTTTATCAATTGTAATATTCCACGCATGAAGTTAACCTGGGGTACCCGTTGGATGTATTGCCGGTATTCATCACCGAATTTCTCAATCCCATCCAGGTCGGCTGCCTGAATATCCAGATAAAACAATACCATTGAAACAATCCCCAGCAAGATAATCAGCCAATGTTGAGCCAGCAAGATCATCGACAGGTTGAAAAGAATGCCTGCCAGATACTGGGGATGGCGCACAATGGCATATACACTGCTATCAACGAGCTTCTCGGTATGAACATAACTTTTCCCTTTGGCTACGCCTCCCCGGCGACCTAATATAAAGATAGGAGCTATCCCGAAATAGATAGATAACCCCAATATGCCCCACCCGATCCATTGAAGCGGTGCCCAACCTGGCAGTTTGAAAACAAAGAATGCCAGAACATACTGGGTTACAAAAAGGATGGAAGCGATATAGATTCCGTAGAATTGTAATTTAGTCTTCATCGGTGTCTCAGTTTATAAATGAGCTCAAACAGTGCTACTCCAAGGACTAATATGGCAATAACCTATAAGAGGAGGATGCCTCTTTGCTGAAGCTCCAGGTGACCTGCTAAAAGCCAGCCAACGAGAGCTCCAGAACCAATAATATTGATTGTGATCGCCCCTCCAATCATAAGCCGGTAACCATCGAAGACGGCTTTAGATATTCTATAAGCAATGCAACCCCAATACTAGTGAGGATTGCGCCGAGTATACTGGCATAGAAGGGAGTACTGGGGATGGGAATGCCTAGAAACTCGACTAAATTCCGTGGGAAGATGACCAGAAGAACTCCTAGAGCGAGATTAATCAAACCATCTAAAAATAATAACCATGATTTGCGATTCATGGAGTGGTATTTCTGCCTCATTAATTTATTAAATACCCTGAATGCCAATTAGTAACTTATTGCGTCGTTTTTTCATGATGAAGAAGTGATTTTGGCAAATAATTGCATGAATTGTGTTCGGAATTCCGGATGAATGTCAACCAGCCTCTTCCCCTGGGCGATGCCCATGGCAATTGCGCGTTCGAAAGGGATGCGCAACAGAATAGGCAATTGGTGCTCATTACAAAACGCCTCCAAGGGCAGGTAAGGCCCATCCTGGCGATTGACCACCACACCTGCGCGGAGACCCAGCTTCCCGACCATTTCAGCAGCCAGGCGCAAATCATGCATGCCAAATGGCGTCGGTTCTGTCACCAGGAGCACATAATCACTACCATAGACTGCCTCCACCACCGGGCAGGATGTGCCGGGAGAGGCATCCCTAATCACCACCTGGCCTGTCTGGGCGACAGCCCATTTTTTCAGCTGGCGGATGATCGGTACAGCCATGGGCTCTCCCACATCCAGTACCCCCTGTGCAAATGATAGCCCTGCATCCGCTTTCCCCATCTCAATGACCCCGATCCGATTGTGAACCTCGCGGATAGCTTTCTCGGGGCAGATCGCTGTGCAACTTCCGCAACCATGGCAAAGCTGGGGAAACACCAGCGTCCGCTTTCCGAGAACTGCAATGGCATTATACTGGCAGACCTCAGCGCATTTTCCGCAATGGGAACAGAGCGCTTCATCGACCGCAGGCACCGGGATGCCCACTTCTTTCTGTTGCCCGATCTCCGGGTGAAGAAATAAATGGGCATTGGGTGCTTCCACGTCGCAATCCAGAAAAAGCGGCGGAGGGTTAAGCTCCGCCGCCAGGCTGACAGCCAGGCTGGTAGCGACGGTCGTTTTTCCAGTACCGCCCTTACCGCTGGCAACAGATATGATCATTCACTCCGTCCATGGCGGCCACTATAACATTCTAGCTGAGTTGCTTCCCCGGTTGTTAAAAGCTGGTTTTCCTTGAAGACCTCAATTACCTGCAAGATGGACAAGGAATCACCATCAGCTCGCATGCTAATGACGGCTGCCTGACCCTGCCTGAACCATTTACGAATAATCTTTTCAATCATGTTCAACCAATTTCCAGGAATTAAAAAACATCGGTGAAGCAAATTCCTGCTCACAAACCTATTCCATTGCTGGATTCCAGACCTCCCAGACCTTGCCTACCAATTCTGGATTGGGCTTGAGGGTTAGTTTGCCTGGCTCCCATCCAGCCGGAGTGGCCTCTTTGCCGCCTGACTCCCGTACCAGCTGGAATGCCTGGATCTGGCGAACCGACTCGGCGATGCGCCGACCGACGGGAGGGGTGAGCATTTCCATTGCCTGAATGATGCCATCTGGATCGATGATAAAACGCCCGCGCAATTCGATCCCCTGGCCTTCATCCCACACCCCATACGCCCGGCCCACATTGCCTGCCTGGTCAGATGCCATATGGAATGGGATCCCGCCCTTGACCATCTTGCTCAGCTCGTGGTCATTCCACATCTTGTGAACAAAGTGGCTGTCCACACTGACCGAGATAACCTCGACACCCAGCTCTTGCAATTGGGGGTATTTGTCAGCGACCGCTGACACTTCAGTCGCTCAGACAAAGGTGAAATCACCGGGGTAAAAGCACAACAAAACCCACTTACCAGCAAAATCCGACAGCTTTACCGGCGTGAAGCTGCCTCTATAGTAAGATGGCGCAGTAAATTCGGGGGCTTTCTTACCGACCTGAGCGGTCATGGTACGCTCACTCCTTTCAATAATAGTTGGGATAGGGCTTTCAGGATTGGTCTCTCCTGAAACTGTTCCTGTTACTCGAGCACATCCGACGATTTCTGCCATGGTAACTCCTGTAATTTCAAATGAATTTGGAATTTTAATTCTATTTTGAAAGGAATCCTTTTACGTCATCAGCTGACGTGCCAGGATCTGGCATGTAATTTACCTCCTTCCCCTTGATTTACGATTAGCCCGTTTCCCGCCCCGGTAGCGGGTTTGCTTCCGTTGGCCTCCGGCGGGTAAATTGTAATTTTTCGATGACGCTGGTGATGGTGGGAGAGTTGTCGAAGCAGGTTGTGCCAGCCTTTGCTCGATAGATTTTATCACCACATCAATTACACGTGGAGCGACCTCGCTGCCTAAAAATGATAATGCGGCTCCTGCCAGCGATTTGATGCCGTGAGTGGATTCCTGGCTCACGGGTGGGATGATGGCTTTTTGGTGTACTATAGGCTTGAGTTTGATTGTTGGTTGCTGGGTAACGACCACCTCTGACGATGCAGTCAGATCATCTACGATCGCTCCATTTGGGCACACGCTCAGACATGCTTCGCATAGTGTACACAGGGAATGATCGATTTGGGCGCGCCCATCGATCAACTGAATCGCCTCGAATGCGCAGGCATCGATGCACGTGCCGCAACCTGTACAAATCTTTTCATCTATCTTTATTGCCATATTATCCCATACCGTTCTTTGAGAATATCGTTTTTAGTGCAGCCGGTCAACCCGATCCACGATATTTCCCTGAATGTAAGCCATTACGGCATCATCAATGGTGACGATATCGGTCACTACCGGCCGGATACCCATGGCCTCCATACTATCGTAAGCACCTTGACCCATGCCGCGGCATAACAATGCCTGGCAATCCTTGATCGCTTCACCCATTTGAAGGTGCTTATTATGTGAGATTGCCCCCATGCCGTGAGGTTGACCTGGTTGCTCATCAAAGTGTGGCTGATCTGAAAAATGGGTGTGGCCGAGCTTATCGCGTAGCTCGCGGTTGGTAATCTTTCCGTCATCCACAGTCACGACTAAATAGTATGGTGCCCGTCCAAAGTGTTGGCTGATGGTTTTTCCATCATCGGTAATTGCAGCAATTTTCATAAATTAGACTCCTGAATAAAATTTACCTCGCTTCCGCAAGGCATGATCAACATGATCATTAACAATAATTCCAGCGAGCTGATTACCTGCATATTTATTGAGGGATCAATTACTTTCCTTCATGATGGTGCTCACCGGGTCATTCCGTTTTAAAGTGCCGCTCGGTGGGATGGTCGCTTTCATCCGCTGGGCACATGATTAACAGTGATTTCGAGGGTGTATCGCCGGTATTTTGCCAGATATGGGGCAAGTACGCTTCGAAAAGCAGGCTGTCACCTGGATTGAGGATATATGCCTGGTCTTCAATCGTATAGGATATGCATCCTTCCAGGCAGAACACAAATTCATGGCCCGTATGCACAATCGGGGTTGGGCCGCTGTTGGCGTGTGGCTCCAACGTGATCAGCAAGGGCTTGCCGCCTTGAAGTGTCAGGCCTGCACCCAGGTCAGCCAAGGTACCAGAGGCAAAGGTAGCTTGTGGGCGTTTGTTGGCCTTCTGGTAGCAGAGATTCTCATGGGGTAGGTCAGTCTCAAAAAACGCCGTGATGGGAACTTCCAATGCTCCCGCCACTTGCTGCAGCGTGGAAACACTTGGAGAAGTTTTTTCGTTTTCGATCATGCTCAGCGTGTTGACATTGAGCCCGCTTAGCCTGGCCAGGGTGCGCATGGACAATCCCTTATTCGTACGCAGCTGATGTAAATTCCGGCCCACATCGATGGATGGCAGGGAAAAATTTGGATCATCTGAGACAAGAACGCCAATGAGATTATGCCGTCGCTGATGCATTCGTTGTCTCTTATGAATATGGGCACCCTTTGATTGCGCTGGGGGGTTCATATCTTCTCTCCGCTTGAAATCAATCAAACAACCAATATTATAGTACGAATATGTCTGTTTATCAATAGATTGTACTATTTTGATGTGTATTAAAATTTTCTTATTATATGCTTAATCGAAAAGCGGCGTAAAATCCGCCGCTTATCAATGGTGTAGAATTTTATCAATTATCAAAGAGTATTAGGGTTGAGCATTATAAAGCCACCCTTGCCCCCGACCTCACCCGTTGCCATTGCCACGTGAGTGCGCCCCTGAGGCGATGATCGTATTGTATGTATCGCTAACCAGGTCAGTATATAAGGCTTGAAGCGTTGGATCAGTGAACACCCCTATCTGGCCGGTTGCCGGGTTGGGCAATCCGTAACGATCCAGGAGGGTCTTGATCGCATCGCTGTGGGTTTGCTCGCTCTGGCTGA
>Ga0209609_10000034_pt1 | contig 71648 bp, 73 predicted proteins | sample LakKivw325mmetaG_FD_184136 | JGI IMG/M metagenome (GOLD analysis project Ga0209609, IMG submission 184136) | Anoxic lake water microbial communities from Lake Kivu, Rwanda to study Microbial Dark Matter (Phase II) - Lake Kivu water 325m metaG... | ecosystem: Environmental > Aquatic > Freshwater... | reverse complement strand
TCTTCAAGCATCTTTTTATACCTTACCCTGTCTTCAGGGTTTACATATAACTGATTTCCAATGTTGGTAATGCTCTTTATCATCTCTTCAGGAGAATCATACCCTGCCATCCTCGCAAGGGCACGGTTGACACTGATAAAACGTCCTTCCGGTGTGACCTGGGAGATACCTTCAATAGCATTATCAAAGATGGAGCGGTATTTTATTTCGCTCTCAAAAAGTGTTTTTTCTATATTCTTCTTGTCTGTGATGTTGCGGACGGATTCTATGGCACCTATGATATCCCCGCTGCTGTCAAAAAGCGAAGAGGCAACACCCCAGAGGTGTGCGCCTCTCCCTCCATACACCTTAGAAACAAAAGCCTCTCCGTAAAAAGCATGTCCCTTCTGTTCAACAAACTTATAATTCTTTTTGATGTTTAAATCGGGCATGAAGATGAGGTCTATGAGTATAGGCCTTCTTATTCCATAGAAAGGTATTGCATATTCGTAATCACCTTTCCCGAGCATATTTTCTTTCATTGCCCCTGTCATTTCTTCTATAGCCCTGTTCCAGGCGATGACCTTCTTTTCCTTGTCGACGACAAAGGTGGCATCGGGGAGGAACTCTATGATATCGAGAAGCTGTTGATGTGATGTATAGATATGTTCCTCTGCCTGCTTTTGCTCGGTGATGTCATTATATATCGCTACTATTTCACCGGAAGATAATTTATACACATAATTCTCTCTCCAACCGCTAATCCTCTGGTCTTTGTAAAATGTAATAGGGAACCTTTCTGGCTCCCCTGTTTTGTATACCCTTTGAAAGACATCAAAGAGACCTAAGTCCTTAACCCCTGGGAACATCTCCAATACTGATTTCCCTATTACCTGTTCTCTGGAGATATTACCAATCTTTTCTGCTGCTGTATTGAAATCCTTGAAGATAAAATCCTTGCCATCGTTACGGGCTTCATACACAGCCACAGCACTGCTCATGTGCTCAAATAACTCTGTGAACCTCTCCTCCTGTTGCTTTAGCGTTCTCTCCATATCCAGTAGTTTTGTTGTCTCACTTAACAGGAAACTTTTTCTCGTATAGAATAGGGATAAGGAAATGATAATGAAGAACAGGAAGGAGACAATTACTGTTATGGTAAGGTCTCTGTACCCTGCCCTCAGTATATCCTTATCAGTCCTCTCAACAACGACTGTCCATCCAATGTCTTTAAGTGGTGCAAGTGTTACATAACTTTTTATATTCCCCTCTTCTAGGTCTTCCATTTCAATCATGTCTTTATGTTCCTGGATAGCCTTTTTAATGAGCGGGAAAGATGGGTAACTGCTCACCTCTTTTGTATAAGGGAATTTATTGTTGTATACGATATATCCTGAATGGTCAACGAGGGTTAGTTTTGTATACTTGTCCAACGGAACCTGTCGGATGATATTGCTCAGGAAGGAAACACTTTGAGAACTTCCAAGTATTCCAATCACCCGACGGTTCTGGTCAAAGACAGGGACGCAAACTGCCACGGCAAGTTCCTTCTCGCCAATAATCAGTCTAAAAACACCTGATACATACGGTTTCCACCCCTTGCTCATACCCTTATACCAGTCACGGTAAGATAGGTTTTTACCATGGGATACCCTATCAACAGGGTAGTTAAACAAGAGGACACCGTTTTTATCAGATACAAATGCTCCATCTATTTCATTGTTGGTTTCTTTTAGCTGGGTGAGATGAAAAAGTATTTTTTTAGAATCCCTTTCCTTGAGAGCATTGACAAACAAGGGGCGGCTTGCATAGGATTGCAAGACACCTATGGAGGCCTTTTGATATTCCACTATGAGACTTGAAAGTAAGTGTGCCGTAGTTTTGTCTGAGCTTAATGTATTTCTTATGTCACCATGGAAGTGTTGATACCAGACATAAAGGCTCACCCCGAAGGTGAGGAGAAACAATTTAGAGATATTATGAGTATGAGTGAGTAAGGTTTTACGAACCAGGCATAAAAAATGGAGTTTCTCTTAACCATAAATATGTCCTTTCTGTAAGTAGTGATAGAAGTCAGGCATGGCCTTTTTCATCGCCTTTCTAACTTCTGCTACACTGCTCTCTAATCCAGCCCTGGAATATGGCACGAGAATATCGGTTAAATCTTTCCTAATTTGATAGAATTGATGGATGTGCGCATTGTAATCCTTCCTAAGAGACCGGGTGGGTCTGTGTGGCGAATTCAACTGTTAACACCTCTATATTATTAGCGGTCTATGGTTCATATATAACAAGGTCTTTACCTTGTTTTTTCCCCCTGTACATATTATCATCTGCCCTTTTCACCAATGCCTCTGTCTCTTCTCCAGTTTTAAATTGTGCAACCCCGATGCTTACGGTTACGTGCACGCTTTCACCTGTAGAAGGAAAGAATGACTCATCCTTGAATTCTTTTCTGATCCTTTCTGCAATTGATGCCCCCTGTATTCCTGCTGTTTCTGGTAGAATCACGATAAACTCTTCACCACCATATCGACATGCAGAATCTATGGTACGGATGGACCTCTGGATGACTTTGGCGAGCTTTACCAGTACTTGATCTCCCTCTAAGTGTCCGTGTGTGTCATTATATAGCTTGAAGTTATCGATATCCAGCATCAATATGGATAATGAATGGTTAAAACGAATACTACGTTCCATCTCTGAACTCAACTGTTTATAGAAGTACCTCAGGTTGTAAAGCCCTGTGAGATCATCGGTAACGCTCAGTTCCCGGTATCTCTGTTCACTTTTTCTGAGCGCTATTTCCATCTTCTTCCGTTCGGTGATATCGTGGAGGGTTACAAGAAACACCTTCTCTCCTTCCCAATCTATCTCTACTACATGCATTTCAACTGTGGCACTTTCTTTATTCTTCCGTCTTATATTCATTTCAACGGTTTTATCCAATGACAGTTGGTAATCGAAGGGGTTACCTACCAACTCATCCTTTGTAAAACCAGTGATGAGCTCTGCAGCAGGGTTGAGAAAACGGATAATTCTCTCTTTATCTATGATAAAGATACCATCTATACTCTTTTCTACAATAGTACGGAGACTTGTTTCTCTTGATCTCAGTGCTTTTTCTGCCTCTCTGCGATCTGTGATATCGCGAAGTAGCAGTACTGCATTATTCTTAGTGCTCAGGTTGCCTGTTATAATTTCGAGAGGTATCTTTCCTCCGTCTTTCCTTTCGCCTTGTGCGAACCCTATATGGTACCCTTCTTGTTCGGGTATTTCGTCTGTTTCCTGAAGCTCTTCAGTTTCAGATTGTTCCTGGAAATATAAAAGGTCAGTTTTTTTATCAATAACTTCGTCAGGGTCGTAGCCAAACATCCTTTGTATTGAAGGGTTACACATGATGATGTTTTTCTCTTTATCTACTACGATTAATGTATCAGGACTTATGTTTGAGATTATATCTTCCATTTCCTGCTGCTTTTTTTCAGCCCTTTTCCATCTATGGTAAGTTATGTAAAGGAGTCCGGCCAGATAGAGGAAGATGAAATTTACCACATATTCAGTAACTAAAGGAGAAATTTCACTAAAATATTCATAGAGCCTTTCACTGAGATGAACAGATACTGTGAAAAAGGGAAATGTGATTGAAAGAATGGTAGCCAGAACAACGTCCCGCCACTCTTTTGTTTTTCTTCTTCCTACCAGTTTCATAATCGTATAATCATATAATACATAATTGGCAACGAATAATGCAAGATTATCAAGAAGTTTTTGCGTTTATTGAGGGAAGGTTAGGAAAATGTGGTTATATGGGGAACATACTATAACTTATGGAGTTATATCTTTCAGTTTTTTGAGCACGGGGGTTATCCCATACTCCTCCATATCACTACTCTCTATGATGACCTTACCACCATAGCCTGCATCTTTAAGAGACCTTAATATTCGCTTCATATCCATATTGCCGTTCATGAAGTGATGGTCGTCCCTTTTTCCCGTATTGTTGTGGATATGAACGTGGAATACATTTTCTATACCCGTTACTCTTAAGTCCTCTATAATAGCGCCTTCAGGGTCTTTCTCCCCTTTTGAGCATTTCGTGATATATGCGTGTCCTATATCCAGTGCAATGCCGATGTCCGGAATCATGTCTTGCAGTTCTTTAAAATCTCTCAGCTCATAAAAAAAGAAAAAGGGCATATGCACATTCTCAAGGGCTATCCTTAAATTCCTTTCCTTTGCATAAATGGTAAGCTCTTTCAGGTCTTCAATAAATGCCTCTCTCGTTTTGTCCTCTATGCCTTTCAGTTTATCCATGAGGAAGGTATAACCCGGATGTACAACCACAGGGTCACATCCAATTCGATGTGCTAAATCCAATGACAGCCGTATCCTTTTCCTGGAAATTTCCCTTATATCTTTAAAAAAACTCCCGAGATTTATCTCAAAAAAGGGGGCGTGCATTGCAAATTCTACCCCCTTTTCCTTCAACATATGAACCTTCGACAAAAAGACATTGTCCATATCCAGGGCATGGGGTATCTCATAGCAGACCTCTATTACCCTTATCCCGGAAGATACAATATCATCCAGTATGTCCAGTATGTGTTTCTTAACAAAAAATAATGTTGAAAAACCGAAATTCATCGTTACCTGTCAGCTTTCAGCATTTAGCTTTCAGCAATCAGCCCGTTCAAAAACTCCGAAAGCTGACTGCTGAAGGCCAATACCCGTTTATTTGCCCATCAGCTATGAGCTATCAGCCATGAGCTGGTTTTACTTGATTGCCACCTTTATCTGATTGACTATCTCTTCACTGCTCAATGAACTGATAGACTTTAAAAGACCCTCTTTCCTGTAGAAATCTATCAGAGGGATAGTTTTTTCATTATATGTCTCAAGCCGTTTGGTAATGGCCTCCACAGTTTCATCGGCACGCTGAACTACCGGAGAGCCGCACTTTATGCATCTACCATCCGGTGTGGGGGGCTTGCTCTTGATATTGTATATTTCCTGACAATCTGGATTTGAACAGGTTCTGCGTGTAGTCAACCTGTCAAGGATAACCTCTTTCGGGACATCGAGGTTAACCACCACATCCAGTTTCAGGCTTAGTTTTTTCAATAGTTCCCTTAATGCCTCAGCTTGAGGGATGGTTCTTGGAAAGCCATCGAGTATGAACCCTTTCCCGCAATCTGGGTCCCTTAGCCTTGTTTCCATGATATCCATAATGAGTTTATCCGGAACAAGCTCGCCGCGCTCCATATAACCCTGAGCTTCCAGGCCCAGTTTTGTTTTTGCTTTTACTGCGTTTCTCAAAATATCACCTGTTGAAATCTGTACAGACCCATCATGGTCGGTCAATAGTTTTGCAACTGTCCCTTTCCCGGCACCGGGGGCTCCCAATAAAACAATTCTCATCGTACATCCTCCTTTCCCTAAAAACCTCTATTTGTTTTTTGCCTTTTCCTGTTTTTCTTTTCTTTTTTCCTTTAAGGTTTTCTGTGGAGCTTTTTTACCTTCCCTTTTCTGTCTGCTTTTTTCCTTCATAAACCCTCCTGTGTAATTATGCCAATGATCTTATCAAAGAAAACACAAAAAATCATCGAAAAAAAACATCTGTGCTATGCCGCCTTCCCTACAATAAAATGATGAACGAGAAATGCACCTCCATAAGAAATGATAATTGAAATGACTGGATAGACAGAATAGAGGGCATTTTAAGGTCAATTAGCAAATAGTGACAAGTGGTGAGTAAGCCAGAAGAGCTTTTGTGTAAAACACGTCAAGGTTGAGCATAAATACCAATCATTTCAAAAACTCAACCTTAGCCTAAACCTTAACCTTTGATTGCAAATCAGTATTGTCTGCTGGGGAATGGGGCAGGGTAAAATAGAAGGTTGCACCCTCGTCAACTGCCCCTTCAGCCCAGACCCTCCCACCGTGTCGATTTATAATCCTCTGAACAATTGCGAGCCCTATTCCTGTTCCTTCATATTCATCAGCACTGTGCAACCTCTGGAATACCCCGAAAAGTTTATCCTTATATTGTATATCAAACCCGACACCATTATCCTTCACATAATACGTATTCTCTCCGTCCCCTTCAAAACCACCTACTTCTATAATGCCAACATCCCTTTTCCTGGTAAACTTTACAGCATTGGAAAGTAAATTCACCAGGACCTCGCGTATCATCGACATATCACCTTGAGCAGGCAATGGATTATTCATTATAAGTCTCAGCTTTCGCCCGTGCGTGATTGCCTTGAGTTCCTCAAAAACACTCTTTGCAAGCTCTCCTATATTTATTTCCGAGACTTTAAAATCCTGACGCTTCAGGCGAGACAGGACAAGAAGGTCATTGATAAGCTGTTGCATCTCTTTAGTGCAGCCCTGAATGGCGTTTAAAAAGTGTAGTGCTTTATCATCGAGCTGTGCTGCATACCTTCTCAAAAGGATGCGGGAAAAACCATCAATGGAAATAAGGGGGGTCCTCAGGTCATGGGAGACAGAGTAAGAAAATGCTTCCAGCTCTTTATTGGCAGTCTCAAGCTGTGCTGTGCGTTCCTTCACACGTTTTTCAAGTTCCTTATTTAACTCACGGATTTCCTGCTCGGCCCTCTTAAGCTCCGTAATATCCATAAAGGATAATACACTCTTCTTCGTCCCCGGTATGACATCCACCGTTATGTAGATATTCCTCAGTTCTCCCTGCCTGTTGATGAATTTGAACTCGTAATTCTTCGGCGCGGCCTTAGGATGAAGTCTGCGCAGCTTATGATATTGCAGCATCCTTTCGAGGTCATCCTTTGCGATAAACTCCGTCCAGCTTTTTCTGTCCTCAATTTCCTCTTTTTTATAACCGGAAAGTTTCTCAAATTGGGTGTTTGCCAGAGATATGGTTGTATTCTCCTCACTGATACTGGTTGCCGTCCCGGTATTTTCAAAGATGGTACGGTACATATCTTCTGATATAAATTTAACATGCTTTTTTCTATTGGGTTTTGCCTCTGTTTTCGTTTTTTTCATGGGTTTCATCTCCCTTTTTCAAACACATTTTAACCATAGTTCATAAATGACGTAAAGAATTTTCTAAATGTCATATAAAAAAGACCTACTGTCCATCCTTGACAATTACTCTGATAATTTTCTAAATATATTTCATAAGTTTTGCTATTGTCTTTTTTGATAGGTGAGAGTACGATATTAAAGAAACGGAAAAATACGATGGTCGTATATTAATTGTTGGGCTCTGGAATAAATTGGAGGAATCTGATAGGCTTATGTTGGTATGAATAATCACGAAATTACGAAACAAATAGCCAATCACACCGCCAAAGCGGTCGCCCACTATTGGCAAACAAGGGCTGCCCAGCGAAAGAAACAGGAAGCAGGTGGAAAAGCTGATCAAGGTCTCCGTAGTGCCGTCACTGGCAGTGCACAGATGGACGGATTTATTGACCTTTTCACAAAACTTATCAAACAAGCGGGGATTCCTAGTAACTACATTTTCAGAAAGAAGGCCGTCGAACTTCCTGGTTTTTTCAGACCAACCAAGGAATGGGACCTTCTTGTTGTCCGTGAGCGGACATTGATCGCTGCAATCGAAGCTAAATCTCAAGTTGGCCCTTCTTTCGGTAATAATTTTAACAATCGGACAGAAGAGGCGATAGGCAGCGCACTTGATCTATGGACGGCTTTTCGAGAAAAGGCATATCTTAACAGTCCACAACCGTTTCTCGGCTATTTCTTCATGCTTGAGGACTGCAAGGCATCTAATCGACCCGTCACTGTCCAGGAACCTCACTTCAAGGTATTCCCAGAGTTCGTTGGTGCGTCATACATGCGCCGGTACGAACTCTTCTGTCGGAAACTTGTGTTAGAGAGGCATTACACGGCATCCGCCTTCATCAGCTCATTCAGCCTTGACGGTCTCAAAGGTGCTTACAGTACACCAGCTGATGATCTTTCAATGGAGCGCTTTGCAAAGACGCTGGTTGCCCATGTCGCAACGTTTGTGTGAAACTATGTCCTCAACGATCCACAGGCTAATCAATGGCGATGCACGAGATTTGTACTTTTTGAATGACGAGTCTGTGCACCTTGTCGTTACTTCACCGCCCTATTGGAATCTAAAACACTATAACGAAAACCCTGGCCAGATGGGGCATATTCAAGACTATGAAACCTTCCTGACAGAATTGGAGAAAGTCTGGAGGCATGTTTATCGTGTTCTTGTTCCAGGAGGGCGGCTAGTGTGCGTGGTCGGTGATGTCTGTGTAGCCAGACGGAATTTTGGTCGTCATTTGGTGTTTCCCCTCCATGCAGACATCTGCGTGATCTGCCGGCGCATCGGCTTTGACAACCTAAATCCGATTATCTGGTACAAAATCGCCAATGCATCTTATGAGGTGCCCAACGGGTCCAAATTTTTGGGCAAACCCTATGAACCTAACGCTATCATTAAAAACGATATGGAATTCATTTTAATGCAGCGAAAACCTGGAGGATACCGGAAGCCATCTGAGTTACAGCGTAAAGCAAGCATGATATCCAAGGATGAGTTTAACCGCTGGTTCCAACAGATATGGAACATCCCAGGAGTATCGACTAAACACCACCCCGCCCCATTCCCCTTGGAGTTGGCTACCCGGTTAGTACGAATGTTTTCGTTTGTGGGGGACACCGTCCTTGATCCATTCTGCGGCTCTGGGACAACGATGATCGCAGCCTTCCAAATAGGCCGCAACAGCATCGGAGTAGAAATTGACCCAGAGTATTGTCGCATGGCAGCACGGTATCTTAAAGCAGAGACCATTAACCTTTTCTCAAGCGCTCAACTTATCTTTGAGAAGGTTTCAACAGAGCGGGCTTGCATGGTCAAGGAAGATCAAGCTTTGTACGAAGTGAGGCCTGCAATGAGAAAATTAGGCCAACAAGGCGGTGTGCCGGATAAGCAAAATACCGCGCCTAGGTGACCTTTACGTTATCTTTAAGGAGTGAAATGGAAGTAGTTAAATTCGTCATTTACGAGACTCCTTACGCATGTTGGGATTGGGAACTGAAGGAAAAAAATCTCGAGTTTTTGGAAGGCATTGACGCAGGCTACTTCAGTTATGTTGCCAGTTTAAATTCGGATCATGTTGAAGGTGACGATAAACACCGAGCCGCAGTGTGCCTCCGACTTGCTTACTCTCACGGCCTTGAAGCTCTTTTTGCTTTACTCTGCTCCGCAGTTCAAGCCCCGCAGTGCGCGGTTGGCTGGGTCCTAAATTATAGAAACAGTGACCTGTTGAGCCTTGTCAGGAAGATTTCGAACAAGGAGCCTGTATACACAAGGTTCAAACAAACGCCAGTGACCTGGGAATTGCTCGCAAAACATATCCACGGTGGTCTGAGCTATGAGGAGGGTAAGAGGATGTGGATTCAGAAAGGGTTTGGGAGACTATGGGCATGGTTTGCCCGTGAATTTGTCGACGAGAACATGGCTCTGGAGTATAACGGCATCAAACACGGTCTAAGGGCAAGACCGGGGGATTTCATCTTGCGGTGGGTCACGAAGACACTCCCGGAGTTCCCGCCCCTCCCGAAAAGATGATGTCCCTTGGGGGTAGCACTTTCGGTTCGTCCTATTTTGTCAAAGAGTATATCTTCCCCAATGATAAATGCAATTTTCGTCCAAGAAGGCATTCCCGTAACTGGAGTCCCCACAACCTTGCCAATGGGCTTGTCTTGATATCGATGTCAATCAATAATGTTGTTAGCTGGTTGCGTGGTGTAAATGGCGTTCCGATGAGTAAATGCCGATTTGAGAATCCAGTTTCTGAAGACCTATTCGAAGAACCGTGGAAAGAAAGCGTTGGAGTTGATCATGTAAGTCTGGATCAAGTCATTATGACCGAACATGTGACTCCGTTTTCCCGGGAAGACATCCTTCGCTCTTATCAGGCGATGAGGTACATTTGACACTGAGTCATTCAAAGAGTGACCGATGACCGAACGGGGAGATAACCAGCGGTTGCAGCCAATCGCCGATAAATCCGGCTCCCGGTGAGCCGCACCGTTACTTCAAAACAGACAAAAAGACTGAATAGACAGGATAGACGGAACAGTAATCCGCAATCGATAATTGCTCCAAACCATGCTATACTACATCCATGAAAAAGATCGTCTCCTTTGACCTTGACGGAACAATCGTAAATGGCCAGTTCGGTGAAATGGTATGGAATCATGGTATCCCTGAAGAATTCTCCAAAAAATACTCCATTACCTTTGAGGAAGCAAAGAGGCTGATAGTAAAGGAGTACGAGGCAGTTGGAGATACAAATATCCTGTGGTACAACATAGAATACTGGCTTGACAGGTTTAACCTACCAATAGCGGCAGACACACTGCTCAATAGATATGAAGCATATATTGAACTCCTTCCTGATGTGAAAGAGGTACTTGAGACATTGAAGGGAAAATACACCCTGATAATCGCTTCAAATGCCGCGAGGATATTTGTTGAAAAAGAGCTTGACCATATGGGCGCTGCCCATTACTTCAGCCATATAATCTCTGCAACCACAGACTACAAAATGGTAAAAAAGGGTGAGGGGTTCTATAAAAAACTCTGTAACACATTGAATGTATCCCCCGAAGAACTCATTCATGTCGGTGATCATCCAATCTTCGACTTTGTTGCCCCATCAAGCGTGGGGATAGAGTCGTACCTCTTGAGAAGCAGGGAGCAGAGAGCAAGGAGCAAGAAGCAGGGAGCAGAGAGCAAGGAGCAAGAAGCAGGGAGCAGGGAGTTAAACCCAAACAATGGAAGGGTCATAACCAGTTTGATGGAACTCTTGCATGAACTATGAGAAGATGCTTCAAATGTAAAAACCCAATAGATATGGAAAGCATATCTTTCAGGGAAGAATGCCGGATATGCAAGTCAGACCTGCATATCTGTTTGAACTGCATATTCTATGATGAGGGAAAAGCCAACAAATGCAGAGAAACACAGGCAGAGTATGTAAAGGAAAAGGACAGGGCAAACTATTGTGACTATTTTAGATTTAAAGAAGAAAAAGAGAAAAAATCAGGCAGGGAAGATGCTGAAAATCTGTGGAAGGAACTCTTTAAGAAGCAGTGAATAGTGAATGGTGATTGGTGATTGGTGAATAGTGAATAGCAGAAGCTGAACCCCAAAAACTTTGATGAACAATAAATATTTTCGATTCCTGATTTTCGATTTTTACTCCGAACTCCCTACTCCGAACTCATAACTCCTTACTGATTTTTCACCCTCGTAAATATAATCCTGTATCGCTCCCTATCTAAATCAAAACAGGCTGTACATCCACTATCCTCACAACTTTCTATATCCATTTCCTCTTTTGAAGGTAATGGTTCAAGAAGGACTTCAAAACCTATGGATTCGTACATTTCCACCATTTCAGATAACCTCGGTTCGCATGTTACAAACCTTTTTTCCCACCCGGCCTGTATCAGTTCATCTTCTCTTTTCATTGCTTGGCCCTTTTCTCGCTTAAACCCAGATTTGTCATTAGAGCATGGTGTCGGGTTTTCCTAAGCAAACCGTCGTGAGGCAAGGAAGCTCGGTCTTTTGCATAGGCAAAAGTTCCGAAGCCGAACGCGAGCGAACGAAGCCGCTGGAGCGTAATGAGCGTGTTTGCGTGGAATATCCCGACACAGATACTCATCCTAATGGAAAATCCGGGTTAAAAAATAATCGATTGTTTTCTTCAGGCCCTTTTCAAGCGATACTTTTGGCTGCCATTCAAGATAGTTTTTTGCCTTTGAAATATCAGGACATCTTCTCCTGGGGTCATCATCGGGTAACTTTTCGAATATAATCTCAGACTTAGAGTCCAACATATCGATAATCCTTTTGGCAATCGATATAATCGAAACCTCGTTCGGGTTACCAAGGTTTATTGGGCCAGAAAATCCGGAAAGGTATGGTTTTGTATAATTCCTTTCCCTTTTATGTTCCCCGGTTTCGTAGTCCATCATCCGTATCATACCTTCTATCATATCATCAATATAACAGAAAGACCTCGTCTGCTTGCCATCTCCATAGATTGTGATTGGTTTATTGTTTATCGCCTCTGTTATAAAATTGCTTATTACACGGCCATCATCAGGTCTCATCCGCGGCCCATAGGTATTGAATATACGGACAACCTTTATGTCCACATTGTTCTGTCTCAGGTAATCAAAGAAAAGGGTTTCTGCTACCCTTTTGCCTTCATCGTAACAGCTTCTCTTACCAATGGGATTCACATTTCCCCAGTATTCTTCCCTTTGCGGGTGGGTTTCTGGGTCGCCATAAATCTCACTTGTTGAGGCCTGCATAACCCTTGCCCTTACTCTCTTTGCAAGACCGAGCATATTCAGCGCACCAAGGACATTCACCTTTATCGTCTTTACAGGGTTGTACTGGTAGTGTATGGGGCTTGCCGGGCAGGCAAGGTTAAATATCCAATCCACCTCAAGGAGTATGGGTTGCGTAACATCATGGATGACCAGTTCAAAATGCGGATGGGTTAGAAGATGAGATATATTCTTCTTTGTTCCTGTAAAATAATTATCAAGACACAGGACCTCGTGCCCATCGTTTAATAGCCTTTCCGAAAGATGGGAACCTATAAAACCCGCACCACCAGTCACGAGTATACGTTTTGGTTCATTATATATGTGATATTTATACATCTGGCCTGCCTATACATATATAGTGAAAACCTAAGTTAGACAGGGTTCTCGGATTATACTGGTTTCTGCCATCAAATATAACAGGTGCTTTCATGAGGGATTTCATCCTCTCGTAATCAGGCTCTCTAAATGAAAGCCATTCAGTAATCAGTACAAGACCGTCAACGCCCTCAAGGACTTCATACTGATTTTTTCCAAAATGAACATTCGCATTACCCTTAAATATGCTGAGGGCAATTTCCGTGGCCTTCGGGTCAAAAAGATAACATAAGGCACCGTCCTTTGTCAGTGCATTCACTACATGAATAGCAGGGGCTTCTCTCATGTCATCGGTATTTGGCTTAAACGCAAGCCCCCATATGGCAAACTTCTTACCCTTAATATCACCATTATAGAAATTTTTAATCTTCTCTGCGAAGGATACCCTCTGTAACCTGTTTACCTCCATTACCTGCTCTAATATGGAGGGGCTGTATCCACAGTCCTGCGAGGTTTTTATCAGCGCCCTTATGTCTTTTGGAAAGCAAGAACCACCAAAACCTACACCAGGAAACAGAAATTTTGGGCCTATCCTCGAATCGCTCCCGATCCCTCTCATCACCATCATCACGTCCGCACCGAGCTTCTCACAGATGTTCGCAATCTGATTCATAAAGGATATCCTTGTTGCCAGCATTGCATTGGCCGTATACTTCGTCATTTCACTCGATTTAATATCCATCACAAGGAATGGTGCCCCGGTTCGTATAAAGGGTGCGTAAAGTTCCCTCAGTATCTCTTCTACCCTCCCCTCGTCCACACCAATAATTACCCTCTCCGGTTTCATACAATCGTCTACTGCTACCCCCTCTTTTAAGAATTCTGGATTGGAAGCAACATCAAAGGGTATTTCAAGCTTCCTCTTTTTTAACTCTTCAGTTATAACCTCTTTAACCTTCCCGCATGTCCCGACCGGCACGGTAGATTTCATCACCACAATCCTGTACTTCTCAATGGCCTTGCCTATATCGCTCGCAACATGCATAACGTATTTCAAGTCTGCAGAGCCATCCTCATCCTGTGGGGTGTTTACACATATGAATATTATAAGACCATGTTCTATTGCCTTTTTGATATCATTTGTAAAACTCAATCTCCCCTCTTTTAGATTATTCTTTACAAGTTCCTCAAGATGGGGCTCGTAGATAGGGATAATGGCCTGTTTCAGCTTTGCTATCTTTTCTTTGTCTATATCCATACATATGACGTCATTGCCTGTTTCAGCAAAGCAGGCACCGGTTACAAGACCAACATATCCAGCACCAATTACAGAAATGTGCATAAAACCTCCATTTTTCTTTTTTAACTTGCACCACTCAAAAAGTCAATAATAATAGTACAGCAATCTGTCAGTAGCTGTCAGCCATCAGGAAACAAAATCTGAATCGCTGACTCCTGCCCACTGGTTTATGAATAATCTATTGAAATAAATTCCATATTATGTTAAAAAATATATGATTTAGGTGGGTTCAACCCGCTTTTTTAATTTAAAGGACAATGATATCCGAAAGGGAGACCATAGAAAAGATCGAACATGCTCTCATCCCTATCCTCCAGGATGACAACATAGAGCTAATAGACATAGAGTTTAAACCCTCAGGAAAAAGATGGCTATTACGGATATACATAGAGAAAGAAGGAGGGGTAACAATCGCAGACTGTGAAAGGGTGAACCGTGAACTCGGAAGGGTTCTTGATGTGGAGGATTTAATTGAGCATCCATATTTGCTTGAAGTCTCATCCCCTGGATTAACAAGGCCTTTAAAAAAAGGGGAGGACTTTACAAGATATAAAGGAAGGGTATGCAGGATATTAACAAAGCAAGAGATAGATGGGAAGAATGAGTTCAAAGGAGAAATCATCAATACGAGTGAGGATGAAGTGGAAATTAAAGGAAAAATAGGTATATTTACAATCCCAATATGTGCTATAAAAAAGGCAAATTTAGAGTTAGAGCTATAAGGGGTAAAAATGTATTTTGATTTAAATTATGTAATCGAACAGGTGGGAAAAGAAAAAGGCATATCCAAGGAAGTGCTTGTCGAGGCACTTGAAGAGGCAATACTCTCAGCATCAAAGAAAAAATATGGCAACCATCTCGAACTGGAAGCCAAATATAACCTGGAACTCGGGGAAATAGAAGTCTTTCAATTCAAAACAGTGGTGGAAGAACCAAAAGAACCTGATATAGAGATTTCCATTGAAAACGCAAGATTGCATGATCCGGAATGTATGATTGGGGATAGCATAGGTATAAAAATGGACACTTCCTCACTCGGAAGGATTGCAGCACAAACTGCCAAGCAGGTGATCGTGCAAAAGGTAAGAAACGCAGAGAGCGATGTCATATACAATGAATACAAGAGTAAAAAGGGTGAGATAGTAACAGGTATTATCCAGAGGGTAGAGAAAAACCACTATATTGTAAACCTTGGGAAAACAGAAGCCCTTCTCCCTGTCAAAGAAACAATCCCTGGCGAAAGCTTTCGACAAAGGGATAGGATTAAGGGATATATCCTTGATGTTGAAAGGACCCAAAAGGGATGCGCAATACTAATGTCCAGGACTCATCCCGGTTTTCTCATGAAACTATTTGAACTTGAGGTACCAGAGATCCAGGAAAGTATTATAAAAATTATAGGTGCTGTAAGGGAACCTGGAGAAAGGGCAAAGATATCCGTATACAGTGAAGATCCTGACGTGGACCCTATAGGTGCATGTGTTGGCGTAAAAGGATCAAGGGTCCAGTCAGTAGTTCAGGAGTTAAGGGGAGAAAAGATTGATATAATACCCTGGAGCAGGGAGGTAGCAAAGTTCGTTTGCAATACCCTTGCACCCGCAAGGGTGTCAAAGGTCTATATAAACGAGGAAGACCACTCAATGGAGATTATAGTGAATGACGATCAGCTTTCCCTCGCTATAGGGAGAAAAGGCCAGAATGTCAGGCTTGCATCAAAGTTGACGGGATGGAAGATAGATATAAACAGTGAATCTGAGGTAGAAAAAACCTCAAGAAGGGTTATCGATGAACTAATGGAAAATTTAAAGGTGAGTGAAATCCTTGCCCGGGTTTTACATGACGAATATTTAAGGGATCCTCAGGATATAGCAAAGTTGACACCCGAGGAGATGAACAAGATAACAAGCATATCTATCGAAGACTGCAGGACGATTATAGAAAAAGCAAAGTCAATATTAGATACGATAGAAAATTCAGGTGAGTTGAAAACACCAGAAACTGAAAATGATGCGTAAATATTTTCAGGAGGAGATAAAAGTAAATTATTAAGGTCCATGGATGTATTGAGGGTATAAATGTTGGGAAGGATTAGGATATGACAAAGATAAAAATCACAACCCTTACAGACAAGATAAGTGATGATGAGATTCTATCAAAATTAAAGAGTATAGGGGTAAAGATAAAAGATAAGGGAAAAGGAGAGATGCCTCAGGAAGAAAAGGGCGAAAAAGCAGCCCCTGCAGGCGAAACCCTGGTAGAGAAGAGGGTCGCTTCCACAATAATAAGAAGAAGGGTGAAACCTCCTCCCGTAAAGGAAAAGGTTGAATTAATAGAAAAAAAGGAAGAACCAAAGGAAAAGGTTGAGGAAAAGGTAAAAAAACCAACAAGGGCAGCAAAGAAGCAAGTTGGGGAGCTGAAAGAGCCAAAAGAGAAAGAGAAAGAAGTCAAGGAAGCAGAACCACAACCGCCGCCACCGCCCATTCAAGTTCAAAAGGAAGAAAAGGAAAAAATTCAGGAAGAACCCTTAAAGGGCGATGCAGAACCTCTTGGTGTAGAAAAAGAGAAAGAGATAACCAAGGTACTGGAAGAAGCATACAAACATGACCTCGAAAAAGACTTCACCCTTGTTGATACTGAAGAAGAGGAACGTAAGAAGAAAAAAACTGACAAACTTCTAAAGAAGATAGAGGAAGAGGAGCTCGAAGAGACAAAACTAAAAAAGAAAGGGATTTTTAAAAGAAAAGTTGTTATCAAAGAAGAAGATTTATATACATTTAGAAAGCGAAGACCAAGACCTGTCCCCTTCAAAAAAGAAAAGAAAGAAAAAGCAGAAGAGAAAAGGATAGCAGAAGAGAAAAGATTAGAAATCAAACCTGCAAAAAAGATCATCAAGATGAGACATGAAATCCAGATAAGTGAACTTGCAAAGAGGATGGGCATCAAGGCCCAGGATATCATTGCAAAATTATTACAGCTTGGTGTTATTGTAAATGTGAATCAAAACATAGATTTTGATACAGCATACCTTATCTCAACAGAATTAGGCTACGAACTGGAAAAAATTGTTTCCATAGAGGAAGAGTTTCTTGCAATGGAGGAGGAACAAAAAGAGAGCAAGGAGAACCTAAAACCAAGACCTCCAGTGATTACTATAATGGGGCATGTGGACCACGGTAAGACACTTCTCCTTGATACTATAAGACATACAAATGTAGCTGAACGTGAAGCCGGAGGTATTACTCAACACATAGGTGCATATGCAGTGAATATTAATAAAAAGGAGATTGTCTTTGTGGACACCCCCGGACATGAAGCCTTTACAGCTATGAGGGCAAGAGGGGCTCGTGTGACAGATATAGTAGTGCTCGTTGTAGCGGCAGATGATGGTGTCATGCCCCAGACAATAGAGGCGATAGACCATGCAAAGGCAGCAAATGTTCCTATAATTGTTGCCATCAACAAAATAGATAAACAGAATGCAAACCCTGATAAAGTAATAAAGGAACTTTCAGAAATAGGCCTGGTGCCCGAGGAGTGGGGGGGGACTACATTATATGCAAAAATTTCTGCGAAAAAGAAAACAGGCATTAAAGAACTTCTCGAATTAATAATATTGCAATCTGAAATGCTTGAACTGAAAGCAAACCCGGATAAGCTCGCAAAAGGAATCATAATAGAATCGGAACTTGACAAGGGTCAGGGGCCTATTGGAACCGTTATAATTCAAGAAGGCTCCTTAAAAATCCAGGATCCTTTCATTGCAGGCAATATGTTTGGAAGGGTCAGGGCTATGATTGATGATAAGGGTAACAGGATACTGAAAGCACCACCAGCAACACCTGTCCTTGTGGTGGGATTTCAGGATGTTCCTCATGGAGGTGATAAATTCATCGTCACCACAGAAGAGAGATACGCAAAAGAACTTTCCAGGTTCAGACAGGAAAAACTTAAAGAAAAAGAAACATCAAAGAGTTCAAGGACCACACTTGAAGAACTCTACTCAAAGATGGGTGAGTCTGAAAAAACAGTGCTCAATGTGATAATAAAAGGCGATGTGAGAGGAACAATAGATGCTATAGGAGAGGCATTAAAAAAACTATCCAACGAAAAGGTCGAGATTCAAATTATCCATAGCGGTGCAGGTGCAATTACCGAAACAGATGTAACCCTTGCAATGGCTTCAGGCGCTATTATTATAGGTTTCAATACAAAGCCAATAGGCAAGGCCCAATCCCTTGCAGAACATGAAAAAATAGAAATCAGAACATACTCCGTGATATACGACATGATAGATGACATAAAAAAAGCTATGGAAGGCATGCTGGAACCCAAAATTGTAGAAACAGGCATTGGTAAGGCAGAAATAAGAAAGGTATTCACTGTTTCGAAAATAGGCACTATCGCTGGCTGTTATATGCTTGAGGGGAAAGCAATAAGAAGCGCTCTGGTAAAGGTACTGAGAGATGGTAACACCTTGTTCACAGGCAAGTTGGCATCCCTCAAAAGATTCAAGGATGACGTAAAAGAGGTTCAAGCAGGTTACGAATGCGGGATATCAATAGACAACTTTAATGACATAAAAGAAGGGGATATCCTGGAGCTTTTTATCCAGGAAAAAGAAAGACAAACCCTTGATGGTTAAAAAACATGATTGTCGGTGTTTCAAGCATAGAGATTTTTTTACCTGAAAACCACTCATTGAAAGATAAAAGGCAGGCGATAAAAAGGATAGTGGAAAAGACAAGGGCAAAGTTCAACATATCTATCATGGAAATAGAGCAAACAAATCTCTGGCAAAGGGCAAGTATTGGTTTTTCAATAGTTGGAGTGAAAAAGGACCACGTGAACTCTGCTATTGAGAATGTGTACAAATATGTTGAGTCTCTTTATATTGGCACGATCATTGATTCAAAAACGGAAATAATAGTGATTGGTCATGAGATATAGAAGGCTCAGGGTTCAGGATCTGTTACGGGAGGAAATTTCCTCAATAATCCACAGGGACATAAAGGATCCGGGGCTCGGATTTATTACGATACTGGAAGTAAAGATGTCTGAAGATTTAAAAAATGCAAAGGTGTTTTGCTCAATCTATGGGGAAGACAAGAAAAAAGAAAAGACAATTGATGCCTTAAAAAGATCCAAGGGTTATATTAAATTCTTACTCGGGAAAAGGATAAAACTAAGATTTATGCCCGAGATTAACTTTGTCATCGACGACACATATGAAAAAATCGCGAGGATAGAAGAGATTCTCAAAAAGGGAACCCATGCTTAAGAAGATTAAAAAGATAATTACTGATGGAAAAAGGTTTTTAATAACCACCCACATAGATCCCGATGGAGATGCAATTGGCTCCGTTCTCTCGCTCTATTGGGCCTTCGAATCGCTAAAAAAAGATTCCTCTGTCTACTTAAAGAATGCAATACCGTACAGATACGAATTCCTTCCAAAGCCCCCTCAAATTTATTACAAACTATCAAAAGATGCATACGACGCTATCTTTGTTTTAGATTGTGGAAACCTTTTTAGGGTTGGAGATGGATATGAGAAATTAAAAGATATGGGAACAATTATCAACATTGACCACCATAATACAAACGAAACCTTTGGTACGGTTAATTTAATAGATGAAAATGCCTCTTCCACGGCTGAAATCCTCTATAAACTATTCAAGTCGCTGCGTATACCCATAACGTTTAATATGGCAATGAACATCTACACTGCTATACTCACAGATACAGGCTCATTCAGGTATGAAAACACAAACCCCAGTGCATTCGCCATATGTGAAGAGATGACAAGGTCAGGCGTGATGCCATCCTATGTATCACGGATGGTGTATGAAAACCACCCAAAAGAGAGGTTTTTACTGCTCGGACTGGTACTTACCACTCTAAAAACATATAATCAGGATAGAATAGCAATGGCATATGTAACAGAAGAGATGTTTAAAAAAACAAAGACCACAAGAGAACACACAGATGGATTTGTTGAATATATAAGAGAAATAAAGGGTGTCGATGTGGCAATACTTTTAAGAGAGGTTAACGGACAGCGATATAAGATAAGTATGAGGTCAAAGGGAACAATAGATGTAGCAAATATCTGTAACATCTTCGGCGGCGGTGGTCATAAAAATGCGGCAGGCTGCAATATTGATGGGGATATGGAAGAAGTAAAAAAGAAGCTGAAGGAGGCATTTAGGGTTCAGTGAACGGTTTTCTTGTAATAGACAAAAGTCCCAGTATCTCCTCTTACGATGTAATAAGAAGACTGAAGAGATTATATCCTTTTAAAAAGATTGGGTATATAGGTACCCTTGACAGGAATGCAACTGGAGTATTGCCTGTAGCTTTAAATGAAGGTGTAAAGCTGGTTCCCTTCCTTGAAAATGGAGAGAAGGGTTACAGGGCAAAATTTCTTTTAGGCGTTACAACGGACACCCTTGATATGGAAGGGAAAATCCTCACAAAAGTAGATGTAAAAAGATATGAGAGAGAAACATTAAAAGACCTACTTGGTGAATTCATAGGCAAAATAAAACAACAGATACCTGTTTATTCCTCAAAGAAAATTAAAAGAAAACCTTTATACAAGTGGGCAAGGGAGGGCGTAGTCATAGAACCACAGCAAAAAGAAGTAGAAATCTTTGATATAAGGCTTCTTGATTATGTACATCCTTACATAGATGTGGAGGTAATATGTTCCAAGGGAACGTACATAAGATCCCTTGCAAACGACTTCGGATCCAAACTTGGCTGCGGAGCAACCCTATTCTCCTTAAAAAGAACTCAACATGGGGAATTTTCTGAGAAAATGGGCGTGGATATAGAGCAATTCAAAATTGAGCAAGATCTGCTCACCTATTTAATTTCATTGGAAAAAGTTTTAAAATCTTTAAAGGAAACATCAGTGGAGACAGCACTGGAAAGGTTTCTAAAACATGGAATGCCGATACCGCTTTTAGGCAATTCAAAAGAATGGAGGAATGGCGAATTGACAAAACTCTTAAATAAAAGAGGGGCTTTAATTGGCATAGGGATGGTAGATGCATTTTCAAAAACTATTAAAATAAAAAGACTAATAAACAACTAAGGAGGAATATATGGCACTAACCCTTACGCAGAAAAAAACGGTTATAGAAGAGTTTAAAATCCATGAAAAAGACACTGGTTCTCCAGAGGTCCAGATTGCTCTTATTACAGAAAGGATAAAATCTCTGACCGAACATTTTAAAAAATTTTCAAAAGACCATAATTCAAGGAGGGGGCTCCTTATACTTGTAAGCAACAGAAGAAGGCTTCTCAATTATTTGAGAGAAGAAAGTGTAGAGAGATACAAAAAGGTTATAGAGAAACTTGGACTAAGAAAATAAAAAAATAAAATAGGATGGAAATTATGAAAGAGACTATTACAATTAATTATGCAGGAAGACCATTAACTATAAGTACAGGAGATATTGCAAAGCAGGCAGATGGGAGTGTAACCGTACAATATAACGACACTGTTGTGCTTGTTACCGTGGTGGCAGACAAAAAAGAATCTGATAAAGACTTTTTACCACTCACAGTAAATTATCAGGAAATGACTTACGCTGCTGGCAAGTTTCCTGGTGGGTTTTTTAAAAGGGAAGGCAGGCCTTCAGACAGAGAAATACTCATGTCTCGTTTAATAGATAGACCACTCAGGCCTTTATTCCCAAAGGGGTTTAAAAATGAAGTCCAGATAATAGCGACAGTGCTATCCGCTGATCAAGAAAGCGACCCTGCCATACTCGGCATCATAGGGGCTTCATGTGCCCTGACAATTTCGGAGATACCCTTCGATGGACCCCTGGCTGGCATTAAAATGGGCAGAAGGGGAGAAACATTTTTAATAAATCCATCTACTGCTGATATGGAAGAGAGCAATATGGATATAGTTATGACTGGCACCAGGGAAGCCATAATGATGGTGGAGGGTACAGCAAAATTTGCCAGTGGCAACGACCTCATTGAAGCAATCCATTTTGGCCACCAGAGCCTTATGCCATTAATAGAAATCCAGGAAAAATTGAGAGAAAAAATAGGAAGGGAAAAATGGTCTATCAATGGAGCTGAAAACTTAGAAGGACTTAAAGAAGAAATTAAAAATAAGATCGAAAAAGAACTTACTGAAGCCTTCTCCATACCAGGAAAACAAGACAGGGGAAAAAGAGAAAACGAGATATATGAGAAACTTTTGAAGAGCTACCCTGATACTGAGGAAAGTCTGATAAAAAAAGCCCTTGAGGATGCAACAAGAGATATTATGAGGCAACAACTGTTTTTAACAAACAAGAGGATTGATGGAAGGTCACCAGATGGGATCAGGGATATTACATGTAAAGTGGGAATGCTTCCAAGAACACACGGTTCAGCCCTTTTTACAAGAGGCGAAACCCAATCACTTGCAATAACAACATTTGGAACCTCTGAAGATGAACAAAAAGTGGAATCTCTGATTGAAGGAGAAACGTTTAAGACCTTTATGCTTCATTATAACTTTCCACCTTTCTCCGTTGGCGAGATAGCAATGCTTCGAGGGCCATCGAGACGTGAGATAGGACACGGTAATCTCGCTGAAAGGGCACTTTTACCGATTCTTCCACCAACAGAGGAATTCCCCTACACCATAAGAATAGTATCTGAAATCCTTGAATCCAATGGCTCTTCGTCTATGGCAACCGTATGTAGTGGATGCCTGTCCCTTATGGATGCAGGGGTGCCTATAAAAGAACCTGTTGCAGGCATAGCAATAGGTCTTGTTAAGGAGGGTGAAAAAGAGATAATTCTTACAGATATTCTTGGGGACGAGGACCATCTGGGTGATATGGATTTCAAAATTGCTGGCTCCCGTAATGGAATTACAGCTATTCAAATGGACATAAAGATTAAGGGAATATCAAAAGAAACTATGTCAAAAGCTGTTATTCAAGCACAAAGGGGAATAGAAAAGATACTTGATATTATGAGCCAAACCCTGGATAAACCAAGAGAGTCATTATCTCCCTATGCACCGAGAATATTTACCATTAAAATAAAACCCGAAAGGATTAGAGATGTTATAGGCCCCGGTGGAAAGGTTATAAAAGGCATTATAGACCAAACAGGAGTGAAGATTGATATAGAAGATACAGGCATTGTCAAGATAGCTTCCCTTGATGAAAATTCAGCAAATGCTGCAATAGAAATTATTAAAAAACTGACACAGGAAGTTGAGCTGGGCGCTATATACCTTGGTAAGGTAAAAAAGGTATTAGATGCCGGGGTTATAGTTGAATTATTGCCTGGCGCAGATGGCTTCGTCCACATAAGCCAACTTTCAGACGGGTTCGTTAAAAAGGCCTCAGATGTGGTAAAAGAAGGTGAAGAAATGCTTGTAAAGGTCACAGATATAGATCAGAATGGAAGGGTTAAGCTATCAAGAAAGGCTGCTCTCAAGGAGCAGAAGATACGAGATACTTAAATGTATAGAAAAACTACCCTTTCTAATAACCTCACAGTAGTTACCGAATCGATTCCTTACTTTTCTACAGTATCACTGGGGATATGGTGGAAAACAGGGGGTAGATATGAAAATGAAGAAAATAACGGCATTTCTCACTTCATAGAACATATGTTATTCAAGGGAACCTCAAGGCGAACTGCATATGATATAGCAAAAGAAATCGATGCTATAGGCGGTACACTCAATGCCTTCACCGGGAAAGAATATACCTGCCTCTATGCAAGGGTGCTCAAAAAGGACATCGATATTGCTCTCGATATCATATCCGATATGTACAAATACTCACTTTTCAAAGATGATGATATTGAAAGGGAAAAAGATGTGATCGCCCAGGAAATAAAAATGATCGAGGATAGTCCAGAAGAATATATATACGACATGTTTAATGCCTCTTATTTCAAAGGTAATTCCCTCGGCATGCCAATTCTTGGTAAAAAGGAAAATATAGGGCAGTTTACAAGGGAAGAGTTAATAAAACACTTTCAAAGATACTATTCTCCTCACAATATAATTGTCACAGCAACAGGGAGAATAGACCACGAAGCCTTTGTCGGGAAGATTGAAAAATTATTACAGGACCTGGGAGAACAGGGTGACCATGAAACATTTATAAAAAGCCCGAACCCCTGCAAGGGTATGAACATTTACGAAAAAGACCTGGGACATATCTATTTATGCATAGGAACCGATGGTGTAAGTCAGATTGACAAAAAAAGGTATTCCCTTTACATACTCAATGCTATTATGGGCGGGAGTATGAGCTCCCATTTGTTCCAGGAGATCAGAGAAAAAAGGGGGCTTGTATACAACGTATATTCCTATGTAAATTGCTATCATGATACAGGTACATTTGGTATATCAACATCTACATCTCAAGAATTCGTTGAAGAAGTCCTTACACTTATAAAAGAAGAGATTATGAGAATAAGGGATGAAGGAATCACTGATGCAGAGCTCGCCTTCTCAAAAAAACATATTAAAGGGAATCTCTTTATTTCCTTAGAAAGTTCAGAAACAAGGATGGGAAGGCTTGCAAAAAATGAGATATACTTTGGAGGTTACATCCCTTTAAAAGAAACATTAAGGGAAATAGACATTATTAAGAAACCTCAGGTTGACGAAATAGGGAGAACAATTTTTAACAAACCTGAAGAAATATCACTTACAATACTTGGTAACGTAGATAAAGAAAAGATAGAAAAGCTATGGAAGAGTTAGAAGTCTATGTTTCAAAAAAAGAAGGGGCCCACCTCCCGGGATATGCAACCATAGCATCATCCGGAATGGACCTTTTTGCATTATTAGATAAACCTTTAATCCTGAAACCCTATGAAAGATCACTGATACCAACAGGTATATACGTGAGTATTCCAGATGGATACGAGGCAGAAATAAGACCGAGGAGTGGAATAGCAAACGAATTTGGGGTAACAGTGCTTAATACCCCGGGCACCATAGATGCTGACTACAGGGGTGAAATTAAGGTTCTCCTTATAAACCTTGGCAGCGAACCCTTTACTGTAAAAAACAATGATAGAATCGCCCAGATGATCTTTAAAAACATTGTGAAAGTGAACTGGAAAACAGTCGAAGAGTTGCCTGAAACAAAAAGGGGTAAGGGTGGATTTGGCTCTACGGGTCTTTAGATGAATTTATACCATTGCCTTGATAACTTTATAAGTTATCTTACAGCAGAAAGGGGTGCATCGCCTCATACTGTAGATGCATATAACAGGGATATTGTTGCTTTTATAAAATTCTTCGAGGAAAATTCTCTCCATGAAACAGATAGAAAAAATGTTGAAACATATATAGGTCATTTAAGAGAAAAAGGTAAAAAAACAAGGAGTATCGTGAGGGCCCTTTCGGCCTTCAGGAGTTTTTTCAATTTCCTCCTTGTTGATGGTAAAATATCTCACAATCCACTTGAAGATATTGAGATGCCTAAGTATACACCACCAATCCCCGAAGTTCTGAGCGAACAGGAGGTAATTGAACTGCTCCAGTTACCGACAGGGTCAAGGACATCTATAAGAGATAAAACGATACTCGAACTTTTATACGCAACGGGGTTAAGGGTATCCGAGCTGATCAAGTTGAACAAAAGCGATGTGAATCTGGAAGGCGGTTTTTTAATCGCATCAGGAAAAAGGTCTAAAGAAAGGGTTGTGCCCTTTGGAACATACTCTAAAGAGGCTGTAAAATCGTATCTTGAAAATGAAAAACCAAAAGGGACCTATTTATTTCCAAATAAAAGGGGGGGAACGCTCACAAGACAGGCTATATGGAAAATTATAAGGAAATACGGATTAAAAATGGCAAAAACCCATATCTCTCCCCATACCATGAGGCATACCTTTGCAACCCACCTTCTTGAAGGTGGAGCTGATTTACGTTCGGTTCAAATTTTACTTGGCCATGAAGACATTTCGACAACTCAAATATATACACATGTGGATACCAAAAGACTCAAAGAAATCCATAAAAAACATCATCCAAGGGGCTAATGAAGGTCATTACGAGCCATAACAATGCAGATTTCGATTCCCTCTCCTCTATGGTTGCTGCAAAAAAATTGTATCCCGATGCACTACTTGTTTTCCCTGGTTCACAGGAAAAAACCCTGAGGGAATTTCTTATCCACTCCACCCTTTACCTTTTCGACATAGCGAAAATAAAAAAAATAGATTACGGTACTATTGACACACTTATTTTAGTAGATACAAGACAAAAAACAAGGATAGGTGATTTTTCCAAGATTATAGATAGTAAGAAGGTAAAGATCCATATATACGACCACCATCCCAATTCCAGGGATGATGTCAAGGGGGATTTAGAGCTCATAAAAAGTACAGGCGCTACTGTCACATTACTTATATCGATTCTCAGGGAAAAGGGGATTGACATCTCCCCAGAAGAGGCAACGATAATGATGCTCGGTATTTATGAAGAAACAGGCAGCTTTCAATATCCATCTACCACCACACAAGACTTTGAAGCAGCATCCTTCTTGTTATCAAAGGGGGCAAATATTAACCTCGTTTCGGACATGCTTGTAAAAGAACTTACCCCCGAACAGGTATTTCTCCTCCACGACATTATAAACAATGCATCGGTCTACAATATAAATGGTATTGATATAATTATCACTGAAGGGAGTACAGAAAATTATGTTGGTGACCTTGCAGTTATTGTTCACAAATTTCGCGATATGGAGAACATCAATGTAATTTTTGCCCTTTTCAGAATGGAAGATAGGGTATACATCATTGGAAGAAGCAGGATTTCGGAAGTCGATGTGGGACATATTCTTTCTTTACTTGGCGGGGGAGGTCACAAAGAGGCAGCTTCTTCTACAGTGAAGGACCTGACCATTATAGAAGCAAAAGAAAAACTAATAGAACATTTGAAGTACAACGTAAAACCTCTTTGGAGGGCAAGGGATATTATGTTTTTCCCCGTCAAATCAGTTGATGCAGAGTGCTCTATCCATGAGGCAAAAGGCCTTATGCTCAAATATAACATAAATGCCTTAACTGCTATATCGAACGGCAAGGTTGTTGGTATAATTACAAGACAAATAGTAGAAAAGGCTGCGTTTCATAAGTTAGAGAACATACCTGTGAGGGAGTATATGTTCACCGAATTCAAAACGGTAAAGCAAGAAGATTCCATAGAAAAGGTGAAAGAAATAATAATCGGGAGTAACCAGAGATTCCTTCCTGTAACTAAAGAAGGGGAGCTGATAGGAGCTATAACACGGACAGACCTTTTAAGGATACTTGAAGATGATATTTCAAAGACTGTCTTTGGGAAGCTTGAGTTTCACGAGATGTATCAGAAAAGAAAAAACGTGAAGAAATTGATGGAAGAAAGGCTGGATAAAAAAACATTAAAAAGACTAACAGAGATTGGGAACCTTGCAGACACAATGGGATATCATGCCTATCTGGTGGGCGGATTTGTAAGGGATCTTCTCCTCAGAAATGAAAATTATGATATAGATATCGTAATAGAGGGTGATGGAATAACATTCGCCGAGGAAATGGTAAATGCATTCAATGTCAAAATAAGACCACATAAAGAGTTTGCTACTGCAAAAGTCATCTATCAGGATGGGTTTAAAATGGATATAGCTACAGCAAGATTAGAATACTATAAAGCCCCTGCTGCATTGCCCGTTGTTGAACACAGCTCATTAAAGCTTGATTTACACCGAAGGGATTTTACAATAAATACCCTTGCCATATCATTGAATAAGAATACCTTTGGGCAACTAATCGATTTTTTTGGTGCTCAAAGAGACATAAAAGAAAAGACGATAAGGGTACTCCACAGTTTGAGTTTTGTTGAAGATCCGACCAGGGTATTTAGAGCAATAAGATTTGAACATAGATTTGGTTTTCAAATCGGCAAGCACACATTAAACCTTATAAAGAACGCAATAAAAATGAATTTTCTATCCAAGATAAAAGGTAAAAGAATATGGACAGAATTATCACTCATCATGCTGGAAGATGAACCGGAAAAAATTCTTAAAAGGCTACAGGAGCTTGACCTTTTAAAGTTCATATCCCCTTACCTGATCTTCAATAAAGACAAGGAAAAACTCTTTAACCAGATGCATGCTGTATTCAAATGGTACGAATTGTTATACAGAGGCAAACCCTGCGACAGGCTCCCTTATTACATTTTAGGGTTGATAGACCATATGAAACATGAAGAGGTTGTAGAGTTCTGTAAAAAAACTGAAATGGCAGAAACCCTTAAAAAAAGAACTATCGAGAATATTGAGAAAATAAGGGATACATCGGTAAAACTTGGAACAGGCATTATGGGTATGAAAAAGAGTGAAATCTACAAACTTTTTGAACCACTTTCTCAAGAAGCAAAGCTCTTTATTATGGCAAGGACAAAATCGGAAGAGATAAAAAAGGCTTTATCAAATTATATTACCTATATAGATACATTCAAAACAATCCTGACAGGAGAAGACTTAAAAAAGCTGGGGATTAAGGAAGGACCTCTGTACAGGGAGATATTGGACAAACTGAAAGAGGCAAAGATTGACATGAATTTAAAAACAAAAGAAGAAGAGACAAACTTCATAAAAAATCATTTATTGGAAAAGGGCATCGAAGTATGAATTTCTTAGTTCCAACCCTTGAAGTAAAAATGGAATGCTATGAAGGCCCGCTTGCTGTTTTAATCACCCTTATTAAAAGGAATAAGGTAAGTATCTGGGATATACCGCTATCCACGATTACTGAAAGGTTCCTTCAATATGTGGAGCTTGTAAGCGAGATGAACCTTAAAATTGCAGAAGACTTTATAGAGATGGCTTCGCTCTTAATTTTTATAAAATCGAGGATGCTGCTCCCCTCGGATGGCATAAAAGATGAGGAAAATGACCCAAGGGGGGAGCTTGTAGAAAGAATCATTGAATACGAGAGGGTCAGAAGCATGGCGAATACGATTGATAGCCTACCTATGCTCGATAGAGATGCCTTCTCCCGGGGAAGAAAATCCATAGATGGGGAAGAAGATTACAACCTCCTTTTGCTCTGCAATGTCTTCTTTGAACTGATTAAAAGTAAAGAAGAGAGGTATATTGTAATAAATGAAATAAAACCAACCCTTGAAGAAAAATTAAGGATGTTAAAAACGATTCTTGATACATCCGGCCTTTATGTATGGGATATGAAACAAAGAGAAGAGCAATCAGAAAAGATAGCTACAATTCTGGGAATACTCGAGTTGACAAAGATAAGGGTGGCGACACTTTCCCAGAGAAGGCCCTTTGGAAAGATAATACTTAAAAAAAGAACAGTAGTGAGCGGTCAGCTTTCAGCAGTCAGTAAAAGCATTGGAACTGATAGCTGAGTGCTAACAGCTTAAAAAGAGAGGTTAATATGGCTCATGGGAGAATCAAAATAGCTTTGCTTATTATCCTGATAATCATAGTACTCACCTTTTTTGTATCATTGATAGCGGGAATTATTGGCAGACCATTTGGAGGAAAAATTGGTGTGGTAGAAATAGAGGGCGTGATAATTCAATCTAAAGATGCTATGGAAGATATTGTAAGATTCAAAGAAGATGAGGGCATAAAAGGCGTAATAATAAGGATAAACTCTCCAGGCGGTTCAGTTGCGCCAACCCAGGAGATACAAAGGGAAGTAAAAAAACTAAGAGAAAAAAAGAAGGTCTACGTCTCGATGAGTTCTGTATGTGCTTCAGGTGGATATTATATTGCCACTGCTGGTGAAAGAATATACGCCAATCCTTCTACTATCACAGGTAGTATAGGGGTAATCATGGAACACGCGGTCATAGAAGACCTTTTAAAAAAGGTGGGGATTCAGACCGATTCTATCAAGTCAGGTGAATATAAAGACACTGGAACCCCTTTCAGGAAGATGAAAGAAGAAGAAAAAAGATACCTGAATGAGTTATTGAACAACATCCACGAACAGTTCATAAAGGATGTGGCGGAAGGAAGAAAGATGTCTATAGATAGGGCAAAAAAATTGTCAGATGGAAGGGTATATACAGGCACACAGGCAAAAGACTTGGGGCTTGTGGATAATATCGGAACATTTTATGACACGGTGGATGATATGAAAAAGACATTGAATATAAAAGGGAAGCCTGTTCTCGTGTATGGAAAAAGGCCATTCTCTTTTCTGAAATGGCTCGTTTCATCCATATCAAACGAATTAATCTCCCAATATTACGCTTCGCCCTTCAAGTACCTTTTTAGCCCTTAATGATTATCCTGATGTCTTTCTTGCTTTAGCTTCATTCCTATCCTCCAAACAGCTCCTGCTTGCTCACTAGCGGTTTGTAAAATTATCCCTTGACAAAATTTTATTATGAATATATATTCATTATATGAATTGCATCAGATTGTTTTTATATGTTATTGGAGGATGATTAAGTAATGCCACGACCGAGATGCAGAAGAAATATCGGTTTTCTCCCCAGCGTGACCTATTTTAAGCCCGCAGGCGTGAGGCTGGCAGAGTTGGGAGAGGTCGTGTTAGGCCATGATGAGCTTGAGGCGATACGTCTGAAAGACTTTCTCGGAATACCCCAAGAGGAGGCGGCAAAGAAGATGAGTGTGTCTCAACCCACGTTTCACAGACTTCTTTTGTCTGCCCACGAGAAGATGGCAGATGCGGTGATTAACGGTAAAGCACTGAGGATAGAGGGGGGTAATGTGACAATAGATGAGTCACAGATCCCACCCTGCGGATGGCGCCATATGTGCAGGCATGGCTGGAAAAAAGGGTTTACACCTCAAAAACAAAACGCCATATTAAATCAACAAGGAGGAAAGATGAAGATCGTAATAACGAGTGTTGATGGAAAATTTGAAGGAATGGTTGATGAACGCTTCGGGAGAAGCCGGAAGCTGATCATCTACGATCCGGAGAATAAGACCCATTCTGTTATTGATAATACGGCAAATATGGGTTCTCTCCAGGGAGCAGGCATTCAGAGCGCGCAGAATGTGGTGAATGCAGGTGCAAAAGCAGTAATCAGCGGCCATCTGGGGCCAAATGCCTTCCGGGTTTTACAGTCGGCAGGAATAGAAACATATACTGCATCAAATATGACTGTAAAAGATGCAATAAAAGCCTTTGAGGAAGGAAGGCTTATAAAATTAGCCGGTGCGGATGTTCGAGGGCACTGGTAAGAAAGGAGGTATGTATTATGCCAAGAGGAGATGGAACAGGTCCAATGGGACAGGGTCCAATGACAGGAAGGGTTTTAGGCTACTGCGCCGGGTATGCTGCGCCGGGATATGCCAATCCAGCCTTCGGAAGAGGTTGCTTTAGACCCGGAATTGGTAGGGGTAGAGGAAGAGGCTTCGGATACCGGAATTGGTTTTATGCCACCGGCTTACCATTCTGGGCCCGGGTGAACCAACCCGTGGGGTGGCCCCAGGCAGGTGCGGCACCAACTTATCCTCCGACCATGAGCAAGGAGGCAGAGGTTGAGATGTTGAAATCGGAAGCAACAGAACTTGAAACAACGCTGACGCAGATAAAGGAACGACTGGCAAGGCTCTCTGAAGAAAAGTAGCGATGAGACGGGCAGGGTTGATGTATACACCGCATCCAACATACCTGCTTCAGAGACAATAGGGGCTTTCGAAGAAGATAAGCTTGCTAAATTAACCGGGCCCGATGTAGGCGGGCACTGGTAAGAAAGGAGGTATGTATTATGCCAAGAGGAGATGGAACAGGTCCAATGGGACAGGGTCCAATGACAGGAGGCAAAGGAACAGGCCGGGGAGCAGGTGGTGGAGCCGGCAGTGGAGGAGGCAGAGGCAGGATGGGTGGAAAAGGACTTGGACCTGCGGGAGAGTGTGTATGTCCTCAGTGCGGAACAAGAGCACCCCATGAACGGGGGATACCCTGCTATGAGCAGAAGTGCCCAAAGTGCAATACACCTATGACGAGGACCTGAGGTGATGAGAGACACGAACATAGCCTTTGCAAGCGGTAAGGGGGGAACCGGAAAAACTACAGTGGCGGTGAACCTGGCATATTTTCTCGCCTATTCCCAGCAGCAGGTACAATACCTGGACTGTGATGTGGAGGAGCCAAACGGGCATATCTTCCTTAAGCCGGAGATGGACTTAAAAACACCTGCAAAGTTGATGGTTCCTGTAATCGACCAGAAGAAATGCACCTTCTGCGGTGAATGCAGCGCCCACTGTCAATTTAACGCCCTTGTAACCCTCCCGAAGAATGTACTCCTATTTCCTGAACTCTGCCATGGCTGCGGGCTCTGTGTTCGTATCTGCCCTGAAAACGCAATAACCGAGGGGGAAAGGGAAATCGGGTATATCGAGAACGGCAGAGCAATACACGGTATTGAATTTATTCACGGTGTTCTGAACGTCGGGGAGCCAATGGCAGGCCCTCTTATCCAGGAGGTAAAACGCCAATACAAAAAACAGTATGTCCGGATCATCGACGCCCCCCCGGGTACTTCCTGCCCGGTGGTGAAGACTATTGCAGACGCGGACGCTGTGGTGATGGTAACCGAACCTACCCCCTTCGGTCTCCATGACCTGAAAATCGCAGTCTCCGTGGCAAAAAACCTGGGAAAACCGATCGGGGTTGCTATTAACCGGCAAAATGGTGAATTCCCGCCTCTTGTAACATATTTATTAAAAAACAATCTGCCTGTAATCATGGTGCTACCCGAAAACAGGGAGATCGCACGCCATTACTCCATGGGAAACATTCTATTACAGACCCTTCCTATCTATATAGACCAGTTTATGGAACTTGCCGTCAACATCGGAAGGTTATTGGGGAAAACAAAATGCAGGTGGTAAGATGACACACATAAAAGAAATTGTAGTTGTAAGCGGTAAGGGGGGAACCGGAAAAACCTCCCTCACGGGAGCACTTTCCTCTCTGTTCCGGGATAAAGTAATTGCGGATTGTGATGTGGATGCTGCAAACCTCCATATGATCCTCCAACCAGAGGAGGTACTGCAGACGAAAGAGTTTACAGGAGGAAAAAAGGCAAGGATAGACCCTGATCGCTGTACAAAGTGCGGTATATGCAGAGAGGTTTGTCATTATGATGCAATATCCGAAGATTTTGTGGTAGACACTGTTTCCTGTGAAGGGTGTGGGGCATGTTATTTTCTTTGCCCGGCAAAGGCAGTCAATTTCTCCACGCGGCTTGCAGGCTATTGTTACGTCTGTAGTACCTCCGGCAATGGGCGGTTCGTCTTCGCCGAACTGCTCCCGGGAGAAGAAAATTCCGGGAAACTCGTCGCCATGGTGAGAAATGAAACACGGACAGAGGCCGAGAAGACCGGGAGCAACCTCATCCTCATCGACGGCCCTCCTGGAATAGGCTGTCCGGTCATCTCTTCCATTACGGGAACACATCTGGCAGTTGTGGTGACAGAGCCAACCCCCACGGGTATCCATGATTTAAAGCGTATTGTTGAACTGGCACACCATTTTCAGATCAAGGCGGCACTGGTGATCAACAAAAGCGATATTAACCCTCAGTATGTTCAAGAGATGAAACAATACTGCGAGGAAAAAGGCCTCATATATCTTGGTGAAATTCCATATGAGACTCAGATTACGGAAGCACAAAAAGAAGCGAAAGCCATCCTCGATTTTGCCCCTGAGTGTGTTGCAAGCAGGGCAATACGGGAAATCTATACAAAACTACAATCTATTTTGGAGGAATTATGAATTGCGATGATGTAACAACTGACGAAAAGGCTCTGAAAGAAAAACTTGACAGGATTCGCCACACCTTTATTGTCCTTTCCGGTAAAGGCGGTGTGGGGAAAAGTACGGTCGCAGTTAATCTTACCCTAAGTCTTTCTTTGCGAGGCTTAAGGATCGGCCTGCTTGACGTGGATATCCACGGCCCGAGCGTACCAAAACTACTCGGCCTCTCAGGACAGAGAGTCGTGGTTATGAATCAAGAGATTGTGCCCATAGAGGTATATAGCCAGATTAAAGTCGTCTCCATGGGTTTTTTGCTTGATGGGAATGAACAAGCGGTAATCTGGAGAGGGCCGATGAAAGCCAATGTGATACGGGAGTTTCTCCAGCATGTTGCTTGGGGAGACCTCGATACTCTTGTCGTAGACTGTCCCCCGGGGACGGGTGATGAACCGCTCTCCGTTGCCCAGCTTTTGGGTGCAAAAAGCAGTGCAATCATTGTCACCACTCCCCAGCAGGTTGCAACAATCGACGTGGAGAAGTGCATAACCTTTTGCAGGCAACTTAATCTTCCCATTGCAGGGATTATCGAAAACATGAGCGGGTTTATCTGCCCCCACTGCGGCAAGGAGGTAGACATATTCTCTTCCGGTGGTGGTGAGAAATTGGCGAAAAACTATGGAATAGCATTTTTGGGTAGCATCCCCCTTGACCCGGATATCGTAAAGAGCGGAGATGAAGAACAGCCGTATATGTATTTTTATTCCAAAACAAAGACAGCAGAAAAATTCGATGAGATCGTTGAGCGTATTGTATATTTTGAAAAAGGCGAACAAACCGCATCCAAAGCGGACACTGAAAAAGAAATACCTGTAATTCCCCCCTCGCAGGACAAAAGTGACGGGGAAGTAAATTCTATATCCCACAAGGAGGTTTCTATGAAATTTGCAGTACCAACAAGTCAAGGAAAGTTGTGTGCCCACTTCGGTCACTGTGAGGCCTTTGCCCTGATTGACACAGATGGAGACGGCAAGGTGGTGAATGAGACCTATGTTAACCCCCCACCTCACGAACCGGGGTTGCTGCCCGAATGGCTTTCGCAAAAGGGTGTCAATTGTATCATTGCGGGCGGCATGGGGAGCAGAGCGCAGCAGCTCTTCGCCCAGAAAGGTGTTCAGGTTGTGACCGGCGCAGAGGGCGAATCCCCCAGGAAAGTAGTTGAGGAGTACCTAAAAGGAACATTACAGACTGGCGCAAATACATGCGATCACTGAAAGACCAAAAACCTTTTTATAAAGAATTGATTTTTTAAAAGAGGTGTACTATGCCTATTTATGAGTATATGTGCGAGGATTGCGGGATGGTGAGCGAATTTCTTATCGGGGTTGGCAAAGGAGATACTGAGATCAGATGCAGGGATTGTGGAAGTATAAAAATTCATCAGAAATTATCTGCAAGCAGTTTTTCTATTAATGGTCATTTTATCAGTTCCCAGGGTGGAAAGACCTGTTGTGGCAAAGAGGAGCGCTGCGATACCTCTCCCTGCTCCACGGGAAGCTGAGAGAGATAATCGATCTGCCACCGGAGGTGGCTGCAGAAGATAATCGGTTAAAAATGTTAAAAATAAAGGAGGTAAGGGTGTCTCTCAATAAAGATTTCTTAGAAATAGAAAGGCTTGCAGTTACCGTTATTACAGACAACTACTACAATGCCTTAAGGCCCGATCCACCCAACGGGAAACGCTACAGGTCCTTTCCTGGCGCTTCCATCCATGCAGAGCACGGCTTTTCATGCCATCTGGAAACCAGGGTCAACGGGAAATCCCATTTTTTCATGTTCGATTACGGACTGGATTGCCGTGGAATCATTAATAATATGGAATTACTCGGCATCGATCCAAGCAAGGTTGACGCCTTCGGATTAAGCCACGGCCACTTTGACCACTGGAGTGGTTTAACAGGTGTCTTAAAAAACAGCAACCAAAAGATTCCTCGGAATACGCCTCTTTATCTTGGAGAGGATACATTTGCTCATAGATATTCGATTCGTCCTGGAAGTCAGGATCTGATTGATCTGAGTGAATTAAAAAAAGAAGAGATAGAGAGTACCGGCATGGTCAGGGTGGTGGAGGTTGCAGAACCCACAGAGGTAATGCCCGGATGTTATCTTACGGGCAAAATCGAGCATGTTACAGAATATGAACAGGGTTCCACAGCACTTCTCATAGAAAAAGGGGATAAACTTGAACAGGATCTTTTCCCCGGAGAGCAGGCAGTGGTATGTAACATAAAAGGAAAGGGTCTGGTCATTTTATCCGGTTGTGCCCATGCAGGCATCGTAAACACGGTGAAACACGCTCAGAAAATTACCGGTATAGAGAAAGTCCATGCGGTGATAGGTGGGTTTCATCTTATTAATGCGGTGCCGGAAACTATCTCACGGACAGTGGAGGATATGAGGTCAATTATGCCCGATTATATCGTACCCACTCACTGCACGGGATTTGAAGCGATTATACTTTTTGCATCCAGGATGCCCAAAGAGTTTATCCTCAATACTGCAGGCACACAGTATGTATTTACAGCGTGAATATAATATGGGGATTTTTTGAGGAATGTTATACCAAGGAATCACACATGGGAACTAAAGAATCAAAAATACCATCGACCAGGGATCGATCTCCGTTTATCGAAATTGCGGAATTGACTAAAAAGTTCGATGAGGTTACCGCGGTTGACAAGATATCCTTTGAGGTAGATCAAGGAGAGTTTTTCGGTTTTCTTGGCCCCAACGGCGCGGGAAAAACCACCACCATAAATTTGCTGACAGGGCTTGCAAAACCGGATTCGGGAATTATCAGAATTGGCGGGCTTGAGTGTACAAGGGATCCCAAGGCGGCTCAGCATCTCATCGGAGTCATTCCCGACGAGAGCAACCTCTATCCAGAGCTGTCGGGTTTCGATAACCTCTGTTTTTGTGCGGCGCTCTACGGTATGCACAAGGGCGAGCGCCGGACGAGAGCACGGGAATTGCTGGAGACGTTCGGTTTAACAGAAGCAGCGGGCAGGAAATTCGCCGGTTACTCCAAGGGCATGAAGCGTAAGCTAACGATTGCCGCCGGCATTATTCACAACCCTCCGGTTTTGTTCCTTGACGAACCGACCACCGGCATCGATGTGGCCGGTGCCCGCAACATCCGGCAGCTTATTAAAGATCTTCACCGTGCCGGAACGACAATCTTTCTAACCACGCACTATATTGAAGAAGCTGAAAGGCTTTGCGACCGGATAGCTTTCATCGTACGCGGACGGATTGTCTGGATCGACACCATTGCAGATCTATTGCGGCCGGTCCAGGAAAGGCATGTAATGTTGGTTTCCGTCTCGAATTCAGGCTCGGTTCTCTGCGGAAAACTTGCCACGGTTTTTCCTCTTCTAAAGTTCCATACCCTTTCTGACGGACAGTTCCGCGTTGAGTCGGCAGAGCCGATCCGCGTCGGTCCGCTGGTGCGGTTTCTGGAGGATCAGGGTGTTGAGGTACTAGAAGCACGGCGTCTGCATCCATCGCTGGAGGATGTTTTCGTCCGGATCACCGGCATTGAGCCTGATGCCATAAAGAAAGAAAAGGAAAAGGGAGGAGGCATATGAAACGGTGGATTGCCTTCTGGAATATTCTTCTTAAGGACATGCGGACCTATTATCTCAAACCACCGAACATCAGCTGGGGATTGCTCTTTCCTATTGCGTGGACGGGAATGTTTTTCATCAAGTCAGGCAGCGGCCTGGAAAGCGTTCTTTCGCTGCTTCCAGGTGTGATTGCGATTTCCATCCTGTTCGGGACCACCTCCATGCTGGCAGTTACAGTGACATTCGAGAAAAAGGGCCGTTCCTTTGATCGTTTGCTGCTCGCACCCATTCCGGTAGGACTTCTAATGTTGGCTAAGACAGGCAGCGCGATTTTGTTCGGTATGGCAAATGCTTTCGTTCCGGTTATTATGGCACTGTTTCTGGCCGATCTTTCGCGGGTTGCCTGGACGGCAGTATTGCCTGCTGTGCTGATGATCGCTGTTGCCTCGACATTCCTTGGTCTTTTCGTTGCGGTATCGGTAAGTGAGGTCTTTGAAGCTCAGACGTTTTCCAACTTCTTCCGCTTTCCGATGATTTTTCTTTGTGGCCTTTTCTTCCCGATTGACGCTCTCCCTGTATTTCTCCGTCCACTTTCCTATCTGCTTCCATTGACGTACGGTGTTGATATTCTTCATGGTGCGATTCATGAACGGAACACCCTGCCCCTGAGTTTAGATTTTTTAACCATCACCGGTTTTTGTGTAATCTTATTTTACATCAGCCTAAGGAACATACACCGGAAATGGATTGTTTAAATTTTGGCATAACAAAATCAAACAGAGGAGAAGGAGGTAAATATGGCGGAATTACTTGTTTTTCACAGTGGAAATCCTTCCTGAAACACTTGCAAAAAGGCTATAGGCGTAGCCAACGAAATGAAAGCTAAATATGGTGACAGATTAGAACTGAAGATTTACACGACAGACTCGAAAGAGGCAGAACCGTATCATTTCAAAAGTTCAACCAACGTTCTCTTTGAAAAAGAATTTGTACCGGTTGATATTGCAACTGATAAGAATAAAATGGAGGTTTTTCTTCTCTCAAAGCTATGAATGTGTCCGGCCAAACAAATAAGGGCGCTTATCTGCCGCAATTCCGCCATGCTCCATAAGGGCACACGGGCTTTGTCGGTAAGGCCAAACAGGAGGAGATCATGAGCTTTAAAATCAAAGAAAATGTGGCTTGGGTTGGGAAAATTGACTGGGAGTTGAGACGATTTCACGGAGAAGAATATTCCACACACCGAGGATCAAGTTACAATTCCTATCTGGTGACGGATCAAAAAACCGCGTTGATTGATACGGTGTGGTCAAAATTCTCTGGTGAATTTGTAGAAAACCTGAAAAAAGAAATACCTCTCGAAAAGATTGATTTTGTTGTTGTCAATCATGCAGAGTGCGATCACAGCGGCGCATTGCCTGAACTGATGAAATATATCCCAGATAAGCCGATATACTGCACCGCCAAAGGAGTCAGTTCTTTGCAGGGCCATTATCACAAAGATTGGAATTTCCAGGTCGTAAAGACAGGCGACAAAATCAGTCTCGGATCAAAAGAACTGATTTTCATCGAAGCTCAGATGCTTCACTGGCCTGACAGCATGATGTGTTATCTGACCGCAGACAATATCCTGTTTAGCAACGATGTCTTCGGTCAGCACATTGCGTCAGAACTAATGTATAACGACCTTGTAGATCAGGCAGAATTGTTTCAGGAGGCGATCAAATATTATGCCAATATTCTGACGCCGTTCAGCAGGCTGGTGGACAAAAAAATTAAGGAAGTAATTGCATTGAATATGCCGGTGGATATAATCTGCCCAAGTCACGGGATAATATGGCGTAAGGATCCGTTGCAGATTGTGAACAAATATGTTCAATGGGCAAACGCCTATGCCGAGAATCAGATTACGATTGTTTATGACACCATGTGGGATGGGACCAGAAGAATGGCGGAAGCTATTACAGGAGGAATTACCGAAGTCGATAAAACCGTCGCTGTAAAATTATTCAATGTCGCCAGATCAGACAGGAATGATGTAATTACCGAAATCTTTAAATCCAAAGCAATTCTGGTCGGTTCTCCCACTATAAATAAAGGCATTCTTTCTGCTTCAGCCGCCATTCTGGAAGAAATTAGGGGATTACGGTTTAATAATAAGAAGGCAACGGCGTTTGGGTGTTATGGCTGGAGCGGAGAAGCGGTAAAGATCATATCCGATAAGCTTAAAGAAAGTGGGTTAGAACTGTTAAATGACGGAATACGAGAAAAATGGAATCCGAATGCTGAATCTGTTAAAAATTGTATCCGTTTTGGGAAAGAGATTGGGTTAAAACTGAAATGAAACATATTTCAATTTTACTACAGTCTAAGGAAAGGTTTGAAGCAATTGCTAAAGCCCGTGAACTAATCGATACAGATGTCAGCGTCCTTGTAAAAACCCTATCTCCCGAAGAAGCCATAGGGCAGCCTGACAGGAGAGACTTTCCCATTATTGTTGGAAAAGAAAGGGTAATTGAAGCAGAATTTGATGGGGCAAAGGCGCACGCCTTCACCGATTCACCGAAAGAATTTATTGGCAAAGTTAACGAGGTAATGAATCTACCGCTTATCACCAACGGACAGCGGGCTATTTTTATTGCCACCATGAACGCTGTGCTGAAACACCTCAACATAATACGGGCAACACTCCATTGCCGGGATAACGAGCCGGAACAATGCGCAAAAGAAATTGCCCAATTTATCAGGGAAAAATTCGGGGTCAAAAAAATTGGCCTCGTTGGCTTGAACCCTGCAATTCTGGAATCCTTGAGTAACACCTTCGGAGCTGAGAACGTAAAGACAACCGATCTGAATAGGCAGAATATCGGGACAATGAAATACGGTGTAGAAGTGTGGGACGGCGGTATCATGACTGAAAAACTGGTTAATAATTCCGATCTGGTTCTTATGACGGGAACGACATTTGTGAATGGGACTTTCGACACTATTTTGGATTATGTCCGGCATTTCAATAAAGAATATCTCGTTTATGGTGTCACATCGGCCGGTATCTGCGAGCTTATGGCTTTAAACAAAATCTGCCCCTACGGCAGGGCATGAGGTTTGATAACATGCAGATTTTGAGAGACATCATAACAAGTTTGAAAGTTGACTCGCCTGTTAAAGAGGTCAGGAGAGGTCTTTTCTGGACCGCCATCCTTAGCAGACACTGTGGGCTGGCCTCAACCATGATGAGGGAACTTTGTCCTGATGAAAATAGAGACATTAATGATTTTCGTTCCTTTTCGGGGTATAGCGCGATTGAACTTACACGGCTATCCTTATCTGAAGATATTTCCGAGGCATCTCTGGGGCTTGCCGCATTAAACTCTCTCATCGATACGGATATGTCGGGAGCATTAGAGATCAATGCAGGGGACCTCCTTATGGAACGCGGGAAAGAAAAAAATATCTCCATAATCGGTCATTTCCCATTTACGGATGACTTAAGAAGGATTGCCGGAAACCTCTGGGTTATAGAAAAGCACAAAAGAACGGGCGACTACCCTGAAGATGATGCTGAGATATATCTGCCACAGTCGGATTTCATTGCAATATCGAGCACTACCCTGATAAACCATACATTACCGGCAATACTCTCCCTGTGCCCTCCTGGGAGCGTGAAAATGCTTCTTGGCCCCACTACTCCTATGACTCCGATGCTCTTCGATCACGGTATCGATATCATCTCGGGTAGCAGAGTTACCGATGAGGGGATCGTGCTTAAATACATAAGCGAAGGCGCAAACTTCAGGCAGTTGAAAAGATCGGGCGGGATCAGGCTTATCACACTGATGAAGAATAGATTTTAGAGAGAAGGAGGTAGCATGTCTGGTATGACTGAATATAGCGAAAAGGTTATGGACCATTTTAATAATCCAAGAAATGCAGGTATTATCGAGAATGCAAATGGAATCGGCGAGATAGGGGACCCATCCTGCGGAGATATTTTAAGGGTCTTTATCAAAGTCGAAGATGACGTGGTGACTGATATAAAATACCAGATACGGGGGTGCCCTGCAGCTATTGCCTGCGCAAGCGCCATGACAGAGCTTGCCATAGGAAAAAATCTCGATGATGCGATGATGCTGTCGGAAGATGACATTGTGGATGCCCTTGACGGGTTGCCTGAATTCAAAATCCATTGTTCTGCCATGGGAGCAGCGGGACTCAGAAAGGCAATAATGGATTATTTTGAAAAATATGTAAACAAGGAGGATGCTGAAGAATGAAAATCAATATCAATTTCAATGGGATACCAATACTTTATAAAACATTAAACAAAAAGAAGGAGATAGAGTTTGAATTTACAGGGCAGACTTTACGCGAATTGACCGCCAAGCTTGTGGGGAAATTCGGCGCCTCGATGCAGAATGCGCTCCTGGACAATAATGGCGATGTTGATGTGGAAATCAGGGTAATCCTGAATAGCACAAAATATCTTTCCGAAGGACGAATGGAAACGATATTGAACGATGGGGATACAATTGCCTTTATGGGCGCATCCTGAGGTTAGCCCGGTTAAGCAGCCTGGATGGCTGCAAGAGAAAGCAACAATGGGCCTCGTTCGTATGCCGGCACAAGGGTTCACACCGTTGGAAAGGAACGAAAGATATCTCTGCTCAAGAGGAAAAGATGAAAAAGACCCCTTTTGGGAATCACCCTGTTATGGGTTAAAAAAGACTTCGCCTTAGGAGGCAGGAAATGTTTTATAGATTTGATGGAAGGCAGCCTATTGTCGGGATTGATACGTATGTGAGCGAAACCGCAATTGTAATAGGGGACGTAAGGATAGGGAATAATTGTTACATAGGGCACGGTGTTATTTTACGCGGTGATTACGGCACTATCGAGATAGGCAACGAAACGGCTGTTGAGGAAGGCGTCATTGTTCATGCTCCTCCTGCTGACTATTGTTCTATAGGTCACGGTGTGGTCATTGGGCACGGGGCCATTATCCATGCGAAGACAATAGGCGATTCGGTCACGATAGGAATGGGGGCCATATTGAGTATCCGGTCAGAGGTCGGCCGTGGGTCTATTGTAGCGGAGGGCGCCGTGGTAAAGCGTGAGCAGAAGATAGCCGAATGTCTGGTGATTGCGGGGAACCCAGCAAAAAGGATCAGGGAAGTGTCGCAAAAAGAGAGAGACTACTGGGATTGGGCCAGGAAGCTTTATGTAGACCTGGCAGATAAGTACTGTAAACTTGGTATGGAAAAGATCGAAGGGTAACGGAGAATGGAAAAACATGGAAACCTGATTTCATTTTTTGCAAAGACCCTCAACAAAACCCGTAAAACGCTTAACGAAATTTTCTACGGGATGACAGCCTATGAGCTTGAATTGGAGTTCAGGAAAGAAAAAGGAAACATAAACAATCTCTTCATGCTCGTGGTATTCGGCGATCTTGTGGGATTGCCCATTCTTCCTCCTCACTATTCTATGAGACTATTGCCCTATGTTGTCCCCCAAATAAAAAAATGGAAAAGAGGTGCACTAAGAGAGAAGGATCTTACCGATATTGTCTCCCAGGATGTGTGAGGTATGACCATAAGGTTTAAGTATATCTATGGCCCGGTTTCTTCATGGAGGGTGGGGAGTTCCTTGGGGGTAGACTTACTTTCGCAAAAGGAAAAAATATGCAGCTTCGATTGCATATATTGCCAGTTGGGAAAAACAAAAAAACCCACTATTACACGGCACCTATATATTCCACAAGGAGAGATTTTAAAAGAATTAAGTGCCCTTCCAGAAATGTCTATAGATTATATCACCTTCTCCGGAAGGGGCGAACCTACCCTGGCAAAGAATTTAGGGTCTATGATAAACGCCGTAAAAAAACTCAGGCGTGAGTCTATTGCCGTGATCACAAACTCATCCCTGATGAACAGGCAGGATGTCCAAGAGGAGCTATCTTCCGCCGATTTCGTCATCGCTAAACTGGATGCTTCCTCGCAGGGGTCTTTCGTATTAGTAAATCGGCCTTTTCAGGGCATAGAATTTGATGCTATCCTGGAAGGGATAAAGGAATTTAAAAGGCATTTCCAGGGAAAGCTTGCGCTGCAGATTATGTTCATGAAAGAAAATGTACAATATGCCGGAGAGATAGCATGTATAACAAAAGACATTTGTCCCGATGAGATACAAATCAATACACCGTTGAGGCCCTGCGGCGTTGAGCCTCTCGGGCGGGAAGAATTATCTCAGATAAAAGACCTTTTTGGCGGTCTCAATGCCATTTCCGTCTATGAAAGCCGGAAGAGGTACGTTAAACCTATCAGCGATGAGGATACATTGAAAAGAAGAGGAAAAGTATAAAATGGAGATTAAGATACTTTTTGACAGTAAGAGACTGAGCCGCACATTTCTCGCAGGCTGGGGGGTCTCCTACCTTATCGGGAACAGAATCCTTTTTGACACAGGTGAGAAATCGAGTTGCCTCTTCAACAACATGGATCGTATGGATGTAAAAATTCACGACATAGAGACGGTCGTTATTTCTCACGACCACTTTGATCATACAGGCGGACTGTGGGACATCCTCCGGGGAAAGCCGGGACTCGATCTTTACGTTTGCCCCGGTTTCAGCCGGGAGTTCAAGAACAAAGCAAAAACATACGGGTGCAACTTGATAGAAGTTAATTCCTTTATGAAGATTGCCGACGGCATATACACAACAGGTCAAATGAAGGGAAGGTGCAGTCCGGATTATATCGCAGAGCAGGCGTTAGTGCTGGAGACAGAAAAAGGTTTGACAATAGCAACAGGATGCGCCCATCCCGGCATAATCAAAATAGTAGAGTATGTCATGGACCACATCAATGGCAAGATCCATCTCGTGATGGGCGGTTTTCATCTCCTTGATGAGCCTATCAATAAAATAAAACATATCAATGAAAAATTCAGGCAGTTAGATGTAGAATATGTGGGACCAGGCCACTGTACGGGCGAAGATGCTGCGAAAATTTTTAAGGAGTCATACAAGGAAAACTTCATTGATATTAAGGTAGGGAGGACCATAGAGGTTTAGCATAAAAATATATTAAGCGGAGGTAATAAGTGCCATTCGGTTTCAGAAAGGGAAGTGGCTTTGCCAGAATCAACAGGCAAGGCAGGGCAGGAAAAAGAAGAGGGATGGGAGGTTTTGGGCAAGGTGGCCCCCCTACGAACTGTATCTGTCCTCAATGCGGCCTTGTAGTCCCCCATGAGCCGGGTATCCCCTGTTTTCAGAGAAAATGTCCGCAGTGCGGTTCTTTTATGGCCCGTCAATTTCTGAAAATCGAATAGCAGTTTGTATGGTGAGCCGTGGAAAGCACAAATAGTCACATTGAGTCGCTCAAACGGGGTCAAAGAGTAGCCATAACCGCAACTATTGCCATACTCCTCCTTGCGGTTGCAAAATTTTTCACCGGCTATCTCTTTGACTCCAGAATCCTCATTGCAGATGCCTTCCACAGCGGCGTTGACGTGCTCGCTATTTTTGCATCCTGGTTTGGACTCTGGCTTGCCTCCCGAAAGGAGAGCGCGAGATTCCCCTACGGGCTATATAAAGCTGAGACCTTTGTTACCCTTGTAATTGGCGTTCTTGTCGTATGGGCCGGTTTTGAAAACTTGGCTGAGGGATACAGAAAGCTTTTTCTCCTGGCTCCTCACCACGCATTCCCGGTGCTGCCGGTCCTGGTAAGCAGCATATCCGTTGCCGCATCATATTTTGTGGCAAAGATGGAAAAAGAAACAGGCGTTTCAATCAATTCCGGGGCACTTCTGGCTAATGCATCCGAGGCGTTTCTCGATATTGGCACCTCATTGGTCGTTCTCGCAGGCATTCTTTTAGCCCATGCAAAGATTCCCTACATCGAGGGTTCTATTGTGATGCTCATTGCCCTGCTCATTATCAGGCTCGGTGCGAAAAACGTATGGAAGCCGATTCTAATCCTTCTGGATGCAAACCTCGACCCAAAGCTACAGGCAGAGATAGAGGATAAGATATCTGCCGTCGGTGGTGTTAAAGGCGTGGGTGATGTAAAGATACGCCAGTCCGGGCCATTCAAAATGGTAGAATGTAACATCGCAACAGGTCCCTCGGTCTCCGTATACAAAGCACATGAACTTGCAGATAACATCGAAGATCTCGTATCAAGGGATTACAGCCAGATTGAATCGGTTTTTGTCCATGTTGAACCTGTAAAACAAGATACTGTGTCAGCCATTATCCCGGTCAGTGATATTTCCGGATTAGATTCAAAGATCCATGGCCACTTTGGTAGAGCGCCTTATTTCATCATTCTGAAACTGGACGACAAAGGGGGAGCAGAGATAGAAGATTTCTATTACAACGAGTTTCTCGGTGAAAAGAATCGCATACACATAGGGGTAAAGGTAATAAAGGCCGTTATAAAACACAACCTGGACCTCGTCTTTACCCCTAAGATTGGGGAGATCTCTTTTTATATGCTGAAAGAAAATTTTATCGAGATTTACAAGGCAGAAGCAGATTCAACAGTGCGCAAGGTTATAGAGAGATATCGTAACAGTGAAATAGAACCGATTACAGTGCCGCATCCGGCAGAGGAATCGGAGGTAGAAAGACAGAAAATGGGTACATGAGGAGGTATGCATAAATGACACTTTTATCATGGGTCATTACATTTACCCTGCTGGGAAGTATTGGGGCAGTTGTGGGGACATCATTTGTGCTACTTTGCTCTAAAAGTAAAAGCCGGGTGCTTATTTCTTCTCTTGTAAGCTATGCCACTGGAACGCTACTCGGGGCAGCCTTTCTCGGTATGATACCGAAGGCATTAATGCTCTCTTCCACACTCCCCACCTCGGCTACCATACTTTTCGGTATTTTACTCTTTTTTCTCCTCGAAAAGTCGGTGATCTGGCGGCACTGTCACGATGATAACTGTGATATCCATACAAGGGCGGGCACTCTCATCCTTTTCGGGGATGCTTTCCATAATTTTGTGGATGGCGTCGTTATTGCTGTGGCCTTCATGACAGATAGATCTTTCGGGGTAGCAACCACTGTAGCTGTTTTTGCCCATGAAATTCCACAGGAAATGGGTGATTTTGCAATTCTCCTTGAAAGCGGCTATACAAGGCAAAAGGCATTTTTTTACAACCTTCTCTCGCAGGCTGCCTCGTTGCTTGGTGCAGTGATCGCCTATTTTTCCCTCAAGACAGCGCAGGCTGCCATACCATACGTCCTTGCCATTTCAGCGGCAAGTTTTATCTATATTGCCCTTGCAGATCTCATCCCCGGCCTGCACCGAACCATAGACCTGAAAAACAGCTTTATTCAGCTGGCTTTACTTCTATCTGGTATCGTTACGATAGCATTCTTCGTACTGAACCATTTGTAGATGAGGTAGGGTATGTAAAGCTTTTCAAAAAATGAGGAGGTTCCTGTGAAAAAGAATTTCTTTTTATCTGTCATTGTTCTCGTTTTTATTCTAACGAGTAACTCTGTGGCAGGAGAAAATCTCATGGTATTCTGTGGCGCTGCCTTCAGGCTGCCCACGGAGGAAGCCATAAAAATATTCCAAAAAAAGACAGAGTTAAAAGTTCATGTGGTATATGGAGGGGTTGGAACATTATTCAGCCAAATAATCCTCAGTAAGAAGGGCGATATCTTTGTCTCTCCTTCGCCTGATATTATGGAGAAGATAAAGGCAAAAGGCTTATTGGTTCCGGATTCGGTAACGAACTTAGCTTATGTAGTACCGTGCATTAATGTACAGAAAGGCAACCCGAAGAATATAAAAGAGCTAAAAGATCTTACCCGGCCTTCTTTAAAGATAGCAATAGGAAATCCGGAAATCGTATATATCGGAATGCTCGCCGTGGAAATCGTGGATAAGAACTTCACTGCACGGGAAAGAGATGCATTCCGAAAGAATGTGGTAGCCCATGCGGAGGATTTCAACAAACTTGCAACGTGGCTTGTTCTCGGCTATGTCGATGCGATTATAGGTTTTCATTTCCTTGAGGGGTGGTATCCTGATAAAGTAGAAACAGTGAAGTTAAGACCCGAACAAATACAAAGGATCGGTTGCGGACAGGCGGCAATTATTGCGCACACCCGCTCACAGGAACTCGCTCAACAATTTATTACATTTCTCAATACCAACGAGGTAAAGGATATATTTAGAAGATGTCACTATTTTGGTTCACCTGAAGAAGCATTTCATTGGATAGGGATGAAAAAACCTGTAGGAGGCGGGTTTGTAGTGCCTTAAACCTTTCGCATTTAAGTTACAAATATCAGTCTTTTTGAACCCATCGGGGATAGCTGGGTTTAAAGAGTTCTTTAATATCTCAATCTTTGAGCAGTTTTTTCAGTTTTTCCATATCTTCCCATACTTCTTTTACCCTGGTTTGGTTACGAAGGAGGAATGAAGGATGGTATGTGGGCAGTAACGGTGTCCTCTTATATTCTGTAAGGACCCCTCTGATTCGCGTAATCCTTTCATCAACGCCGAACAACGCATTATACGCATGTCTGCCAAGGGTGCATATAATCTTTGGATTAATAATTTTCAATTGGGATAGCAGATAACCCTTACAGGATTCTATCTCTTCAGGTTCAGGGTCTCTATTATTCGGTGGCCTGCATTTAAGGACATTGCATATAAATACCTCATCTCTCCTCAGGCCAGTCCTTTCTATCATCTGGTCGAGAAACTTGCCAGCCCTGCCAACAAAAGGTCTTCCCTGTAAGTCTTCTTCCTCCCCTGGTGCTTCCCCTATAAATACCAATCGCGCCATGTTGTTCCCCTCTCCAAATACTACATTTTTTCTCGTATTTGCAAGTGAACATTTCCTGCATGTCTTTACTGCCTTTAGCAGCAATGAGAAGGTTAGAACATCTTTCCTGTTAAAAACATAGGTATCAATACCCATACCCTTGAGGGCGGTTAAGAATCTCCTGACATCAAAGTCCTTGCCTGTTGTATTCATGTTGGCCAATATTAATAATAACCAATAACCAAATTACAATAACCAGATAAATTCCAATAATCAAGACTTTGAAAATTTGATGTTGTTTGGAACTTGAAATTTGGACATTGGTGATTGGTTATTCATTCCTTAAACCTGTCAGGTATCTTCTTAACATTCTTTTCAGTTTCAAGCACATATGCCGCCTGCAGCATATGTGCTTCATCAAGAGGTTTACCTATAATCTGTAACCCTATAGGTAACCCTGCACCATCAAAGCCACATGGTACGGACATTGCAGGCAACCCTGCAAGATTTATGGGGATGGTAAATATATCTGAGAGATACATCATCAGCGGGTCTTCAACCTTTTCACCTATTTTGAAAGCGGTTGTCGGGGAAACAGGGGTCAATATGATGTCACATTGTTTAAAGGCTTCTTCAAAATCCCGCCGGATAAGCGTCCTCACCTTACCCGCCTTCCTATAATACGCATCATAATACCCGGAAGAAAGGACATAGGTACCGAGGATTATCCTTCTCTTTACCTCCTTTCCAAAACCCATAAGCCTTGTCTTTTTGTACATATCTATAATGTCCTTCCCTTCTGCCCTCAATCCATATTTAACCCCATCATACCTTGCAAGATTAGAAGATGCCTCGGCAGTGCAGACAATATAATAGGTTGCAACAGCATATCCCGTGTGGGGAAGTGTAATATCTACAACCGAAGCTCCATGATTTACAAATAGCGATATAGAATCTTCCATTGCCTTTTTTACATCATCTTCCATGCCTTCTATAAAATACTCTTTCGGTATCCCTATCTTCATGCCTTTAATATCCCTTCCCAGATATTCCATGTAGTCAGGTACAGGTTGTGGAATGGATGTAGAATCCATAGGGTCATACCCGGCTATCACGTTTAAAACAACTGCACAGTCTGTCACACTTCTCGTTATGGGCCCGATCTGGTCGAGGGAAGAAGCAAAGGCAACAAGACCATATCTCGACACCCTTCCATAGGTAGGCTTCAAACCAACCGTTCCGCATAAACCTGCAGGTTGTCTTATTGAACCTCCGGTATCTGTCCCCAAAGATGCCATGCACAATCCCGCAGCTACTGCAGAAGCAGAACCACCACTGGAACCACCAGGGATACGTGAAAGGTCCCATGGATTTCTTGTAGTCTGAAAGGATGAATTCTCAGTTGATGAACCCATAGCGAATTCATCCATGTTTAATCTTCCAAGATGAACAAAACCGTCCTCTCTCAGCTTCTTTATTACTGTTGCATCATAAGGCGGGATAAAACCTCTCAATATCTGTGATGCACAGGTGGTTTCTATGCCTCTGGTGCAAAAAATATCTTTTATTCCAAAAGGGATACCAAGAAGCCATTTATCTTCTCCTTTTGCAATCCTTCCATCGGCCTCTTTTGCCATCTCCATTGCTACATCTTCTGTGAGTTTAATATACGTAAGAAGTACACCATCATATTTTTTAATCCTATCTAAATAAAAACGGGTCAGTTCAACGGAAGTAATCTCTCTTTTTTTAAGAAGTTCTCTGGTCTGCATAATGTTCATTTCAAGCAGCTTTTCCACGTTATCCCTTCTTTTTTTCACTAAAGTGAAGAATTAAGAATGTAGAATTAAGAATTGAAAAGTCTTTACAATTTTTCATTATTCATTCTTCATTGGTTTTTTTATTCCTCTACCTCAATGATCGGGGGCACCTTAAAAAAATTCCCTTTTTTCTCGGGTGCATTTTTAGTTGAATCATCAATGCTAAAAGAACTCTTTACCCCATCCTCCCTCAGGACACAACTAACAGGCACAACATGGCTTGTGGGTTCAATATCTTTTGTATCAATCGAATTAAGCTTATCCATATATTCGAGGATTCTGTCTATCTGCAAGGTATAAAGTTCAATTTCATGAGGTTCAAGCTCAAGCCTTCCAAGATGAGCAACATATTCCACCACGTCTCTTGTTATCTTCATCTTACCTCACCCTTTATTTTATCCACAGTTCACAGTTCACCATTTTACTCCGAACTCTGAACGCCGCCGAACCCCGAACTTTAGTTAAAATCACCCGCATTCGGCTACTGCCTTTATTATATCACCCCTGGTTACAATACCTATCACGTTATCACTTTCAACAACAGGTATTCTATTTATATGGTTCTCTACCATAATCTTTGCAACATTCTCAGCGGCTTCGGTAGGGGATACTGTAATTACATCTTTCATCATCACATCTCTCACAATAAGTTCCTGAGCACTCCCTCCATACTTTAATCCCCTGAGAACATCTGTCTGGCAAACTATTCCAATGAGTTTTCCTTTTTCCACAACAGGCATGCCTGCAATATTAAAGAGTTCAAATTTGTTAATTATTACAGTAAGGGTTTCTGAAGGGTGACAGGTTACTACATTCTTGTTCATAATTTCTACTACTTTCATCTATACCTCCCTAAGATAACACATTTGCACAAAGCACTCTGGCCCCGCGCTGCGAAGCCCTGGCCAAGACCTGCGGTTTAGCAGGGCAGGCTATGCGCACAGCAAGTCTTTAAATGGGCTGCCCGAAAAGCAGCATTTCTTCTATATATTTCTGTAAGGCCTCCACTACCTTCATAGCCTTACGGAGTTTCTCCTGTTCTTCACGGCCAAGCATATCGGGTCTTAAATAGTTCGTATCCTTGCCGTCATCCACCTTATTATTAATCTGGTTCATTATCCTGAACTTAACAAGTACAAGGTAGGTTTCTATTAAGTCTCCCTCCATATCTCTCTTAATCACATTCATTCCCCTCAGCAATCGGATCCTTTTTAACGTATTTGTTTCATATATGCCGTTTGACAGTGCAGCCATTCTTACAGTCATTATAAGGGGGGCCCAACCTGTCAGCTTAATATTAAATTTGTCTTTATTTTCGCCACTTTTTTCAGTCTTGAAATTACCAAAAAGGCTTAAGGCGGTCGGCATTAAAACAGCAGACTGTATAAAATCTTTCATGACATGTTTATTTTCACTCAAAGAACTAAAAAAATCCTTTAAAAACATATTTGTCAACTCCTGGCTACCACTTATTAGACGGGCATCTGTTAAGATTATAACATCTAATGATTCAAAAATACCCTTTTCAAGGGTGAGTCTATCCTCAATTCTTTTTCTCCAATCCCCTATTGAGCCTCTCCATCTATCGCTGGAAGGCATAACGCCACCCTTGCACCTCTCAAATCCTACACCATGCAATCTATCTACAGCCTTTTTTGAAAACATCTCATAGTAATAGTCAAGGAGTTGCTTTGGGGCAGGCATATTTTTCCCGCCATCATCCCCTTTACTCTTATAATGTTCATAACATTCCTTTCTGAGATAATCCGTCGCAAATATATCATTTTTCTCATCATACACAATCATATTGTCCTGATCCGTTATCATTGTCTGTTCATCGCGGCCCTCACTACCGAGGCCTAACCATGCATAATCTGTTGGGGGACTGCCGAACCCTTCTTTTTCCATTTCATCTTCCACCATTTTCAAAACCCCAATGGTTATTCTGTCTCTTATTATACGAAACAGGTCATGGACATCAGAAACATTATCCTCCTCTAAAAAAAACTTTTTCACCATTACCACTGCCCTTTTGTGACACTGCGCAAGCTCCTCATAAGTGGTTGCCTTCTCAATTTTATCAATTATCAGGGAAGCAAGTTCTCCCTCAAAGGCCTCATAATCATTCAGCGAGGATTGAAGTTTATCCCGAAGACCGGCGATCATCTTATACCTATCCTGCCTGAGTAGTGTCTTGTCCTTCATGATTTCCCGATAATCAGATATGAATGTTTCTATAACTGAAAAATTTAGAGCCATTTAATTCCCTGACAATTTCTCCAAAACCTTTTTGCTCGCAATTAGTTTCCCTTTTTTCTCCTGTAACTCACTGTAATTTGATTCATTCTTCTTAACTACCTCAGGTGGAGCCTTTTCTATAAACAATCTATTGTTAAGCTTATTAAATAATCTTTCTATTTCCTCTTCTATCTTCACTAATTCTTTCTTAATTCTTCCAAGTTCAGCAGAGGTATCTATAAGGTCTTTTATCGGGATAAATACCTCAATCCCCTTATACACACCAATTGCAGCCTTCTTAGGCGCATTATCACCTGTAAAGGCAAGACGTTCAATCCTTGCTAACTCTCTAATATAGAACTCATACTCCTGAAGCAGAGGTTGGTAACCATTTGCACGGATTATCACCTCAATCTTAACATTTGGAGCAATCCCTGTTTCCCCCCTTATGTTCCTTATCACATCCACAACCCCCATAATCATATCCATATGATCTTCGCTTTCTTCATCCACTTGAGCATCATCAAACACCGGAAAGGACGAAACCATTATGCTTTCATTCTCAGGATGGGGTAGTCGTTGATATATCTCTTCTGTAACAAAAGGCATCAGTGGATGCAAGAGCTTTAATATATCCAGCAGGGTTTCATAAAGTACTGATCTGGTTATATCATCATTATATTTTTTTACCTTCCCATAGAGGTTGGGTTTTATAAGTTCAAGATACCAGTCGCAGAATTCATGCCACACGAAGTTATAGAGAACATTCGCAGCTTCATTAAATTTATACGTATCAATATCTTCTTTCACTTCTTTTATAACCTTCTCTACCCTTGAACGTATCCATCTGTCTGGCAGGAATGATGATCTTTTTGTTGTATGGGTAAACGCAGGGTCTTTTAAAAATGTTAAAGCAAGTTTTGAGGCATTCCAGATTTTATTCACAAAATTTCTCACACCTTCAATTCTCTCTTCAGAAAGAAGTATATCTCGACCCTGTGCTGCAAGCATTGTAAGAGAAAACCTGAAGGCATCCGTTCCGTATCTGTCTATCACTGATAAGGGGTCAATCACATTCCCTCTTGATTTACTCATCTTCTTTCCTTCAGCGTCCCTCACAAGGGCGTGAATATAAACCTCCCTGAAAGGTACATCCCCTATAAATTTGATACCCATCATGATCATCCTCGCCACCCAGAAAAAAAGTATATCAAATCCTGTTATAAGGAGCGATGTTGGGTAAAAGGTCTTAAGGTCATCTGTATTATCTGGCCACCCGAGGGTGGAAAAAGGCCATAGCCCCGAAGAGAACCATGTGTCGAGTACGTCTGACTCCTGTCTCAACTCTCCCTTACAATCCTCACATACACTCAGATCCTCCACCGATACGTACGTTTTCATACATCTATCACAATACCAGACAGGTATCCTGTGTCCCCACCATATCTGCCGTGATATACACCAATCCTTGATATTCTCCATCCACTCAAAGTAAACCTTCTCCCACATCTCCGGAATTATACTTACCCTGTGGGCTTTTACGGCCATAATCGCAGGCTCTGCCAGGGGCTTCATCTTTAAAAACCACTGTAAAGATAATGCAGGTTCAACAACTGTCTTGCACCTGTAACACTTTCCCACAGGCAGGGCATAGGGTTCTATCTTTTCAAGCAATCCCTTAGTACGTAATTCCTCAATAATCTTCTCCCTGCACTCAAACCTGTCCATCCCCCTGTAATGGACTGCGTTCTCGTTCATCTTTCCATCATCATCTATCACCTTGACCGCCTGAAGACCATGCCTATTACCTATTTCAAAATCGTTAAAATCATGGGCAGGTGTAACCTTTAATACGCCTGTTCCGAACTCTTTATCTACATAGGTATCCCCTATAACAGGTATATTCTTTTCTACCACCGGGAGTATCACTGATTTTCCAATATATTTTTCGTATCGCTCATCCTGAGGGTTGACTGCAACAGCTGTGTCTCCAAGCATTGTTTCGGGCCTTGTGGTTGCAACAGTCAAATATCCATCTCCTCCTGCCAGCGGATATTTTATATAATAGAGGTAACCCTTCGTTTCCTCATGCTCTGCTTCAAGGTCAGAAAGGGCGGTCTTACATCTCGGACACCAGTTAATGATATAATTGCCTCTATAGATCAATCCTTCCCGATATAATCTCACAAAAACTTCACGGACTGCTCGCGAAAGCCCCTCATCCATAGTAAAGCGCTCCCTTGACCAGTCACATGAACAGCCAAGCCTTTTCAGTTGTTCAATGATAATGCCGCCTGACTTTCTCTTCCATTCCCAGACCATCTCTATAAATTTATCCCTGCCAAGTAGTTCACGTGTCAACCCTTCTTTGGCAATTTTCCTCTCAACTACATTTTGTGTTGCAATGCCTGCGTGATCGGTTCCTGGTACCCATAATGTATTAAAACCGGCCATTCTTTTAACCCGCACAACAATATCCTGTAAGGTATTATTCAGTGCATGCCCCATATGTAACGAACCTGTAACATTCGGTGGAGGTATCACCATAGAGAATGGGGGGCTTGAAGAGCCATTTTCCGCTGTAAAGTACCCTTTCTCAACCCAAAACCTATACCATCTTTCCTCTATCTTATGTGGATTATAAACCTTTTCCATCATCTAAACTCCCTTTCTTAAAGCTGACAGCAATTAGCCTTCAGCCGTCAGCAAAATCTTTACCGCCTATTGATTTGTCCTTGCTCCCTGCCTTGATATCCATCCTTGCATTTTAGCAATTGCTAAATACTGATAGCTAACTGCTGATGGCTCGTTACACCGGCATCTTCCACGGCAATGGAAGAAAAAACTTTTCAAAAAGATTAAAGGCATATCTATCTGTCATGCCTGCAATAAAGTCGCACACACATATCGATTGCTCATCATAGAAATCCTTTCTGCCTGTTTCTTCAAGAAAGGCATCAGGGTTTTTTAAAAAATAATGGTAAAGGTCTTTTATTATCTTGGAACACTTTATAAAATCATTATGAACAATATGGTTATCATAAACCCTTTCATACAAAAAATCCCTGAGTTTTACTATATGATATTCAAGCTCCTCACTGATACTTAAATTTAGATTCGTATTCTTTAATGTTTCAAAAATCACACCACGGACCATGCTGTCTATCCTTTTTGAGCTTGTTTTACCCATAAATTCTACACATTCTTTCGGCACGTCTGACTCTGTGATAATGTTTCCCCTTGTTGCGTCATCAATATCATGGTTAATATATGCGATTATATCCGCTATTCTCACAACTTCAGCCTCTTTTGTAAAAGGCTTATCCTCTTCGTCTTTTATTATAATCTCCCCCTTTCCCTTTGAATGTTTTACGATACCATCCCTTACCTCAATCGTCAGATTCAAACCATTACCATCCTTTTCAAGCACATCAACAACCCTGAGGCTCTGTTCATAATGCCTGAATCCACCCTTATGTATCTCATTCAAGGAGTCTTCTCCTGCGTGACCAAAGGGTGTATGGCCAAGGTCGTGTCCCAAAGAAATAGCCTCAACAAGGTCCTCATTGAGGGATAAAGCCTTTGCAATAGTCCTTGCAATCTGGGCAACTTCAAGTGTATGGGTCAGTCTTGTTCTGTAATGGTCGCCTGCTGGAGATAAAAAAACCTGTGTCTTGTGCTTAAGTCTTCTAAACGACTTGCTATGCGTTATCCTGTCCCTGTCATGCTGAAATGCAGGTCTTATGTCACATTCAGGTTCAGGTTTAACTCTACCCCTTGTTTTACTGCTTTTTTGTGCAAAGGGAGATAATATGTATTCTTCCTTTTCTTCTAATCTATTTCTAATATTCATAAAAATAAAGGCGCTCTTTCAAATGCTCTCGTGGCAAAAACTTATCTTTGTTGATTCGTAATGTATCACAAGGATATAACTATTTCAATATACTTGAAAAACCATCATCTATATGCATATATTTATTATAAGATTACGATCAAAGGGAGAATTGAATGGCTATTATTGATGATTTGAAGAAAAAAACCGAGGAAGGGCTAAAAACCCTGAGAGAGACAGCCCAGGATATTACATTTAATGTTGAAAAACAGGCAAAAATAGGAAAAAGGAAATTCATAGATATTACAAAAATCCAGAGAAACATGCAGAAATCATACATAGAAATAGGTGAATATGTTTATGAGGAATTTTCTCTGGGAAAAAGCCTAAACAAGGATGACCCGTTTATAAAAGAGAGAATAAACGGAATATTTAGGATGAAAGAAGAAATTAACGAGATAGAAGACGAGATAGATGCTATCCAGCGAATGCAACCACATAAACACGATGAAGAATAGCTCGTAGCTGATAGCTCATGGCTCATAGAACTTAGCTCTTGGCTGATAGCTCGTAGTAAAGCAGTTGCTATGAACTAATTAGCTCTTAGCTCATTGCTCTTAGCAAAGTCTTTTAACTATGAACTATGAGCTATAAACTGCTACAGATACTTCTTAATCAACACCTCTGCAATTTGGACTGCATTTAAGGCGGCACCTTTTCTTATGTTATCTGCCACAATCCACATGTTTAACCCATGGGGAATGGACTCGTCTCTCCGTATCCTTCCCACAAATGTTTCATCCCTGCCTGCTGCATGTATCGCCATGGGATATTTATTTTTTGAAGGATTATCAACTACCTTCACGCCAGGTGCCTTCCTCAGGATTTTTCTTGCCTTATCAGGACTCAAATCTTTCTCGAATTCAACATTTACGGATTCGGAATGGCCATAAAAAACCGGTACCCTTACCGTTGTCGCGGTGACCTGTATGCTATCTTCCATAATCTTTCTCGTTTCGTTCACCATCTTCATCTCTTCTTTCGTGTATCCGTTCTCAAGGAAGGCATCGATGTGAGGGAGACAGTTAAATGCTATCTGGTATGGATATACTTTCTTCACAATCTCTTTCTGGCTGTATATAGCAAGTACCTGCTGTTCCAATTCATATATTGCCTTTTTCCCTGTGCCTGAAACTGCCTGATACGTGGAAACCACAACCCTTTTAATTCTTGCAGCATCATGGAGGGGCTTTAATACGACCACCATCTGGATGGTAGAGCAGTTCGGATTGGCGATAATACCCCTATTTTTATATCCTGCAACCGCATGTTCATTCACTTCAGGCACCACAAGGGGAATATCGGGTTCCATCCTGAAGGCAGATGTGTTATCTATCACCACGCACCCGCTCGCTGCTGCAATAGGTGCAAACTTCAAGCTTACTGCACCACCCGGTGAAAATAGTCCAATATCAATACCCTTAAAAGAATCCTCCTTTAATTCCTCTATTGGTAATCCCCTTCCTTTGAAAGTTAAGGTTTTCCCCACACTCCTTGACGAGGCAAGAAGGGTGAGCTTCCTTACAGGAAACCTTCTCTCTTCAAGTGTTGTCACCATCTCGTTGCCAACGGCACCGGTAGCGCCAACAACAGCTACATTATACTCTTTCATTTGATTCCTCCAGTTTCTTTTTAAGATAGTTTATCAATCCGCCCTCGTTAATAAGCTCTACCATAAAGGGCGGGATGGGCCTTGCCTTAACCTCTTTTTTCTTCCATCTTATAACCCCTTTAGAAAGGTCAACCTCTATTAATTCTCCTTCCCGAATGTCTTTCTCTATATCTGCCTCTAAAAGTGCAAGTCCCTTATTGAATGCATTCCTATAGAATATCCTTGCAAAACTTTTTGCTATTACAAGGGGTATACCGAGGGCAGATATGGCAATGGGGGCATGTTCCCTTGAAGAACCACAGCCGAAATTTAACCCCCCTACTATAATATCCCCCTTCTTCACTTCTTTATGAAATGAAGGGGATATAGGTTCCATGCAATGCTCCCCAAGTACCTTTGGATCTGTATATGCAAGATACCTTGCAGGGATAATCACATCCGTATCTATATTGTCTCCAAACTTCCAAACCCTTCCCTTCAATATCATGTTCACTCCTTTTATTTAGCTATTAGCTCACAGCCGTCAGTATAATGCTCCAATGCTCCTTTTTTAGCTATTGGCTGACAGCTAACTGCTGATAGCTGCTTTACAACACTTCATCCGGATGGGCTATCTCCCCTTTTATGGCGCTTGCTGCCGCAACTGCCGGGCCTGAAAGGTAAACCTCGCTTCCTGGATGTCCCATCCTCCCAACAAAGTTTCTATTTGTTGTGGCTACTGCCCTTTCCCCTTTAGCAAGCACACCCATGTGTCCTCCAAGACAAGGACCGCACGTTGGTGGTGATATTATACAACCTGCTTCAAGAAAAATCTCGAAATACCCACGCTTCATGGCTTCATAAAAAATCTTTGGTGTGGCAGGGATAACAATGCATCTCGTATATTTTGCAACCTTTTTCCCTTTTAATATCCTGGATGCAACCTCCAGATCTTCGAGTCTTCCATTCGTGCAGGAACCGATTACAACCTGGTCAATATTTATATTTTTCAGGTCTTGAACACCCTTCACATTAGATGGAAGCGATGGACATGCAACATTTAACCCTACCTTAGCCACATTAATCTCAAAAACATCTTTATAGCGTGCATTGCTATCACTCTCGAATAGAGTATAAGGTCTTTTCCCTCTCTCTTTCACATAGGCTATGGTGGTTTCATCTACCTTGAATATTCCATTTTTTGCCCCTGCCTCAATTGCCATATTGGCAATGGTAAAACGTGAGTCCATTGAAAGGGCAGATATGGCTTTCCCTTCAAATTCCATTGAGGCATAGAGTGCACCGTCTACTCCTATTGTTGCGATTATATGGAGGATAAGGTCTTTTCCCGTAACCCATCTCTGCCACTTTCCATAGCAGAGAAATTTAATGCTCTCAGGTACCTTGAGCCATATACGCCCGGTAACCATACCGTAGGTTAAATCCGTGCTTCCAACACCGGTCGAGAAGGCACCAAGTGCTCCATAGGTACAGGTATGGCTATCCGCTCCTATTACTAAATCGCCTGGTACCACAAGTCCCTCTTCCGGGAGGAGTGCGTGTTCAATACCACATGACCCTCCCTCGTATAGATATTTTATGCCATACTTCTTTGAAAACTCCCTTATCTTCTTACAATTCTCTGCAGAAGGTATATCCTTATTAGGGGTGAAGTGATCCAGTACAAACACAACCTTCTCACGATCAAAAACCTTTTCAGCGCCAACCCTTTCAAATTCTTCAAGGGATAGCGGTGCTGTAATGTCGTTAGCGAGGGCAAGGTCAATCCTTGCATCAATGATTTCACCAGGCTCTACAACCTTTTTTTCTGCATGTGACGCAAGTATCTTCTCTGTGATCGTCATACCCATATTATTTCACCTCAACCCTTTTGTTTTTGATGTATTCAAGCCTGTTTAGGGCATTGATATACGCCTTTGCACTTGCCACAATGATGTCGGTATCCGCACCTTTCCCTATGGCAATAAGACCTTTTTCTTCGAGCTTCACGAACACCTCACCCTGGGCATCCATATCTTTCGTAATGGAATTAACGGAAAACTTTGCGAGCATGCTGTTTGTCTTTACAATCTTCTTGATGATCTTGTATGTCGCATCAACCGGTCCATCTCCTACACCAACGTCCTGGTATATGTTCCCATCAACCTCAAGTTTCACCGTAGCCGTAGGGATCGTTACATTCCCGCAACTGACATTGAGGTATACGAGTTTGTATCTCTCAGGTACCTTGTATATTTCATCCATGATAATCATCTCAATATCTTCATCATAGACATATTTTTTCATATCTGAAAGAGTCTTGAACCTCTTGAAGGCAAGGTTGAGCTCTTTATCATTCAGGGTATACCCGAGTTCTTCAATTCTGTCACGAAACGCATGCCTTCCTGAGTGCTTGCCAAGGACAAGAGAGCTTTTCGATATCCCTACAGACTCGGGGGTCATGATTTCATAAGTCAACTTTGCTTTTAAAAGGCCGTCCTGGTGGATACCTGATTCATGGGCAAAGGCATTCGCACCGACAATTGCCTTGTTTGGCTGAACAGAAACACCGGTGATAGAGGTTACCAGTCTGCTTGTGGGGTATATCTTCTCAGTGACAATCCGTGTATCAGCGGGAAATATATTCTTGCGCGTACGCAGGATCATTGCAATCTCTTCAAGGGAGGCATTTCCTGCCCGTTCGCCAATGCCGTTAATTGTACACTCTATCTGACGGGCACCGTTTTGAATAGCGGCAATTGAGTTTGCAACCGCAAGCCCCAGGTCATTGTGACAGTGTACACTGATGATGGTATGAGAGATGTTAGGGACATGTTCTTTGATATAGCGAATGAGTTTGCCAAATTCATCAGGCACAGCATAGCCAACCGTATCAGGAACATTGACAGTAACAGCCCCTGCATCAATAACCTCGGCAAAGACACGGCACAGGTAATCCCAATCGCTTCGGGTCGCATCCATGGCAGAGAACTCAACATTGGGCGTGTACTTCTTTGCCCGCCTCACGGAATTGAGAGCAATCTTTAAAACCTCATCCCTGCTTTTCTGAAACTGATGTTTGAGATGGATATCGGAGGTCGAGATAAACGTATGGATCCGTGGCTTCTGGGCATTCTTTATCGCTTCCCATGCCCGGTCAATATCCATATCATTTGCCCTGGCAAGACCTGCAACCTCACTATCCTTGATAATACCTGCAATCTTCTTGACTGCGTCAAAATCACCGTCAGAGGCTATCGGGAAGCCTGCTTCGATGATATCAACGCCAAGGATTTCAAGCTGCCTGGCAACCCGGAGTTTCTCCTGTGTGTTCATGGTATTTCCTGGTGACTGCTCCCCATCCCTCAGTGTTGTATCAAATATAAAGATTCTTTTTGACATATCCACCTCTTTATTTTTTAGCTTTTAGCGATCAGCTTTCAGCATTCAGCTATTTTTATTATTCTACTTTTTTGCTTCTCGCTGACGGCTGATGGCTAAGGGCTAACAGCTTTTTCATTATCAGCTCCAGCAGTTCCTGTTCTCTCTCTATGACCACCTCTATTGACAGGTAGAAGAGATTTTCCGGGACCTCCATGTTGACAATCTTTACGGCATCCTTTTCTGTAGTTACAATTACATCTGTATCCTCAAAAGATGAGCCCCTTTCTATATCCTTTTGTTTATAGGCATAATGGTCAGGATATGCAATCTCATGAATAACATTAGCTCCCAGATCTCTTAACAGGTTAAAAAATGATTCGTTATCACCCAGCCCTGAAAAGACAAGGACGTTTTTTCCTTTCAGAAAATTGTAATTGGCAATAAGATTGTGTCTGAGATTGTAGAGATACGCCGGTTTATATTTCACTTTAAATGCTGGTATGCCTTTAGTTATATCCTTTGTGTCATTATCCAGGTCACCCTTATTCACCAATATTATGTCTGCCTCTTTAATCCTTTCAAATGGTTCTCTATATAAACCGAGTGGAAATAGTGCGTTATTTTCCCCGCATTCTTTTCCATTGAGTATGAGTATCTCTATATCCTTTTTTATGTTCCTCAATTGAAAACCATCGTCAAGCAGCGCCACATCCATTTTAAATGTTTTTATCCCCTCGTCAATCGCCCGTGCCCTATTGATGCTGACAATCACAGGACATTGGCCTTTTTTTGCAAGCATTATAGCTTCATCTCCCACATCTTCTGCGCTATCCTTGCCTGCATCTATAGAAAATATGCCCTTTCTTTTTCTCTTATAACCTCTTGTAATTATCCCGGGGTTAAAACCCTCCTTTTTAAGCTCTGTTGCAAGTTTTTCAACTATTGGAGTTTTGCCAGTGCCCCCTAATGAAATGTTGCCAATGCTTACTACAGGGATAGGGGCTTCCTCAACTTTCATCATACCGGTTTTGTACATATACTTCCTCAATAATAGGCACTTACCATACAGATAAGAAAGAAAAAAAAGGGGGATATACAAAATAAATTTTATATATTTTGCCTCTCCTTTCCATATTCTTCTTATGGCATTTTGCATGTATGGAGTTAATTTATATCAAAAAGAGGGCCAAAAATCAAAAACTTTGCTATAATTCAACTATAAACAAAGCTGTTAAGGAGGAAAGGATGAAATATAAATTAATCTATTTTTTACCATTACTTATAGTGTTTTTTCTTTTCTCAGAGGGGTTAAGCAAGGAGGAGGGCAAGATGGATCAACTTAAGATAGCAAGTTCTACTTTTAAGGACAACGGGTCTATACCCAGACAGTATACATGTGATGGAAAGGATATGAATCCACCCCTTCTTATGGAAAATGTTCCGAAAGAGGCGAAGTCCCTCGCATTAATCGTTGATGACCCCGATGCCCCGGTTGGCCTGTGGGTTCACTGGGTAATGTGGAATATTGACCCTAAAACAAAAGAAATTAAAGAAAACTCTGTCCCGAAAGGCGCGATACAGGGTATAAACGATTTTAGAAAAAACAATTATGGAGGACCATGCCCGCCTTCCGGCACCCACAGGTATTTTTTCAAACTGTATGCCCTTGATACCACGCTCAACATTAGCCCCAGCTCTGCAAAGGCCGACCTTGAAAAAGCCATGAAGGGACATATTCTCGCACAGGCTCAGATTATAGGACTATACAAGAAAAGATAGTCCATTTACTCTTTACTTTAAACTGACAGTACTGATTGAAAAAAGTGGCGGGTGGATTAAACTGCTATGGCACATGGGACATTTACTCGGTTTTGTCAACCTACCCCTTTTTTTAAACACAAAGCCACACCTCTCACATTGAGCAGGTTCAACAACAAGATGCTGGTTACCTTTGTTCATTGTTTTTTTGATATGTTCAAGATGGTCACACACATCCTTCTCGGAAATTCTTGCATACGTGGATATGTCTTTTGCAGATAGGGCATACTCTTCAAGGATGGCTTTCATATACTTCCGTATTGTATCATGCCTTTCAACGGGCTCCGACGACTCTTTTGGTCTCTTTTTCCTCATTTCACATTATAACGTAAAGCTTCTCTCCGGGCAAATGGTAAAGATGGTCTTATCGTGGAGTACAATAGATAAGAAACAATTAGGTGGGCTTTTCTTATTAAAGTTTTTTTGTTATAGTAAAATTGGATAATGATTAATAACGGAAACAATATAAAGGGGGTCAACATGTTAAAAGAATTTAAGGAATTTGCAATGCGTGGGAATGTACTCGACATGGCAATCGGTATTATTATAGGTGCAGCCTTTGGTAAAATTATTACCTCCCTCGTGAATGACATAGTAATGCCACCAATCGGCCTGTTACTTGGGAAGGTAGATTTTTCAAATCTCTTCATCAACCTCACTGGTAAACCCTACGTCAAACTTGCAGAGGCAAAAGCTGCAGGTGCAGCCACCATTAATTATGGCTTATTCGTCAATACAATGCTGGACTTCATTATTGTTGCCTTTGCCATCTTCTTGCTCGTAAAACAGATCAACCTGATGAAACGTCAAAAGGAAGAGGTGCCGGCACTGCCGACTACAAAAGAATGTCCATACTGTTTCTCAAATATCCCGCTCAGGGCAATGCGCTGTCCTCATTGCACATCAGAATTAAAGACAGCGTAGAACTGCCGTAAGCAGTGATGCACAACCTGTAGAAAAATACATAGTGGGCCGGAACGCTGTTTCTCTCACTAATCAACCTTAAAATACCGTCTGTCCTGTCTATTCAGTCTCTCTTGTCGTTACTAAATAGACCAGATAGACAAGATAGACCAAAAAGACAAAACACTCCGCAAAACCTCCTCCAGCTTTTTACGCTATACTCCATGCTCTCTGCCCTCTGCGCTATGCTTCCCCCTTCCCATTTTCCCATATCATGACTATAATTATAGAATAAGTTCAATGAAAGGAGGGCGTTATGGAGAATAAAATTAAATGGGAAACAGAGATGAAGGCAGCCAAAAAACAAGCGAGATTTGAAAACAAACCTGTATTACTCGATTTTTTCAACCCCGGCTGAATTGGCTGTCAACAGATGGATGCAGTTACGTATCCGGATAAAAATGTGATTGAATTCATTACAAAAAACATCATACCGCTACGCGTGCCATACAACTTAGAACCACTGGCTACTGATTTTACTATTAAATGGACTCCCACCCTTGTAGTCCTTGACAAAAATGGCAAGGAACATTACCGGACAGTAGGCTTTCTTCCCCCTGAAGAATTGATCCCTTCACTACTACTCGGCATCGCAAAGGTCCACTTTGAACTTGATCAATTCAAGGATGCAATCTCAAACCTTGAGAAGATTTTGAAGGATTATCCAAAAAGTGGTGCCGCACCCGAAGCAGTCTATTTACACGGAGTGAGTAACTTTAAAACTACACATGAGAGAAAACCCTTGAAACAAGCATACGAAAGGCTTACAAAAGAATATCCGCAAAGTGAGTGGGCAAAGAGGGCATTGCCGTATCGGTTGCTTTAGCAACAGTAGGTAGTATGGAGTAAGCAGTAAGCAGCAATTTCATACTGTTTACTTCCTACTGTCTGCTGGTTTTTAACCTGCCTACTGCATACTTCCTACTGCTTACTGGTTTATTATTTCTCTGCTTGCCAATTATCTTAATTACTGTTATCCTAAACTGCACATACATTCCTTTAGGAGAGTATGCCGGTGGGTATTTACAATTTTGTATCAATGTTAGGAATCCTGATTTTCATCGGGTTTTTGTTTCTGTTCTCAAAAAATAAAAGGCAAATAAGTTTAAAGGTTATTATCTGGGGGATACTACTTCAGATTGCCTTTGCCCTTTTTATATTTCTTATCCCTGTGGGTACGAAATTTTTCCTGTTTCTTAATGATTTTGCAATGAAGATCATTGACAGCTCATTTGCGGGAACGCAGTTTGTTTTTGGAAGGCTTGCAATTACCCCCGGCAAAGAGGGCTCACTCGGTTTTATCCTTGCCTTTCAAGCACTCCCTTCGATTATCTTTTTTGCCGCATTGATGGAATTTCTCTACTACATCGGTATTATGGAAAAAATCATACATATCTTTGCCCGTGTGTTTGTAAAGGTTATGGGGATTAGCGGTGCAGAGGCGCTATGTGCATCAGCTCAAATCTTTCTTGGAATAGAATCCAATCTGACTGTTAGGCCTTATCTCAAAGCGATGACAAAATCAGAATTAATGGTTGTGCTCACAACAGGGATGGCGACAATCGCATCGAGCGTACTCGGACTTTATGTAATCATACTATCCGATACATTCCCGAGAGTAGCAGGTCACCTCATCTCTGCTTCAATCCTTCTGGCGCCTGCGGCGATACTGGCGAGTAAAGTAGTAATCCCTGAAACAGAGAAGCCTTTGACCCTTGGGAAGGTGGTAAAGGTAGAGTATGCAAAGGCAAGTAATGCAATAGAGGCAATCATAAACGGCTCCCTGACCGGGGTTAAAATGGTCGTGAGTATAGGTGCACTTTTAATTGCATTTATCGGGTTAATCTCCCTTGTTGATACAGGCCTGCTCTATCTGGGGAAATTGACAGGTTCAATGCTTAAGACAAATATAGATATCACCCTCCATACACTTTTAACATACCTCTTTTACCCATTCACCCTCGCCATGGGGGTGCCTTATGAAGACGCCCCGGCAATAGCAAAAATTATAGGGGAAAGGATTATAGAGACAGAGGTAAAATCATATCAGGACCTTGCACTTCTGGTAAAAGAAGGAAAGATTATGTATCAAAGAAGCATAGTGATTGCAACCTATGCACTTTGTGGATTTGCCCATATACCATCCCTTGCAATATTCGTTGGCGGGACATCAAGCCTCGTCCCTGAACGAACAAAAGATATCTCTATCCTCGGATTATGGGCGCTTCTTGCCTCAAATGTGGCGTGCTTCATAACAGGGGCAGTGGCAGGCATCTTTTATTCGGGAGGAGGGGGGATCCTCACAAAATAGCGGGTATGAAAGTCAACGCTTTCAGGACAAAAGTTTTCTGTTGCAAAAATATTGGTATGGTGTACACTTTGAACGGGATACGGACTGTAATTTTATGATATTATTGTTCGATTTTCTTTACTTCTCTATATCGGCTCAAAAAACTGGAAGAAATTCAAAAAATAATTAAGGAGGGGAAGCTATGGACAAGATTTTGAGAATTAATATGGGAACCGAAGGGGGCCCGAAAGTCACTGCAGTTCCCTTCGGTGATTATGCTGGATTAGGAGGAAGAGGACTTACCTCTGCCATAGTCTCAAAGGAGGTACCGCCTGACTGTCACCCACTAAGCGACGCTAATAAGCTTGTTATTGCCCCGGGTCTTCTGAGTGGAACTGCAGGTTCCATGACAGGAAGAATCTCTGTGGGATGCAAGAGTCCTCTGACCGGTGGTATTAAGGAGTCTAATGCTGGAGGACAACCATCCCAGGCGCTTGCCAGACTGGGCTATGGGGCCATCGTACTTGAAGGAAAACCCAAGGGTGATGACCTCTACAAAATATTCATCAACAAAGATGGCGTTCGTATCACAACCGATAATAGCCTCAAGATGCTGGGTAATTACGATACAGTGGAAAAAATGAAAAAGGAGTTTGGCGAAAAAATTGCCTGCATTTCTATCGGCTCTGCAGGAGAGATGAAGCTGAACGCTGCATCGGTGGCCTGCACCGATACTGAATTGAGACCGACAAGGCATGCAGGACGGGGTGGCGTGGGAGCTGTAATGGGTTCAAAGTGTGTGAAGGTTATTGTCCTTGATGATAGAGACATGAAGATGCGCCAGCCAAAAGAACCTGAGAAATTTAGAGAAGCGAACAAGGTATTCACAGATGGTCTCAGGAAACACGGGGTAACAGGGGAAGCCTTGCCTGCCTATGGTACAAACATCCTTGCGAATATCCTTAACGAAGCTGGAGGTTATCCTACTTACAACTTCAAAGAAGGAAGGTTTCAAGGGACTTCAAAGATAAGCGGAGAGACACAGGCAGCATTAGAAACTGAGCGCGGTGGAGTGGCAACCCATGCTTGCCATAGCGGCTGCGTCATCCGTTGCTCCGGTATCTATAACGATAAAGATGGCCATTACCTGACGAAACAGCCTGAATACGAGACTGTCTGGGCACATGGCGCAAACTGTGGAATAGATGACCTGGACAAGATTGCTATGCTGGACTTTCTCGATGATAATATAGGACTGGATACAATAGAGATGGGTGCTACCATCGGAGTAGCCATGGAAGCCGGCCTCCTTAAATTCGGTGATGCTGATGGTGCTATCAACCTGATAAAAGAGGTTGGTAAGGGTACACCCTTAGGACATATAATCGGAAGCGGAGCAGCCATAACAGGCAGAGTATTCGGCGTGGAGAGAGTTCCTGTGGTCAAGGGCCAGGCTATGCCTGCCTATGATCCACGGGCAGTACAGGGTATTGGTGTAACCTATGCCACAACCCCGATGGGAGCTGACCATACTGCAGGGTATGCAGTAGCCACAAACATCCTCAAGGTAGGAGGTTTTGTGGATCCTCTAAAACCAGAAGGGCAGATAGACCTTTCCAGAAACCTCCAGATTGCAACTGCTGCTATTGACTCCACAGGCATGTGCCTGTTTATCGCCTTTGCTATTATGGACCAACCCGAAACCTTCCAGGCCTTGCTTGATTTGATCAATGCCTTCTACGGACTCAACTTAATGGCCGATGATGTAGTGGAGCTTGGGAAAAAGGTTCTGAAAATGGAGAGGGATTTTAATATAAGGGCAGGCTTTACAAAAGAACAGGACCGCTTGCCTCCATTCTTTAAAACACAACCATTATTGCCTCATAATGTGACATTTCAGATCAGGGATGAGGATCTGGATAAGGTATTTAACTGGTAAGCAATAACTATGATTTAAGTTAAAGGAAGAGGCATATTGAGCGAGAAGCTTCTTCCTTTTCCTTTCATATAAAAACAGGAAAAAAGGTGCAAAATAAAAATACATTTACCAATAATTTAAAGAATCTATGTTTATTGATTGAACCTGCCATATTTCCAAAATATTTTGAAATCCTGCAAGGTGGATTCATGGTAAAATGCAGGGTAGGTATTAGCATTAAAGCCTTGCTCTGTGAACAATTAGGGCTAACTTTTGAATATGCCACGGGAAGGATCAGCACCATCTTCCTTGATGGAAAACCCGTTGATGATATTGAATCAGCCATCATTAAAGATGGCTCCAGCCTTGCCCTTTCTGCCGCCATGCCCGGTTTAGTTGGGGCCACCATGAGGCGCGAGGGAGTATACTCATCTTTGAGGAGTTCAATTACCTATGAAGAAAAGCATAGCAATTATCTGAGCAAAGAAGGGTTAATCAGTTTAAAACTTTATAACCTCCTGATTGACGAGCTGGGCCCCCTTCTTCTAAAAAGAGGTATTTTCGTGAAATCTACTGAACTTTCAGCTTTCCTGACAAAACAACCTGATAATTTCTGGAAAGGATGCAAGGAGATGCTCCTCGACGGGAAGCCTGTTGAACGTAGCGTATTACAAAAAAGTAACCTGCCAGACCGGTGTGATTGGGTTTACCTCACAGTTTTAACAGGGTAGTGGATGGGAACAGAGAATTGTTTTTGGGTTTGCTCTATGATATTCTCTCTTGGAAAGTATAATTATGCGCATAACAATAAAACTATTCGCCACGCTGCGAACAGGACGATTCGATATAGAAACCCTCGAATTTAGTCCTGGTGTCACGATTGACCAGGTTATTAAAGAACTCGGGATTCCCGAAAAGGAAGTAACCTTAATCTTTGTCAATGGTCACCATGCCGACATACACGATACACTTTCTGACGGGGATACGATAGACCTTTTCCCCCCGGTTGGAGGAGGATGACATGGAAGCATTACACGATTTCTTGCTGACTCACGTTCAGGGGGATTTATTACCCTGGCAGGCACAGGTAGAGGCCGGAGAACATTTTGGCTTAACATTCGGTCAGGTAGAAGAGACAGCCCTTAAATTGAATATATTGCCTTCCCGTTATCAGCGGAACAGGCAGACCATCTCGACGGCACAGCAATTAACGTTATTCCAGAGTAAGGTTGCCGTTATCGGTTGCGGGGGGTTAGGAGGATATATTATTGAAGAGCTGGCCCGGCTTGGTGTTGGCAATATAAAGGCTATTGATCCTGATGTATTCGAAGAACATAACCTGAACCGCCAGATATTATGCAACATCTCTGTATTGGGTAAATCCAAGGCAGAAGTAGCAGAAGCAAGGGTGAGGGATATAAACCCTGCTGTACATTTAATACCTATTAAAGATGCCTTTTCAAAAGCCAATGGCGTGGAACTTCTCCACGATGTTAACGTTACCGTAGACGCCCTGGATAACATACCTACACGGATTGAGCTGGCAGAAACCTGTGAAACACTGGGGATTCCTCTAATTCACGGAACTATTGGTGGCTGGTATGGACAGATTACCACCCAATTGCCAGGGGACCAGACAATCCAGAAGATATATGGCCAGCGCAGTGAAGTCAGGGGGGTGGAAAAGGTGTTAGGCAATCCCTCCTTTACGCCAGCGATAATAGCAAGCATGGAGGTTGCCGAAACGTGCAAGTTACTGCTGAATCAGGGGACCTCTCTCCATAAGAGGGTCTTATTCATCAATATTCTGGATATGGAAATAGAAGACATCAGGATATGAAAAAGATATAAAATGAGAGCATGAGGCCACCTTATAGGTTAATCTTTTTTGCTTCCCTCTCAATCCTCTCATTTGAAATAGCCCTCATAAGGATATTTTCTATCCGGTTTTCCTACCACTACGCATCGCTTATCATCAGCATATCCATGATTGGCCTTGTACTGGGAGGAATTTTTACATATCTCAGAAGAAACAGTGAAAAAATCAGGATTCTAGGGTTCGAGGGGCCAAGTGACTTAAAACCACCCCATCTCCCTATCTCCCCATCTCTCCATCTATCTGCATTCCTCCTTTCCCTCTCATATCCGGTTATTTTCATCTTCTCATCCATTATCCCCTTAGACCACTACAGGATGCTCTGGGAAAATATACAGCTCACTTACCTTTTCCTCTTCATGGCATCCTGTTCTGTACCCTTCTTTCTGTACGGTATTATCATATCGCTCTCACTATCGTCTTACCCTAAAATGGTTAATAGAATATACGCCTCTGACCTCTCAGGGGCAGCAGGCGGTGTTGGCCTCACAGCCTTTCTCCTGAATTACATGAATGTCGAATATGTTATTGCTGTGTCATCTGTCACTCTTGCAGTTTTACTCTTTTTTGAGCGAGAGAGAAGATTTTTAAAAACCCTTTATACTGTAATACCAATACTTTTATGCATGCCCATACTCTACGGCTTTCTCACTCTCCAGATCTCTCCATACAAAGGCCTGATGCAGGCCCTGAAGGATGACGATGGAAGGCTTATAAAAACAATCTACTCCTCCCATTCAAGACTTGATGTTTTTGAGAATCCAAGGATGAAATTTGCGCCAGGCTTATCCCTTGTTTACACGAAGCCTGTCCCCAAGGGGATAGGGCTTTCTCTCGACGGGGAGATTACAGGGGTTATGATAGATGAGAAGCAGATAATGAGCTATGAATTTTTCTCCTTTATGCCCTCTGCCCTGCCCTATTTTTTAAAAGAGACAAAGGATGTGTTGGTAGTAGGTTTCAAAGGTAGCCTTGATGCCCTTACACCTTACTATTTTGGTGTTAGAAATATCTATATTGCAGAGAAGGATCTTTCCATACAAAGGTTTATCCATAGTGCCTATGGTACTGACAGTGTATACAGGAAATCCCTCTACTTTTCTTCTGGAACAAAACTTGTCAAAAATCTACACAAGAATATGGATGTAATCTTTATATCAAAGACAGGGTTTTCCCCATCCGGGACATTCGGGCTCCAGGAAGATTATGATGTAACTGTTGAAGCGTTGAAGTCGTACATTTCGCACCTCAAAGAGGATGGCTTTCTCTTCATCCAGATGTTTCTCCTGCCACCGCCACGATATGAGCTAAGGATGATGAACAATATCTTATACGCATTGAATGGGTTGGGTGTCGAAGATGTCGAGAACCATCTTGTGGTATTCAGAAGTTGGGACACGATAAATTTTTTGCTGAAAAGGACAGGTTTTACAGAAAAGGAGTCTGAAAAAGCACTACACTTTCTGGCAAGCAGAGAATTTGAAATTATCTATCCAGCCCCTGATACTGCCGAAAGATTCATCGCTGGACTGGATTACAGAAATTTATTCAAAACTCTACTTGATAAGGAGAAAAGTAATGCCTTTATAAAGGATTACCCATTCAGCGTTGGCATTACAACCAATGATAAACCATTTTTTCACTATTTTTTAAAACTTGGGAACCTAAAAGAAATATACGCTTTATCAGGAAAAAAGTGGGCATATTT
>Ga0209609_10000031_pt1 | contig 73097 bp, 62 predicted proteins | sample LakKivw325mmetaG_FD_184136 | JGI IMG/M metagenome (GOLD analysis project Ga0209609, IMG submission 184136) | Anoxic lake water microbial communities from Lake Kivu, Rwanda to study Microbial Dark Matter (Phase II) - Lake Kivu water 325m metaG... | ecosystem: Environmental > Aquatic > Freshwater... | reverse complement strand
ATTGGGTGTTGCTCCAGTAGTGAATAAACATGTCCATAGGTGAAGAATAAGGTTATAAGGAATGAAGCTACCAAAGATGCCTTATCCCAACGCTTGAGGATCAATCTGCATCCGAGCAGTAAGAAAACGCTAAAAAAAGCACTGATTAGCAATGGCCTGATCGCCACACTCAGGTTTACTTCTTTGGCATTATGTGCCAACATCGCTAGGATTGGAAAACTAGCCAGGGCAAGCGGTGCAATCGGGAATCTTTTTAACATCTGGTCCAGTCGCTCCTAAAAAATTGCGTTATTCTAATCAGATAATGATACGCTGACTGATAAATTGCGGTGCCGTAGAATCTATTGATGTCTAATATGGCGATAATACAGGGAGATATTGCACATTCTGATGACCCCACTGGTTGGCGATAAGCTGAATCCAGTGGTGAGTCGGTGATGTCGATGATCCGCAAGGCAGTTCAGGCGATGAATACAATTACCAGGCTGAGATACACCCAGCCAGGGACTTATCTTTCGGGCAGCGCTGGCTGGCCGATTTTATCATTTCAAATTACCAGATATGCAGACATTACAGGATTAGAAGACCGATTGAAAATCCACCTTGGGAAAGATGGCCAGCTTGCCACCTAGGGTTGCATCCATCACCTGCCTACCGGCACGAGCATAGGCATCGCGGGCGCGACGGTAACCCCGCTCTGAGCCGGCAAGGTCGGGTAGCTGCCATTTGAAGCCCTTGCCGAAATAGTTGGCGGTGAAGTGATTGGGATCATCACCCTGGGAGATGACTGCCTGGTTGGCGGCACCCTGGGTGACGTAGTTGTGATCGACCCCGATGAGGATCACCTGGCTGAAACCCATATGAAAGGCAAGCTGTAGTGCCACATTGGTCACCGTAAAGCCCTCGAAGATCCGGCCGGTGCATTGTACGCTGAAGCCTTCGTCGCCGGTGAAATCGGTGTCCAGGTAGGTGACATCTGCATCCCTGGGGAACCAGCGGCGCGCCCGCCAGGTGAGGAAGCGGGGCAGCGAAAGCGCCTGAATCTCGGCAGCGCATTGCTCGATGACCAGATCGTTAACAGCCACAAGGTAAGTGGTGGTATAGCCCAGCTCAGGGAAGAGCAGGTAGATGCGGTTCAGGCCGAAGGTAAATTCGGCGCGCAACGGGCTTAAATCCATCTGGCGCAGGCTGGGGCCATTACCGATGATGAAGCAACGCTGACCGATGCGCGTATTTTGCAGCTGCTTAAGCTTTCTGACGCTGGCAGCATAGCGCCGGTCATAAACTTGTGCCAGGCGGTGGCGCCCACGGTTATGCCACCACCAGTACGAATCGGAGCCAAGCTGCCATAAGGGGCGTGGAGTGATTTTTCTTATAAATTGTCGAGAGACCAATGGGGAAATCCTTGCTGATGGGTGGAATGTCATTCGGTGCTCAGGCGAGCAGTGGCACCGCCATCCACGATCATCGCCTGGCCGGTCATGAATGATGATTGGCTGTTATCAGCCAGGAAATAAATGGCATGGGCGATCTCTTCCGGTTTGCCGATGCGCCCATTGACAGTTTTTCTCGCCAGGTTGTCCAATCGGGTGGTGATATCGCCTCCCTGGACATGCCCGCGGTTCAGGCCAGCTCTCAGCATGGGTGTATCCACCGCGCCGGGAAGGATGGCGTTGACGCGAATATTGTCGGGGGCGAACTCGATGGCCATGGCACGCGTAAGGGCTAGCAGGCCTCCCTTGCTGGCGGCATAGGCGGCAATATTGGCCGAGGTGGCCACCGCATGCACTGAGGACACATTGACGATGGCACCTCCCTGGGCAGCTTTAAACAGGGGGAAAGCCAGCTTGGCGCTTAAAAAAACTGAACGAAGGTTGGAAGCTATCACTGCATCCCATTCCTCCACACTGGTTTCGATGATGGGCTTGGCAATTTGCACAGCGGCATTATTGACCAGGGCGTTGAGGTAGCCGGTGTGGGCGCGGGCCTGCTCGAAGATGGTTTCCAGGTTGCTACCAATGGAAATGTCGGACTGGATGAAGAAGCCATCCTCAGGGAAGGAGCCCCCGAAGGGCGAGCGATCCACACCGATGACCCGCCAGCCTGAGGAGGCGAACAGACTGACAGTTGCCCGACCGATGCCTCCCGCCGCGCCGGTGACCAGCACAGCGAGGGGGTTGGAAGATGTTTTTTTGACAGCATTATGATTGGACATGATTAATTTTCCTTTGCAATAGAAATTCCCAGGCCGGCGAGCAGGTTATCGATCGTGTTTTGGTGGACCCTTTCCCAGGCCCTGGGGCTGGAATTAGCATTGTGCGAAGCCAGCATCACCTGGTCCATCCTGGTCAGTGGGCTGTCTGCCGGCAGGGGTTCCACTTCGAAGACATCCAAAGCAGCGCCAGCCAGCTTACCTGTCTGCAGGGCTGAAACCAGGGCCGCCTCGTCGACCACCGGGCCGCGCGAAGTGTTGATGAGGATAGCGGCTGGATTCATCATGCCAAAAGTGGCTTCATTCATCAAGTGGAAGCTGGAAGGGTTCAGGTCACAGTTCAGGCTGACAAAATCTGAGCTTTTCAATAGATTTTCCAGTGAAGTCATTTCTACCCCGTTCTCTACTAAGAAAACCGGATCGATGGGGATGATATCGTTGCCAAGCAGGTGCGTGCCGAAAGCCCTGGCCCGGCGGATGACCGCCTTGCCAATACGGCCTATGCCAACTACCCCCAGGGTGCATTCGCTGAGGGATCTCCCGGGCGTTTTCTCCCATTGGCCGGATTTCAACGCCCGGTCCATGGAGGGGAAGCGCCTGGCAAAGCTTAGCATATATCCCAGGACGGTATCAGCCACCGGAAGCGTAAAGGCGTTGAGCGTGTTGCATACCTGGATACCCAACGCTTCAGCTGCCTGGCGGTCGATCGAATCGATGCCCGTACCCCACTTGGAGATGACTTTCAAACGGGGCGCACACGCCTGAAGCACACGCTGGGTGTATTGGTCATCACCACAAATGGTGCCGTCGAATTGGCCCGCGTAACCCATCAGCTGGTTCTCATCCAGGCGCTCGTGCACCTCGGGGACGATGAGCTGTATGCCAAGGTTTTCTAACATGGGTCGGTAGCGGGGTAGCAGTGGGATCATGTAGGGGGCAGAAAAGAGCACGGTAGGCATGGCATTATTCCTTCAGTAAAGCATTATGCTGCATCAGAAACTCGGCAATCTCGAAATCCAATGGCTCATCAATATCCCAGGCTTCAGCCGGGTCCATGACAAACATGAACGGCTGGTTGCCAAGGCGGTTATGGCGCTCCAGCAGAACCGGGCGGGTGAAGATGTACAGGCAGGAATTTTCCTCGTAAACCGGGGGCAGGTCCTGGGTCTGGATCAACAGGTTTGGATCGTGGTTGATGGCCTGCCCTTTGGCATCCCACAAGCGCACCTGGCGGCGGGTGACTGAGAAGAGCGAATCATATTGATCGCGGTGCGCCAGCATGATTTGGATGGCGTAGGAGATGGTCGAAGGGCGCAGCAGCGGATTGGTGGCATGCGTTTGCACGAAGTAATCGGCCTCCACCTGCGACGTATCATAGATCAAAATATCATTCATGGACACTGTATCACCGCGCAAACTTTCGGGACGCTCAAGGATGTGTACGGTGGGGAAATTCTGGCTTAATCCGTCCATGATGGGCTGGCTGTCGGTATCCACAACCACCTGGCAAATCTCGGGGCATTCGAGCAACACATCCAGGATGTGATGGAACAGCGGCCTGCCAGCCAAGGGGCGGAAATTTTTATCTGGAATGCGCTGAGAGTGGTGGCGCATGGGCACGAGAGCTACAAATGCAGGCATATGACCTCAACTGTAGATGATCGATCGATTTTTTGGAGTTCCGTCTGGGAATCTATTTCTGGGAATTATTTTACCGGATCAAGGCCAACTCTCATACACCAGCTAGCCTGTGCGCGAGATATAGGAGAACAATCATCACACAGGAGTGACTTCTCTGCATGAGTTTAGCTCCTAGGGGCTTGCAGGTAAGGCGTACAAGCGCAGGTGTGAGCAGCCTGCTGAGATTTGCAAGCCCAGGTCGCCAATCAAGGAATTCACCGTATTATCATACTGGTCTGGGTTACCCAGGGTTGCCAGGATGGCACCTTCGTAAAGCATATCCCTGGCACTGTTGATGCTCTCTTCGAGATCGACGGCATCTCTGCCCAGGTATGGATCATAAATTCCCGTTACGCGATAAGCTGGCCGACCTGCTAAAAAATAAAATAATTCATAATCGTTGGTTAGAAGCACTTGCTGTGGATCTAGGGTTTGTAGAAGATTTACCTCACAGGTCCAGGCTTGCCGGTCATCTGTGTAGCCAAAGTTATAGCCCGGGTGCAAGATAAAGGGCACACTCTTGGATGCATAAAACAGGCTCATACCAAACCCAATGGGGAGTAATATGAGTATATTGAGACTTTTCCTCCAGCCATGCCATCCGAACAGCGAATAGCTCGAAAGAAACCAGATTATCCCAATTACAACCAGGGGAATCACGTAACGCTTGATTGAGGGCTCATCGGTGCTGGCATCGATAAAAGAAGTGTTCAGCAGTAAGGCCAGAATGAAGAAGAAGCCGAAGATGGAAATGATCGCAGGGATCGGACTGACAGTATTCCCTGTCAATGCCCGGTCCTTCTGACGGCGTGCATGCAGGAAGATGCCTATTCCGACGAGCACAAAGAGAGACAAGAGAAGCCACCGCAACCGCCAGGGCAAGCCGAGGCTGGGGGCGAACCACCAGTATGATAACTCATCAAACAGGGTGAAAATTAATCCCTTAGAAATCGGGTGGTAAATGAATTGCCGGTTGACTATGTTACCGGAAACCTGAGCATTATGCCAAAACCATATGCCCACCGGCACCAGGCTGACCAATCCAGCCAGGATAGCATCCTTCCAGCGAAGTGCTGCTTTCCTGTCACTCAGTAGCAAGATGGCCAGGAAGGTGGTGGGGATCAATGCCAACCCTACATAGCGAGTAAGGGCGGCATAGCCAATTACCAGGCTGAGCAAAATGAGTATCCAATGTTTGCCAGCCTCCAAATAGTAAACCAATAATAAAATCGATAGCAGGGATAAGAAGATAAACAAGGGTTCAGACATCACCCAGGCATAGATCAGGACGATATTGCGGGCGAAGATAAAGAGCCAGCAGCCCACAATTGCCAGCAATCCTGAACGAGTGGCACGGTACACAAGCAGCCCGACCAATGCTGCGCTCAAACCGAATAAGATGGCATTAAAATAACGGGCTGCATCAAACACCGGTAATCCGAACAGGTTTAATCCTGCAAGCGCCAATGAAAAACCGGGGGGAAAGCCGGTGATGGGCACTACCTGCCCATTGCCCTTGAAGCGGCTGAAACCGTTCCCGGCCACCAGGTTCTCAGCGCCCTGCATGTAATGGACTGAATCGCCAGCTGCGCCGGGTCCATGGCGGGTGATCCACAACTCTACGCCAATCGCAATTACGACTGATAATAAAACGATAACGCACCAGTAATAACGCAGATATGGCTGGCTGATGAGCCTGGGTGTTATCCTTCTAATCTTGTCTGCCATATCACCTTTTTTATTCATCGATGAACGATATATCCGGCATGGAACAATGGAGATTTATTAGCCATCCCCATCGAACAAGAAAGGCTCACTCTTGAGGATTCCATCCGTAAGCACACGAAATGTGGGTGACTCGCCAGGGGTCAATTTACTCCAGGGGAATTTGCGCAAGCGCACAAAGCCCTGCCAGATGCCATCCTGTTCCAGGTAATCGTTGAAAGGCAGGGAGGTACGGTAGAGCTGGTAATATAAGAACCGGCGGGCATTAAGCTTGAATTCCGGAGGAATGTGAACGGGTGCGGATGACAGGAATTTTTCAGCCAGCTGCTGGAATTCCTGGATTGAAGCGGGGAAAAATACGGTGGGCAGCTGGGTGTAACGCGCCCGCCCGGCACACAGGACCGCTGCACCCATGATGGAGGCCTCAAGGCCGATGGTGGAGTTATACACCATGACGAACCTGGAGCGCTGGATCAGCTCATAGGAGCTCAGCGGTTGGTGTGAATCAATGAATATAAGGTTGGAAATTGAACCGGCTTGCCTTTGGGTGATCCACTGACTGACGCTCTCCTGGCTGGCTTTGCCGGGCCGGGCTTCATCGGGATGGGCGCGGATCACGAATAAGGTTTCAGGGTGGCTGCGGATGAGCTCCAGCACTTTGTCCAGCCAGGCAAACATGTGGGGGAAAATGACATTCGAGTGAGGCTGGCTGGTGTCGAAGATGACATTGGTAAAAACGGGCACGATTTGCGTGAAAGCCTGTGCTTTATGCAAGAATTGCTCATCCAGGCTTTTAATTTCAGGCCAGAATTGCACCCCAGCCATGGAGAACTGGCCTTGAAAGCGCTGGCTTAGGTAGGCATCCAGGCGCTGGTTTTGTGCGTCGCTCAGCTCAAAATCGGCGGGGATATCCAGGGGGTAGGCAGTGGCTTCACCGGTGGTGAAGAATGCACTGAAGGGTTGCAGACCAACTTCGTGGGTGACGGCACGGATGCCGCGCTGTGCGGCAAGCCACCTGGCAGTGGCTTCGGGGAAAAACTGGCCGTTAAACAATACCACCGCCTGGGGATCAGTGCGGTCGAGCAGAGCGGAAAATTCCTGAGCCAGGCGGCTGGCCGAAAGGATATACTGGCGGTAGAGATAGCGGGTGGGCTCATCATCTGGCAAGTGATGGCGGCGAAGCACCCAGCGGATGGAAGGCAATACCAGTTGTCCCAATGGCAGGGAGAGCGCAGGACTATCAGGGCTGTTTTGGCCATCCAAACCATGCAGCCGATATTTGAGCTCCATCAATTGGCCCACCGACAGATCTTTGAGCAAAGCAGAGAGTTGTTGATCCACCTGGTAGATAAATGGAATGGCGAAGGCGACTGAATATAAGGATCGTGATTGAGTGATGCATTCCCGGCAAGGTGGGTGTTTCAAAAAATCATTGCGGTCAGTGCCTAGCACGCAACTGCTCATACCTGCCTGGCAAACAAAATGGATCACCGGCACCTTTTGCAAACGCAAGGCCCAGGATGTGAGCAATGAAAAGGCGGCATTCAGGCTGATACCGACCAGGCGGGTCGAAGCGTTGAAGAAGATCACCGGCTTTATCGCAGCGTCGGGATGGGCATGCGAATTAACAGCCTTCGCCAAGCTTCGCACCTGGTGATTGATCAGCCAGCGCTTGAAGCGTAGGTCAGCAAAGTTGGTGAGCCGGTTAATTTTCACCTTGAGGAGGCCTGGTTTAAGAGAACAACCTGGGAATGTTGATGAAGACCATTATGGATTTGGCGCGCCTGGCATGGCAGCACATGATGGATTCGGGTCAATGACCGGAATACAGCTGAAGGGGCCTGAATTTTTATCTGTGTTACATGAACGATCTGCCAGGAGGGGCATCCGGGTGGAAAAATACTGGTTGAAAACCACGCGGAATGAATTTACTGGGGAGATGGTTTCATATAGTTCAGAATAATCACTCATGGGTAGATAATAGGCATTGAGTATTGTGGTGTCCCATTCTGCGAGGCGAGGTATGCCATGGTCACCCTGGATCAGGATGACGGGCGGCGTGGCTGAATTCTGGATAAGGTAATCGACAATGGTGAGCATGCGCTGGTTGAGGTAAGTCACCTGGTCACGATAGCCGGTTACATAATCCTGCATGGTTACCACATCACGGTCATCGTTGAGGGTGAAGGGTGTTTTGCGGGTGATATATTCGCCATTCGGCCCAAAGACGAATGGATTGTGAGGTGCCAGGATGTGAACGAAGACGAATTTTGGTCCGGGCAAGGCTGCCATTTGCTCCAGCTGGTTCAACTCGAAGAGCATGCGGTCGCGGTGGACTACTGAAGCGTCTAGGATTTTCTGCACCTGGGAGGGTAAATAGGAGTGGAACTCATAAAATAACATCGCTGCAGTGGTATTGAGTTGCAGGGTTTCGAAGGAGGTAATGCTTTCTTGCAGGAAAGCGCTTTTCCAATTCCCAGAATAGGAATAATACACATCAGCACTAGTGAACTCTGTAGGCGAATAACCCGACTCGAGGGCGATAAATTGATATCCGGATTTTCTTAATTCTTGTACAACGGCATTATTAGATAAATATGGATAGGCATCGGAGATATCTTTGTTCGCCTCCACCAAACGACTACTCAGGATTTCCGGATAATTAAAATTCAAGGAGGTGGTCAGGGAAAGGTCGGTGAAAGAGTAATTGCTCAGGCTACAGTCAGCCACATAAAACCCCCGGCTTTCAAGTTCCTGAATGAAGCTCGAATTATCGTATGATAAATAAAGCTTGAGTGTGTCGTCACGAGTGTAGGTATCAAGAATGATATAGTAGATATCAGGTGGATGAATGCCTGGAGATAATTCCAGGTTTTGCATTTCAGTCTGCTGTGTGGGTGGCAGTGTGGTAGTATTTATTGTTGCCGCTTTGGCTTGATAAGAGATGATCTGATAAAGAGGAAAAATCAGCAGCATGACTCCCAGGAAATTCATCCCTGCGGTAAGTGCCGGCAGTTGCTTAAGACGTGTAATCACAATAAAGATCACAACCAAGGCGACCAGAAATAACGGAAAAAGAATGCGGTGCCGGCCATAATTAAAACCAAGCAGCATGTGATTCTGGATCAGGTTATAAACATTACCGTAGTTGGAAAATAGCACCAGGAAAGCAGTATCTGCAAGGGCAGCCTTTCTCCAATCCTTGAAAAGCAGGCGAAACAATATCAGCATGATGGTCGCCAGCGCGACCGAGCTCAGCAGGGCACGCAAGCTATTCCCTGGCGAAACCTGGGATATATTGTTCCCTAACAGTGCGAGGGTCGGGAATATAGACCAGAAAAGTGGATGGAACGGTATATGCAGTATGCTTTTCAATAATGCCTGCCGTTAATCCTTCACCCGGCGTAGCTTGTTCAGCGAAGGCACTTCGCTATCGTATACTCGCTTGACGCCATCACCCAAGGCTTGCTCGGTGACGCGGATATATTTCACCAGGCGCTCCATGCCTCCTGGTTCCACGGAAGCGGCCTGGTCTGAGCCCCACATGGCGCGGTCGAGAGTGATGTGGCGCTCAACCAGGCAGGCACCCATGGATACTGCCACCACGGAGGGAATCAAGCCGACTTCGTGGCCGGAATAGCCGATGGGGCAGCTGAATGTATCCACCAGGGTGCGGATCATCTTGAGGTTGAGCTCTGCCGGGTCACATGGGTAGGTGCTGGTGGCGTGGGTGATGAGCAGGTTCTCCTCGCCCAGCTCTTCCACGGCGGATTTAATCTGCTGCATGGTGGACATACCGGTGGAGAGGATGATGGGCATGCCTGTCTGGCGGGCATGGCGCAGTAAGCTCTTATCGGTGAGCGAGGCGGAGGGGATTTTGTAACAGATGGGGTCGAACTGGCGCAGGAAATCGACAGCGGATTCGTCCCAGACGGAAGCGAACCAGGGGATGCCCTTTTGCCTGCAATAACTGTCGATCTCACGGTATTCATTCAGGCCAAATTCGACCTTATGGCGGTATTCCAGGTAAGAGATATAACCCCAGGGAGTCTCGCGCATGTGCTTCTGGGCCTCTGGAGGCACACACAGCTCGGGGGTACGTTTTTGGAATTTAACCGCATCCACGCCGGTTTTCACGGCCATGTCAATCAGGCTTTTGGCAATTTCCAGGCTGCCATTATGGTTGATGCCGATTTCTGCGACAATGAACGTCGGGTAACCATCACCAATTTTCCGATTTCCGATCATGATTTCACGGGGCAACATCATTCACCTCTCATTCTCAAGTTCTACAACCAGCATTCATGTGCAGGGAGGATCAAGGACCTCAGGTTTCTCCCAGGTTATCGAGGATACGGTCACACAGCTCTCTCACAGCACCTCGCCCACCTGGCCTGGCGAGCACGATATCAGCTTTGGAAAGCACAGAGGGGTGGGCATCGGCGACTGCCACGGCACAGCCTACTAATGGAAAACAGGGCAGGTCATTGACATCATTCCCCAGATAAACGATATGTGAAGGATCCAGGTGGCGGTCTTGGACCAGGCGTTGAAGTTCCTGTACTTTATCCCCCAGGCCCTGGATTGCTTCCAGGCTTAGCTTGTCGCAGCGGGCTGCCACCACCGGATTGGTTTCGGTGGACAGCACAACCATAGGAATGCCGGCCTCATGGAGGGCAGCAATACCCAGGCCGTCCCGGCGGTTGGCGGCTACCATTTCGTGACCGTCCTGGTCCACCCACACCCGGTCGTCGGTCATCACCCCATCGAAATCCAACACCAGCAGGTCCACCTGCCTGGGGAGGGGGCGCTTAGCAGGACCTGGAAGGATAAGGGGCAGCTCGCCTTGTGAGATGATCCACTCAGCACGCTGCCAGTCGCGCAGCGTGTCGATGTCTACAGCATAACCCGGCTCAATCTGCAAGGGGTAGATGGTCTCACCACTCAGGGATGCTTTTTCCAGGATGGTGGAGAGGCGGATGGCGTCAATGTGGCCGGTCTGCCAGAAGGTTTGGGGCAGCTCCTGGCGCGGGGAATTGAAGGGTTCCTTAACACCAGGTAGGGATAATAAGGGGTGCATGCTTCCCTGATCGGTGATCTGCCACATCTTGTACGGGTTTTGCCCTGAAGGGATAACCCCGCGGACCGAATCAGCCTCGGGATGGTCCAGCAATACCTGCACAGCCTGGTCGACACATCCCGGCGGGCGCAAGGGAGAGGTAGGCCGTAACTGCACCACCACATCCGGCTGGTAGGATTCGTTTTCCTTGAGCCAGCTTAGCGCGTGGGTGAACACGGGAAAGTCGGGTGTGTCATCCAGGGCAAATTCGGTGGGGCGAAGGAAGGGGGCTTGTGCGCCGAAGTCCTGGGCAATTTGGGCGATCTCCACATCGTCGGTGGATACAAGGGTGCGGGTGACATACCTGGATTGCAGGGCGGCGGAAATGGAATACGCAACCAGAGGGTAACCAGCCAGCGGCTTTATGTTTTTACGAGGGATGCTTTTCGAGCCGCCACGTGCAGGGATCAATGCCAGGATTTCCATGTGATTTCTCCTCATTTACCAGGCGGTCCAGCCGCCATCGACCACCAGGTTCGAGCCGGTCATGTAGGATGAGGCATCTGAAGCCAGGAAGAGCAGGGCACCGTTCATTTCATCCTTATTGGCCATGCGGCCCATGATGGTGCGGGCGCTGTAGGCATTCAGGAAAGTCTCATCGTGGCTGTTATACACACCACCGGGAGTGAGTGCATTGACGCGTATCTCCGTCCCGGCGTAATAAGCCGAAAGATAACGGGTGAGCCCCAATACCCCGGCTTTGGTGACCGAGTAATATACCGGTTTATAGGAGGTTTGCCTGCCATCGCGCTGGTAAATGCGCTGGTCTGGGCCGACCAGCCCGTAAGTGGAGCAGATATTGATGATCGAGCCTTTCTTTCCATGGGCGAGCATGGGCTTTACGGCTGCCTGGCAGCACAGGAACATGCCGGTTAGATTGACCTCCAGGGCTGCCTTCCAGGTATCCAGGGGGTAGTCTTCGAAGGCTCCCGAGACCGCGCCTTGTTTAGCCATCTTATCCAGGGATGGGGGGTCGAACTTAGGGTCCAGGGCGGCAGAATTGACCAGAATGTCAAGGCGGCCGAAACCTGACAGGGTTTCATCAAGCAGGTTGCTCACCGACTCGGGCTGGGTGATATCAGTGGCAATCCCCATGACATGGTAGCCTGACTGGATCATGGAGGTGGCAAGCTGGCTGACGGCGTCCGCATTAATGTCAGCGATGACCACCCTGGCACCTGCCTCAGCCAGTGTACGGCAGAATTCTACGCCCAGCAAACCCGTCCCGCCGGTGACGATCGCAACCCGGTCAGCGAGCGAAAATTTATTCATAATGTTTTTCATAGCTATTCCTGGATCAGATATTATCTAAAAGATGTAATAAAGGGCCGCTCCATATTGAATGCGGATTATTGTTGATAGTACTGGGGACGAAAGTCAGTATTGCTGGTTTGATGGGTAAAAATATATGGCCCCGTCACAGGAAGAAAAGTACTGAGTAAGGTTCTGGGTAAGGGTTGCATATTGCTCCAAGGTAACTGAATACCAGGATGGGTCGTCGAGGATACAAAATGGATAGAAAAGCACTAACGCTGCCCCATCTTCACGAAATATTGATTGAACTACATCTGATTCAGAATCACCGTACCGCAAACTACCGTTTTGATCGCAGGGCAATTCGCAGAAGTCATAGGCAGGGCGATCGACGAGCAATAATAGGGCGGAGGCTTCATTTGTGATGATGGGTACGTCATCAGGAAAATTACGCACTTTTTGAAGGGTAAGAGACGTTTGCCAGTGTTTACTGGTATATCCAAAGCCACTAATATGCCATTGGCTAATGGTTTTCAGGCTTGTATTGGCATAGGAAAGGTTCATGATCAAAACCAGTCCTGCACAGACCCATCCTGTAACAGCAGGTAAGTGGTATGCGCGGATAATTAAGAGTAAAGAGGTCAGAATGATGAATACCATCGCTACCTGGATCGGTAGCAAAGTGCGATCATCTATGGACGGTTGTAAATTCGTATTGAGATAAGAAGCGATCAATAACAGCAGGTTTCCTACGCCAAAAAAAATCCAAAATAATAGAAATTTAAACCCTGACCGTGAAGTGAGTACAGTGTTTTTAGAAAAATATCTTTTATAGGTTAACAATCCGAGGAGCAGTAAAATCAGAAGGGTTAAGGCAATGAAAATATTGCGGGAAAGATTATGAGAATAAGTTGGCAGGAGATGTTGGTAAGGTAGCCAGCTCCACAAGATTTGCATAAATTGTAGCCTGAATCCTTGGAGTTCTTTCCAGAAATTGGTGGAAAAATGATAATTGCGACCTGCCAGTGCGCCCGTCTGAGAATAAGCGCGGGTAAGCCACATCACCATGGGGGTCATGCTAAGAAGGCTATATAACAAGGCATTTGCAAGCCGCCGCATCCAGGAGATTCGATCGGTGAACAGGATTGCAGCAAGCCCAATGAACATTAAAACCACTCCATTGAGGCGTGTTAAAAAAGCCATTCCCATTATTACCGAAGTAAGGATGAGAAAGTATATTTTTGGCTGTTCAAGATAAATGGTGAGCAAAAATATTCCCAAGATGGCCAGGAAAATAAATAACAGCTCGGTCATAGCACCGCTGGAAATATCCACTAGAGGAGGCATAACGAGTAAGGTAAGGCTCGTAGAAAGGGCGGCCCAATTAGAGTGAACTAATTTATAGGTAAACGTTCCTGAGATGAAAATGGTTGCCGCGAATAGAAATATGTTTAACCAACGTGCAGCCACTATGAGATTGATACCTGTCAGCCCTATCCCGCTCAATATCAGAGCGTAAAACGGTGGGTGAAGGGAAAGCGGTTTGAAGTTTCCCGAAGGAGATAATAGCCCCAGACCCTTACCAGCCAGTAAATTTCGCGCTGATACAATTGATTCCGTAGAATCACTGAATGCCCATGGCCCCCAGGTGGTGCTGTAATAAATCATTAATGAGCCTAAGAGACTCAGGATAATCAGAATAACGACTATAGGAGAGAATATCCCAGGATATTTCATTGACTATCGAAATTACGATCAATAAAATTCAAATACTATAGGACTGTTAGCTTCTCCCATTATGGCTGATCTTTCCTCCCATCATGGCTGATTTTTTAGTGAAGAACTATCCCGTTATTACAATGATCACACCCTAAATTCGCCCAGCCAGCTGTTCTTACGCTTACTACTCCATTGTGCTCGACATCTCTGACCTTTACTTGGGGATCGTTGGTTATCTAAGGAGCAACGTACGATCAGATGACCAGGCCAATGAGCGGATATTGACGTTTGATATTTAGTTTATCTTCCACACCTCGCTGGTTACCACGCTTAATGGGTTGTGGTCACCAGCAGATTTATGGGTTGCTGGTTCTCGTAGATCAGCCGATTACTCAGTTATTATGCTGAATTTTAATCATCTTCTCCTGCTTATGATGAAGACAGAACATCCAGAGATAGTTGTAATGCCTGGATCCCATCGTACAAGTTGCATAAAGGTTTCACTTTTCTGTCCAGCACTTCCCTGAAATGACGAAGCTCATCTAAAAACATCGCATTACGCTCGAAACCCTCAGGGGGATGGAAACTCTGCCATGCTTCAGCTTGGTCATCCATGCCGGCCTGTGCCAGGTGGGTGATACCATCCGCATCGTTCCAACGTAAGGTTCCCTGCGTACCGATGACCTCCAACCAATGGGAAGGGGGCCGCTGTAGATAATCCAGGTGGATACCACCCACAGTGCCATTTTTAAAACGCAGGCTGATCTCGGCAGTATCTTCCACCGGCAAGTTTAATCCCTTGTTGCTGGTGAAAGCGTGCAACGAATCAACCTCACCCAGCAGCCAACGTAAATAGTCTAATGGGTGGGATAAAGTGAGCACTGCGCCGCCGCCCAGCTCCGGGCGGGCAGCATAGCCTTTTTTGAAATCCTCCCAGGGATGCCAGCTGGGCAGGTATTCCCCCCAGTGGGCGCGCACAGAAACAGGTTGGCCGATCATCCCCTGGTTGAGTAGTTTCTTCAGCTGTTGGAGGCCTGGGTGAAAGCGGAACTGGTAACCGACCAGCACCCGACAATGGTTGTGATCTACGGCGAGTTTGAGCTCATCCAGCCTGGCCGAGGAATGGGATAAGGGTTTTTCGATGAGCAGGTGGCAACCACATTGAGCTGCCGGAATGGCTACCTCCAGGTGCAGGGCGGTGGGGTTGGCGATAATGGCCGCATCAGGCTCATAAGCCAGGGCGGCACGCAGGTCTGATTCGACAGCAAAGCCTGACAGCTCTTCGTCGGGCAGGGTGGAGTGCCGGGTGTGGTAGACCACAATATCCCGCTCACCCAATGAGAGCAGGTTGCGAAAATGGCGCCTTCCGATGGAGCCGAAACCGGCTAGCAGGTATTTCATGCGTTGAGCAGGATATGCAAACGGTTATATATACCCAATAATATTCGGTTGACCAACGGCATGCGGGCGATGCGACCGGTGAAGCTGATTTTCGCTGGCATGACTGACCCGGCTTGGGTAGCAAGGCCCAGGCGGCGAGCCTCGGCGGCATTCTCAGGACTGATCACATTGCCCAGCAAGCGCGTAACTGGCTGGGGAGTGCTGAGGCGCAGGAAGCCGCGCTGGTCTATAGAATTTTCCAGCTCGATCATCCTGCCCATCAGGTTGCTATCCCAGCCAGGGAGTATGTCGAGAATCAGCTGGCGGGGTGCCACGAACTGGTGGTGCCCGGCGGATGCCAGAGCTGTGACCCCCTGGTAGGTGATCTCGATATCCTCCAAATCGGCCACTTCCTGCTGGTATGAATCCCAGTTGCGGCCCATGTTATCAATATAATGCTGCTCCAGCTGGCGAGGGATGAGCTGCCCGCGCCTCACCTGAACGCCATCCTGGGCGGTAAAAGCCTCGATGGACTGGGTGGCGTAACGCAGGTGCGAGCGGATATAGAAACCGGTCACCAGGCCTACACGCGGGAAGTTATCCATGATTTGTTGGTGGGCATCCAACCAGCCCGGCAGGAAGAATACATCATCATCGGTGTATGCTACGATATCACCGGGGGCAGCCTGGAAAATAATCTGCAGGGCGCTGATCTTACCTATGTTGCTGCTGGAGAGGATCAGGTAATTGATCCGGCCCTGGTCGCGCAGGCTGCATAGGTAACTCACCAGCTCTGGGCAGCTACCATTATCGAACACGATCAGGTCATACGGTTTGGGGGTATTGGCGATCAGGCTGTCGAGGCTGAGCTTGGTAACCGCCAGGCGCTCGGCGAAGTAGCCTGCCTGGTTGGGTAGGTAGGTGAGCATAGCCAGGGTGAGGCGTGAAGGTTGGTAGGAGGTTTTTTGACCGCGGTTTGGGTTAATTCCAATTCTAGGCATTTTTTGGGGGGTATATTCTTTCAAAAGGTATCCAGGCACGTTCAGGGAACAGGCGTGTGGCGATTTTACGGCGCAGGAAACCGAGCTGGCGTTGAAGCTTCACCAGGCGAGCCGGTTTGACTGAAGCAGGTGTACTTGAGCTGGGCTGAGCAAGCAGGGTGAGATAAAGTGGGATCAATAGGGAGCGAGGTTGCCCGTAGGCGCGCAGTCGAACGACCCGATAGCCTGCCTTGTGCACAAGCTGGACCAGGGTGTGGGCGCTGAAAGAAGTCAGGTGGGCCACTTCGAAACAATCATGGGCATACAGGTTGGGCACTTCCAGCAGCAGCCAGCCATTTGGCTCAAGGAATTGATCCCGCAAATCCTGCAAGTAAGTGAGGGGGTGTGGCAGATGCTCGAGCACGTGCATCATGCTCACCAGGCTGAAGCGGCTCAATCCAGCATTTTTCAGCTCATCCAACGAAACGAAAACTTCCAACCCTTGCGATTGAGCATACCAGCGGTAGGTATCTCCTGGCTCGATGCCCACCGCCCGGGCGCGATAGTGATGACGCAATTGCTCCATGAGGATACCGGTCGAGCAGCCAATATCCAGGATGCTTGCGGCTGATGTGACATACTGACGCGTAAATTCCAGGGTTAACCTGGCGCGGGCAGCCTGCACCGCCAAATCCTTGGGGTTGGGTCCCTGCTGCCCCTGGTAGAGCAGGCGGTATTCAGCCTGGTAAAAGGCTTGGCTCTCTGCTTCGGTCATGCGCGGTGATTGGTAGACCAACCCGCACTGCCGGCAGATCACATTGCTCACCGGGTGGCCGCGAAATTGACGCTGGTCGAACAGCTGGTTGAAGCTCGAACCACACAACGGGCAATACTCAACGACTTCAGGCATGTGCACCGCGCGTACGGCTGAGCTTGTAAGCGAGGCGGCCACGCAGCTCCTTCACACCCTTAATGGGATGAAAAATGGTGAAGAAAATATCAGCTAATGTCCTTGTACGAAGCCGCACCAATGGAAATATCTCAATTTCGCGCATTATTTTAGCCGGGCTTCGAGCGATGGGTAAAACCACGCCATTCTCGAAGCGGTAGTCGGCATCCTTGAGGGTGAAAACGGTGCGTGGTCCACCAGCCAGGCGCAGATTCTCGAACGATTCTGGCAGGTGGTAATGTGCCACGCCATTGGGAAGATGCGAATAATCGTGGTCCTGGTGGATGGCGGTGATGGCGGATGTGGCGTCGATGGTTGGCAAATGCTGCATGCGAGCGTCATAGATCATCCAATTGTCCCAGCCTGCCCGACCGATGGCAAAGTGCGGGATGTCGGTGAAGCATGTTCGGGGGAAGATAAAAAAGTCACTTCCCGCAGAGGGGTGCAGGCTACCGTGCTCCTGCACCTCCGCCATAAGGCTTGCTTCCCAACTCGTGGTGAATTCAACAGGCTGTTTGACGCTTAAATCATGACGCTGGCCAATGATCAGGAATTTTTTTAATTCGCAGAATACCTGGCTGGCAGTGTTGACCAGCTGTGATGTAAGCAGGATGTCGGCGTTCACATAAGCCATGAGCGGAGAGCTACTCGCCTGGCGGGCAAGGGCAAAGATCGAGCTGACCAGCGGTGTGCCCTGACCGTTGCGGGCTACACCTGGCAGTTGGAGCACACCGGCCTGATGGGCGAATTCCGCCAGGCCGGGCTCGTCACCGATGATGAGAACACTGACCTCATCACCCAGGTGCAGCCAGGATCGGATGGCATTGCTCTGGATCAGGCTGATATGCGGGTCGGTGAATGGCTTGGGAGCGGTGAAGATGGTAAGCAGCGGATCGAGATTGGGCATTTTTGGACAATTAAGAATGCAGGTTGCGCGTATCCACGTCAAAGGCTGATTTATGCTGCACACCGGCATTGATGGATGCCAGCTCAGGATACTGCCTTAGCAGTTCGAGCACCCGCTGCCAGCCGAAAACAGCCTCACCTGGCATATGGGAATATATCTGGCGCACGAATTCCAGGTCAGCAGGTGTATCCACCGTCCAGCGCAAGGAGCCATAATCGGGGTCATGGTTGAGCAAGGCAACTTTGAAACCAGTGGGGGTGCTTCCCTGCTCGACATACCATTCCGAACCCGCAGCCCTGCCGGAAGGTGGAAATGACAGGCCTTGGTAAAGGTAGGGCATCACATGCTCGCGCTGGTGGGGCTGATCTGCCTGCTGCCAAGCCTGCTCCAGGGCGCAGAACGAGCATACTTCGACGTCCAGGCCAATGGGCACGGTGCGTTTCCAGGGAGGGGGCAGGCGATTAGCGGCGAAGTCAAAGGGTAACGCACTTCGAAAATTAGCGATTCGTGAATCGGCACCTGGTGAAACGGGGGGAGTAGTGAGCTCCTGTGTAAAAAATGGATCTAAAAAGGCTTTAACGGTTAAATCAACCAAATCGGGGTCGAGGAGGGGGCAATCGGCAGTCAGGCGGATGACCAGCTGGGGATTAAATTCGCGGGCAGCCTGGTAAAACCGGTCGAGCACATCCTGAAGGCTGCCGCGGTAGCAGGATATAGCCTGCTCTCGGCAATATTGGGCAAGGAAGTCATCGGAAGCATCAGTGGTGGTGGCAACCAGCAGCCCATCTACCATTTTCGCCCGTCTGGCACGCTCGACAACATGCTGGAGCATGGGCTTACCGGCGATGTCGAGCAGCACCTTACCAGGCAGGCGTGATGATGACATGCGCGCTTGAATGATGGCTAATTTGTGAATCGGCATGGATTCGGTGCGGGTCATTTCAGCGCCAGTGTGTAGGCCTTTTCCAGCTGGAGGAAATTCTTCTCCCAATCGGCACGTGCCTCGGCAACCAGCCGAGCTTTACGTCCCATCTCAGGCAGCACCTGGCGCTGGTCTATGGCATTCAGGATGGTGGAGGCCAACTGCCCGGCATCCCCATCTGGAAACAGCCAGCCAGTCTCACCCGAAGTGACCCATTCACGGTTGCCGGGAATATCGGGCACGATGGCTGGCGTGCCAGTTGCGAAGGCTTCCAGCAGGGATATCGATGTGCCGTCGCTATGGGAGGCACTTACATAAGCATCAGCCGCGGCGAAATAATCCGGCAGGTCCGAGTAGGGTACGATCCCCGGGAAGCTGACCCTGTCATAGGCGCCTCCATCCAGCAGGATCTGCCTGATGGTGGCGGCCTGTGAGCCATCGCCCAGCAGGGTAAGACGCAGATCGGGGTGCGTACGAGAGGCGGCCACATATGCACGGGCAATCAAATCTATGCCGTAAATCGGCTCCCAGCTGCGCGTGGAAAGCAATGAAAAGGTCGGGGTGTTCGAACGCTCGTACGTTCGCAGGTTAAACCGACAAAGATCGACACCCCAGGGGAATGTCACGATATGGCTGTCAGCCATGCCATACGTAACTGCCAGCTTGCGGATGGTATTGCAATCTCCCACCATAGCATCGCTACGGCGCAGGGTGAATCGAGTTGCCCAACGCCAGAAGGGGTTGATGTGAGCATCATGCAGCAAATCATAACCCCATGACATGCTCACCAGCGGGTGGAACCCGGCTAGCGCTACCAGGAACGCTGAACGCTGGATGGGACCGGCATGGATCAAATCAGGTTTGAGCACGCGGATCACCCTTCGCAGGTCATCCACCAGTCGCAGGCCATCTCGCAATGTGGCCGTTTTATGCCCTCCAGCCCACGCGACCTGTTCAATACCTTTCGGCAGGGGACGCTCCTCCAGGGTGACCCCACCACCTTCCAGGCGCAGATAATACACCTGGTGACTGGTATTCGACAAGGCCGCCAGGAAGCGATGGTCGTGGGTGGTGTAATCGCGTGAAAAGTAAAGGATGCGCATGGAGATCTAAAAGCGGTTTTGGCCAGCCTCGCCCAGCTGTTGCATCATTGGTCGATAGCGTTTTTCGTCGAATACAAGCGTGTCGATCTCGGCTTGGGAATGCAACCAGGACGCATCTATTCCCCCAGGTCGGTCCAGCGCAGCTCTTTGCCTTTGGGAAGGTCGTTGATCGCCCGGGTGCCAATAACGGCATTGATTTCGTGCGGCCTGATGGCTCCAGGGGTGGCCGGGCGCAGGACGTCGATCATCTGGCGGGTAAAGATTTCACCGGTCTTGATCTCGCGGGCAGCACGCAGGCAACGGCGCTGGATCATAGCGGTTTCGAGCTCATTGCCGGCCACGAACTTATCGCTGCTGCCCAGGCAGCGCTCCAACAGCCGGGTTTCTTCCACCATATGCGCCCAATTTTGCGGGTTCATGGCGAATTTGTGATCGGGACCCTGGCGCTCGTTACTGTCGGTGAAGTGGCGCTCGATCACCCTGGCACCCAGGGTGACCGCTGCCAGCACAGGGGCAAGGGCATGGGTGTGGTCGGAGAGGCCCAGGATCACATCAGGGAACATGGCCGCATAAGTGCGCAGCACATTTAGATGCAGGTGATCGTAGTTGGCGGGGCTGGCGGTGTAATTGGTGTTGCACTGCATCAGCACCAGCTGGGGGTTGATCTTGAGGATGGCGTGCACGGCACGCTGCACTTCTCCGATATCGGAGGCACCGGTAGCCACGAAGAAGGGCTTTCCCTTGGAAGCCATGCGCTCCAGGGCTTCGATCCAATCAATTTCACCGGAACCGGCCTTGTACATCTCGACATATTGGTCGAGCATGTCGATGGCTTCGAAATCATACGGGGCGGAGAAGAAATCGATGCCCACCTCATCACAGGCTTGCTTCAGGATGGGCGTCCACTCGAAGGGGATGGAAGCCTCGGAATATACCTGGAAGACCGACTTTTCCCATGAAGCCTGATGCGAAAGCTGTCCATCCATGTGGGAGAAGCCGTATTCAGAGACAATCTTAGGGGCGCGGAAGTTTTGGAACTTGGCGGCATCTGCCCCGGCTTCGCGGGCGAGGCGAATGAGCATCTTGGCGCGTTCCAGGCTGCCATCATGGTTGGCAGCGATATCGGCGATGAAGTATATGGGCTGGTTTTGTCCAATGATGTGTTTGCCGATTTTAATTTCCATAGCTTCCTCCGGGAGATATCCCAATCATGGCTTTATATCGCCTGTAAATTTTTAAGCAATTGTGGATAACCCTGTTGATAAAGGGTGTAAAACTTCTCCAGGCCTGTGGATACCGTGGGGAGAGTTTTTCCAAATGTCTGGACAAGCTTATCAGGGCGGAGGCTGAGATTGGGCGAGCGACTGGCTCTCAATCCTGACTGATGCACCAGGGCGGGCTTGATCAGGCTGCCATCCAGCTGGAACTGCTGTGCGATGCGCTGCCCAAAATCATACTTGCTTAGGCTTTCCGGGCTGACCACGTGATAGATGCCACTGAGCTTTACCTCCAGCATGGCGGTGAAAATCTCTGCCAGGTCGTTGGCCAGCAAGGGGCTGAAAATCACATCGGTGAAACCCATCACCTGCTTGCCCTGGCTCAGGTTATAGAAGAAGAATTCTGCCAGGCTGCGGTTTCCGACCAGTGACCAGCCGAAAATGACCACCCGGGCGATGATAGCGTTGGGATCAGCTTCTGCCACTGCCCGCTCGCCATCCAGCTTGGTACGTGAATACACACCCACTGGTATGGGAATATCCTGCTCGGTGTAATCCCCTTGCAAGCCGTCGAAAACCGAATCGGTGGAAACATGGATCAGGCGTGCTCCGCCCCTGGCGACATGGCTTGCCAGTGTGCGTGGCAGATCGGTATTCAGCTGCTTTGCCAGGAGGGGATTGGCCTCGCAGGCATCTAAATTTGCCAATGCGGCGCAGTGGATAATCCAATCGGGTTGAGTTTCATCTAAAAGTCGTTCCACTGCGCCAGGAGCCAGCAGGTTGGTCTGGATCACCGTGAAAGCTTCGGTCTTTAGGTTATGCTGGTGGATAGTGCCAAAGACCTTGTGCCGCCGGCAGGTTTCCAGTGCCAGGTTTAACCCCAGCAGGCCACTGGCCCCGGTGATGAGGATACGCATGTTACCTATTCTTCAACATAACCATTTACCACATGCCCTTCGAATGGTGCCACCATCTCACGAATCTGGCTCACACTTAACCACTGCGGGTTGTTGTCGGAGCCGAAACGGAAACCAGGCGGCAGCGACTGGCCTTCGTGCTGCCAATGATGACCAAACCAGGCGTTGGCGCTGGGTTGGACGATGTACATATCCTGCAGCTCAACGGTGGAGCGTGATTCATCTTCCGAGATCAGCACTTCGTGTAATTTCTCACCCGGGCGAATCCCCACCACTTCGAGCTTTGCCTGGGGGGCGATGGCTTTGGCCAGGTCGATGATCTTCATGCTGGGGATTTTCGGCACGAACACCTCGCCACCATGCATTTTCTCGATACAGCGGGCAACGAAGCGCACCCCTTGTTCCAGGGTGAGCCAGAAACGGGTCATGCGCTCATCGGTGACGGTGAGCTTGCCCGAGGGCTTTTGCTGCAGGAAGATGGGCACCACGCTGCCGCGCGAGCCCACCACATTGCCGTACCTCACGCAGCTGAAGCGGGTGGCCATCCCACCGGCGTAGGAATTGCTCTGGATGATGAGCTTTTCTGCCGCCAGCTTGGTGGCGCCATATAGATTGATGGGGTTGACTGCTTTATCGGTGCTGAGCGCCAGCACCTTCTGCACGCCCGCATCCAGCGCCGCTTCGACCACGTTGCTGCTGCCCAGGATATTGGTCTTGATGGCTTCCATGGGATTGTACTCGCAAGCCGGCACCTGCTTCAAGGCCGCAGCATGCACCACGATGTCTACACCATTCATGGCGCGGCGCAGGCGCTCGACATCACGCACATCACCGATGAAATAGCGCAATGAAGGGTGATTGAAGCCTGCCACGCGCATCTCGTGCTGTTTGAGCTCATCGCGGCTGAATACGATCAGCTTTGCCGGATGGTATTCTGCCAGCATGAGCTCGATGAATTTGTGGCCGAAGGAACCGGTGCCACCGGTGACGAGGACGACTTGTTCATTCCAGTTCATAAGTTCTCCATCGATCCTGTTTTTGGGCATTGAATCACTCTTTCGCCAATACAATCAAGGGATATTGCCCGTATTTTCCCAAAAAACGGGGGAAGCGCTCTTCAAACCAGTAGACCAGCCTGAGCAGGGCTTTACCGGCCAGGCGCGGGTGGATGAACGCACGCAAGAAACGCACGTTCACACTACGCCAGCAGAAGATTTGCAATGGCATCAGGCTGCCGACCTCCCGATCCAGCCAGGCAGCATTTTGTTTATGCACGTAGGTGCCACGCCCAAAGCGTTTTTCAACAGCTGAGGATGATGGCTTGATTGTGCTGATCTGCCCGGAACGAGGTTGAAACAGCTTGCGCAGATTCGCAAGTACATCAATCCATATATCCAGGAAGACAATCAGGGGAGGTTTTTCCCAGGCATTGACGATGACTGCCCAACTACCAGCTGCCAGCGTGCGGTGTAGCTCCTGGTAAGCGTGGATATGCTCCTGAGGTGGCAGGTGATGAATGGTATGCAGCGATACCTCGCCATCGAAAGTATTTACCTCGAAGGGCAGGTTGGCAACATCGCACACCACGAACAGGCCGTGATCACCAATGCGCTTACGGGCTTCCTGCAGCGCCAGGAAGGAAATGTCAGCACACACCCGGCGCTGATAACCCCGGGAATATTCCAGGTACTCGGGGTACTGGATGGGCCCCGAGCCGGCATCCAGCATGAATCGGCCGGCAGGTTTCAGGTGACGTAATACCCGCAGGTGGCATTTATGGATGTATTCGTGCGAAACCGGGCGCAGGTCTTCGTAGGATGCGTTCTGGTAAAAGCCATCGCTTTCTGTTTTCCAGCCCACCTGGTCGTAAAACTCGCGCACCTGCTGCTTTACTTGTGTGTCAGTATCCATTGCTCACCAGTGAATGGGCTCGCCTGCCAGGTAGTTGAAGGTCTGGCGGTAACCCGAAAGGGAAGGTTCATCCAGCAGGCGGGAGAGCGGCCAACTGTCAAGGTCTTTCCAAAAATGCAGCAGGTGCCAGGGGAAAGGATGCGGGTATTCGAAGAAAAAGCGGTAGGCGTAGTTCCAGGCTTGCTCCACCTGTTGTTGTGATGGGATATATTTACTTGTTTCCAACAACACCTTGGATAAAAGTTCGAAATATGCCTCCCAGGTGTCTGGGTCGAGCGTGAAGCCTTTATCGCGGTAGTGTGTGTTTCCCACCACAATCACCGGCACCCCTGACATAGCCATTTCCATCCCCACGGTGGTGGTATACACCAGGCCGAGATCGGCAATCTCCACAATATCATAGGTGTTGATTTTGGCATCCGCAGGCACCAGGTGGATATTTTCGGGGATATCGGGCAGCGCTTTGTGAATCACATCCGCCACGGAAGGACCTTTAGTGACCAGCTCACCTGGATGGATGCGCGCAACCAGCTGAACATCACGCCGCTTGGCAAAATAGCGAGCGGTGCGCTCCAGCCAATCGGTCATTGAATCGCTGAATACCTGCCGGCCGAGGGTGAGGCTATCACCGATCACGTTGGTTGCTAAAAGCACGACCGGGCGCTGGTCCAGACCCAATGACCGACGCACCTGCTCACCACCAGCAGAGGGCACCCCTTGCCAGCGGCGAGCGAAATTTTCCCACAGGCTGCCACGCTGGCGAGCCGCAAACAGCTTGCGCACTTGCTCAAGCTGCACCGGACTGAGGGGTTGGTTACAGCGTTTCTGCCACAAATCACTGGTTTCCTGACGCATGACCTCCGCGTTGTGTGCCAGCCAGATACGGTTGCGCTGCTCGCCAAATTCATAGGTGATGATTGGGATGTTAAGGTAATGCGCCACCTGGTACAGGACACCAAACTCCAGGATTGTGCCGTTGGGCAGAATGACCACATCAGGTTTATGCCTTTTCAGGTAATTGAAGACTGCCAGGGCAGCTGAATGGTTGCGTTGTGAACGCAGCTTATACAGGTCGCTCTCCTGCTGAACATGCTCTACCTGCAAGGTATATTGGGTGTCGCGCAATGATACCAGTTCAACCGCCTGTTGCAATTCGTCGGGCAAATAGGTGGACCTGGACTGGCTCAAAAGCGAGGTGACTTTTAGTAGCGGAGATGCTTTCTGTAATACGCCCCCGGCATAAATATTTTGCCGGCGCAGGTTGAACGCGCTGATGGGCTGCTGCCATCGCGCATAGGGTAGAAAGGCTAATGTCACCGAGTGGCCCAACCCTGACAGGGCCATCCCTAAGAGGGTGGCATGCTCAAGCCAGTAGCGCAGGGTGGCGAAGATAAAGATGCGCTTATTCTGTGCCAGTCGTGGATCATGGCTGGAGGCTTGGTAGACTTTTGAGCTGACAACCTGGTTTTGCCATATGGGGATGGCATTTTCCAGGTGGTCAAGGGTGAATTCGGGCGTAATGGATTTGCCCGGTTGGCGCAGGTACCAGTAAGCTTCAGCAGTCAGCGGGATCTGCCCCAGGATATTTTTGATGTCTAGCTTGCTAACCATTCTCATATGCGTTCAATCACCCATTCGAGGGCAGGGCGTACTGCACCTAGTCGCGGCTCGGGCCAGTGTTTCCCTGGCGCACCGGTGGCGTCTACGCTGAAGGCCAGGCAATGATCATCCCAAAAATAACGCTTTATACGGAAGCTGCTGGCGTTGACCGCCAATATGTAGTGGCCTTCATTCAAGGTGTTGGCAGGAACCACACACCGGCTGACATAATGGCCTGCCTGGCGAACGCCGGTTTTCTCGAATTGATCAGGGTTGTCCAGATCGAAGGAAGTAAATACATACTCACCGCGCATGGTCAGCAGGTAAATGCCCACCCGCAAGCCCGTGATGGGTCGCTCCAGGCGATATTCAATTTCAATCGAAAAAGGCTCGGTGGAGTGCAGCGTATCTGCGACCCGTCCTTGATTGTTTTTCAGGCGCAACGCCATTGGATAAAAGGGGGCTGCATCGGTTGGAACCTCAGTCGAAGACCAGATGCGCTCTCCGGCCGCGCTGAACCCAGATGCCATGTAGTAATCCACCGCCTGTTGGGTGGGAGCACGATAAACCAGGTGCCCCTTATCGAGGACGATGGTTTCTTCGGTGAGGCGCAGTACTGCCGACATGTTATGGCTGACGAATAACACCGTCCGGCCCGTCTGGGCCACGTCGCTCATCTTACCCAGGCACTTGCGCTGAAATTCTGCATCACCAACGGCCAGCACCTCGTCCACCACCAAGATTTCGGGTTCCAGGTGGGCTGCCACGGCAAAAGCCAGGCGCAGGTACATGCCGCTGGAATAGCGCTTAACCGGGGTATCGATGAACTGCTCGACTTCGGAAAAGTCCACGATCTCATCAAATTTACGATCAATTTCAATTCGTTTCATGCCCAGGATTGCGCCATTCAGGTAAATATTCTCCCGCCCGGTCAGCTCTGGGTGAAAACCGGTGCCCACCTCCAAAAGAGAGCCCACCCGCCCATGGATTTCTGCCACGCCTTCTGTGGGTTCGGTAACTCGCGAAAGGATTTTAAGCAGTGTACTTTTCCCGGCACCGTTGCGCCCAACAATCCCCATCACTTTCCCCTGGGTGACTTCAAATGATACCTCACGCAGGGCCCAGATGGTGCTATTTTCGGGTGAAGCGGCAGAAACCGCGAACCCGCGCCGTAGATTTCGAATTGAAGTATTGACCCCATTCACGATGGTATCGCGCAGGGTTTTATAGCGTTCGGGTGCAGTGCCAAGGCGGTAGAGCTTACCCAGGCTTTCGACGCGGATGGCAATATCATTCATCGCAATCTCGCATCGAGCCCAAGATGTAAGTATTCGTACCTCTAAATCTCATCGGAAAAGCTCCGTTCCATATTGCGGAAATACACCAACCCGCTCACCAGCAATATCACCGCCACCAGTGAGGATATTACCAGCAGCTGCCAGGGCAGGCTGTGGATGCCCAACAGGCACCAGCGGAAACCTTCCACGACCCCGGTGAGCGGATTGAGGGCGTAAGCGATTTGCCATTTTTGCGAGACCACGGAGGCTGAATAGACGATGGGAGTGACGAAGAACCATACCTGAGTGAGAAAAGGCAGAATATGCCCCACATCGCGGTAAATCACATTCATGGCAGACAGCCACAAGCTTACCCCCAGGGTGGCGATTAGGGCCAGGAAAATGACCAGGGGCAGGGCAAATAAGGCCGGGGTAAATTTGAACGAGTAAGTTGAGCCAGGAGAAAGTGTGTAATATAAGATGAGCAGCACGTAGACGAAGAAGGCGATGCCGAAATCCACCAGGCCGGCCAGGACGGATGACACGGGGATGGTGAGGCGCGGGAAGTAGATTTTGGTGATCATGTTGCGGTTGGTCACCAGCGAGCGGCCAGCATCGTTCATCGCTTTGGAGAACAAACCCCATGGCAATAAAGCGGAGAAGTTAAAAATGGGGTATGGCACACCCTCTGAGGATAAACCGGCTGCATTGGAAAAGATGAAGGTAAACACTAACACCTGGACGACCGGTTGGATTACCGCCCAGGCTGCGCCGAGCACTGTTTGCTTGTAGCGCACCAGTATATCCCGCCAGGTGAGGAAATAAACCAGCTCGTGGTACACCCACAGGTCGCGCAGGTTGAGCGCAGCCAGCCCATGGGTGGGACGCAGGTAGGTTACTTCAGGCTGGGCCTTGGATTGCTGGTTGGCAGACATGACTGAACCTTTATGGATTGCGATGGAAGCGATACCATGCGATGGTCTGGCGCAAGCCTTCTTCAAATGGAACTCTCGCCCGCCAGCTGAAATACTCCACTGCCCGGCTGGTATCCAATCCACGACGGGGTTGGCCATTGGGCTTGCTGGTGTCCCATACCAGCTGCCCTTCGAAACCGGTCAGTCGGGCGATCAACATGGCCAAATCCTTGATGCTGATCTCGTTTCCCGAGCCGATGTTGACCGGCTGATCACCGTTATAGAACTCGGTGGCGGTTAAAATCCCATCGGCAGCATCACCGGCATACAAGAACTCGCGGGTTGGTGAGCCATCGCCCCACAAAACCACCTCTTTATCCCCATGCTCCTGAGCTTCGATGCATTTACGGATCAATGCGGGAATGACATGCGAGGTCTCAAGATCGAAATTATCCCCAGGTCCATACAGGTTGACTGGCAGCAGGTAGATGGCATTGAAACCGTATTGTTGGCGGTAGGCCTGGGCCTGCACGAGCAACATTTTCTTTGCCAGGCCGTAGGGAGCATTCGTCTCCTCCGGGTAGCCATCCCACAGATTCTCTTCCCTAAAAGGTACCGGGGTGAACTTGGGATAGGCACATACCGTGCCAATGGCGACGAACTTACCAACCCCGCGCTTCCAGGCTTCATGCATGAGCTGAATGCCCATCATCAGGTTAATGTAGAAAAAATCGGCCGGGCGCGCGCGGTTGGCACCGATACCGCCCGCCAGGGCTGCCAGGTGGATAATGATATCTGGCAGGCTGGCGTCCAGCATGCGCTGGATATCCTGAGGGTTGACCAGGTCGTATTCTTCGATGCGGGGAACAAAGATATTTTTCGCCCCACGTTGTTCTAATACCTGGGTTACAAAGGAACCGAGGAATCCAGCCCCCCCGGTCACGCAGATACGCTTATCTTGCCAGAACTTCACCTGTGATTGGAAAGCCATTTTTTACTCCTGAAAATCGATCACTGCACAATGAATTGGGCATTACGATAGCGCTGGTCTTGCGGGTTGACGATCAAGCCAGTGCGGATGGCATGCAATACTTCGCGAATGCCATCATCGGGGCTAAACCTGGTTTGAAAGCCCAGCTCCCTTTGGATTTTTTCATAAGAAACCGTGATGTCGCGCATGTCTCCCCCGAATGTCATATCCTTATAAGTGACCACGGTTTCGGGCATGCGTTTGAGCACCAGCTCCACGATCTGGTCCTTGGTGTAGTTTCCACTATCCGATCCCAGGTTGTAAATCTGGCAGCGCACCTTTTCATCTGGAGCATGCAATCCCAGGATGAGCCCGTGTGCAGCATCATTGATATGTACGAAGGAGCGTGAATATCCACGCTGATAGATGAGCAGCTCACGCTTTGTATATGCTTCCAGCACGAACTGGTTAATGATCAGGTCGAAGCGCGGCCTTGGAGAGAGCCCGTACAGAGTTGCCAATCGGAAAATAAGAGGGGCGCAGGAAGTACCACTTTGGGCGACCAGGAAACGCTCTGCGGCAATTTTCGTCTCGGCGTATAAAGATTGGGGAGTGAGGGGTGTTTCTTCGGTCACTGCCTCGCCGTTGGGCGACAAGCCGTAACTGCTGTAGGTGGATGTAAATATGAAACGCTCTACGCCCAGCTGAATCGCCTGGTCGAAGACGCGCTCAGTGGACTCCACGTTATAACGCCAGGCCACCTGCCTACCCACCGACTGGCAAGCCGGAAAGCCTACAATGGCTGCCAGGTGGATCACGGCAGAGGGTTTCACCCAATCACTTTTCAGGTTGGTGCGGACAGCACGCGGCTCGGTGACATCAGCCTTGGCAAAATGGAAATTTGGATGCGCCAGATAGCCCAACAGCGATTCACCACCATAGATGAGGTCGTCGATGATGGTAACTTTCATCCCCAGGCGCAGCAGCTCGCCGGTGAGGTAAGCGCCGATGTAGCCTGCCCCGCCGGTGATGACCACATGTTTCAGTTGAGCTGGTTCCATGTAACTTTCTCCTTCACTCATGGCTTGGAGTCTATGTGCAGGCTGATTTTCACCCCGTGCACTCGCAAGATTGGGGCGGATGGATTTTGGCAGATATTGATGCCCTGCTCCAGGCAGGTGAGTCGGCAGATATCGGCGATATCATTGTTTTGGAGAGTCGAGCCTGGATCATCAAGATCTGTTTCGAGGTCGATATGCACACACTCATACCCGTTACGTTTTACTTCGGCCAGCAATTCACGAACCCGCTTGCGCATGTTGCGGTAGAGCAGGAAGGACTGCTCGATGTAATCGATGGTCAGATGTGCCCGGAAGGCGATGCCCTCGGGAGTTATGATGTAACGCAGCTTGCGTCGCTCGGCACGCTTGACCTTCACGTACCCTTTGGCTATCATTCGCTTCAAGTGCCAGTTCACCGTGCCCACCGCCACACCCAGCTTAGTTGCCAAGGAAGCCTGGGTAACATCTGGGTTAATCTCGATTTGCTCGAGAAGGATCATCTCACGGGTGGTCTCTGGATTTTCTGCCATTGGTTGAAATAAAATGTCTTGGTTATCTGAGGAGTGTAAATTCAAAATTCAGCAATTGAATTTCAATGACTGAATTATAACGCATTTTATCAAGTTTTAAAGAAGATGATTCGAAATCCTTAGTGCTCAAAAATAAGCACTTAAAGACCGGTGAAATTCCCCACGATGCGTAGGATATCGAAACCTTCGGCGTAAGGGCGCTCTGCCAGAGCTCCATGGCGGATGAGCGTGGAGCGCAATACCGAGGCATCGAAATAATACTTGTCGTTATAGGTGGTGTATTCCATGAGAGCGCGGATTTTCTTTTCCACGTCTGCCTCACTTACTTCCACCAAGAAATGGGGGAAGAACCCATAGCTGCTGCGCAAGGCATCAAATCCCAGCACGGTAGTTCCCCGGAAGGCTCGCAAGACCTCCTCGGTGGTTTGCTGGTGGTCCTGGTGAATGTCGGCGCGCGTATGGGTGAGCACGATATCGGGTTGGTATTCGCGGTTGAGCTGGTAGAGATATTCCAGAATCTCCTGGCGCAGCTCAGGGAAGCGGCGGGTGACAAAGGCCTCCAATTTTACCTGGCTGCGCGGCACGCCCAGGATGGACATGCTGCGGTAGTGCTCCTCCACCAGGTGGGAGAGCGCCGGGTTCTTCTGGTTATCAGACAGGGTGACACACACGATATCCGCCTTGCCGATGATGTTGGCGATAAACGCGCCGCAGCCCAGCTCGATGTCATCAGGGTGGGCGCCAATAAAGCAGACTTTTTTTCCGTGAAAGTGCATCATTTCGTATCCTTCATTATGGTACTTGGTATGGAAAAATGGGCGCGACCATGCGCCTGAAATAGATCCAAATATATTTTAATAAAGTCAGTAAATTGCGATAGCGTAAGGTATATAAGCCCCTTTGAAGCAGGGTGGGATCCCGGTCTAAAATGGCTGAATCGCAAGCAGTGGAGCCTGTAACGAAAATATCTGAATCAACACCCATTGGTTCATGCGCTGGTCCGAGCTTCTGGTTTAGCATTTCTTCGAGCATCATGACCAGCTCGCGGGCTCGCAACCGCGGATGATAGCGCTGCTGCGCGTCTTCATACGCTTGCTCACCAATACTGCGTCGCAGGCCTGGCTGGGAGATTAAACGCTCAAGGACTTCCTCCCACTCCTGGTTATCTTTTGCTAGAAAACCATTATCGCCCGATCGGATGGCATACGAAAAAGCCTCGCTGGGGCTGGCGACGGTGGGAATCCTTAATAATGCTGCCTCGACATATTTAATCTCGCTCTTGGACTGTCCGAATGGGTTGTCGATCTGGAGCGGCGCCAGATTGATGTCAAATTGCGCCTGAATCTCCGGCAGTTTTCTCCACGGAAGTCGTCTAATTCTATTAATCCGACTTTCCAGATCACCCCAATCTCCGCCAGGATCAACTGCGCCTACCAACACCAGCTCTGCCTCAGGATGGCGGTTGAGGATTGACCGTAACGCAGGTTTTACCAGGGCAAAATCCTGGTCGTGTGTTGGGGTACCGCTGGCATACCCGATGACAACCTGCCCGTGGCTGGTTCGCTGCTTCAGGTAAGCCTGCTCCGAACAGGTCAGCATTTCGAAGCTGAAGGCATTGCGATGAACAAACGCCTGTTTGCCGAGCTGCTGAACTCGCTGAACCAGGAATTCACCTGTGGTCGTTACAAAGTTGGAGAACTCCAGGGTTTTATGGGTGAGCTGTACATTTTCCTGGTATAGAGAGTAGCGTACCGGGTCTGCAAAATCAGGACTTTGGATGAACTTAATGGCTTCCAGATCGAATACAAGGTCATCGACATCGAAAATCAGTATCCCATCTTTGCGGCGAAGCTCATCGATGATCCAGGCGATCAGCCTATCATAAGCGGCGCGATGAATAATAACAATATCGGCAGCGATTATTTTCTCCCTGATCGCAGGATCAGTCACGTGAGACAGCTGGCAATCCAAGTTTGCGATACGGGCTTGCTCACATAGGTTAAACGCACGGTAACGCCGGGGATCTCCTTGAACCCCACTCAATACCAGCAGGGATGGTTGGTGGCTAATCATCCTAAAAACCTACCGCAATTTCCCATTCAATGGTGACAGGAAGTTCATCATGTGTGTAAATAGCTTGCCAAAACCACCGGATCAGCAAATCATTTTCAGCAGGTCAATCCAATCTACCGCCCGTTTTGCAAGGATGCGATCATGGTAGAGGTATTGGAAGGCATTTTGGGCGATGCTCGAACGCAAGTCAACATTCGTTATGAGGACTTCCAGCGCTTCCTCCCAGGCCTGGGGAGTATTCTCAGCAATCCATCCATTTTGTTGATGAACCACACTGGACGAATATGCAGGTGACCTGCTAAAACAACCAGCGGCTCCGATGGAGGCATAATCCAGGAGCTTGATATCTGATTTACAATTATTGAATGGCGTTTCTCGCAGGGGCGAAATAGCAATGTCCCAATGCACGTGCCCGGTAAACCAAAGCATGAACAGCGGGTATTCGTGTTCTTCAGGCTGCGGGTAAACATAGTGGATGGGTAGCGATTGCAGCTCCTTTTTCGTCTCTTCTTGCTGTACCACACCGATCACCTGCACCTCGATGCGCCCAGAATAACGCCGTACGATCGCTTCGAGCGCTGGCAAGACCATTAAAAAATCTTCGTCGTGGGTGAATGTGCCCATGTAACCGATCACAATGCGGTCTTGATCGAACACTCGGGGTATATAGCCAGGGTTTCGTGAGACCAACAGACGTTCATCCAGCTGGTTGTTCAGGATATGGATATTTGGGTTGTACTCCAACAACCGCTCACGTAATTCGCCCGTGGTAACCAACACTGCGTCCGCGTGCTTTAATAATAAGGTTACAATCGCCAGGATTTGATTGATCTCTCGCTGACCAGCATTAACAGGCAGGTTAAAATAATCATCGTCCAGGCTATATATGAATTTAGCATTATTATGCCGAACCTTCCCCACCAGCTCTTCTACTAACTCGATGGAAATATCAGGCCTCCAGAGCCGATCGAGAATGACTGCATCGGCAGGCTCGTTGTTATAATCCCGGCTAAAGGTTGTGCTGATCTGAGCCTGTACCACAGGGTGGCTTAAAGGCCGAATAAGGCGCAAATAGGGGCTGCTGAACGGCCTCAAATCGGGTCCATACTCAGAGATAACGTGCACATGAGGTCTTTGGGGGTTCGCGTGGAGGTTCATCATGGGCTGGTTTTACGAAAATAATGCATTGAGTATATTGATAGCCGAATGCTCAGGGAAGAAACCTGAAGCGGTGGCAATGGCATTCGCCTGGATGTTCGTTCGCAACTGATGGTCTTCGATCAGGCGCTGCAATGCCTGATAACATGCTGTTTGGTCATGGGTATCCACGACCAGGCAATTTTCATCATGCCTGGCATAGGTATCCGTGCCTCCCCTGGCTGGCACGATGACGGCTAGGCCACAGGCCATGGCTTCCAAGGCAGCCAGTCCAAGAGCCTGGAAATCAGAAAAATCTACGAATATATCGACCTCGTTGAGCAGGTTTGCCATCTGGGTTGGGCGGAGCTGGCCCGCCAGCTGGCAAGGAAGATCCTCCACAAGCGAGGCAAACCCGGGCTCAATTGGATCGCAGCCAAAGAGGGTGATTTCTACTCGAGTGCCATATACTTCAGAGGCTTGTTTCAAGATCGATACGGTCATCGTGGGGTTGCGGCGTGGGGTGGATGGGCGGATCATGGCTAAGATGCGAATTGGTCGATCGGGCGAAGCTGGTGTGCTGCGTGGGCGGGGGCGAAACAGATCAGAATCCAGATGAGCACCCACGATATTGCAATCCACCTGGTGGTAGCGCATGATCATATCGGCGATCCAGGCTGTGGTTGCCATGCGCACCATGCCTGGCAAAAGCGTATACGAGGCGGCTGCGCGTTTGAATTCGTGCGAGCCCTTGGGGTAAAAATAGGGCTCATAATCCTGGATATAGTAGCCGACTGGCAAATCAGGACGTTTTGCCGATACCGGCTTCATCCATGATACTGTGGGGTTTGAAGTGGCAATGACTGCATCATAACCTGATGCTACTGCAGCTACATCCTCCAAATCGGCAAAGATGACTGGTATGTCGGGCTCCTTGAAAGCCTTTTCAAACCAATTGCGATTCATCCTCATGTTCAGGATGTGTGCATTCACACCCATGCGCTGCATTGCCCTGGCTGCCAGGATGATCAAATTGGCACCGCCACTCAACACCCGGATGGGTGCCAAGAACAAAACCCGCCGACCACCGTATTGCTCATTACCTTGCCTGAGCAGTGCATTCCGTTCCCCGAGCTGCTGGTTGTGAGATGAGATCCCATGAAGAACCAGCTGGTCATGCATGCTGGTGGTGATGCCAGGTGATGGCAGGTTTGAAGGTATATCCAAGGTGTCTAATTCAGGGATTGCCAGTGAAGCTGGACGCTGTTCAACATCCTCTACGTGCATCAATGAAAGCTCGGTAGCCAGGTGGTATCTGACACGAATAAACCGGTAAAGCCTGGCTAATTCCCGGGTTATCGCTCTCAAAGAGCGGGTAAAAAAATATCCCAACCCTTCCCGCCGAGAAATAGTCAATCCATAACGGATATAGGCGAGGGAGGTCTCCACCTTACTTGGGGCTGAGGGGGCGTGAGCGTTGGGTGAGTTTGCCTGGGTCATCCTTCGAATAATCGGAATGGCAGGGTTTAGGAGCCGAAAAGTGTGTTCAGCATGTTAAGCGCTGCTTGCTCAGGAAAGAAATGACAGATATCATAGATGGCGTTACGGCGTAGTTTTGTGCGCAATTTTTCGTCTTCCACAAGGCGCTTCAACGCTTCCCAGACATTCTCAAATTGCGACATGTCGACAATCAGGCTGTTATGCTCGTGTACGCCATAGCTGCTGGCGCCACCGAATTCAGGAATGATTACCGCACACCCACAGGCCATGGCTTCCATGGCAGTCAACCCCATGGCTTGTTGGGTGGAATAATCTACAAAAATATCTGCCCGGCTGAGTAGGTTGGCAACCTGACCGGGGCTGAGGATTCCAGCAATCTTAAAAGGAAAATTATGGGGTAGCTCAATAAAACCAGGATTATTATAAGTGGTGCCAAACAGGAGGATCTCGACCTGCCCTTTATATTTTTGCACAGCCTGGTCGAGAAGCAGCATGGTATTGAGCGGCTCACGGTATGGGGATTCCGGCCGGATCATCGCAGCAATCCTCAATGGTCCCTCGGGCCAGGTTGGCAGTTGATGGGCTCGGGGACGATTGAGGGCGATATCCACACTTGGCCCGATCACGGTCATGTCGCGCCCGGTGGTTTTTTTTACCTGTTGCTGGGTCCACTCGGTTTTGGTAAACACGCGCATATCACTAATGAGCGTATAGGATTCCAGGGCAGTTTTGTAAGCTTGACTGCCTTTAACATACATCCAGGGCTCAAAACCCTGCACATAATATCCCAATACTGGATGGTCGGGCTGTGCATCGGTTGATAATAACCAGCTGACCGTGGGATTGTAGGTGGCAATCACTGCGTCAAAATTTTTAGAGATTTCTTCCAGGTTTTGTGGCTCGCCGAAAATGGTGTCCTGAGAGAGATCAGGATAGACTTTCTCGAAACCTGGTTTATATTGCCATAGGTTGAAGTACTCAACCTTTACACCCATTTGTTGCAAGGCGAGGCTTTCGCTTCTAATGACATTTGCACCGCCTCCCGGGACATTAATGGGAAGGATGAAGAGCATTTTTTTCCCAAAGTATTGCTTCCCCAGGCTGATGCACTGGTCCTGCTGGGCAGTCACCCGGGCACGGGCGCGAATCCCCTCCAATATGGGTGAATACTGACAATAATCGATACCCTGCGAGATGATCTTGGCACCGTGTTTCTCGCGCAAAATTTTACCGGCGCGCTCTGAGAGGGCATGCCTTTTTTCACTTGAATAACTTTTAGATTGAGCATGGTAGATGTACACATCATCAGCCAGTGCCATCTTCCAGCCCTGTTTGCGTGCCCGGAGAACCAGGTCATCTTCCTCACCATAGCCTTTTCCGAAGTGCTCCTCATCGAATAATCCCACTTTTTCCAGCAAGGAGCGCCGGAGGATAAGGCAAAAGCCGTTTAATAATGGCATTTCAGGGTATAACCTGCCGGAATTGGCGGCAATTAACTGCGCCATGTATGCCGGGGTGACGCCTTCGGGCAGGGGATTGGTTGCCCAATCGCCGTTCTGCTCGATTTTTGGCACTGATTGCCAGGAAGCGGTATTCGAAAGTGGGCCGACGATGCCGATTCTCTCATTGCTTTGTATGCAGGCGATAGACCGGTCCAACCAGTCGGGTGTCAATATCGTGTCACTATTCAGAAGTACGACAAAGTCTGCTGAAGAAGCCCGCATGCCACGGTTGGCAGCGCAGGTATATCCTGTGGCGGTATCAGAACGAAGAAGCATCGAGCGGTGAGATTGCGAGAATTCGCGTAAATATCGCTCAGTGATCTCATCTGAGCCATCATCAACCAGAATTAAACGATAGGGTTGGGTCGTATGCTGTAATAATGAGTCCAGGCAACGCTGAACATCCTCCAGCGCATTGTGCACGCAAATGATGATATCCACGCTGCTGATATGGGGCACAATTTGCGTTTGGCTTGCTACGTCATCGATTTCAATAATCTGATGGGTTAATTCAACATCCGATGCGTGTAAATTTCGTTTCTGTTTGGATTTTGCTGCATCGAGCTCAATCCTTGCTCTGGTCTTTTGGGAGGCGAGTGATAAAAATCCGAATGGGCCTTCGCGGCGTAATGCGCTGACCCCGCGAATCACCATTCGCATAGCCGCCTCACGCCGGCTGCCAAGTGGGATAAGTTTCAACCTCAAGCTTTGCACCCGCGTCATGAAGCGCCAGCTGGTGCTGTCTAAAATATCTGCCAGCCTGGCTTGCATATGCTCACTTTCAACCTTCCATTTCTGGCTTTGAAGATATAGCGATCTGATCTCGGTTTGAGCCTCTAGTTGTACCGCTTTAATTTCTGCCTGAGCTTGTTTGAAACGCCCATCTATAATATGAATAAGGTGCTGATTCTGCGTCTCATTGGACGAGAGTTCCAGGATTTGCTCAACCCCATGGCTGCGTCTGAGCTCATTCTCCTGTGTCAGCATCCTGTTTTTTTGCTCGTAATAGCTTATAAGCTCACCTGGAGATGATTTAGATTTACAGAACCGCATTACACCAGGAGCGATAGAAGAGAGATCAACATCCAGATCATGGACGAACCCATAATGGAAAAAAACCGAAGCCCAATATTCGGGTGGGTGAATATTGGAGTGTGATGACTGGTCTGCATCTGGGGGTGGGAAGGCGAACAGTACATCATCGCTATAGTTGCACAGGTTCTTTATGGCTTTGCTGGTTTCTTTTTCAGACAAATGATCGATAGCATAAAATAGCAAAACCAGATCGTAATGTTCCCGGTGAACGGGTTGGGTAAGGGCTCCGATTTGGCAGAAATCACGGCTTTCTTGCAGCACATTCTGGATGAGATCCTTATCGCTGTCGATCCCCCATGCCTCGATCCCAAGTTTTCTGAGTGCTCTTACCAGGTATCCTCTGGCACAAGATGCGTCCAGCACTGAGGTTGGCCGCAACACCTGTTGGATTTGCTCTGCGAACCGATCACATAGCTCATTCAGAGTTTCTTCAGTCTGAGCAGGGTCGTTGAGGCGTGATTGATGAACGAGGCTATAGAGATTTATCTTTGACTGGGAAGCCATGTCATCACACAAATGTCGGGTTTTGGAATCGTTGATCTCATACAAGTCCTGAGATTACATAAATCGCCACTCACCACCCAGGGTCATCAAGCCGTACCTTTCACGGACATGGTGGCCGCGATTATTGATGCGGAACACATACAGCTTATCCTGGAGGTCCAGCATTTTATTCCCCTGGCGATTCACCAGTGCTACCGATATCTGATACATACCTTCCATCAGCGGTAATGAAGGAACAGTATAGACAACCCCTCCCGGGCCTGATCTTACCTTGATATCCAGGCCGCTGTAGGTGGTGTTGGGACCGGTGATATGCACTCCATCCGACCGGTTGATGGCAATACCTACTTCGAGCGAATCGATGGACTCGTTAGCCTGGTATTCAATCTGGACGGCCATGGATTCACCGGTATGAAAAACCTGTTGCTCGTTATTCTGGCTATTCAGGATTTTCACCTGGCGTATTTCGACAGCTTTATAATCTCGATCTTTCGTGATCGTTTCATGATGACTGTCCTCGATCAATTGCCTGTTCTCTTCCTCTGAAACCCGGCCGAGGTATCGATCGATGACTTCCTTCGAGGGACCCATGGACATGATTTGCCCGTGATCCAGCCAGGCAGCCCTCTGGCACATCGACTCGATCATGCCCATGGAGTGCGAGACGAGCAATATGGTAGCTCCTTGAGCTTTTATGGACAATATGCGCTCATAACTCTTATGCTGGAACGCTTCGTCTCCTACAGATAATATCTCATCGACGATCAGGATATCCGGCTGGCTATCGGTTGCTACGGCAAAGCCAAGCCTGGCTAACATCCCTGAGGAATAGGTGCGGATGGGTGCCTCGATGAAATCGCCCAGTTCGGCGAAGTCAACAATGCGCGGGAATTTATCTTCCATCTCCTGGCGGCTGAAGCCGAGCATTGCCCCATTCAAAAATACATTTTCACGACCGGTCAATTCTGGGTGAAAACCAGCCCCGATCTCAAGTAATGGAGCCACGTTGCCTCTCACCACCACTCTCCCATGGCTGGGGCGTATGACGCGCGAGACTAATTTGAGTAACGTGCTTTTCCCCGCACCATTTGGGCCAATCAGGCCGAAAATCTCCCCTTGTTTTACCTCAAGGTTCACCCCATTCAGGGCTTTGAAGGTGCGATGCTTGATTTTGCCTTGCAGCATGCGGATGGCGTACTCCTTGAATGTGCCAATCCGCTCTTGAGGAACACGGTACTCCACGGAAACATCCGATAGCTCGACAATATTTTGCCTGACTGCAAGATTTGGAGAATTCTCAGCCATCAAATTATATCCGGTACGCAAACTCATCCGATTTGCGAGCAAACACGATCCAGCCCACGACCACCACAACGGAGGCAATCCCCAGCGGGATGAGAAATTCCGCCGGTGTTGGAAAGCGCCCGTAATACAGCGGAATGCGGAATAACTTCATGATATGGTATAGCGGATTAAGATTTGTAATATAAAAGCGGTAAGCATCGGGCAAGATGGTTTCAGGGTACATGACCGGGGTGAGGAACATCCAGGCCAGGAGCACAATCTGGTACATTTCAGAAATATCGGGGAAGTATACTGCCAAGGTGGAAAGCAGCAAACCAACCCCCAGTGAAAATGCCACCAGCACCAGGATGGATACGGGCACAAAGATGATTGACAGGTGAATGGTTAAGCCGGTCGCAAACATGACGATGAATAGGGGGATCAATGATAAGCCGAGGTTTACTATTCCGGTGCCCATGGCTGCCACGGCAAATGAAACCCGGGGGATGTAAATTCGATTCAATAAACCACCACCCCACACCAGGTTAACCATGGCCGCGGTGGTGGTCTGGCTGAAGAATGTCCAGGCCAGCAAGCCGTTTAATACAAATGCCGGGTAGGCTGGTAAATCATTCGACTTGAAAATCTGGGAGAAAGCGATCGTCCATACCAGCATCATTCCGAGAGGGTTCAACATCGTCCAGGCTACACCGAGAAATGACCGCTTGTAGCGGGTGAGGATATCCCGGCGGACGAGCTGCCAGATCAGGTGGCGGTAATTAAGAATTTCCCTAAGCTCCTCGAAGATTACCGAACCACGCCGGGTGCTATCGTATACAACTGGTAAATTGGCTTGAAAATTCATCATTATCCCTGCAGGATTAATTCGTATTATATAACAGGTGAATTCACGATTTCGCGTTCGATTGCTGGTTGGGAATTGACCATGTGGCTCATTTTGTGGCTATGAAACCGCCGACAACCTTGGTCATCACCAGCTTGCCATCCCTGGCAAGCTGCTGTTCGGATACCTCTCTAATATTTTCTATCACCTGCTCAAAACCACCCGCTTGCTCGAATAGTGTGTTCCACAGCTTGCGATCCTCAGACAATGAAGCTCGCGTGTAAGCCAGGAAGGGGTCTACGGATTCGAAAATCAGGGGATTCTCAAAGATTTGTAACTCCACCCTGGTGAACAGCGACTGAATAGTTTTGTGGATCAGGCTGGAATAGCGTGAGCTGCCTGGCATGGGCGGGATGGGCTTATGGGTGGCTTCGGTGATGATATCGTAAAACAAGCGCTTGTTCTCAGGCATCGGTCCGGTGGTGAATAAGCGTCCACCTGGCTTGATCACACGGTGTATCTCTGCGATGGTGAATGGAATATCCTCGGAATAATAGACGGCGAAGCACGAGGTCAAAAGGTCATATTCATTGTCATTGATGGGGAAGCGCTGGTTGAAATTGAGGTCGATGAACTTGATGCGGTTCCCGATTTTGTCATTTTCCTGGCGTGCTTTTTCAAGTAATTCCGGGCTGATGTCTCCGCCGGTAATATCCGCCTCGCCTTCCAGTGCCTTGTAAAATAAGAAACATTGTTTCCCCGAGCCGCAACCCACATCCAGAATCTTCGAGCCTTTTTGGGGATTCAAGACATGCAGCATCCACTCGTCGATATCGCGGCTTCCGTATTTCTTGTGAATGTCAATACGGGCTTGAAGGTCATTGGTAGTTTCCTGGTAATCGATTTTCATTCTTCAACCTCTTTTAGCGTGATAAGAATAAAAGCTGCAAATATACATGGTAAGAATAGCACCTCATTTACACGGGTTGGCACGTGGTGTGTACAGGATCACTCCAACCGAATCGAGGGTGACGGATGGCTCGTAGTAGCACAATACCGGCTCAGAAACGCCGCTCACCCAGGCATCATTCTCTTCACCAAAGCCGTGGTACTTCCCCTGGTATTGGATCACCAGCGGCTCTGAGACGATCATGGCGAAGCGCTGGCGGCTGATATCTGAATGGAATGCATCCATATAGGCAGAATTTTTTGACATTGCCATTTCCATCAGAAAAACCAGCTCGTTTTCCGGCACCAGGGGAACATTTTTTACCAGGTTGAAGGTTAGCAGGTGGCGCTGGCTGATGAACAGCACTTCACCGCCCTGTTCGGCGGTTTGCTGGGTGGCGGAATTTATGGTTTGTACGGCCATCTCAGCAGAAGAGATATCCCGGATGGGCATCGGCCCACCACTGCCCAATGTGAAGGTCAGTGGGATAACTAAAGCTCCGGCCAACAGGAAATTCCAGCTGAGCCTGAATATAGAAACCTTGCCAAGTATGGAGGGCTCTTTTACGAAATTAATGTCAAGAGGGGGTTGATCGGGTTGCATGCGATTGAAAAAGATATAACTGCCGATCACCATCAGCAGGGTTAGGTAGGCATCCAAATTGTGCAGGTTACTGCCGCCGCCGATTTTCAGGCTCACGATGATGCCCCCCAGGAATAACACCCCCAGGATGGCTGCCAGCCCCAACAAACGCATGGCGTTGAATTCACGCCAGCGACCATAAAGACGTAAAAATATCAAGCCGAGGATGGGTAAAGAGACCAGCAATGCGCTGGGAAGAACGCCCAGGCGATAAGTCACATTGGGGAGAAGGCGGTACCAGAGCAGGTCGGAAGTGAAGCTGGAGTTGAACCAGGACAATGGGTTGCCAGACCAGGTTTGATAGGCCAATTGGCTGAGATAGCCGATCCCCGTGCCAGCCACCACCCAAATGGCAGGCGAGGCAAGGTATTTCCACGCGGGATTATCTTTCTGGCGGACCTCCATCAAGTATAGCACTGCGGCCAGCATACCCGGGACCGGCAGCCAGTTCACCCGGCTGATGCCTGCCCACAACGAAGCAACCGAAACGATGACCAGCGTGCGCCAAAAATGCATGCTGCGCGCGAGCCCCAGCACCAGAATCACCATCACCAGAAGGTGATAGTAGATGGGGCCCTGAAAGCTGAACAGGATACCCCAAAAAAACACGCTTAACGAGATGAGCAAGGCATGGTTGTAAGCATGCAATTGAAGTCTGCGCACCAGCAACCAGCTGGTGAGGGAGGTTGTGACCACCCATAGCAAAACCTGCCAGAAGCGATTCAGCCACAAAGAAACATTGGGGATCAGGAATGGCAACGCCTGGAGAAGATAACGGCTGGGATGCAAGACGGATGGAGGCACGTAACTGCCGTATATCGTCCTTGATAACCACAGGGAAGCATAATAGTACCGGCTGCCTTCCGACCAGTCCAATGAGAATGGATACGATGAAATATCAGGAGCAAAAAGGGCAAACTGGTAGGCAGTTCCATATCCCAATACTGTAACCAGTAAAGCAGGCGCCCAGCCCTGTCGCTGCCAGGCCTGGTGAAAAATATAAGCCCCAAATAGAGATAGAATGCCAAAAATAGCTGTGCGCAGTAGCAGGCTTGATGGTAGGTTGACGAGGGGGGAAAGCACCAGCCAAGGGAAAAGGGCGAAAGACAAACAATAAATGACGATGAAGGCTCTTTGACGCATGATTGATCTTTAAAGTACTGCCTGTTCTTACCTATTTTCCTTTTCTTCCCGCCAGGATGCCGGGGATGAACACGGCACCCGGTAGGCTGGCAAGCGTTTGCAACAGCCTCACCATAAGTGCCACGGTGAAGCCTGAGGAAGGCGAAATGCCCCCGATGGTGACGTAGAAAAATGTCATCGCCAGTTCCTGCACCCCCATGCCGTTGATGGATACGGGCAGCAGGGTGACAAAATACGTGGCGCTCCACAAGCCCATCACCAGCCAGTAGGATATCCCTTCACCCATGGCATTTAATAACAGCCAGATCATGCCAAAGGTTAACAGCATATGCACCCAGGTAAATCCCAGGGCAGCGATAAGCGAGCGAGGATGGCGCAGCCACACTCTCACCGCCTGCAGCGTCTCTTGGAAAAAGCGCCTCACCCTGGTAGTGAGAGGTTCGAGCCAGGGAAGGGTGATGGCGGTTGCGGTTACGGGAGCTGGCATATAGCGGAAATAGGCAGGAATACCGAATGGCAAGGCCATGGCCATGCCAATCATACCCACCAGGCGATCCACCACCAGTGAAGCCACACTGATTGCCTGGTCGAAACCCAGGTGGATTGCCCCGGCCAGGCGTACGACATCTCCTCCAATAGTGGTGGGCAGGAAGTTGGATGAAAAAAGCATGGCGAAGGTCAGGCGGATGGATTGGCGGGCTGAGATGCCTGTTCCCGCGGAATGCATGAGCACATGCCAACGGCCGGCAACGGCGATTCTCGAAAGAAGCACCAGCACGAAGGCCAGAATAAATCGCCACCAGGGTATTTGGCTCGCTGCAGATGCAATTTCAGACCACCCCTGCCGGCTGAGTAAATAGATGAGCAGCCCAACTGACAGCAGAGTGCCGAACCAGCGCAGCCAGGTTGTGTGGGATTTATCACCCGCAGCATGAACCGGTGCACTCTCAGATGCAGGTTCCGGGTAGGTCAGCTTCTCGCTCAGGTGATCTCTCTCCCCAGGCGTTTCAAGTCGGCCTCCACCATCATTTCTACCAGCCCGTCAAAGTCCACCTGGGGCTGCCACTTCAGCTCCTGGTGGACCTTACTGGCATCTGCTACCAGCAGGTCGACCTCTGCCGGGCGGATGAAACGTGGGTCCTGGATGACATAATCCTGGTAATCCAAATCAAGGTAGGAGAAGGCTTTTTCACAGAATTCACGTACCGAATGGGTCTGCCCCGTGCCAACCACAAAATCCACCGGCTGGTCATTCTGGATTATGCGCCACATGGCGTCCACGTAGTCGCCGGCATAGCCCCAGTCGCGCCGGGCCTCCAGGTTGCCCAGGTGCAGGTCTTTGGCCAATCCAAGCTTAATACGCACCGCGCCGTAGGTGATTTTACGCGTGACGAATTCTGTGCCACGCCTGGGACTCTCGTGGTTGAACAGGATGCCCGACACGGCGAAAAGGTTATATGATTCGCGATAATTCACCGTGATCCAGTGCCCGTATACCTTGGCCACGCCGTACGGGCTGCGCGGGTAGAAGGGGGTGCTTTCTTTTTGAGGTACTTCGTGAACCTTGCCGAACATCTCGCTGGAGGAAGCCTGGTAATAGCGGGTTTTGGGATTCAACAAACGGATCGCTTCCAGCATGCGGGTGACGCCTAACGCGGTGACTTCTCCGGTGAGTACGGGCTGGTTCCACGAAGTGGGTACGAAAGATTGGGCAGCCAGGTTATACACCTCGTCAGGCTTATATTGCTCGATCAAATCCATCAGACTGCTCTGGTCGTGCAGGTCTCCCTGGATGATATCGATCTGATCCTGGATGTGCTGGATACGCTCGAAGGTGACCACGCTGGAGCGGCGCATCATCCCGACCACATGGTATCCTTTAGAGAGCAACAGCTCAGCCAGATAAGAACCGTCCTGACCAGTAATCCCTGTGATGATCGCGGTGGGCACAGATATTCTCCTCAAAAATCAATATTCAGAGACTGAATTATAAACCAGAATCCGATGCAGAAGGTTTTAACTTATGGTACCGGTCCCAGATAGCGCCCCCTGCCAGGATCAGCCCGCAGACGACCAGGGTGAGCAGCGACATCCACTTGATATCCAGGTGAATAATCCCAGGATAATAGCGACCCACGTACCATTCGGTGAATAGGCCGACAAATACCACCTCAACAGCCAACCAGCGCCAAAGCCAGGCATCGTGATGCGAGCGAGCCCACCACCACGCCCAGGCTGCCAGGAGCACCTGCCACAGTAACAGGATGGCGCGGTAGCGTGGGTTATCCCACTGGTCGGCGCCAGCGTTAAAGGCTGCCACAAGTATCCAGATCCAGCTGATCAGTGCCATCCATGCCACCTGGTAGCGGCGTGGCTCCTGGCGGCTTCGAAAAACCCTGAATGCTCCGTAGACCAGGAACAGTGCCAGTGCATACCAACCTACGGCACGTAAGAGGGCGATGATACGCATGATCAATGCTGCACTGGGGTCGCCTACCACGGCGGGTAACACGGGCTGGGCAATGCCGTATACGCCGATGACCAGCCAACGCCACCGCTCACCAATGCTGTTGATCAGGCTTTGAAAAATTCCAGAGCTGCGCTCAAGCTGGAAGCTCTGGAAGGTGAAATTATTGCGGAACCAGCTGAGGTACACATTCAGCGGACCACTGCCCTGCAGGGAGGGCAGATTTACCAGGATCGAGCTGACCAGCAGCAAGATAATCAATACAACACCGGTGAATAACGCAACGGTGAGAATGGTGCGGCGCTTACCGAGGGTTTTCAAGGTGGATGGGTCGAAGAACCAAATTCCCAGCAAGGTAATCAAGGCGATCAGGGCGGCTAATGGCTGGATGGGCAGCATGAAAACTGCTGAAAGTATGATCCATAACCAGCCGTAGGTCTTACCGGATTGGAGTTCAGTAATGCCATAGAACGCTACAGCGATCATGGGGATCACGATGGCTTCCCGCATCTGGCTGCTGGCCAATAAGATGCTTTCCGGATATAGCGCAAAGCCCCAGGCCGCCAGTAGGGCGGTCCTTGCGCCAAACCAGTGTGAAAAGGCTTTCCACAGGCATAAGACGCCGATTGCTGAAAAAGAAGCGTTCAGGATCAAGATCAAGATGGGGCGGTGCGCATCCGGGCTGAGCAAGCGGTAGATAAGCGCACTAAAAGCCAGCAAACCCCCGTACTGGTCGCCGGAGAATTGCCCTGAAAAGGCCCCCGCCAGCGAACCGCCTGAGCTGGCAAGGTTCCAGGCCTGGTTGTCACGGATGTAGGCATCGGTATACATGTAACCTGACTGATGCTCTATGTTATCCTGGTAGCCGAAAACGGGCAATAAAAAGATGAGGGCGACCCCGATGCCCAGGCGCAGGAAAAATGAGACCAGGGCAGCTGTGGTAGCCACCCGGCTGGCATCAACCGCCTTCCAGACACCGAAAATAATGCCTGCTACTATCGCCAGCATAGCGAGATACGCAAACCAACCCTGCAGGAAGTTGGGATTTTTATCAATCACACTCAACAGGGCAGCAATAGCCAGCACCAGAACGCAAATCAGCCAGAATGCTTTGCTTAATCGGGGTATTCTCAGGATTGAATGGCGCATGTGTTTCAGTTAGAGGAAGATGGAGGTTTTGGAGCCGGTTTGATTGGATTACGGGTTGCCCACTGGTACACGAAGAGCGCCACCCACAGGATCACCATGGATTGCAGGGGTACCAGGAATCGGGGGTTATCCCCGTGATCGAGCAGGGTTTGTAATATCGAGGCGACCCAGATATTTACTAGCAAGAGCCATGAAAAGTAATAAACCACCAGGTTTGTGGCCGAACGGTGATATGGTGAGAGCTTCCGGCGTGTGGCATGGACCAATTCGGTTACCACGAACAGGAGGGAGAAAGCAATGCATAACAGGTTTATGCAAAAGATGCCTGCCCTCTGTATGAGTATCATAGGTTGGAGCCCTGCTGACAACCAGGGGAAAAGAAGCGCATCTTCAGACCAGTATACCGGAACGTGCCAGAACATCCACCAGCCTGAGAGCGCATTTTTAAGGTACAGGAAGGGATGTTGAAGGATCAGGTTGATGGAGATGCGCGTCAGCACATTTGAGAGTGCGTAAAAACTATACCCCGATACTTTGCTCATCTCTGGAATGGCATCCCAGATGGCATTGGTCTGCGTGCCGCTTGCGGCAATCTGGGCATCGCGGTATTTGATATAGGTATCACGCAATGATGCATACTCATCAGGTACGTACTCAAAGTAACTCCCGGTGTGCTGCACCAGGTGATAACCCGTCATGGTGGTCAGCGACCACTGGTTAAATTGGGCATGGATAAAAGTGAACCAGCCCCCCAGGAGCAGCGCGACAGGCAACAATAGAGCGACACCCACAGACCAGATGGAGTGATGGCGAGCCTGCCTATTTTCGTGCCCAATTGTTTCGGCTTTCGCAGCTCTGGTTATCTTTCCTTCCTTCCACGAGATAAACCACAAGAGAAGGAGTATTATAAACGGCAGGTAGATGAAAAGCGGGCGCACCAGCATGGTTAGCGTGGAAACCAATCCCAATCCAAATGCCAGCCACACCGTCCGCGCCCTGGGATGTGCGAGCCAAACCAAAACCCCTGCCATGGTCAAGACCATCAGAAAGGTGGTTAACGATTCGGTGAGCAGGTTCGATTCAAAGAAAAACTGGCTGAGGTCAAGCGTATGAGCCAGGGCTATGACACCGGCGAACCAGGCTTTACCGGTGAGCTGATAGCCGAGGTAAAACACCAGTAGGGTGGTGATAAAACCTAGCAGGAGCTGGACCATCCAGGCATTTTGGTCATTGCCAGTTAAGGCCAGGAAGATTGGGTAGCCGGGCGTGCGCGTGCCATCATAACTGGCAAACCCTGCCAGAACCGAATCAGCCAGACGGCGGTAACTGGATGTGTCTCCGTATGATATCGGCTGGTATAGGAGCACGACGAGCAAGCGCTCGATGAAAGAAACTGCGCCGACGACAGCCAGCCAAAATGCTGGTGAGGATTGCCATCGTTTTGTTCCTGCCAGGTTGGTTCGAGCCATGTTTTAATCGGTTAAATTTACAGGTAAGAAGTCTTCCACTGCTTTGCGGGCGCGTTCCAGCCAGGTATATTGCTGGACGTCCTGCCTTGCCTGGCGGGCCAGCGCCTGGCGGCGGTTATCATTTTCAACCAGCTGCTCCAGAGCCTGTGACCAGGCATCTATATCATCCGGCGGGCATAACACTGCATTGGAGGTATTCAATACCTCACGGATCACGGGCAGGTCGCTCGAGATGATGGCGCGCTGGCAGGCCATATATTCGAACATCTTCATCGGGCTGGCGTAAGCAGCGGAATTTCCACCGCTGCTGCCTGTGATCACGCGCTCATAAGGCATCAGCAGGATATCGGCGGCTGCCTGATATAGGGGCAGCCGGTTGTTTTCGACGAAACCAGTCAGAATGATATTGGTGATTTTTTTACCGGCCAGGCGCTGCTGCCAGCGGTTGATGTCGGGTTGGCGCCCACCAACCCATAAAAAGCTGACATTGGTGAAACGCCCAGCCAGCTTTTCAAGCAGATCCATGCCGCGCCCAGGATATAGATGCCCGCTATATCCGGCGGTGAAGGTCTGGGGAAGCCCCAAACTTTGGCGAGCGCTAGCCGGATCAGGCAGGTCGGTATAGCGCTCCAGGTCTACTCCATTCGGAGTAATGCGGATCATCCGGGAGTCATCCAGGCGGACATGGTATTGGTCATGATATTGCTTGGCCAGGGCCATGGTGATGGGAAGCAGGCGCCTGGGGCCGGGCAGTTTTTGAAACAGGCGGAACATCAAAGGGCCTAGCTTTCCCTCGGGCGGCCCGTGCAGCTCGAGGATCACCGGAATGCGGGCGAGAAGTGAGAAAACGCCCGCCTGGTAGAACCACACATAAGCAAGACGGGCATTCATCTCCTTGGCTTTGCGCGAGGCCTGGAGGGCCAAATCATAGTGATGCAAGCCGGCTTGTGAGGGCAGCCAGGTGATGGGGAAGATAGTGTTCAAGCCGTAGAAGCCGGGCAGGTCAGTGATTTTTTGCTGTTCCTGGTGCTGAGGGACGAACAGGTGCACTTCATGCCCCAGCTGGCATAGTGCCTGGCAAGCCTTCATCACCTGCATGCTGTTGGCAGTGGTGGAGGGGATGCGGGAGGCGGAGATGCAAGCAATTTTCATCGCTGGGCGATCCTTCCACTCATCATTCGAGATCTTTTACCATCAGATCAACCTGCATCAGATCATGGGCTTCTTGCGAGCGGATCTCATGCCAGCCGCGCCAGGCCGTGATCACGATGGTGATTGCCAGATAACCCGCCAGGATGGCTGCCATGACCAGATAACCATGACGAGGAACCAGCCACAGGGTTAATGAAATTTCAACCAGGCCCACCATCACTGCCACAACCAAGGGGTACGATGGCTTGCCGAAAGCCAGAAGCAGAGGGCGGTTCCAGTGGAGCAGGTTGGCAGTGCCATAACCCAGCAGCAAAACCAGCACCACCGGGTAAACCGGCGCCGTACCTTTCCCATACACCACCGGGATCAGCCACCAACCCAAGGCGGCGATCAAGGCTGCTGCTGAAAGCGTCCATGCACCAGCGATGGAGCTCACACGGATGAGGAGGTTGCGGGTGCGTTGCCACTGGCGCAGTGCAATGGTGCGCGTAATCTCAGCATAAGTGGGCCAGGTGAAAGGATCAATTGGCAGGGTGATGAAATTAATTATGGACAACCCCAGCTTGAAGTAACCGACATAGGTTTGGGCGAGGGCGGCCGGGCTTAAATAAGCCAGGTAGAGCGGGATATTATCTCGGGTGATGAGGTTGACCGTGCCGTTCAGGTTGGTATTGAGTGCAAAGCCCAATATACCGTGCCAGTTCGTCTCCTGTTTCAAGGAGGTGCGCCACCAGCCACGACCAGCAGTCTGGCTCATCTTCCGGGTTGCCAGGGTAGTGACCGCTATTCCGGCGAAGGCTTTACCGATCAAGTAAGCCCCCAGCACCTGCAGCACGCCATATTTAAGCAGAAAGGCAAGCAGGATCAACACTGCTGTCAACAGGCTCTGGATGGTGTTGATGATCGCCAACTGATCGAAGCGCTTGTGCGCCTGTAGCACGCCGGTTGAGGTTTCATAAACCAGGTTCGCCAGCAGCATCAAGCCATAAAAAGGGAATAATGCAGTAACTGAGATGTCTTTTGCCAGCACGCGTGCTGCCCAAGACGCCAGCAGCAGCAATACTAAATAGGCAATCATCGAAGTGGCAGCCTCCACCAGCCCAATGCCCTTGACAATCGCTGCGGCGTGCGGGATTTTAGCCTGCCGTTGGTCTGGCTGTGCCGGTGGTGCGGCGGATGGCGAGGAATCACCTTCTTCAATGGCCAGCACCTCGCCCAGGTATTTAACCACCACCTCGCTCATGCGGAATGAGAGCAGGCGGTTGACATTGGAGGTAAATGTTTGCACCGTGGCAATCAGCCCCAGCCCGTATACCCCTAAGAGGCGCGTCGCCAAGATCGAGTTGACCATACTCAGGGCAGCTGAAATGGTATTGCTGCTGAAGAGATAGCTGGAATTTTTCAGCACACCCCTGAGTAGCTTATCCTGCCACCAGGTGCGGATGAACTTCAACATCAGTGAGTATGTTTTTTCCGAGAATAATCCAAGAGGGAGATAACGAGTCTCACGGGGTAAGGATGTGGCTGGCCCAGGCACGTTCCTGGCTGTACCAGTTTACAAGCGAAGAGACGCCCTCATTGATCCCTATGTATGGCTGCCAGCCTAATACCTCGCGAGCCTTACTGACATCTGCCCAATTGGTGGACATATCGGCCGGATGAGCGGGATAGTGATGTATATCGGCTTTCAGACCGGTCATACTTTCGAGCAGGTGGATCAAGTCATTGATCTTGATCACTTCATGCCCGCCAAGATTAATGATCTCATAGCCCAGGGGTTTAAGCCCCAGGATCGTCCCGCGGGCAATATCATCCACGTAGGTGAAGCCGCGTGACTGCTCTCCATCCCCATTCACTCGTAATACTCGGCCTTCGACCAGCCATTGCGTGAAACGAAACATTACCATGTCGGGCCGAGGCGCGGGCCCGTAGACGGTGAAATAACGAAAAACGGTAACATCCAGGCCATATAAGTAATGGTAGACGTGACACAGCACCTCTGCGCTTTTCTTGGTGGCGGCGTACACCTGGAGGGGTAAGTCGCTGCTGTAGGTTTCAGGGGTGGGTAGCGGTGCATCACGGCCGTACACGCTGGAAGTGGAGGCCAGGATGAACTTAGGGATTTGTTTCAGCTGGCAAAATTCGAGCAGGTTCAACGTGCCGGTGACATTGGTATCCACGTAAACCCAGGGATTCTCTACCGATTGGCGCACTCCGGCGCGTGCAGCCAGGTTAATGATCGCATCGTAATTGTGCTGGTGGAGTGGGGAATCTCCCGAAAAGCAGTTCCGTTCGGAGATATCAAGCCTGTAAAAGGTGAAATTGGTGAGCTTTTGCAGCCTGCGCAGGCGATATTCTTTCATGCGCACATCATAGGCGTCGTTCATGTTATCCACGCCGACGACGGAGTGCCCGGCATCCACCAACAACTCAATCACGCGCCCGGCTATGAAACCGGCTGCTCCACTTACCAGGTAATTGGCCATAAATTATAGCCGAACGACCTTCGGGTTGTTTTTACCCAACTTTCCAAGCGCATTGCGCGAGTCAAAAATGAATCTGGCGTCGTGCAAGATGGCCTGGTAATCATATTCTGAGTGATTGGTGATGATCACCACACAATCGGCCTGGCGAACCGCATCCATCAGGTCTGCCACGCACTCCATTTCGACATTTTCGTGGGTATGCAGGCGAGGTATGAACGGATCGTGGTATTCCACCTGCGCCCCCTTCTTTTGCAATAGCCCGATCACGTCTAGGGCGGGCGATTCGCGGATATCGTCGATGTCCGGTTTATATGCCGCGCCCAAAACCAGGCAGCGAGCGCCTTTCAGCACCATCCCACGGTCATTGAAGGCATCGCTCACCCGGCTGACCACATAACGGGGCATATTGGTGTTGATGTCCGCAGCCAGCTCGATGAAGCGAGCATTATACTGGAACGCCTTCATTTTCCATGACAGGTAGAGTGGGTCGATGGGGATGCAATGCCCGCCAAGACCGGGTCCGGGGGTGAACTTCATGAACCCGAACGGCTTGCTGGCTGCTGCATCTATCACCTCCCACACATCCACACCCAGCCGCTCGCACATGATGGCCAACTCATTTACCAACCCGATGTTTATCATGCGGAAGGTATTTTCCAGCAGCTTGGAAAGCTCGGCAGTCTCCGCAGATGAGACCGGCACGACCGTCTTCAGCGCCTGTGAATACCAGACCGCGGCCACCTCACCGCACTCTTCCGTGATGCCTCCAATCACCTTCGGGGTATTTAGCGTGTTCCAATCCTGGCGTCCCGGGTCAACTCTCTCGGGTGAGAATGCCAGGAAAAAGTCCTTGCCTACTTCAAGGTCCTTATCCTTGCCGAGCTTAGGCAGCAGGACTTCCCGCGTGGTGCCGGGGTAGGTGGTCGATTCGAGCACGATGATCATCCCAGGGTGAACATATTTAGCGAGCTCGGCAGTGGCGCTCAGAATAAATGACATGTCAGGGTCACCCGTTTTACGCAATGGGGTAGGGACACAGATGCTCACTGCCTCACAGTCGAGCAGGGCTGAAAAATCAGTCGTAGCCGAGAGCTTGCCTGAACTCAACAGCTCAGAAATGAGTTTTCCTGGCACGTCCTGGATATAGCTCTCACCATTATTCAAGATTTCCACTTTGCGTGGATCAGGGTCGATGCCGGTAACCGTAAAGCCTGCCTCGCCGAAAGCAGCCGCCAGCGGCAGACCTACATATCCCAGGCCCAGGATGCCAATGCGGGTCGAATGTTCACGTAGTGATTGCAGTAAGGTGTCTTTTATCGAACTCATAAGGCCTCGTTATGGAGCATTAGAATAGACTCAATTGGGTGGGGTCGGTTTTGTCGTTGGATGGCTTTTCTTCTTCAACGATTACGATCTCATCTGCCTGGTTAATCAGCTCGGGCAGGCGTAAAAAATCGTTTTCCACCGCTGCCTTGAGTGAAGGCTGGTGCAAGGCTGCAGCCGGGTGGAACATAGGCACGATCAGCCTGCCTTTTATATTAAATGCCTGCCCGTGCACAATACTGATTTTGGCATTGGGCAGGAACCGTGCCATGGAATAACGTCCCAAGGTGACAATCACCTTGGGGTTTATCACCTGGATCTGTCGCTCCAGATAATCGCTGCAGGCAGCCAACTCATCGGGTAATGGATCGCGGTTACCGGGTGGGCGGCACTTCACCACGTTTCCGATAAATACATCTTTCCGCTGCAGGTTGATTTTCGCCAGCAATTCATCCAGGTATTTTCCTGCAGCTCCTACAAAGGGACGACCCTGTTCATTTTCATGGAAACCTGGCCCTTCACCAATAAACATGATGTCTGCATCCACCGGGCCTTCGCCGGGTACAGCCAGCTTGCGCGAATGGTGCAACATGCACCGCTTGCACACCGCCACTTCCCGGGCGATCTGCGCCAGTGTGGCTTCAGCAAGGCGTTTCTTTTCTTCGTCCACAAACAGCCTCCTTGAAATTGTGGCGTAAGTATACAAGATAATTTTGGGTTACCCAAGATAGTTCCATCACTCAAACGCCAGCCTTTTCCAACCAGTCGAGATATTCTTGCCCCATCTTCTTCAAGGTCATTAAAATCGCATCTTCGTTATTATCTTTATAATATTGATAGCGCCTTCCCACAATTGTAAACCCAAATTGGTGGTACATCTGTTGCGCCAGCCCGTTCCCCTCGCGCACTTCCAGCGTGGCCATGGCGGCACCCCGTTGGATGGAACGGCGCATGGTCTCAGCTAGCAAGCGCTTGCCATAACCGTGCCCGCGGTAATCAGGGTGGATGGCAATGGTGGCAATGTGGGCTTCGTCGACGATGATCCACACTATTGAAAGTCCGATGAGGCTGGCTGCATCATTATCATCGCTAAGCTCAGCCACCAAGGCCAAGGCGCTGGTATTCTGTGTCAACTCATAGTGGTATGATTTCTCAGACCAGGGGAGCGAAAATGAAATCACGTCGATCGCATGGACCCTGGGGATGTCTTCCAGTGTCATGGGGCGGCAGTTGAATCCATAGGGATGCAGGGGAGAATTGCTGCTATTCACGAACTATATAAAAAGGATCTTCTGCTCGAATGGAAGGAAGGATATACGGTTCAACCCGGGATGGGGGCGCCAACATTCAGATAGGTGGGTGAAAGGGTTGCCGGGTCATCCACATCTCCTGACATCCAGCGCTTCCAGGCTAGTTCTGCCAACAATGCAGGTCGCCTGATGGAATGTGCCGGGGAGATAAGGATGACATTTTTATATTTCCTTGATAGCGTGTGCTGCTGCTCTTCATTGAGCTCTCCGCACACCAGCGTGGGCTCGTGGATGCAGTGCGAGAGTTCCTGCGCATCCATGATCTCGATGGGCGGGTTCAGTTGCCATTGGCCATCTGTGCTGCTGTACCACCCGACAGCCAGGCGTTCTCTGCCAGCCTGCAGCACTGCCACCAGGGGCACTCCGGGAGTGATTGGCTGGGATTCAGCCACGATATCCAGGGTGGGGATGCCGATAACGGCCAGGTGGTTGGCCAGTGCGAGCCCCTTGGCTACCGCCATCCCGATGCGCAAGCCAGTGAAAGAACCCGGCCCGGTGGCTACTGCGCAAAGCTTGAGATCTTGTGTAGTTAGAGCAGCACGGGAGAGCAACTCGCTGATTGCCGGCGTTAGCTCGACCGTATGGTAATCCCGGCTTGACCAGATCATCTCGCTGAGAACCTGGATGCCATCGTAGATGGCGATGCCCACATTATGCGTAGAGGTATCGATCGCTAATAGCATTCAGCCCCCATAGACTAATTTTCGGAAGCGTGCAAGCAGCGCCTCATAATATTGCCCCCTGCCTGAAAATATCAGGTCACGTTGGACATCATCTATATAAGTGAGGTGGACCCATAAACCTTCTTCAGGCAGCACTGTTTGGACGCGCTCCGCCCACTCGACAATCATGGGACCTTGGTCAAGCATATTCTCCAAATCGAGATCGAGTGCTTCAATTGGACCGTTCAGACGGTAAGCGTCCACGTGAAACAGACGCAAACCGTCGCTATGACGATAGACATTTACCAGCACAAAAGTCGGGCTGGAGACAGCATCCAGCGTTCCCCAACCCGCGGCGATACCCTGAACCAGCGTGGTTTTTCCTGAGCCAAGATCACCTACCAGCGCGACCAGGTCGCCGGGTTTGAGCAGTGCTCCAAGCCGCATGCCCACCCGCCGGGTTTGGTCTGCGCTCCTGCTGATAATCTCCAGGGAGTGGGAATCGAGTATGGGCATGAGAGGATTATACAGCGGAATATTAAAAAAGTATAACTCGATCCACTGACTATGAATCGTTGGGATGGCTTAGAAGCGCTAATCGTTATCCTTTCACTTTTAGATTGGCCAGCGATGCGGCGACGCGTTTCATGCCAATATTCTCAAAGAAAATATCCACTATCTCATCATCGTCCTGGATGCGGCTGCTTAGCACCAGGCCCTCTCCCCAGACGGGATGCTGCACGCGCGCGCCTGGGTGAAATTTTTGGGTGATCACGTGAGCTGTAGCCTGATTCTTCGATACCCATCTGACGCTCCTGGCGTCGAAGCTGGCTAGGCTTGAAGGGCGGATTATCCGCAGGGAACTGGTGTCTTCCAATAACTCATCAGGAATATCATCCAGATAGCGGGAGGGTTCAGCTGGTTCCGAGTATCCGAAAGCATTGCGATTCTGAGCATACAGCAAATACAGCCTGTCTTTGGCGCGTGTAATACCTACATATAGTAATCGCCGCTCTTCTTGCATGGCTTCGAGATCATCGAACGAACGGGAATGGGGCAAGATGCCCTCATTCAATCCGGTAATAAAGACCACCGGAAATTCTAATCCCTTTGCGGCGTGCAAGGTAAGCAGCGTGGGAACATTGGAGCCGATTTCGATGGTGTCTTGATCAGATACCAGGGCAATGTTTTCCAGGAACTCGCTCAGCGACCGTTCCTGGTATTCAGCAGCAAGCCGGCGCAACTCCATCACATTTTCCCAGCGGTCGTTGCCTTCATCGCTGCCGTCATCTATATACGTGTGGTAATCTGTTTCATCCAGGATATGATCCATGATGTTTAGCGGGTCCAGATCATTCGCCAGCGCCGTCCAGCGGGCAAATTGCTCACCGAACGTTGAAAGAATGGTCAATGCCCGATGTTGAAATGCACCTGTAAATGGCTGGGGGTCGCGGCCCATCTCAAGCAAGAGCCTACCTGGGGTGAGGCCTGCTTTTTGTGCCTGGGTGCGCAGTGTTTGTAGTGTCTTTTCTCCTACGCCACGTGGTGGGACATTAATGGCCCGCACCAAACTCAGCTCGTCATCCGGGTTATGCACCAGACGCATGTAGGCGATGATATCCTTTACTTCGCGGCGACCATAAAAGCGTTGGGCGCCCACCAGCTTATAGGGCAAGCCTGCTTGTAGAAACGCCTCTTCCAATAAACGGGACTGGGCATTGGTACGGTACATCACTGCCACATCGCCTGGCTCGATTTGCTTGCGGCCTACAAGGCTGGCAATGGTATCGACGACAAATACTGCTTCCTGCCGGTCATCATACGTCTCGTGTAAGACGACCTTGAGCCCTTCACTGCGCTCGGTGAACAGTTTTTTTGGGGTGCGGTTCGGGTTAGGGTCAATCACCGCCATGGCTACATCCAGGATTTGTTGGGTGGAGCGGTAATTTTGCTCCAGCAGAATAACCTGCGCATCGGGATAGTCTTGCTCGAAGCGCAATACGTTGCGGTAATCTGCGCCGCGCCAACGATAGATGGATTGATCTGCATCGCCGACGGCGAAAATATTATGATGAAATGAAGATAACCTGCGCAGTAGTATATATTGTGCCAGGTTGGTATCCTGGAACTCATCCACCAATACCTGCTCATACCTGCGCGCATAACGCTCACGCACTGCAGGATGATCATCCAGCAGGAAGGCGGTGTAAAGCAACAAGTCATCAAAGTCTACGGCATTGTTGGTTAGCAGCATTTGCTGGTAAGCAATATACGCCCGCTTGACCACCTCATCCCGGTAAGTCTGCTGAGGGTATTCGTCTGGCAGAATCAATTCATTTTTCGCATTGGAGATGGAATTCAAGATTGCTAAAGGCCGGTATTGTTTATCATCCAGGTTCAACTCTGCGATAACGCGTTTCATCAATCCAAGCTGGTCATTTTCATCAAAGATCACGAAGTTCGAAGTAAAAGGCAGGTTTTCAGCCTCACGCCGCAAGATGCGAGCGCAGATGGCGTGAAAAGTTCCCAGGGTAACGCCACGGCCTGCTTCACCAAGCAAGTCTAACAACCGGTTTTCCATTTCCCGTGCGGCTTTATTGGTAAATGTGACTGCCAGGATATTGTACGGGCGCGCACCCATCTTGCCGATCAGGTAAGCGATGCGGCGGGTGAGCACGCGCGTCTTTCCAGACCCAGGTCCAGCCATTACCAGCACGGGACCCAGACCTGCCATGACCGCTTGCTGTTGTTGTGTATTCAGACCAGTGAGGAGGTCCATCCGGCAAATTCTACCATAATTAGCCAATGGGCTACTTTTCTGCGATTTTATACTTACCGGTTGTCAAGATATTGGCTCTGGGCTAAAATCATTGCATGGATTGGGGCATGATGGGTCATCAATGGGCAGTGGATATGCTCGCTGAGCATGTGGCTCATGCGCGACAGCGCCAGGCTTACCTGGTCACCGGTCCTAAAGGTGTTGGCCGCAGGACACTTGCATTGCGGTTTACCCAGGCACTGAACTGCACTCAACCGCCAAAGCGCGGCCAACCGTGCCTGGATTGCTCTGCGTGTAAGCGCATTGAAGCCTGCCTCTATCCCGACCTGCTGGTGGTCCAATCGGAGCACGAGGGAGAGGTATTGAAGATTGACCAGGTGCGCGAACTTCAGCACAGCCTGTCGTTAAGGCCTTACGAAGCAAACTACAAAGTGGCACTGATCCTTCGTTTTGAAGAAGCCCATCCCAGTGCCGCCAATGCCATGCTGAAGACCCTGGAAGAACCTCCGGCAAGGGTTGTGATCGTCTTGACTGCCGACAGCACTGAGAGTTTGCTGCCCACGATTGTTTCGCGCTGTGAGGTGCTTCGCTTACGACCGTTATCTATCGAGGAGACCTCCCGAGGATTGCAATTCATCAAGAATATCCCTGCTGAAGAAGCCGAGCGGCTGGCACATATCTCTGGCGGGAGGCCTGGCTATGCTGTTCGCTTGATCGAGGAGCCCGGGTTATCTGAACAAAGGCGTGCTTGGTTAGAAGATTTATTGAGTTTGTTTGGACGCTCTCGCGCAGAACGCTTTGCTTTTGCCAGGCAGCTTACTGAAGATAAAGAGAGGCTGCGCAGCGAGCTACAAGTCTGGCTGACCTTGTGGCGCGACGTATTTATCCTCACCACAAGAAGCACCGTACCCGTCACCAACCTGGACTATTCCATCCAGCTCAATGATCTGGCGGATAAAATTGGAGTACACGAGGCGCAGCTTATCATACAGGCCACCGAGAACACGCTTGGTCAGATAGACCGCAATGTTAACCCACGCTTGGCACTGGAAGTATTATTAATTGATTATCCTAAAATCCGCATTTCAATGTGATGTGGAATTATGCTATACTGAGGCCAGGTCAACGCTCTAAATGAAAAATCCGCCATCCCCGGTCATAGAGGATCGCTCTACCCGCGCTTCCCTGGAGTTGTTGTATAACATCAGCCGGGAGTTGAGCTCGGCGCTCGATTTACGCACCTTATTGGAACGCGTGTTATTTTTATCGATGCAGAATGTCGGGGCGATCAATGGCTCGATTATCGTGCTTGATGATCATGGTAATCCGGTTGAATCGACCATTATCGCCGGTGATACCATCCTAGAGCATACCACCAATCGCCTGCGCGAAACTCTCGATCGCGGCCTGGCAGGATGGGTAGTGAAGGAACGCCGCCTGGCACTGGTTGAAAATACAAGCCAGGATGAGCGCTGGATGCCGCGCCAGTATGAGGATGACGAGCAGCAGTTGCCAAAATCAGCCATCAGCGCCCCAATTTTCACACGAGATAACCTGGTGGGCGTTCTCACCCTGGTTCATCCAACGCCTGGTTTCTTTGGCCCCGAGCACGTAAGTTTGGTGCAGGCTATCGCAGATCAGGCAGGTATTGCAGTGATCAATGCCCGGCTGTATGATGAAAGCCAGCGACAGGCCGTTGTTATGACCTACCTGGCAAATAGTGCCTCAGTGATCTCTGCAAGCCTGGATTTGGAAGCAGTCTTCACGGGCATCCTGGAACAAATCGAGCTAGCACTGGATGCACAGGTCGTTGAGCTGTACCTGGTTGACCTCCAGAGTGGTGATTTGGTGCTCAAGGCTGCCCGCGGGTGGCCCGATGAATGCAACCCTGCTGATGCCTCAATGCAGGGATCAGGCATCTCATCGTGTGTTGCCGGGAACAATGAGGGTGAGATTATCCAGGATGTAAGCCAGGATGATCGTTTCAACTCGCAGTTCGATCAGCTGCGGGGCCTGTCCTCTAAGTCCACTATATGCGTCCCCATCCATTACCGCGGCCAGGTGATTGGCACCCTGGAAGCGGTCAATTCACAGCAGGCAGAATTCAACCGGGATGCCTTGCTGGTGCTCTCTGGAATTGCTGACCTGGCAGGCACAGCCATTCGGCATGCCCAGCTCTTTGAGCAGCTCCAGGCAGCCCACCAACGCTACCAGGATTTATTTGAAGATAGCATTGATCCGATCCTGATTAGCGATTGGAATGGTGATATTCTGGAGGCCAACCGTAAAGCTGTGCAAGCTACTGATTACGGCAAAAACACCCTGCAAAGGATGAATATCAACCAGCTTCACCAGATCGACCAGGAGCTGGTGGGCGAGCGTTTTTCCCAACTTCACACCGGTAAAACAGTATCCTACGAATCCACACTGGATACAGCCAGCGGGCATGCCCTGCCGATAAGAATTTACGTGCGAGAAATACAAACCGAAGATGTATCGCGTTTACAGTGGATATTGCGCGATATCACCGAGCAGAAAAAGCTTGATACACTGAGAGATGACCTGATATCCATGATCTACCACGACCTTCGATCACCGCTGGCGAATGTGGTCTCGAGCATGAATCTACTCGAAACCATGCTGCCTCCCGAGGCTTCAGCCATGAAATCGCTGCTGGATATCTCGTTGCGCTCCACCGGGCGCATCCAGCGGATGACCGAGTCACTCCTGGATCTAAGCAAATTGGAGGCCGGGCAACCGGTGGGAAGCCGCACCCTGGCTAGTATTACTGACCTGATATACGAAGCTGTTGAAGCGATCGAATCCACCATGGATAATAAAAATCAAGCGATCAGTTATGATGTTGCCGATAAACTCCCTAAAGTGCTGGTCGACCAGGATATGATCCGCAGGGTGATGACGAATCTTTTGGAAAATGCCAGCAAATATTCAATGGAAGGCACCAATATTGAGATTGGAGCTCGCCCAGTGGAAAACCAGGTACAGGTATGGATCAAGGACCACGGAGGTGGCATTCCCGCTTCAGAGCATGACCGAATATTTGATAAATTTACCCGATTAAAAACTGGGAATGGCCCCAAAGGTTTGGGCCTTGGGCTGGCGTATTGCCGGCTGGCAGTACAAGCCCATGGTGGTAAGATTTGGGTCGAAAGCAGGCTGGGTGTTGGCTCACGTTTTACTTTCTCATTACCCATTGCAGAAAGTTGATCGCAGGTGATATCTACCTTAAGAGAGAATTATGCAGCAAATTGAGCATGGTATTTACATTGAAAATTCTTATCCAGGTGTCACGGTAGGGGCTATTCTTCTTCCGATGGGAACCATCCTGGTCGATGCCCCCTTGCGTGCGGAGGATGCCCGCGCCTGGCTGAATGTTATTTATAACCTGGGTGGCAAGCCAAACCGGGTGCTCGTCAACCTGGATGCCCATCCAGACCGCACACTGGGTGCAAGGTCGATGGAATGCACCATCATTGCCCATCAAAAGACTGCCCAGGTCTTCCGCACACGCCCATCGGTATTCAAAGGACAGAATGCCGAGAGCGGCTCAGTTTGGGAGACCTTTGATGATATCGTTGGAACTCGATGGGCGCTCCCGGATATTACCTTTACCCATAAAATTTCCCTGCATTGGGGTGAGCAGGAAATTTATATCGAATATCACGCCGGGCCAGCCCCAGGCGGAACATGGGTGGTTGTACCATCTGTAAAAGTGGTTTTTGTCGGTGATGTGGTGCTGCTCAACCAACCCCCATTTTTAACCAATGCGGATATACCCGCCTGGATTGATACGCTGGGTGTATTAATGAGCTCATTCCGCGATTACACCATCATCAGCGGAAGAGGCGGCGTGATCACTCAAGAAGCTGTCAAAGCCCAACAGCGCCATCTAAAAAGCATCCTCAAGGGCCTGGACCGCATGGTCAAGCGCAACGCACCAACATCTGAAGTGGAGCGCATGATACCCGGCTTGCTGTTAGACCTTACCTTCCCCAACGAGTTGCATGACCAATACTATCAGCGTTACCGTCATGGTTTATTCCAGTACTACGCCCGCCGATACCATCCTAATGAAACCAACGGTGAATAAAAATTGATGGACAATTCCTCATACCTACCGATTTTTCAGCTTACGCGTGGTGATGTCGTTGAATCGATGCACTTTGGTGCCATTGCAGTGGTGGAATCAACGGGCAGGTTGGTAGCCCGATATGGCGATCCTGGCGTGATAAGTTACACGCGTTCCTCCGCCAAGCCCTTACAAGCGCTGCCTTTCCTGGAAAGTGGAGGCATGACTCATTTCAAACTCACTTTACAGGAGGTGGCTATTTTATGCGCTTCGCATTCTGGGACTGATGAACACGTGGCAGTCATCAAATCCATCCAGGCAAAAACGGGTGTACACGAGTCGGATTTGATGTGCGGCGTTCACACAGTATACGACCGCAAAACTGCCGAAGCGATGCGGGAGCGTGGCGAAGCCCCCAGCCCCAACCGCCATAATTGCTCAGGAAAACATACCGGCATGCTGGCATTTGCTAACATGCTGGGTGTTTCGACTGACCCCGAACAGTTAGCATATATTGATCCTGGACACCCCGTTCAGCAGAAAATTTTACATTCCCTGGCAGCTATTGCCGGTCTCCAACCAGAAGAAATCCACATTGGCATCGATGGTTGTTCGGCGCCTAATTACGCGCTACCACTTAAAAATACCGCGCTGGCTTTCGCCCGATTATGCCAGCCGGATGGCCTACCGCAAGAACGGGCAGAAACCTGCCGCCTGATCACTAAAGCAATGATCACTTACCCGGAAATGATTGGCGGGCCTGACAACTTCGACACCAGCCTCATGTTAACCGCACAAGGGAGGGTGATTTGCAAGGGGGGTGCAGAGGGCTTCCAGGCGTTTGGGATTATGCCAGGCGCTATTAAACCCGGTTCCCCAGCGCTGGGGGTGGCATTTAAGGTATCCGATGGTGATCTAAAAGGGCATAACTTTCCCGCAGGAGACCCACGGGGTCACGTCCGCCCGGCTGTCGTCTTGGAGATATTGCGCCAATTCGGGGTTTTTGATGCGGCGGACCAGTCACAATTAGCCGATTACGGGCCCGGGTTTCCCGTGGAAAACTGGCGGAAAATACAGGTCGGCTGGGCATCTCCATGTTTTACACTCGACATGACCGATGAACCGGTATGAGTGCGCGCTAGAAGTCCATCGCCGTTTGCTGGAGAAATATGGCGAGCCAACCTGGCATGAGTCATTGCCAATCTTGGATGAATTGGTCTCCACAATCCTGTCGCAGAATACCAATGACACCAATCGTGACCGGGCTTTCAGGCAGTTGAAAGCCCGTTTTCGTAATTGGGAGGACGTACGCAATGCTGAGCCGGGAGAGGTAATCGCGGCAATCCGCTCAGCGGGGTTAGCCAACCAGAAAGGGCCTCGCATTCAAAATATCCTGCGACAGATCACTGCTGAGCGGGGCTCACTGAACCTAGATTTCCTCAAAACGCTATCCGATGATGAGGCCTGGAATTGGTTGAATAAATACAAAGGGGTTGGCCCAAAAACCGCTTCGATTGTACTGTTATTTTCCCTGGGCAAAGCGGCTTTCCCGGTGGATACTCACATACAGCGGGTTACGGGTAGGGTCGGTCTTCGACCGGAGAAAATGACGAATGAGAAAGCCCACCACTATCTGGCTGAATTATTCCCTCCCGACACATACCAGGCGGCACATTTGAATATCATCCGCCTGGGACGGGAAGTATGTCATCCTCGTAACCCGGCTTGCGATATCTGTGTATTACAATCGTTGTGTGATTATTATCAAAAATCACGGAACACATTGTGATATAAGTAACGAACAAATGATGACAGTTGACCGTGAAAAAAAGCATCCCCTGAAGTATCATATGATCAGGCAGTGTAATAAGTTTTTTTCATATGAATGCACTCGTTGCTGTTTCCTCCTTTGGCGAAAGCCTCCGCTGAGTAACTCACCTCTCAGCGGAGGCATTTTTAAGGCAATTATGATGAATAGTTAGGTTCGCCGTTGTAATTCGTTGTAGAGGTGGATCATACGGGAAGGATGACGGTGAATGTAGTTCCGTTGGGTGTCGATTCTACCCAGATTCGCCCGTAGTGCTTATCGACTATCGATTTGACAATCGACAAGCCCAGCCCCGTCCCATTGGTCACCTGAGAGAAGTTGCTTCCCCTGTAAAATTTATCAAAGATGCGCGGCTGGTCGGCAGGTGGAATGCCGGGGCCATTATCACTGACTTCGAGGATTAATTGTTGTTTATCAGCCCTGCAGCGCACTTCTATCTTTCCTGCGGGTGGGGTAAATTTAATGGCATTTTCGATGAGGTTGCTCACCATGCGTTGAAGATGTAATGGATTGCCTAATATCAATGGAAGCTCATTCGGAATTGCCAGTGATACTTCCTGCATTTTTTCGCTGATCTGATATTCTAAATTGGCTATAGTTTGGGTGAGGACTTGCTTCATGTTAACTTCTCCCACGCGAGTATCAAATTCGGCCTCGGCCCGATTTAAGTCCAACAGGTCATTGATCAAAGCAGTTATATGCTGGACGCTGGTTTGAATGTGATGGATGAACTCTGCTTGCTGCCGGTTTATCGGACCAACCCGGTCGATCAATCCGATAAAGCCATAGATCGACGTCAATGGAGAGCGAATATCGTGTGAGATGCTGTTTAGAAACTCGGTTTTTTTGCGGTCCAGCTCTTTGTAGTGGGTGATATCCTGCATGATAACAGCCAATCCAACACCCGGTATCAGGCTCGACTGGACGCTGTATGTGTGCCCATTATCCAGGCTAATTTCGCTGCGATACGGGAATTTTCTTTGTGACCTGAAAATATCCAGCAGGTCTGGATGGGAAAAAACTTCCTCAATTGCCTTACCTGTGATACCTTCATTCTGAGTATTAAAAATACTGCGCGCGGCCTGATTTACCAACAGGATATGTGCATCCTTGTCTGCTAGGATAAAACCATCTACTAGGTTGTTCAATACCTGGTAATATATGTCTTGAAGTTCACCCATTTTATGCGCCCATCAACGGAATGGCTTCAGGATCTTGGCAATGTGAATGAGACAACAAAGCCGCTACCCGCTTCATTTTTTGCCCAGATCTGACCTTTATATGCGGTAATGATTTCCTTGATTAATGGTAAACTGATGCCGATTCCTCCAAATCTTCTGCCAGTATAACCTATAATCCTATTTTTTTTGGCAAATATATCTTCTGCAAGATATACATCGCCGAGCTCCAGCTGGTTTTTTACACTGACAGTGTAATGATCGACGCTGGTTTCGATCCCGATGCTTATCTCACTTCTTGGAGGGCAGCACTTGATGGCATTTGATACCAACCCCTCAACTACCCTGGTGATTTGAGATGCGTAGGCTTTAACAATAGCTGTTTCTAATGCTAACTCCATGCGGAAGGAAATTTGATCCAGTGTGGTGAAAGGCTGGAAGCGCGATGCCACCTGCTGTACCACCATATTCAGGTCGATATTTTCCAGCCGCTTCCTGCTCTCGTCGGAGTGAATCGCCAGCGTATCCGTGATCTCGGTCAGCATCTCAGCTTCTTCACGGATATTTTTCAAGGCAATCGCCTGGTCACGGGTTGACTTATGCTCGTCCTGTTTGAACAGAGAATCCACATTTTCGATCAGCATTTTCAATGGACTGCTCATCTCCAGGCTCGTCTCAGAAAGAATGTCATGGCACAGATCTGTCTCTACCTGCTGGTAAATACAGGTCTGCTGCTCAACCACAAGGCTATGCTTCAGCAGGTTGAAGCGTTGGAAAGTTTGCTGTATAAGTGATGTATATTCTGCCACCAGTTCAAGCATGGCTTGCTGGTGATTGTTGAACGGCACTGCAGCCTGTCTGGAAATGGTGATTGTGCCAACCGGCAGGTTGTTGTGCTTGATGGGAACCACCATGGCAGCCCCCAGGAGATCGGTGTTATTAAATCGATTTAGTGCCTCTCCATGGAGGGTGATCGGCAGTCCAGAGATGCCTGCCAGGGCGCTAAACTCATCTTCATAGGGCAGGTTGAGCATCGAATGCATCGTTTCCGAAGTGTTCGCGCATGCTTGAAGGATATATTTGCATTGTCTCGGGTCCAGGGTTAATATCCAGGCCCGCTCTGCCTCGCCCACCTGGATGACGGTTTCGATGATTTGCTGGTACATGGCATGCATGTTTTCAGCTTTAGTAAGCAGCTTACTCATGGAAAAAATATCCCAAAAATCACGCGCCTGCTTGAGCATGTCCGCTTTTAACTGCTCCAGCTGTTGAGTGGTTTTCTCCAGCTCATTTTTCAGATGATGCTTTTGCAAGGCATTCTCAACGACATTTATGACTTCGGTCTCGCGGATGGGTCTGAGCAGGTAATCGGCTGCCCCCAGCCTTAATGCTTGCAAGACGTCTGTCTCTTGCCCTTTGGAAGCCATTACGATGATGGGAGTTGTGATCCACCGGGAAGCCAGTGCCACAATCAAGTCTTTTCCGCTCAACCCGGGCAAATTCAAGCTGGTGATGATTACATTTGGAATGGTTTTTTCAATTTCATCCAGGCCGGATGAAATTGAGCCGGTTATTTCAACCCGGTATCCCACAGGTCGAAGGGATTGATCGGCGATTAAGTCGCAGGTTTGCGGGTCAGCTTCAATCAACAGGATCGTTATATCTCGACTGGACATGTGATTAACTATAGCATGTTTATGAAAATACAGCGTAGATCTCAGGGAAAACCCAATATTGAGTTAGAATATTGTAAGAAATTTCCCTTAATGCTTGACTTTGAATGCCAGATGAGCATAAAATGTATTAGTATTGTGTGATAAGCGCCATATAGTGGTGGTTAAAATATGGAATACAAAGATTACTATAAGATACTTGGGGTGGAACGCAACGCCAGCAAAGATGATATTAAGCGCGCTTTTCGCAAGCTGGCATTAAAAACCCATCCTGACCGTAACCCTAATGATCCAAAAGCAGGCGAGCGGTTCAAGGAAATTAATGAGGCCTACCAGGTTTTGAGTGATACTGAAAAACGCGCTCGATACGACCAGCTGGGCGAGTCTTATTTTCAATGGCAGCAAGGTGGACAACCGGCCGGTGGGTTCAAGTGGGAAGATTGGTTCACCCCAACACAAGCGGGTAACGTACACGTAGGTGGTTTGGAAGACATCCTGGGTGGAGATTTTTCGGAGTTTTTCCGCCGTATCTTCGGCGGCATGCCCGATGCGAGCAATCCGATCGCAGGTAGAGGCGGCTACACCCGCGGCAGGGCTGCAGCTCCCTCCTACCAGCAGGAGGTGGTCATCAGCCTTTATGAGGCTTACCAGGGTACCACACGCCGGTTAGAGCTGGATGGCCGGCGGCTGGAAGTTAAAATCCCGCCAGGGGCGAAAACAGGCACCAAGGTACGGGTGGCGAATGCCATTCCCACCGGGTCTGGTGGTCAAAAGGGCGATTTATATCTGCTTATAAAGATCGCTGAAGATCCTCGTTTTGAATTAAAGGGTATTGATCTGCATACCGAGGTTACAATCGATCTATACACTGCAGTGTTAGGTGGCGAAGTGACCGTCCAGACACTTTCTGGTAATGTGTTGCTCACCATACCTGCAGGAATTCAGCCTGGGCAATCCATTCGCCTGGCAGGCCGAGGTTTCCCGCGTTTAAATTCTCCTAATGTAAAGGGAAATTTATACGCCCATATCAAGGTTAAAATCCCTCACAACCTGACACCGCGCCAAATAGAATTGTTCCAGGAGTTAAAAAATCAAGGATAAGCGGTTTTTATTTTTCATATTGACCTTCACCAGGAGAGGAGTCTTTTATGTTAACCGAAAAGAACTTGCAAGAGTTGCTTAATTATCAAACAGAGCATCAGGTATTAAGCGTGTATTTGAATACCAATCCAATGGAAGGCAATACAGACTTATATAAGTTAAATCTAAGGGGAATGCTCAAGGATATTGATTTGCCCGCAGATGTTGTGGCAGTTGAGAATTATTTCAGCAGGGAATTTGATTGGAATGGTCGAAGTGTGGCGGTTTTTTCATGCAGCCCGGAGGATTTCTTTCGGGCATATCCGCTGGCAATCCCCGTACGCAACCAGGTGATCGTCAACATACGGCCGTATGTTAAGCCGCTGGCCTCCCTGTTGGACTATTATGGTGGTTATGGGGTGGTATTGGTGGATAAGCTAGGTGGCAGGCTGTTTTCGTTTCACCTGGGTGAATTAATGGAACAGGAAGGGATATTAGGAGAAGATATTCGCCGTACCAAGCGTGGAGGCTCTTCTGCAAAACTAGGAGTGCGCGGCGGGGTGGCTGGCCAGACCCGTTACCAGGATGAGGTCACTGAGCGTAATATTCGCGATGTGGCCGAATTTGCCTCCCATTTTTTCAGTGAGAATTATGTGCGGCGAATTCTGATAGGTGGCACAGATAAAAACATTGCCCTCTTGCGCAGCCAGTTATCCAAAAGCTGGCAAAGCCTGATCGTGGGCACTTTCCCGATGAGTATGACCGCCAGTAAGGAGGAGGTGCTGGAACGAGCCATGAAGATTGGCCGGGATGCAGAAGTTCACAAAGAGGAGCAGCTATTGAAGAAGCTGGTGACCGGGGCAGCCAAGGATAAAGGTAGCGTGGTCGATCTGGATGCCACCCTCAGCGCGATCCATGATGGCCGCGTGCAGGAATTGGTCATACAGGATGGCTATCGCGCAGCCGGATATCAATGCCAGGGGTGTGGATATATCACTTCGATCGAGATGCCTGCGTGCCCGTTTTGTGGGGAAAAGTTCGAGCATATTTCTGATGTGGTGGAGTTGGCAGTTCACCGCGTGATGAAGGCTGGCGGTGAAGTCGAAGTTTTACAGCACCAGCATGCCGTGGATGGATTTAAGCATATTGGGGCACTGCTTCGTTATTAAATAAATGGACAGCATACAGCCACCTCTTTTGTCGGGTGTCCGGGTTTTGGATCTTAGCCGTGTACTGGCTGGCCCATATTGCACGATGCTCCTGGGCGATTTGGGTGTTGATGTCATCAAGGTGGAAGTGCCCGTATCAGGCGATGATACCCGTCATTGGGGACCGCCTTTTGCAGCGGGTGGTGAATCCGCTTATTTTTTGTGTGTCAACCGCAATAAACGCAGCCTGACCTTGAATCTTAAATCTGCTGAAGGCCGAGAAATCCTCAAAGCGCTCATCCAGCATTGTGATATCTTGATCGAAAATTTCAAGGTCGGTACCATGGAAAAATGGGGATTAGGTTATGCTGATTTACAAGAATTGCATCCTGGATTGATCTACTGCACCATCACCGGTTATGGCTACACAGGACCGTACCGGCAGCTACCCGGCTATGATTTTATCATCCAGGCCCAGGGTGGTGTAATGAGTATCACCGGTCCGGAGGATGGAGAACCCTACAAGGTGGGGGTGGCAATTGCTGATATTACCGCAGGGTTGTTCGCCTGTAATGCAATTTTGGCTGCATTATTCGAACACCAGCGTAGCGGCAAAGGGCAGCGCATCGATATATCACTGTTCGATTCCCAGGTTGCCTGGCTGGCAAATGTGGGCAGTAATTACCTGATTTCAGGTGAAAAACCCAGGCGCTATGGCAATGCTCACCCAAATATTGTCCCTTACCAGACATTTAAAGCACATGACGGTTATTTTGCCCTGGCAATTGGCAATGATAGCCAATGGCAGCAATTTTGCGAGCGGGTGGGAAAGGTGGAATGGGCACAAGATCCGCGCTTTCGAACCAATGCAACCCGGGTGGAGAACCGTAACATCTTGATCTTATTATTGGAAGCGCTGTTCGCTCAATTCGAGATTACACATTGGCTGTCGATCCTTAAAGCAATGGGAGTGCCTTGTGGGCCAATCAACAGTATTGACCAACTATTTGAAGATCCGCAGGTAGAGGCACGCGAGATGGTGGTTAATGTGCCCCATCCTACTGCTGGTGAGGTTAAACTGGTGGCATCACCGCTTAAAATACCCACTTCACCTGCTGTGGTCCGCCTGCCGCCACCGCTTTTAGGAGAACATACAGAGCAAATTTTGATGGAATTATTGGGCTATGACATAGTGAAGATCCAGAACCTGCGCGATGCGCAGGTCATTTAGCAGCTTTCTCGGCATCCCTAAACGCTACTGCCCCACAATCCCACCGTAAGTCAGTTGTTTAAAATCTTTCAGGGCAGCTTCAATTTCATCTTCGGTAACTTTACGGTTTTCTTTGATATGGTGCAGCTCACCTGATCTGGCTTTTTCCAATGCTACCTGGCGTATGGTCACATCCCTCTGCAGCGCTTCTTTTACCAGCACTGCAGTGGCATTGTAGCCAATCAGTGGATTTAGTGCCGTGGCAACGATGGCGTTGCGCGCCAACCAGCCTTCAGCCCTTTCGCGGTTTGCATCAAGTCCGCGCACGCATTTTTCGTTGAAAGCCCGGATGGATCCGATCATCACTTGCATCATCCCAAATAGGCTGTGGGCAATGATGGGCATCATCACATTCAATTCCAGCTGACCCGCCTGAGAGGCCAGCGAAACTGTAAGGTCACACCCCTGTATGTAAAACATAGACATGTTGAGCATCTCGGCCATCACCGGGTTGACCTTGCCAGGCATGATGCTCGACCCGGGCTGCACCGCAGGCAGGCGCAGCTCTGCCAACCCTGTGGATGGCCCCGAAGCCATTAGGCGGAAGTCATTAGCAATTCGGGTTAATGTGATGGCAAGCGTTCGCAGGGCAGCCGAAAAGCTTGCCGGGTCGGCCATGGACTGCATCGCTTCGAACAGGTTCCCTGCACTGGACAGAGTCAACCCGCTGAGCTCAGATAGTTGGCGGACCATGCGGGTGTGGTATTCGGGATGGGCATTCAAGCCGGTTCCCGTGGCTGTGCCACCAATTCCCAGGCGGCGTAGATCATTTCCAGCTCCCTGGATACGCTCGGCATCCCGCCGGACGGCCTGCCCATAAGCGCCAAATTCCTGACCCATGCGTACAGGAACTGCATCTTGCAGGTGAGTGCGTCCAGATTTAACGATATCATCGAATTGCTGCGCTTTTTGATCCAGCTCCTCGGCAAGCTCATTCACTGCATCCAACAGCTCATCCAACCGCCACAAGCAGCCTAGCCGGATGGCTGTGGGTATGGTGTCATTGGTAGATTGTGACATGTTAACATGGTCGTTGGGATGGACCTTATATTGGCCCGGTTTTCCACCCAGGATTACTGTGGCGCGGTTGGCGATCACTTCATTGACATTCATGTTATGACTGGTACCTGCCCCAGCCTGAAAAGGATCGACTACAAATTGGTCATCCCATTTACCATCCATGACTTCCTGCGCAGCGGTGACAATTGCATCAGCGATGTCTCTATCCAATAGACCCAGGTCACGGTTCACTTCGGCTGCAGCACGTTTGATAATGGCCATTGACCAAATAAAGGCTCGCCAAGGCCGTAACCCTGAAATATTAAAATTGTTTACCGCTCGTTGCGTTTGAGCCCCATAAAGTGCCTGGGCGGGTACATTCACATCGCCAAGCGTATCATGCTCAACCCTGAATTCTTCAGCCATAGCTGTATCCCTCCTGTTATATTTATATACCAGGATTATAAGCCTTGGGATATTGGGTTCAGATGAAAATTGGTTTAATGAACAGGCACCCGCTCATTGATCTGGCTGGCCAGGGTATTGAACTGCATGGCGATGATCCCATCGGGTTGGACGGTGATGAGCGGTACTGCGCGTTCTGAAGCCCGGTAAGCCTGCTCGACAACCGGTGGGAAGCCCATCACCGCCGGATAGCCCAAAATTTGCTCAACCTGGCTGATGTTCAGCACGATGTCCGAGCGTGTACGGTTTACCAGGACGGTGCTCATGGTTTTCAAGCTGCCAAAGCCTTTCAGGTGAAGGTCGCTGGCCAGCAGCTTGGAACGTTTGATGGGCACCGGTTGAGGCTCAACCACCATGATCAGCTCGTCGCATTTGTTCAGGATGGCGTTGAAACCGGGATGAAAGCTGGTGCCGATATCCAAAACCACCATAGAAGCCAGGCTGGTCAGGTGGCCCAACACGGCTTCTAATTGGGGCGTGGCAGCTGCGTATTCCACATTTTCAGTTTTATTGGATGCGGAAAGGATCTTGATGCCAAAGTTTGTCTGGATCAGCTCTTTAGACACGGTTTCCGCGTTGAGATCGCTCAACTCCATGCTCAGCAAGTTGGTCAGGCCAACCGGCTCGGTCAGGTTCAGGTCCAGTGCCCATGAACCCTGCCCGGGCCTCATTTCGGCAGCAATTACTTTCACGTTATATTTCTTGGCGTAGGTAATCGCCAGGTTTAGTGCGATGGTCGATACTCCCGCCCCACCGGTTGCCGAGAGGACGCCCACCACATAACCATGCTCGCCGGTGGCCTCAGCCTTAGTTATTTTCTGGGTAAGTAAATTGCGGATATTAGCCTGTAAATCGATGGGGTGGATGGGTTTAGTGAGGTAAAGGTTCACCCCGGCATCGTATCCCGCCAGTTTATCCTCGATGGTGGTCTTGGCAGTGAACATCAAGATGGGTGTGGTGGCGGTCTTGGGGTTACGCCGCAGGTTACGGCTGACCTCATAACCATCCATACCGGGCATCATCACGTCCAGGATGATCAGGTCGGGATGCTCAACTTGCACGCGTTCGAGAGCTTCCATGCCCGATGTGGCAGAAACCACCTGGTAGCCCAGGCGGCTTAACATGATGTTGATGAACTTGACGGTGTCGGGATCGTCGTCAACAACCAGGATTTTATCGGCCATGGTTCATTCTCCTCTTGATATTTCTATGCTGCGTAATCAGTTTAGCACAATTTAAATTTTTGAGCAATTGTAGGATTAGATTTTAGCACTGAAATCAAAGTTGCATTTCACAGCTATCAATTTTGATAGGATTCCATGCATTATTGCTAATCTGTTGGACACATCGCCTACTATGATGTATACTATATTTAGTATATACTAAATATTATGAAGATCACAATGGATGAACAATTACAAGCTGTCCGCCAGAATTTCATCCAGGGTTTGAGCCAAATCAGCCAATTTTGGGGTTTTCCCAAAGCCATGGGTGCTATATATGCAGTAATCTATCTTTCCCCTGATCCGGTATCCTTAGATCAGCTCGTC